>Ga0316217_10000555_pt1 | contig 52682 bp, 34 predicted proteins | sample 1anoAmetaG_FD_203633 | JGI IMG/M metagenome (GOLD analysis project Ga0316217, IMG submission 203633) | Freshwater microbial communities from Trout Bog Lake, Wisconsin, USA - 1anoA | ecosystem: Environmental > Aquatic > Freshwater > Lake > Hypolimnion/Profundal zone | place: USA: Wisconsin...
GACCGTGAGGGAGCGACCGCGCTGCATTCGACCGTCGATTGGTCGCTCCCTCACGGTCGCGGCTCGGTTGACGCGCCGGTATCCCACGATAGCCACAAAATCTGGCCACACCCATTCCAATGCCCGCGACGTTTAATGGGTGCCTCTCGACCTCAAGCAGGAGCCTTTCATGATCGTCCTGTTTCTCCTTGCCAGCATTATAGTCCTGGCCTTTCTACGCCCGGTATGCGGCTGCAAATTCGGGGCGTGCCTCGTGGTGCCAACTCTGCTTGGCCTCCTGGCCGCCGGTGCGGGCCGGGCCGAGTCGGTCCAGACCACCACGCTGTATACGCAGGGAGTTAACACGCACAATTCCGTCCATGCGCTCTGGACGCCGGTGCAGCACTATCGCGGCCAGACTTTTGTGGTGGTGCCCGATGGGGACCTGCGGCCCCTGGTGACCCAAATCCATGACGCGACCGGCGAAACCATCACGGTGCCGCTGGACCCGAATCCGAACTATCGCGCCTTTGCCGATGGGCATACCCGCTTCACCATGGGCATCGACCCCGCGGGCTTCCTGCATATTGCCGGCGACATGCACGGCTATGCGGAATTCTGCAGCAACACGTTCGTGCAGCGCTACCAGCACCAGAACATGATGTACTGGCGATCCAACAAGGCCCTGGATGTCACGGGCGGCTTTACGTTTACGGGCGGCGCCGGGTCCACCACGCACCTGCCCGGGGTGGAGTGGGGCGGCGACAGCCGCTTTTTTAACGACCAGAATGGCAGGCTTTATTTTTCTTCGCGCGTGCGCGCCTTTATGGGTGGCCGGCTGGCCGGCAGCGAGCCTTTTATCGCGTATGGAGTTTATCGCTACGATCATACGACCGGCATGTGGACGGCCCTGGGCGGCACCGTGGAATCCGCCGTGCCGGAGGCCTACAACTTCAACAAGGTTCTTTACTGGGAACATACCATTGCGTTTGAGGCGTTTCAGACGCTGCCGCGATTCGACCGCCAGAATCGCCTCCATTTCTGCATCTCGGGCAATTCGGCCGATGCGCCCGGCGCGGGCCAGATCTACGCGGTTTCCGAGGATCTGGGCCAAACCTGGAAAAAGGCCACCGGGGACATCATTCCTGGTTTGCCCTTGCGCGGCAAAGATGGCGAACCGAATCAAGGGCAGTTGATCATCCGCGCTACCGGCGATATGCCCCAATCAGGCATCAAGATTGATAAGGACGGCAAAATCGCCACCAAGGTCAAGGGCCACTGGAGTGCCTGGGACCCGGCCACCAAAACGTGGGTGCCCTTTGAGGGCGGGAAGGGCATCCTGGGTCCCGATGGGATGTTGACCGGGGAAGATGGCGGACCCGGGATTGAACGGTCCGCCGGGATTGGCCAGCCGGTGCACGGATATCCGTTGACCTTTAATTTCAATTCGTTCAGCGAACTGGGCTTGCAGACCGCCAATGCCCTTTATGGCGTGGGGCTGGCCCCGGGCACGGGGGCGGATTCGGCCCGGCAGATGTGGGTCGCCAAGGTGAGCTTTGACCCTGCCGAGAACATCGCCCGCCATGGCACGGCGAGTGCCAGTGCGGCGGAAAACCCGCCCGCGCTGGCGTTTGATGACAAAGAAAGCACGCAGTGGACCACCGCCGCACCCGCGCCGGGCTGGCTGGCGTATGCCGCCAAGGCGCCCCAAACCGTGTGCCGTTACGATCTGACCAGTGCAGTCGATAAGCCCGCGTGCGACCCCATGCATTGGGAATTCCAAGGTTCCGCCGACGGCACCACCTGGGTGACGCTGGACGCCCGGCAGAACCAGTTGTTTACGCGCCGCAACCAGACGCGGAGTTACCTGGCCCACAACCACACGGCGTATCCCTGTTACCGGCTGCATGTTCTGGCCACGCGCGGCGGCGGGGCCAATGGTATCCAATTGGCCGAACTTAAGTTGCTGGCGGTGGACACTTCTGTAGCGTCCGCGGCGCCCCGGATTTACTGGGCCCAAAACGACAATGGCACCGTGTGGCTCAGTTGGACCACACCGGACCATGCGGTCAGCTACACGGTCAAACGCGGCACGGCCGCCCAGGGTCCCTTTACGGTTTTGGCGCAGAGATTGCTGGATCCGGCCGACTTTGCCGACCGCACCGCGGTGCGAGGCACTCCTTATTACTACCTGGTGGCGGCCGAGAACCCGGCGGGCCCAAGCCCCGATTCCGCACCCGTCCGGGTGGTCCCGGAAGCCGCGGCCCCGCGGCCGCCGATTATCCAGACCGCCGAAGGGCGCAACGCCCGGATCGTGCTGCACTGGCTGGCGCTTTGGCCGCAGGGCGTCGGCTACACCGTCAAGCGTTCTGCCACGCCTGGTGGGCCCTACCAGGTTGTTGCCAGAAACGTGCCGGGCCTGACGTATACCGACATCGGACTGGTCAACGATCAACCGTATTATTACGTGGTCAGCGCCACCAACGCCGACGGGGCCGAGAGTCCCGATTCCCGCGCGATCACAGGCACGCCGTTCCGCTGGACGCGGCTCCTGCACTACAAGAGTCGCGACGGGAACGATCAAGGCACCGCCTCCGCCAGTGCCGAAAACGCCCCGAATGAACCGGCGGCGGCGGCCTTTGATGGGGAAAGAAGCAAATGGCTCTTCTCGGCGTCCACCGCCTGGTTGCAGTACAAGTTTCCCAATGGCACAGCGCCGGCGGTAACGCGTTACCAGATGTTCAGTGCCTTCGACTACGTGGAACGGGACCCGGCGGACTGGGAATTCCAAGGTTCGACCGATGGCACAAAGTGGGTCCTGCTGGACCGCCAGAAGAACCAGAACTTCGATGAACAAACACGCCTGGCCCGCCATTGCCCCCGCCTGGAAGACCTGCCGCAAGGGCCTGGGGCCCCGAATGTCTATGTATTTGCAAACCCGCAAGGGTACCAATACTACCGGCTCAATATTACCCGGACCCGCGGTGGCGGCCTGGGTTCCCTGGGAGAACTGGTGCTCTGGGCCGATGATGCCGTCCTGTCCACACCGCCGCCCCTGACCCCTTTCCCCGTGGCCGAGCCGGTGACGCCGGCACCCGGCAGTGCCGCCCATGCGCTGGGGAGCCCGTGACAACGCGTGGCCTTTAGCCGCGGGCAAAGCGCAGCGTAGCGGAACGTAGCGCAGCGCCGCCCCCGGAACCATGCGAACGCAAACCCGGCAGGCTCAGAGCCTGCAACATCGACCGCGACGTGACACCCTCCGGCCGCCATAGATGATCACCTTGCAAAGGTTCCAAGGGCCATTCATTTGCCCATGGATGATCACCTCCGCCCGCAATAGCGTGCCCACAACGCCCAGCGTGGCATGGCCGCAACCAAAAACCATAAACACGAAGTCACGAAGCCACCAAGGACCACGAAGAAAGGCAACGAGACGGAGCCATAGATGAACACAGATATTAGAAAGAGGAATGAAGATGTTGGAAATTTGCGCAGGGCGCGAAGAAATTGATGGATTATGGCATAGATGATCACCCGTGAAGGGGTCGAGGGGGCGGGGCACGTCCAACGTCCAACGTTCAACGAACAACTTTCAACGTCCAGCGGCATGAAAGATCATGGTGGTCAGTGGTGGGTGGCTGGTAGCGGGTTGTGGACTCGTGGTCGATGGTGGGGCATGGTGACGATCTTGACCACGACGTTGACCAGGCAAAACCTTGTGAATTTCCCGGGAAATCATCGATGTTGACCAGGGCGGAAACGCGAAAAGTGAAACGAGTTGGATCCAGAACGGCGGACGCGACGACGTTTTTACCGCGGAGCACGCCGAGAGCGCGGAGAGGGGTGCAGAGGGAATGGTCCCAGGGATGCAGGCAGAAGGCCGGGGACTTACAGCGAATTCGATGGTGCGGATGGCGGCGATGTGCGGCGGCGGCAAGGCGTGGATTTCCGGGGAAACGGCCGATGTTGACCACTGGTGGGAGGGGTCGAGGGGCCAAGGGCCAGGGTGAGGAGGCAATGACGAAACCGGCTTGCGTTGTGGTGTTCGGGAGAGCCGCGCAGTGGAGGCACGGTGAGGCGGCGCGGGGGCAACGGCAATGCCGGCGCGCCAGATGGGCGCCGGGTGTGCCTGGTTGGTGTTGCGCGCGGTGTGGGCGCGGTGGCGGGGCGCAAGGTCGGGCGATGCGTGGGCGGCGTGGGATGGGGTGACAGGATGTGCGCCGGTTGCCAAACCCGGCGCAGGGTCATGCGCGGCCTTCCACATGGCGCCTTGCGGCGTCTGCCTTGGAGGCTATGCAGATGTCAAAGAGCCAAATGCCGCGCGCGACGGGGCAAAGTGGCGCTGGGCGGGGTCACACAACCCGACTGCTGCGCTACTGAAGCTTGCCGGTGGCGGCTTGGGCCGCGTGTCCGGATTCCGATGGAATCACGCGCGGCGCCAAACGCCGCAGGAAACGTCGCCGGTGCGGCGACGGCTATAAGCTGGCGCGTGAGTCAAAGAGGATCCGGAGTGGGTACGTTCAATGCTTGGTGTGGCACCTCATGCTTGTTGGCCGCGACACATTAACCGCGAACACAGACTACGACCGCTCGAACACGACAACCTCTCGACAACCGTAACCATCGCCCCCGGATCCCCATCCGGAGCGACCTCGACAAAAGACCAATGCAAGAACCGCGGATTACGCGGAGCACGCGGAGAGTGGCGCAGAGGACATTGGCGCTGGGTTTCCCCACCCTATATAGAGCGTTTTGATTTTTGGCGGCGGGCAATTTCCGTAAATGCTTGTTAGGATAATGGTTCGGAACAAAATGACGCAGAATTTTTGCACTAACCGACAAATTCCCGCAACTATCTTCACCGCGAAATACCGCACTGGCACGCAGAAAAATGCGTATCCGGATTTCAAATGTCAAATTGGGGGATTTGGGTGAAAGAAGAAGCCAGAAGAAATGCAATGACACGAAGGGTCAAATAAACGAGGACGCACAAACAAAAGGCCTGAAGATATATATTTGCATCAACATGGCACTTCCCCAGCGTGCCGTCCATATTGATTCTGGGCGATTCGATTCCGGCCCAACTCTAGAAACGATGGCCGACCGCCGAGAATCGGGTGCCGTGGTTATGCGCAGGTCGCATAACCACGGCACCCGGCGCATGTTGTACCAGCTTTTATTACCGGGCAAACGCCGTGAACGTCTACGCTTATCGTCAACGTACTGCCATCTCGCCGTTAGGTCGATGCCTCTCACTGCGCTGGTTTCTTCAACATCCGCTTTTCCTGGCCCCATCCCGGCCCCTAGTTCCTGATGTGCTTGTAGACGTACTGTACCCCCCCGCCCCCTGGCGGTTGGCACCGCCGCCAAGGCATTGTTCGCGAAAATCAAAGTTCTTGCAGTCAAGTGTTCCGCAATGTCTTAGCACACTGGTTACAGACCACGTGTTCCTGCCAGATTTGGGGCGTTTCGAGTCTTCCGATGGCTCGCCCGCAGTTCTCGCACTTATCGTTCGGAGCATCGGTATCGTTAGAGTTCGCGTCTTCGAGAACTCCATGCGGGCCCTTTTCTGCCATGATTTGATCGAGCTCTTCATCGACGCTCTTGGTACCATACCCGGCTGGAACGGGGTCGTAATTGACTTTGGAGCGACTGGCTTTTGGCGGTGCCTTTGGTGGATAGACGCACGCGAGGATCAGAGCCACGATCCACGTCACCCCGATGAACAGGCCGAGAATGGCCAAAAGACGGACGGTGCCAAGATGGTCTTCTGAAATTCCGCGGCTCTTTGCGACTCCAATCGGTAGGTAGGCCATGGAGACCCAGAGGAACAGGACTACGGCCACCAACAGAAGTGTAGCGATCATTTCGCCCATGGCGGTCTCCAATCAGTATGGTTCCATCGCCTCGTCCGCTTCGCCGAAACGAGATAGCTTCGATTGTATAGTTGTGGCGCACCGGATTCCTGGGTTATCTACTTCAGGGACGATTAAATCCTATCGCCGTGTATCATTCGCATTAGAACTGCTCCTTGCGATGGCGTAACTAAGAAATTGGTTCCTCGTTGGCAGCCATGGAACACGGACAAGTCCTTCAGCCCTGGTTGTTTCCGCAAGTCAACGTGAGACAGGTTGACATTGCGATGCGTTAGGGTCGCAACAACACGAAACCTAATTTCTGTGTCGCGTTCGGCTGCGTATTTCTGCTCGCTTTCTATCTCTGCCATTTTGCAGGGTGCCCCATTGATCGTCATAACCGCGCGAACACCGCGGTCCTTCCCGGTTATCCAGACAAAAACTGTATCGCCGGGACCAATCTCGTCGCGGTATCGCGACGCGAGCCATGTGATTTTGGGGCATGGATCCACCAGCCGATCTTCGAGACGATAGAACGTGGGGTTACACTTAAATATCCAATAAGCCATCGAGCACCCCGCAGTCGTGCGTGTAGCGAACCAGGCAATTTGTGGATTGTAGTCAGCAGATTGAATTCGATGCAAGCGTCCCCGACACGCCAGCCAAAGATTCCACGCCCTCCATTTCCATCGGGTTTAAACCCCCGCCCCCCGGCTGGTCCTTCCCGTTTCGGCCAAACATTCGAGAAATTTAAATTTCCTTTCAGTAGAGTATTGACCGCGCTGCGGCGGCTTGTCATCATGGGCCATCGTAAGGTTCCGAAATCGCGGCATTTAACATTCATGGGATGCAATATGGCGTGGGTAACACTCTTCCTACGCGTCTTCATGATCCTTGGCCTCATGGCCATCGGCTTAGGGACAGTCACCTCGCGGTTCTGGAAACTGGGAATTTCGGCTGGAACGTATGATTATTGGTGGAATGCCAAGGGCGTCATCGCGGGGCGACAAGCAGTGTCCGACTGGGGCATTTATATCGACAATTTTGATCCCTTTCCTGACCGTAGTCCCTTCTTGCCGCATGCATTTAACGGAAAATTCCTTGAAAACTGGATTGTCTTTGTACCATGGTGGCTCGTGATCGTTTCGTGGGTGGGTCTGAGCATTGTGATCTGGCACTGGACAAAGCGCCCGGTACAAGTCGGGCACGGGTTCCCGATGGAACCAATCATAGAGGCTCGCGGGTAAACACGGGAATCCCATTACGCCCAACAAGTTAATATCCCCTGGTCCCTCAAGGCGCACTGCGGCTCGACGAGTTGGCGCACCTGTCTGTCAGCGGTAAGCAGGTGCGTTAACGGGTATTTTCAAAGCAGCGAAGTTATGTAACCGCCGGCGGCACGCCTTGTGAATCCATGGCTCACGCTGGGCGGTAGACCAGATGAAATGGATGCGGGTGCAGAGAAATGACATGTAGGTCATCCTTCAAAGTGTCAGCCCTTCGGGCCTCAAATTATCTTTGCGCATCCTACCGTGCCCTTACAGGCGCGGCTACCACAAGTTACAGCCCTTCGGGCCTGATGATTTTCCTATCAGGCAGGCAGCTCGCCCGGAGCCAACGAAAGTTAGCGGCCTTGAGCCGCGGTAGTGCCGCTATTTTCATAGCAGTGGTCGAGCCCCGCTGGCATCCCCGCGTTTGGCGTCAGTGGTCGATGGCCATAACGCACCGGAACCCCGTGTGATTGGTGGCCGAGTCCGGGCTGGATTTCATCCGCGCCGCGGCCCGATAGCTGGCACAGTAGCTGGCATGGCACAGGAACGAACCGCCGCGCATCACGCGCTTGGGCGTGTAGGGTTCTTCCGGGTCAAAGGACGCTGCGGGGCCGGCCGGATCGGTCGGGGTTCCCTGGGCGGAGGCATAGGTGTCGGGCCGGTACCAGTCCGCGCACCACTGCCACACGTTGCCGGCCATGTCGTACAGGCCATAGCCGTTGGGTGCAAAGGCGTGCACTGGGCTACTGCCAATGAACCCATCCTGGCCTGTGTTGTGGTCGGGGAAGTGTCCCTGCCAGATGTTGCAGCGCGGCTTGGCATCGTCATCCGTTGGGTCGGTGTCGCCCCAGAAGTATTTTTTGCCTTCCAGTCCGCCACGGGCGGCAAATTCCCACTGGGCCTCGGTAGGCAGTTGCTTGCCGGCCCATTTGGCATAGGCCGCGGCATCGTCCCAGGAAACCTGCACCACCGGGTAGTCGTCCTGGCCCTGGATACTGCTGGCCGGGCCCGTGGGATGCCGCCAATCGGCACCGGGTAGCCACTGCCACCATTGGGCGTAATCATCCAGCGGCACCGGACCGGCCGGCGCCTTAAAGACCAGCGACGCCGCGACCAGTTTGTCTTCCGGCGGCTTGGGGGTGCCGGGCGGAAGTTGCTTTTTCATCTCCTCCCATTCGGGCTTCTTCTGCGCCGTGGTGACGTAGCCGGTGGCCTCGACAAAGCGGCGGAACTGGGCATTGGTTACGTCCGTTTCGTCCATCCAGAAGGGACGGACCTTGACCCGATGCGGCGGCCGCTCGTCGGCACGGCCATCGGGCGTGTCGCTGCCCATGGTGAATTCCCCACCGGGAATGTAGCGCATCGCGGCCGGCGCGGTGGTGGGCGGGCCGGCAAAGCGCTGGGGCAGCGTGGCGCAGCAAGCCGCACCGGCCGCGGGTTGGGTGGCCGCGGGACCACCCATCCCCGGCGCCGGTGCGGTACGTACCGGCGCCGGCTTGGACCCCAACAACCCTACGCCCCACCACGCGATGCCCAACACAACCACCGCCAGCAGGGCGAAAATCCACTTTGCCATATTTTTGCGCTCCGGGTTCACAATCCCAGTTCGGTAGTATACCCAGGCGGCGGTGAAATCGGACCGATCGGACGGATCGAACCGTTGGCTTTCCCGGCGCTTTCCCGGCGCCACCTTGCCCATGGCCCCCGCCTTTCATACGATTACGCCAACCTTTTACTGGAGTGCCATCCCATGACCCGCCATAGCGCCCAAACCTTTGCGGCCTTTCTGCTTTGCGTGCTGTCCGCCTTGCCGGGGCTGGCCCGGGCCGACGCCCCGGCCGATTGGACCATTGGCCCCTTCGTACGCCCCGCTGGCATCAACCCGGTGATCACGCCCAACAAGGATTCGACGTTTGATTGCCCCATGCGCCAGAAGCCGGTGCATTGGGAGGCCACGCATACGTTTAACCCGGCGGCGATTGTGCGCGATGGCAAGATTTATGTGCTTTACCGGGCCGAAGATGACTCGGGCTCGGGCATCGGCGGGTACACGTCGCGCCTGGGCCTGGCGGTCAGCGACGATGGCCTGCACTTTACCCGCCCGAGCGCACCGGTGGTCTTCCCGGCGGATGATGCCCAGAAGGACAACGAGTGGACCGGCGGCTGCGAAGACCCGCGCCTGGTCGAAGCTCCGGATGGCACCTATGTCCTGACCTACACCCAGTGGAACCACAAACGGGTGCACCTGGGGGTTGCCACCTCAAAGGACCTCCAGCACTGGGACAAGCACGGCCCGGCGTTTACCAAGGCGCTGGACGGGAAATACGCCCACCTGGGCACCAAATCGGCCGCGATTGTCACGCACCTGGATGGCGGCCGCCTGAAGGCCGCCCTGATCAACGGCAAGTACTGGATGTACTTTGGCGAGGGGACCATCCATCTGGCCGCGTCGGAAAACCTGATCGATTGGACACCCGTGGAAGATGACCACGGCCACATGTTGCCCATGCTGCCGACGCGCCGCGGCCGCTTTGACAGCAACCTGGCCGAAGGTGGCCCGCCGGTCGTACTGACCGACAAGGGCATCGTCGTTTTATACAACGGCAAGAATGGCGGCGACGGCGACAAAATGCTGGACAAAGGCGCCTACGCCGACGGCCAGGCGCTTTTCAGCGCCACCGACCCGACCAAGTTGCTGGCCCGGCCCGAGCACCCGTTCTACCAGCCGGAAATGCCGTTTGAAAAGACCGGCCAATATGCCGCCGGCACCACGTTCATCGAAGGGCTGGTCTACTTCAAGGAAAAGTGGTTTCTGTACTATGGCTGCGCCGATACGTTCGTGGCGGTGGCGGTGTACGACCCCAAGGGCCCGGTGGTTGCCGAAGCGCGGCCCGCCCGCAACACGGGCCTGAAGGAACCCCAGCCCGCCGACACGCTGCCCAAGTCCGCAGTGCCGCTGCAAACCGCCACGCGTAAGGCCAAGCTGGCCCAGCAGCCGGTGGTTATGCCCGATGCCCATGGCGACCTGCTGCTCGATCGCGGCTGGGAATTGGCCGAAGCGCCCAGGATCACCGCCGCACCCGAGGAGCTTTCCCGCCCCGGCGTGGAGACCAAAACCTGGTACGACGCCACCGTCCCCGGCACCGTGCTGACCACGCTGGTGGACCAGGGGGTCTACCCGGACCCGTATTTTGGCCTCAACAACATGGCGATCCCCGAGACGCTCAACAAGCAGGATTACTGGTATCGCACCACGTTCAAACTGCCGGAGTCGTATGCGGGCAAACAGATTTCGCTTAACTTTGCCGGGATCAATTACCACGCCCAGGTGTGGCTTAATGGCAGCCGCTGCGGCGAAATTACCGGGGCGTTCATCCGTGGCATTTTTGATATCACCAAGCAGGCCAAGCCCGGCCAGGAAAATGTGCTGGCGGTCAAGATTTCGCCCCCGCCCCATCCCGGCCTGCCGTGGGAAAAATCCCTCAAAGGCGGCGTGGGCCCCAACGGCAACGAAATGTGCACCGACGGCCCGACCTTTATTTCCAGCTCCGGCTGGGATTGGGTGCCAGCCATCCGCGACCGGTGCACGGGCATCTGGCAGGATGTGGTGGTGCATGCCACCGGGGCGGTAACCGTGGCCGATCCGCAGGTGACCACCGATCTGCCCCTGCCGGATACATCGCGGGCGGAGGTGACCATCCGTGCGGACGTGCGCAATGCCACCGACCAGGAACAACGCGGCACCTTGCGGGCCGACATTGAAGGCCTCGTGGTCGAGCAGCCCGTGACGCTGCAACCGGGGGAGAAAAAGACGCTCACGTTTGACCCCAAGGGTTTCCCGGCCCTGACCATCCACCAGCCGCACCTGTGGTGGCCCAACGGCTACGGCAAGCCGGAACTTTACAATTTAAAACTCTCCTTCATCGCCGACGGCGGCCAGGCCTCCGACCAGCAAACGCTGCGTTTTGGCATTCGCAAGTTCACCTACACCTTTGATCCGCATTTGACGGTCCACTGCAATGGCCGGCGCATCATGTGCAAGGGCGGTAACTGGGGCATGGACGATGCCATGAAGCGGGTCTCCCGCGCCCACCTGGAGCCCTATCTGCGGCTCCAGCGGGATGCCAACGTGACCATCCTGCGCAACTGGACCGGCGAAAGCACCGAGGAAACGTTGTACTCTTTGTGCGATGAATATGGCATCATGGTGTTCAACGAGTTCTGGATCTCCACCGCGGGCTACAATATGGAACCGCGGGACCCGGACCTGTTCCTGGCCAACGCGCGGGACACGATCACGCGGTTCCGCAATCACCCGTCGATCGTCGTGTGGTGTGGCCGCAATGAAGGCTCCCCCCCGCCGGTGCTTGATGCCGGCCTGGACAAGCTGTGCCGCGAGTGCGATGGCACGCGCCATTACCAGCCCAGCTCCATCAAACTCCACCTGATGCACAGCGGCCCGTGGCATTATGAAAGCCCGGTGTTCTACTACACCAAATCCAACCAGGGGTTCACGACCGAACTGGGCATGCCGTCGATTCTGACCGCCGAAGCGATGCGGGCCTTCATGCCCGCGGCCGACGCGTGGCCCGTCAGCGATACCTGGGCCTATCACGATATGCATCCCAACGGCAACAACTGCAAGGCGTACTTTGCCGCGATCGACAACTTGTATGGGCCGGCGGCCAACCTGGACGACTATTGCCGCAAGTCCCAGATGCTCAATTTTGTTAATCATCGCGCCATGTTCGAGGCGTTCAACAGCAAGCTCTTTGCCCCGTGCAGCGGGGTATTGATCTGGATGAGCCACCCGGCGTGGCCCAGCACGGTATGGCAGTTTTACTCGTGGGACTACGAACCCAACGCCACCTACTTCGGCGTCAAATCCGCGTGCGAGCCGATCCACGTGCAGATGAATCTGCCGGAGCGCGCCGTCGAAATCATCAACAATACCGGCGAGCCATTGGTGGAGGTAAAGGCCACCGCCACGGTGTATGGGCTGGACGCCAAGGAACTCTGGCACAAAGACGCCACCACCACCGCCGCTCCGGAAGCCTGCACGCGACTGTTCAAGATTGAAATGGCGGCGGAGACGACAACCCCGGTATATTTTGTGAAGTTGGAATTGCAGGACGCCAAAGGCACGCTGCTGTCGCGCAATTTCTACTGGGATGCTGCCAAGGAAACCAACTACCTGCACTTGAATGAACTGCCCAAGGTGACGCTGGAAACCACCGCCCGGCAAACCACCACCGGCGATACCATCCGCATCGCCGCCCAGTTGCACAACCCCGGAACCGCCCTGGCCCTGATGACCAAGATCTCATTACGCGCTGCCGACACCGATCAACGCATCCTGCCGACCTATTACGGCGACAATTACATCGCGCTGCTGCCCGGGGAAACACGCCAGGTCACAGTGGAATGCCCCGCCAGCACGGTGACCGGGCCATTGCAGTTAGATGTGGACGGCTACAACGTCGTGGCGCAGAAGGTGGCGTGCCGAGCGGAATGATGAAGATCGAGCCCTCAAGTGATCGGGGCAACAAGCCGGTTGAGCAAATTCGGAACGAGAAACGTCGCACCAATATGTACACCCATTTAGCGGCAACCGTATCGCTTATCTCGGGTCGCTTTGTGGGTTCGGTTGCGCCTCGTTCATTGCCGTGGCGATGCGTCGCTCAAACTCGGTAACGATATCGCCAAAGAAACGGCTCAGACAACGCGTGCTGCAAAGATACAATTGCACCTGCCCGCCCGGCACATGCTCCGCCAGCACCAGCGATGATGCGGCATGCGGACGCCCCTGATGAAACCAAAGGTCTAAGAAACCGTCCAGCATATCGGACGGCCCGCCGGAACTGCGCTCCGCATTATCCATCAACAGCGCGCCGCAATTGATCTGGATCACCGGCTGATCAACCTTATCCGGAATGGCGACGCCACATTGCACGCATGTCGCCGCAAACTCCCGTTCGCGGCAATCGCCTACGGATATCGGAAAACGCTCCCGCACCGGTTCCATCGTTATCACTCCGTCAAACTCAAACACCGCTAAAACCAAGCCTGCGAACATCTTAACCGATCGCACGAGGGGGCCAGGCCATCGAGCATGGTCATTGCACCGACCCGCATTCCCAAATAGCCCGGAGGGCTAAAACATCCAATAGCCGGGGGCTGAGCGGAGCGCCGCCCCCGGGAATCAAATTTCCAATAGCACGGCAGCCTGCAGGGCTGCGACATTCCACCGGTTATTTCCAAATGTAGCGTTCGTCATACGGTACGCCGTATTTCTTGAGGAACGTAAGGAATTCCTCCTGGAACGTCACCGTGCGATGATGTTCCTTTTGCCGCGCGATGTAGCGTTTAAGCGCCGGCACCCCTGACGCGCCAATGGTAAATGCCCCGTAACCCTCCTGCCAACCAAAGCCGGCAAAGGGGGCGCCTTGGTGTTTCATCCACTTGGAGGAATCCTTCTTCATATCTTCCATGTATTGAATAACCGTGCAGTGCTTCGACATGGAAGCCAGAATATGTACGTGATCCGGCGTGCCGTTGATGGCCATCACCCAGCATTGCATGTTCTTTGAGATTCCGACCATGTACTTGAAAAGGCCCGCCTCGACCTCGGGCGCAATGCTCGGGACACGGTTCTTGGTGGAGAAGATGTGATGCACGAGAATCTTGGTAAATGTTCCAGCCATGGCGGGGAGTTTAATGGCCGTCGGCATTGTGGGCAAATCCGCCGGTTTGCCTCCTGCCGGTTTGCATTCGCCCCTTTGCAATGCGCCAGGAAATGTTGCAGCCCTTCAGGCTGCGATGGTAATGGGGTTTCGGAACCGGGGGCGGCGCTGCGCTCTGCCCCCGGCTATTGAAAGTCCCAGTCCTTCGGACTGAATGAACGGTCCGATTTTCGAGATGTACACCTTCGTCATTTCAGCATCCCATGCGCCCGCAAGATCCGTTGCAGCACCGGCTCGATCTTCCGGCGCAATTCGGCGTTGGCGTGGCCCAAGCCAACGCCGGTGGTGGTGTCCAGCGGGTCCACCGCGGACGGGGGACCCGTGCTTTCGAGCATCGTCATCCGGGTGTTCGCGGCCCACGACCGGAAGTGCCGGCCGTTTTTGGGGGTCGTGTTCAAGGAACCATGCGGCAGCGTCCGATAAGTTGAGTTGATGTCCGGTTCCGCGATCCTGCGCAGGAGTCGCCATGCCTCATGGGCTGATGTTCCATCACTTCCATTCGCACCGCCACCCGCCCGGGCAGGGCTCGATCGATGCGCGGGAATTTGAGGCGCTGCTGCGGCATGTAGGCCCCGCCCATATTCTGCCGGCCCGCCAGTGGCTGGAACAGGCGCAAACAGGCCAGCTGCGGCCGGGGGCGTTGTGCCTGACGTTTGACGATAACCTGCGTTGCCAGTACGACGTGGCCCTGCCGGTTATGCGGGCGCTGGGGCTCACGGCATTCTGGTTTGTCTACAGCAGCGTCCTGCAAGGACAGATCGAGCGGCTGGAGGTTTACCGCGCCTTCCGCGCGACGCGTTTCACCGACGTCGACGAGTTCTACAGGGAATTTTTCCAGGCGGTGGAGGCATCCGCCCACGCCGCGCTGGCGGCAGCCGCCCTGCGCGATTTTGATCCGCGTCATTACCTGGCGGGCTTTGATTTTTATTCCGATGCGGACCGGCGGTTCCGGTTCGTACGCGACCGTGCCCTGGGGCCGCAGCGCTACTTCGAAATCATGGATGCCATGGTGCGCACGGCCGGGCTGGCGCTATCCGACCTGGCGCGCGACCTGTGGATGAACGAGGAGTGCATCCAGACGCTCCACGCCGAGGGGCACGTGGTGGGCCTGCATTCCCATACCCACCCGACGGCGCTGGCGCAGCTTGATAGCGCCCAGCAGCGGGCCGAATACCACGCCAACCAGCAACACCTTACGCAGCTTCTGGGCACGGCACCGGTGGCGATGTCCCACCCGTGCAATTCCTACTCGGCCGACACGCTGGCGTTATTGCACGAACTGGGAATCACGGTGGGGTTCCGGGCCAACATGGCGCCGGTGGCCGGGCGGGGACCATTGGAATGGCCGCGGGAAGACCACGCCAACGTGATTGCGGAGATGCGGCGATGCGCATAGCAGTTTTCACCAGCAACCAACGGCGGCACACCGCCCTCATCCACCGCCTGGCGGAGATAGCCGAGCAGGTGGTGGCGGTGCAGGAATGCGTGACGCTCTTCCCCGGGCAGGTGGCCGACTTTTATCGCAAGTCCGCGGTGATGCAGCGCTATTTCAGCCGGGTGATGGCGGCCGAGGAGGAAGTCTTTGGCCCGCCCGGTTTCACGCCGCCCAATGCCACGGTGCTGAGCATGAAGATGGCGGATTTGAACCAGGTGCCGCTGGAGGTGCTCGCGCCGGCGCTGGCGTGCGATGTGCACATCATCTTCGGTTCGACGTTCATCAAGGGCCCGCTTTGTGCGGCGCTGGTGGCCAAACGGGCGCTCAATATTCACATGGGGGTCTCCCCCTATTATCGGGGTAGTTCGTGCAACTTCTGGGCCATGTACGATGGACGGGCCGACCTGGTGGGGGCGACGATTCACCTGCTGAGCGCCGGGCTGGATTCCGGGGCGATGCTCTTCCACGCCCTGCCGGCACCGCGGGCGGTGGACCCGTTCGTGGCCGGAATGCTGGCGGTGCGGGCAGCGCACCAGGGGCTGGCCCAGGCCATCGCGGCCGGGACGATTCATTCCCTGGCGAGTGTGGCGCAGGATAAGTCCAGGCAGATCCGCTACACGCGCAATGCCGATTTCACCGACGAGGTGGCGGCGGAGTACCTGGCGCGTCTGCCATCGCCGGCGCAGGTGGAAGCGTCGATGGGCCGACGGCACGTGGGAGACCTACTCCGGCCGGTAGTGGTTTGATTTGACGCTGGGCTACTGCGGGTGTTCGAGGGTCATCTTGAGGGTTTGGGGCTGGTTATTGCGGATGATATCGACGTCGACTTCGCCGGGGCGGGTGCGCATGTCGGCTAAAATACGCATGAGCTGATTGATCGGCTTATGGTCGATCTTGAGGATGAAGTCGCCCTTGACCAGGCCGGCGCGGGCGGCGGGGGTGCCGGCGGTGACATCATTAACGACCACGGCGGGCTGGAGGCCCAGCGCGGGATGTTCCTCGCGCAGCGGCGAATCCGGATCCACCAGCACGTAGCTTACGCCAATCTGCTGGCGCTGGAGCGGCTCTTTCTTGATCAGGGCGTCGATATCATGGGTGATGCCGGTCATGGCGGTGGCGCGGCGGTTCCAGTTCAAGGCCACCAGTTGCCCGCTGAGATTGATCAGGTAACCGGGCCAGTGCTCCTCCCCCCCGCCGGTGATGAAGGTGATATCGCTGCGGCCCTGGGCGCGATTGTAAAGGGGGTGCTCCGTGGGGGCGGCGGTGGTGACCCAATTTAAGGCGGCGTGATTAATGGAGAGCATCAACAAAACTTCACCGGGCGTCGGCCCGGCCGGAGCCATCGGCAACGGCGTGCCGCCGTGTTTGGCCAGGGTGATGATGCACAGGCCGCGGAGGACATCGGTGCCCTGGACGGTGGCGGTAGATTCGGTGCCGTCGGGCAGGATGACAGGCAGTTTTTTGTCGGCGGAATTAAACAACGGGGCGTGAACGAGGGCGTGGCCGTCGTTGTCGATGATGATGCCGATGAGATCGAGACCCTGGCCCTGGCGGAGCAGGTCGATCTTGGCGAGGGACTGGCGGATCTGCATGGCGGTATCGGGTTCGAGTTTGCCGGCGGCCGCCTGCTGTTCGAGGAAGCGGCGCAGCACGCCGAATTCGCGCGGGCGGGTGACCAGTTCGTTCACGCGACCGCTGCGCTGGGTGGCCGGGCCGCGCGGTGCGGCGGTTTCATGCCGGGGCGAGGCGCCGGCCGAGTCGGCCCGGGGGCCCAAAGGGATGGCGGTGCCGTTGGCGGCCTTGAATTCCTGATAGCCCTTGCGCAGCGACTCGGGAACGAGTTGGTCGGGCTGGACCTCCGGGCGCACATGCACCAGCGACGGGGCGATTTTGCGATAGAGATCCTGGCTGGCCTGGGAAAAGGCGCGCACGGTATCGAGGCCGCCGGCAGATGCGGCCCGGGGCGGCAGGGCGGCCGGATCGGGGGCGGGTGCGGCGAAACCCAGGGCGGTGGCAGTCAGCAGGCCGGTCCAGAAGAGGCGGTGCAGAAGCACGCGTTTGCCAGAGGAGGCGAATAGGGCGCAGCGTCCAGAAAACAGCGGCACGGACGCTGCTGCCACTTTGTTTTTAAACCAGCCTTTGCGGGACAGGGTCATCAGCCGCGGTCTCCGAGGAGCTTAAAAGTTACCATGGGACGGGAGGATATCGGCATCCGCGACCTGCACGGAACTGTTCTGATTCTGCACCACGGCGACATAGCGATCCCAGGCGGTTTTGACATCTTCGACGGACTTGTATTCCACCAGTTCGCCATTGGGGCTGGGCATAATATACTTGATGCCGGCGGTGGCCACCACGGGGTGGATGGAATTGCGGCCAGCGACAAAACTGCCCACGAGCACCAGCAGGCCCGCGGCGACGGCGGTAGCCCACTGGCGGACGGTCAGCGCGCCAATGCGGGCAATCGGGGCCATGGCGGCATCGGAGAAGTCCGCCAGCCAGCAGGCGGCAAGCTGGGCCGCTTCGCGCGGGGTCGGTTCGTAACTCTTAAGGGCCACATAGCGCAGCGCCCGCTCTCGGCGCAACTGCACCAGCAGGGCGGCGGCGGCCGGATCGGCCTGAAGTTCCTGATCGACCCGGGCCTGGTCGGCCGGGGCCATCTGGCCATCGAGATACGTATCGAGGATATTGCGATCAAGTTTCATAAGTCACCTCTGCAAACCAAGCAATCCTAAGATTGCGGACTGAGTTCATCCTGTGCGATCTGCCCGGCCAGGCGGGTGCGGGCGCGATGCAACCATGTTTTGACCTGGGCCTCGGTGGCCTCCAAGGTCTGGGCGATGTCCCGATAGGCCATGCCCTGCTGCTCTCTTAACACCAAGGCCTCGCGCCAGGCGTCCGGCAATTCGGCGATGCGCTGACGCATCTGTTCGGCGGTCTCGGCACTGATGGCGGCCTGAGCCGGATCGCAGTCTTCGCCGAGCGACTCGGCCAGGCCATCCTCCAAATCGAGCGACTGCCCCAGTTTACGCCGGCGGCAGCTAATTACGTTACGGGCTACGGCCTTGGCCATTAGCGCCCAGCCTCCGTCACTCCAGTCATAACTGGCGCGGTGGCGGAATAAGCGGAGCAGGGCGTCCTGCACCAAGTCTTCCGGACCGCGCGCGTCGCGGGTGGGCGCGCCCAACATGGCGCGGGCTAACCCGATGAGCCGGCCGCTGTTGGCGTTGACCGCAGCTTCGAATTGGTCGTTAACCGACGGTTCGGATGCCATGCTCACCGAATTCCCAAACACCGCAACAGATACACGCGGGATATAGCCTAAAGTTACAGTTAAATGGGGGCGGAGGGAAGGGAGAGGGGATTTTCGATGGTCGATTTTCGATTTTCGATTGACGAAAGTTGGTGATCGGGTGATCGGGCCATTGAAACATTTCGTAATTAGCAATTGCGAATATATGGCCGGATGGTGCAATTGCACCGCTTTGTGAATGTTAATTTAGTGAAACATATTCCGCCGATGTTATCTAGCCCCGCTTTACAGTAAAGTCGGTTATAATCGGCGTCGATGTAAAGATGGATAAGATGCGAGGTTTCGGTAGGACAGGCGCTTTGGAGAGGCTTGCCCGACCCATCCAACATATAGGAGTTAGCCGTGACCCAAGCCAATGGCCAGATATTGAAAGAGATTTACACCACCGGCGAGGCGGCGGATATCTGCAAGGTCAGCCAGCAGACGATCATCCGCTGTTTTGATTCGGGGCGGCTCCAGGGTTTCCGCGTGCCGGGCAGCAAGTTCCGGCGCATTCCGCGGGAGGCCCTCATGAAGTTCATGAAGGACAACCAGATCCCGCTGGACAACTTGGAAGCCGGGCGCAAGAAGATCCTGGTGGTCGATGACGATGCCGAGATCGTGGAATTGTTCTGCGATGTGCTCAATCGCGACGGCCGGTTTGAAATCCGCACCGCCGGCACGGGCTACGAGGCCGGCGTGACCACGCAGGAGTTCCTGCCGGACCTGATGATCCTGGATTACATGCTGCCGGACATCAACGGCAACGTGGTCTGCCAGACGATCCGCAGCAATCCGAAGTTTGAACGGATGAAGATCATTATTGTCTCGGGCGTGGTCAACCAGGAGGAGATCAACGACCTGCTGCACGCCGGGGCCGATGACTTTGTTAAGAAGCCCTTCAACATCGAGAAACTCGTGGAACGCATGACCGAGTTGCTCGAAATCGGATAATGAGATGACGCAGACCGACGTTTATCTTCCCGAGGGTTTGCGGGCGCGCAAGATTGAGCTGGTGCTCCAGCAACTCGACCGCCTGCCAACCCTGCCGGCGATCGCCCTGCGCCTGCTGACCCTTACAGGCGCGGCCGAAACCAACACGCGCGACGTGGTGGAGACCATCGCACTGGACCCGGCGTTGACGGCCAAGCTCCTCTCGCTGGTGCAATCCGCCGCGACGGGGGTGCGGTCCCCCATCACCACGGTGCAACAGGCGGTGGTACTGCTGGGCATGGAAGCGGTGCGGAACCTGGTGCTGTCGGTCAAAGTTTTTGAGATTTTCCAGGCGGCCGAGCCGGGCGCTTTTGATCGCACGGGGTTCTGGAAGCATTCCCTGGCGGTGGCGACCGCGGCGGAAATGCTGGCCCCCCACTGCACGCCCAAGGTGGCGCCGCCGGATGCCTTTGTCTGCGGCCTGCTGCACGACCTGGGCAAACTGGCGTTTGATACCGCGCTGCCCAAGAGCTATGCCCGGGCGGTGGAAGTGGCCACGCTGACGCGCGGCGACATTGCCGACGCGGAACGCCGCATCATCGGGCTGGACCATGGCGTGGCCGGCAAGCGCCTGGCCGAAGCGTGGAACCTGCCGACCCCGATTATCCAGAGCATCTGGCTCCATGGCAGCGCGCCGCTGAGCTTGCCGGCGGGGATGGCCAACCCGGCCCTGGTGCGGCTGATCGGGCTGGCAGACGTGCTGGCGCGGCGGCAGCACATTGGATTCTCGGGCAATTTCCTGTTTCCGTTTGATGTTTCCCAGTACCAGCAGGCGCTGGGCATAAATAATGAACAGATTGCCGCCGTGACGGCCAACCTGACCCCAGTGCTGGAGGGCAAGGCCCAGGCCATCGGTTTATATGATGTGCACTCGCAGCAGCTGTATCTCGAATCGATCGCCAATGCCAATATTGAACTGGCGCGGGCCAACCAGGCCTTGGGCGCGCAGAACCGCAAGCTTGCCGCCCGCAGCACCTGCTTTGAGCTGCTGGGGAAGTTTTATCAGCGGCTGATACCGGTGGCCAGCCCCGCCCAACTGCTGACGGAAATTGCCCACGCCGCCCACGAGTTTCTGGCGGCGCCGCGGCTGGTGTTGTTTTCCCAGGATCCGGATCATGCCATCGGCGAAGTGGTGACCTTTGACGCCGCCACCGGCACGCAAGAGAGTTTTTTAATACCCATGCCCCGCGCCGGCGGCGACCAGCGTCTGGGGCGCACGGTAACGGCGCAGAATTTGGTGCGCCCCGCGGTGCCGCAGCTCGAATGGCTGCTGGAGCGGGTGCAGGAATTCCTGGGTCCCGACCACTGCTGGTTTTTGCCGCTGCTTAGCGGCAGCGAACCGGTGGGTGGCGTGCTGTGGACCACGGCGGAAAAGACCACGCCGGTTTCGGGCGTGGCCGATCTGCCGATGGTCAGCCAGGCGTGGGGCATGACGCTGCGCATGACCCAGGTGCGCGAGCAGCAGAATGTGCTTACCGAGGCCCTGTCGAATTCCAACCGCGAACTGGCGGCCTTGCAGCAGCAACTGGTGCGGGCGCAGGCAGTGGCGGGGTTGGGAGAAATGGCCGCGGGTGCGGCGCATGAAATGAACAATCCCCTGGCGGTGATGTGCGGCCGGGCGCAGTTGCTGGCCAGCCGGGTTTCCGATCCGGCACTCAAACAGGATGCGCTGCAAATTGCCCAGCAGGGCGAGCGGCTCAGCGGCATGATTACCGACCTGATGGCCTACGCGCGACCGGCCGCCCCAATCTTTGCTCCTGCCGCCCTGGCGGAGATTGTGCAGAGCGCTGCCGACGATGCCAAGGCGCGCGCCGGTGGGGACGGCACGGTGACGGTGGAGGCCGATCCCGCGGCGCCGCTGCTTAAGGTGGATGCGGCACAAATTCGGGCGGCGGTGGCGGAAGTGATTCTCAATGCCCTCCAGGCCTCCCAGCCACGGGGCGCGGCGGAAGATGCGGCGGCCAAAGTGGCCGAGGTACTGGTGCAGATTCGCTATGATGCACTGGACCACCAGGCGGTGGTGCAGGTGACGGACCATGGCCGCGGCATGGATGAGACGACCCTGCGGCAGGCTTTTGCCCCGTTTTTCTCAGCCAAAAATGCGGGGCGCCAGCGCGGCATGGGGCTGGCCAAAGCCCTGCGGCATATCGAGGCGCACGGCGGACTGATTCGGCTGGATTCGATGCTTGGAGCGGGCACCACGGCGGTGATTATTATTCCCGAATTCAATCCATAAAAAGGGCCGGCGCCACCTTGAATCGTGCGGCCAGAGTCTTGGCGTGATCCCACGTCAGCCGGCGCTGGCCCCCGAGAATCTTGGACCCCAGCGTCGCGTGTACATCCAATAGTCGCGCCAAATCGCCACCCGTCATGCCGGATTGTTCCAGCAGATGCTTGAGCATGCGTGTGCCCCCCAACCCGGACAGCGCGATGGCATGATGCCGCGCCTCGTAAAACTCCACCAATTGCAGCAGTGTTTCCAAGTAGGCGGCCTGGCCGTCGGTAAGGTCCGCCACCTGCATCAGGCGGTCAATCATCGCCACGGCATTTTCATGTTGCACGTCATCGCGGATCGCTATCGGCGGCAAGATCCGTACCAGATCTTCCAACCTCCCCGGCACCGTAGCCTTGCGGTCGCGCTGCGAGTTAGCAGTCTTGGTGGCCATAATTATTCCCTCCATTTGCGTTTGTCGTACTGCGCATGGGTCAGTATGCACCGGACATTGATAAGCTGCCAATCGTAGCGGAAACGAACGATCAGCCGATATTTGTTTCCACTGATATTGAACACCGTCAGCGTGCCACTGCTGGCAGTTTCCACGCCGTCGGCGTGCGGGTACGTTTGGCGCACATCACGCAAGCTCTGCCATTGGGCCGCCAGCGCCGTTCGGAACCATTCCCGCAGGCCTTCGTGCGCTTCGGGGTGTTGTTCCCCAAAGTCCTGCAGAGTCTTCTGGCTGATCACCCTCATGCTTAGACATTTTGTCTTATGGCCCCCCGGAAGTCAAGCCGCCCGATCAGCGCCCGATCAACGTACCGTCCACGGCGTCACGCGTGCATGACGACCGGATCAATGCCGTTCGCCCGACACCATTCCTCGTAGGCCAGCGGCGAAATCTCACTGGGTTTGATTTCGCTGCGCCCGCCCCAGAATACATTGGTATAGCTGACGGGAATGCCCACGGCCACCAGGTGGGCATCGATGGCGGCCTTGTGGGCCAGGACCAGATCCTTATCCGTGCCATGGGCCACGCCCATGATGTTGACGTGGTTGAATTCCGCACCGCCTTCGCGCCAGTAGGCGTGAGTCATGATGTGGAAGCGGCCGACCTCGCGCCCGGCTTCGATTTCGCGCCCCGGCGGCACCGCCCAGTGGAACAGGGCGTTGAATTTGGTGACGCGCTCGCCGCTGGAGAGGGGTTTGACGTGCTCGAGGAAAGTCGAAAATCGCCCAATCACGCCCCGCTCATTCAATGACCGCCCCACCGCGTGGAAGGCTTCTAGGGAAACGCCCGCCTCCGCGGCCCGCGCCGCCCAGAAGGGTTCGCCCCTCGACCCCTCGACCCCTTGACCCCTCGACCCCTCAATTTCTTCGGGCGTCAACTCGCGTTTCAAGGCGTTAAGCACCCGCCAGTCCAAATCGGAAAGCTCCACAATTTGCGTATCGAGCACCTCGGCGGGGACATCGGCTTTGCTGCCGGGTTCCATACCGCGGCGGCGCACATGGCCGACGCCCAGGGCAAACAGGCGATGCGCCGGCATGATGCGGAAACTTTCCGCCCCGATTTTGCCCTGGAGCACGGTGCAATGTTTTTGCAGGGAATAACCTTGGGGGACTTTGAGCGTGGTCCACAGGCGATAGCGGGAACCGGGGGTGGCGCCGTCGGTGGAGCGGATGACCACGTGCCCGCTGAAGGGATCTTGTTGGAAGAGGTATTCAAAGGCCGCGTTGAGGTTGTCCGGCGGCACCTGCCAGGCGACCAAGGCCCCGACGGCCAGGTTGGTGGCCATGAGGGTTTGGCGCACGCGGCGAATGGTGCCGGCCCGGAGCATGGCGGCGATGCGGGCGATAACGGTCGGCAAATCCACCCCGGACAGGCGTGAGACCTCGGCCAGCGGGTCGGTATTAAAGCCCTGGATCTTGTCTTCCGAAACGGCCAGGATGCGGGCGTTGATCGGGTCGTGAATGTCGATGGGAATGTTGGGGGTAGTCATGAAACCTCAAAAACACGTCGCGTTGCGACGGCGCTAAACCACGGACCACTGACAACTGACCACGGACCAACCTCAATATTTTGACCCGTCGTGGCGGATATGCACCGCGGGCTTGCCGGGCGGATCGCCCAGCAAGTCGCCATTTTGGGCACGCCCGACAAACAGGTCATGGTCGCCGCCGAAGTCGAGCAGTTTGACCAGTTCGCATTCAATATAGCCGCAGGCGTCGAGCAGGATGATGTTGCCGGAATCGAGGCGGCGGGTAGGCAGATCGCGGAAGGCCTCCTCGCCATGGAGGGAATTCTTGGCGTATTTGCGGAGCAATGTCTTGGAGCCGGCATGGCAGATGTTGAGGACGAAGCTGCCGGCCCGCTGCAAAACGGCACCGAGTTGGCGTTCCTTATGCACGGCCACGCCGATATAGAGCGGTTCGATGCTGATCTGCTGGACAAAGGAAACCAGCGTGCCGGTGGCATGCATCCCTTGCCCGGCGGTGATGATAAACAGTCCGCTGGGAATTTTGCCTACGGCCTGCAACAGGGGCAGGACCGGTTCGGCGGTGGAATCTTGAATGATCAAGCAACAACCTCGTCACAAAGAAAGCGGTCGATAATGATTATAGGGAGGCGATCCTATGCTTTGCAGCGGGCAAAGGCAAAAGAAAACAGAATTGAACTTGGCCGTTGCACGGGGCGGAAAGAATGCGTTCTGAAGATTCCTGCGCTGGCGCAGGTGTGGACGGCCATTGGCCCATGGATTGCGATCCAATGGGCGTGGGGGGTGATACCGGCCCTGGGTAGCCTGACGCGAACGCTCGCACACGCGAACATGCCCAGCGGGGCCCCGCGCCCCACTGGACATGGCACCCGGCAAAGAAGAACGATCCATGCGGGAACATTGAACCCGCATTTCCCAACATGCTACAATATGGGATTCGTTCGGTCACGAAAAGATGACCTATAGACCCAATTACCGGAGGCGCGATGGCGCTCAAATATATACGGATCACCGGGGCGCGGGAACATAACCTCAAGGGCGTGAACGTGGAGATTCCGCGCGATCAGCTCGTGGTGATCACCGGGTTGTCGGGCAGCGGGAAAAGCTCGCTGGCCTTCGACACCATTTATGCCGAGGGACAGCGCAAGTATGTCGAGAGCCTTTCGGCCTATGCGCGGCAATTCCTGGACCAGATCCAGAAACCCGACTGCGACGAGATCGAAGGCCTCCCCCCCACCATTGCCATCGAGCAGCGCAGCGGTTCAAGCAACCCGCGTTCGACGGTGGCCACCACCACGGAAATTTATGATTACCTGCGCGTGCTGTTTGCCCGGGCCGGGGTGCCTCACTGCTGGGTGTGCGGCAAACCGATTGCCGCCCAGAGCTCGTCGCAAATTGTGGATGGCATCATGGCCTTGCCGGAAGGCACGCGGCTGATGGTGCTTTCCCCGCTGGTGCGCGGGCAAAAAGGCACGCACAAGGAAGTGCTCGAGGCCATGACCCGCCAGGGTTTTGTGCGCTGCCGCATCGATGGTACGGTCTGCGAGATCAAGGCGGCGCCGGCCATGGCCAAGAACAACGCGCACAGCATTGAGGCGGTGGTGGATCGGCTGATCGTCAAGCCGGAGATTCGCAGCCGGCTGGCCGACAGCGTGGAGTTGTCCTTAAAACTGGCCGATGGGCTGGTGCTGACCACCGTAGAGCAAGATGGCAAGTGGGTGGACCAGACCTACAGCAGCAAGTACGCCTGCCCGCAGCACCCGGAAAGTTCCCTGGAAGAACTTTCACCGCGGGCGTTTTCGTTTAACAGCCCGTGGGGGGCGTGCACCAAGTGCAGCGGGTTGGGCACCATACTGGAGTTTGATGAAGACCTGATTGTGCCCGATCAAACCCTGCCGGTGGCGGAGGGGGCCATCGAGCCGTTCCGCCGCAATGGCCGGCGCATGAACATTTATTACCGGCGGCTGCTGCGGCAATTCTGCCGGGATTTTGCCATCGACGAGTTGATGCCGTTCCAGGATTTGCCCAAGGCGATCCGGGAGATCTTGATGCACGGCACCAATGCCAAGGATGAGGTGAAGTACAAGGCGTACTTTGAAGGGGTGCTGCCGAACCTGCAGCGGCGCTGGGACAATACGGAGAGCGAATTCGTCAAGGCCCGCCTGCACCATTACCAGGGGGAACAGCCCTGCGAAGCCTGCCATGGCGACCGCCTAAAGCCCCAGGCGCTGGCGGTGAAAATCGGCGGGAAGAACATCCGCGAAGTGACCGCGTTTACCATTGTCGATGCGCTGGACTACTTCAACCGGCTGGAGTTGGATGCCGAGCGCACGAAGATTGCGGCGCCGGTGCTCAAAGAGGTGCGGGCCCGGCTGGGCTTTATGAATGATGTAGGACTGGGGTATCTGACGCTGGACCGGCAGACCGGTAGCTTAAGCGGCGGCGAGGCGCAGCGCATCCGCCTGGCGACGCAGGTGGGCTCGGGCCTGGTCGGCGTGTGCTACGTGCTTGATGAGCCGACGATCGGCCTGCACCAGCGCGACAACGACCGGCTGATCCGCACGCTGCGCCACCTGACGGAGATCGGCAATACCACCATCGTGGTGGAACATGATGAAGACACCATACGTGCGGCCGACTGGCTCATTGATGTGGGCCCGGGGGCCGGCAGCCATGGCGGGCGCATTGTGGCCGAAGGCACGGTGGAGGAGGTGCTGCGCTCGCCGGATTCGATGACGGCCAAGTATTTGACAGGCGTATGCCAGATTCCAGTACCGGAAAAGCGCCGCAAGGTGAGCCTGGAGACCTGCCTGGAAGTGACCGGCTGCAAGGAAAACAACCTGCGCAACCTGGCGGTGAAGTTTCCGCTGGGCGGGTTTGTCTGCGTGACCGGGGTATCGGGGTCGGGCAAGTCCACGCTGGTGAATCAGATTCTGATCAAGGCGCTCAAACGCAAACTGTATGGTTCCAAGGAGCGCCCGGGCGAGCACAACAAACTGGTGGGTGTACAGCATGTCGATAAGGTGATCGAGATTGACCAGAGCCCGATTGGCCGCACGCCGCGGAGCAACCCGGCCACGTATACCGGCGTGTTCGACCTGATCCGGGCGCTTTACGCACGCACGCGCGAGGCGAAGATCCGCGGCTACAAGACCGGGCGGTTCAGCTTCAACGTCAAGGGCGGGCGCTGCGAAAGCTGCCAGGGGCAGGGCACCAAGCGCATCGAAATGCACTTTCTGGCAGATGTGTTTGTCACCTGCGAGGCGTGCAAGGGGACGCGCTACAACCGGGAAACGCTGGAAGTGAAATACCGCGGCAAATCTATCGCGGACGTGCTGGCCATGCGCATTGAAGAGGCGCTGGGATTCTTCGAGAGCTTCTCGAACATCAAGCAACTGCTCCAGGCGCTTAACGATGTGGGCCTGTCTTACGTGGAGTTGGGGCAATCGAGCATTACCCTTTCCGGCGGCGAGGCGCAGCGCGTGAAACTAGCCACGGAACTGGGCAAGCCCAACACCGGCCATACGCTTTACGTGCTGGACGAACCGACCACTGGTTTGCATTTTGCGGACATCCACAACCTGCTGCACGTGCTCAACCGTTTGACGGATGCCGGGAACACCATTTTGGTGATCGAGCACAATTTGGACGTGATCAAGTGTGCCGATTGGATTATCGATTTGGGCCCGGAAGGCGGGGCGGGTGGCGGGATGATTGTGGACCAGGGGACGCCGGAGAAGTTGTGCGCGAACCCGAAGAGCTATACAGGACAATACCTGAAGAGTAAACTTAACCAAGCTATCCCATCCACGATTGCCGGGTAGGTATTGTCATCGCGAATTGCAAGGGTCCGCGCCATGCATATGCATCGACTGCACCCCGATAGTTCACTTAGCCCGGCAAGTCTGCAATACTGGCGAAAACAATCCACTGCGCAGATCCTCGCATCGCTTGAGCCGCACCAAACGAAGGGACTTAAGGTTAAGCGCGATGGTACAATTATGGACGGCAACACGCGGTGTAAGGTTCTCGAAGAACGCGGGGTGGACATTGATACACTACCTTACGCCCCATATAGAGGAGATGTACCGTGAAAATTAATCCACTTGCCAAGCGCTATGCAGCACTTAATCCCGCCGCCCAGGCACGGTGTCTGGCTCGGCTGGCGTGTCAATTAACCATAGAGGCCCGCGGTACATACATTCCGCAAACCGAAGCCATCGCCGATCCGACCCGGCTGCGGCGCATGAATGAACTGCAACACCGCATTACCGCGCAATTGAGTCACGTACTCGGGAACGCGGAGCGTTATCCCGATTTGGTTTTTATCGAAATCGTCATGGAAATGGCGATGGGGGCAGAATGTGACCGCGAATTAGCCAAAACGCTCGATGATGTAATATCCGAATTTGAGAATTCCAATGTCACCCGGAGGCCTCGACGCATCGCGTCGTAGGTGAATGCATACGATTCCTGATCACATATAATTGAGCCGAACGACGTGGATTGCGTGTTGCTCATCGGACCAGGCTATCCTGTCGACGATAAGGCGGCACGCGAACTGGCGGAGGGGCTGCCCTTTCTGGAAATGGCTCTGCTCCGGCGAAAGCCCTTCGAGAGGCTGGTTAATGTGTTCTTCGCGACGGATCGGTCAGGTCGGCCAAAAGGCGTTGTGGAGGTGATTCTGTGATCCTAAAAAACGATCGTGAACTGTGCAACACACAGGAAAAGCTCCGCTTGCTGGAGGCCGAATATACCGAGACCAGCAATGACTTGGCAGAGGATCCGCGCGTGCGCCAGCTCTCCCTGCAATCCCTCAAGAAGCTTATCAACCAGCTAAGCGAAGAAATTGCCCGTTACAAAGCCTGCTCCACCGTCCGTTTATAAGCAGCGCCAAGGCCCCGCGGTATAAGGGGCAGCATTTGAAGCACGAACGGACCACCTCCCAGCCGTATTTACTTAACCCGCGCCGCTTTGACGGCGTCGGTGAACTGGCGGGCGGTGGCGGTGATGGCGGACCAGTCGCTGCGGGCCAGGGCGTCTTTGCTGACCAGGGACGAACCGGCGCCAACGGCGACAGCGCCGGCTTTGATCCAATCGCCGGCGTTTTTGGCGTCCACGCCGCCGGTGGGGGTGAGTTTGAGGAAAGGCATGGGGGCCAGCAGATCACGCAGATACCCCGGGCCCAGGGTGGTGGCGGGGAATACTTTCACGCAATCGGCGCCGGCGGACCAGGCAGTCAGGACTTCCGTGGGGGTGTAGGCACCGGGGATCGAGATCTTGCCCAGGCGCCGCGTAGTTTCCACCACGCCGGCATGGAAAATTGGCGAAACGACGAATTCCGCACCGGCATGAATGGCGGCGGCGCAGGTGGCCGGTTCTAAAATGGTGCCGACGCCGATGACCGCCTTATCGCCCAGGGCATCGACTAGCTTTTCGATGCCGGAGATAGCCTTGGGGGTACTCATGGTCACTTCGATGGCGATCACGCCGCCTTCGAGCAAGGCATGGGCGATATCCTGCAATTGACTGGCAGACTGGGCGCGGATCACGGCGACCACGCCGCAATCCATGAGGCGCTGGAGGGCGATGTCTTTTTTCATATGGGGCTCCGATATCTTCTAATTTCCAACTTCTAACTTCCATCGGCTCTGTTGAAATCCTCCCCATGCGTTGGCACTTACCAATTTCAGGTGGGTGGGATTACGCAACTCGTCGGACCCGACGCCGCCTAAAGGCGGGACTCCTAACATTCGTCTTTCCGGCGTCCGTTCGTCACTTGCAGGGTTTCAACAGAACCACTTCCAACTTCAACCACGGAGTTACGGGGGCAATATTCTCCGCCATAACTCCTCCGGCATTAACTCCGTAACGCTTCCCGCCGTCACGTCGCCGCTGCGGCGACGGCTATAGGGGACGGTGTGCGGGGCTCAGCGCTTAATCCGCGCACTGCCGCCCTTGTACACGTGCATGAGTTCTTCCTTCGTAATCTGGCTGGTGTCGCCGCGGGTGGTCTGCAGCAGGGCGCCGTGGGCGGCGCCGAGGTTGACGCATTCTTCCGGGGTCATGCCCGAGAGGAAGCCGCAGGCGAAGCCCGAGGCAAAGCCGTCGCCGCCGCCGACGCGGTCTTCGATTTCCAAGTCCTTATAGACCCGGCTTTCATAGAACTGGCCATCGTGCCACAAGATGGCCGACCAGTTGTTGACCAGGCCGCTCTTGACCTCGCGCAGGGTGGTGCCGACCACGCGGATGTTGGGGTACTTGGCGACGACCTTTTCGACCATGCGCTTGTAGGCGGTGGTGTCCAGCGCGCCGAGGTTCTCGGCATCAACGCCTTCGACCTCGAAGCCGAGCACCTTCTGGAAATCCTCTTCGTTGCCGATGAGGCAATCGATGTGCGGCACCAGGTCGCGCGTGACTTCCTGGGCCTTTTTGGCGGACCATAGCTTGGAGCGGAAATTCAAATCGTACGAGGTGATCGTGCCGTTGGATTTGGCCTTTTGCAGGGCTTCTTTGACGACGGCAGCGGTAGAATCGGACAGGGCGGTGAAGATGCCGCCGGTGTGCAGCCAGCGCACGCCGCGCTTGGAGAACAGGTTGTCAAAATCGACATCGCCGGGCTTCATGTGGGAGGTGGCGGAATGGCCACGGTCGTACATGGTTACCGAGCCGCGGACGCCGGTGCCCACTTCGGTGAAATTCAGGCCGATGCGGTCGGCCTTGCCGACGCCATCGTAGGGTGCGACGGCGACGGGCGAAACGTCCACGCCGACGGCCCGGGCATGGTTCAGGACCAGGGCGCCCAGCGGGTTATCGACCAGGCGGCCGGACCATCCGGTGCGCAGGCCCAGGCGGGAGAGCGCGTAGGCAACGTTATATTCGCCGCCGCCGACCCACACTTCGAGCGTGTTGGCGAATTCGATGCGGCCATGGCCCGGGGGCGAGAGGCGAATCATGCATTCGCCCAGGGCTAACAGATCCAGTTGGGTGGCGTCCTTGGCTTTGATATTCAGCGACATTGTGTGGTCCTTTATAAAGACAGCTAACCGGTCAACTTCCTGCGGAACGACGAGTGCTCCAGCCGCGGCGGCCCGAAGCCCGCGCCGTGTGGCCAATATGATCGTGTCGAGTGGACGCGGACGCAAGCGCCCTTTAGAATCGCCGTTTCATTAATGCCCCCACCGCGTTGGGCAGACCCAGAATGCAGGGATTTCATCCCGATGCCCTGGCCGGGGGTCCGCCCGGTGCCGGCCCCATAAAATTGAAGGAGATTTCGCCATGGAAGTACGTTACGTTGCCGACCCCACCCGCTATGCCCGCATGAATACCGAAGAACTGCGCCGCGACTTTCTCGTCGACACGCTCTTTACCCCCAACGCCATTAATATGGTGTACTGCGATATCGACCGGACAATTATCGGTTCGGCGGTGCCGGGGGTGGCGCCGCTGGCCCTGTCCACGGCCGACGAACTGCGGGCCGCCTATTTTACCGAACGGCGGGAGCTGGGCATTTTGAACATCGGCGCTGCCGGGCGGGTGGTGGCCGATGGCAAGACCTACACGCTGGAGAACCTCGATGCCTTGTACATCGGGCGCGGCACGCGGGACATCAGCTTTGAGAGTGTGGATGCCGCGAACCCGGCGCAGTTTTACCTGCTGAGCTACCCGGCCCATACCACGTACCCGACCACGCAGGCCAGCAAGGCCCAGGCGGCGGCCGTGCCGCTGGGCACGGAGGCGGATGCCAACCGGCGCACGATTTACAAATACATTCATCCGGGCGGCATCAAGAGCTGCCAACTGGTGATGGGTTTCACGCAACTGGCGCCGGGCAGCGTATGGAACACCATGCCACCGCACACTCATGCCCGGCGGTCGGAAGTGTACCTGTACTTTAACCTGGCCCCGCAGGCCCGGGTATTTCACATGATGGGTTCGGCTACGGAGACGCGTCACCTGCTGGTGGCCAACGGCCAGGTGGCCATTTCGCCGAGCTGGTCGATCCACGCCGGCGTGGGCACCGGTGCGTACACATTCTGCTGGGGCATGGGCGGCGAGAACCAGGCGTTTGATGACATGGACGCGCTGGCAATCAGCCAACTCCGCTGACGTTATGGACACAGAAGGCAGAAGGCAGAAGGCAGAAGGCAGAAGGCAGAAGGCAGAAGGCAGAAGGCAGAAGGCAGAAGCAAGAAGTTGGAAGTTGGAAGTTGGAAGTTAACAGGAGCCTTGGACATGAGCGTTTTGGATCTTTTTAAGCTGGATGGCAAAGTGGCGATGGTTACCGGGGCGGCCCGCGGGCTGGGCCAGGGGTTGGCCTTGGGGCTGGCGGAAGCCGGGGCCGATATTGCCACGGTGGATGTGATCGACCAGGCGGAAACGAAGGCGGCGATCGAAAGGCGCGGCCGGCGCTGCACCACCATCATCGCAGATCTATCCAAGACGACGGACATTCCGCGGATCATTTCCACTACGCTCGATGCGTACGGTCACATTGACATCCTGTTCAACAACGCGGGCATCATCCGCCGCGCGGCACTGACGGAATTCTCCGAAAAGGACTGGGATGATGTGATCAACATCAACCAGCGGACGGTGTTCTTCCTCTCGCAGGCGGTGGCCAACGTGCTTATCAAGCAGGGCCGCGGCGGGCGGATCATCAATACCGCCTCGATGCTCTCGTTTCAGGGGGGCATTCGGGTGCCGTCCTATACGGCCTCCAAGAGCGCCATCGTCGGGCTCACGCGGCTGTTTGCCAACGAACTGGCGCCGCACAAGATCAACGTCAACGCGATTGCCCCGGGCTACATGGCCACGGACAATACGGCGCCGCTGCGGGCGGATGAAAAACGCAGTGCCGAGATCCTGGGGCGCATTCCGGCCGGCCGCTGGGGTACCCCGCAGGACCTGGTGGGCACGGCGGTATTCCTGGCGTCGGCGGCGTCGGAGTATGTGACGGGCTATACGATTGCGGTCGATGGCGGTTGGCTGGCACGGTAAGATAGGACGTTAAAAAGAACAACCACAGAGGCACAGAGACGCAGAGAATTTCACAGAGAGTGCGGGCTGATTTTAAAGGCTCTTAGTACACTCGAATCCCCCGGGTCCGTGGCGGCGGCTTTTTTCACGCTTTTGACAAGTGAAGGTATCATGGCAAATTCGACGTCCGAAACCAGTGCAACCTTGTCCGCCGCGGCCCCCAGTGCCACGGCCGGGTATGTGCGGTGGAGCATCTGCGCCCTGCTGTTTGTGGCCACTACCAACAACTACATCGATCGCGCGGTGATCTCGCTGCTTCAGCCGCTGCTGGAAAAGCAATTGCACTGGAGCCCGATGGACTATGCCACCATCGTGGTCTGCTTCCAGGGGGCGTATGCCGTCGGGTTGCTGATGATGGGCGGCCTGATCGACAAAATGGGCGTGCGCCTCGGATATGCCATTGCGGTGATGCTGTGGGCGGCGGCGGCAGCATCGCATGGATTGGTGGCGTTTCTGCCGATCAGCATGTCGGTGATGGGATTCTGTATGGCGCGGGTGGCGCTGGGGATTGCCGAGTCCGCCAACTTCCCGGCGGCCATCAAGGCGGTCAGCGAATGGTTCCCGAAAAAGGAACGGGCGCTGGCCACGGGCATTTTTAACTGCGGCACCAATGTCGGGGCGCTCACAGCGCCGTTCATCGTGCCCTGGGTGGCGCTCAACTGGGGCTGGCCGTGGGCGTTTTGCATTACCGGGGCCCTGGATGCCGCGTGGCTGGTGTTCTGGTTCCTGTTCTATCACACGCCGGAAAAACATCCGCGGTTGTCGGCGGCGGAGAAAGCCTATATTCAGAGCGATCCGATCCAGCCGACACGCAAACTGCCCTGGCGCATGTTCTTTGGCAAGAAGCAGACCTGGGGCTTTGCCATCGTTAAAGGTTTGACCGATCCGATCTGGTGGTTCTACCTGTTCTGGGTGCCGCCGTTCCTGGCCAAGCGTCATTACCTGGAGATCACGAAGGTGGGCTGGCCGATGGTGGCGATTTATTCGGCCGCCACGTTCGGCAGCATTTACGGCGGCTGGATGTCCTCGGCCCTGATCAAGCGCGGCTGGAGCGTCAACCTGGCGCGTAAAACCGCCATGCTGCTCTTTGCCCTGTGCGTGGTACCGGTGCTCTTTGCGCCGTCGTTCTGCAAGTTTACCGTGGATGAGAATTTCCTGACCCAGGTCAAGGGGACCCCTTACACCATGGACAAGGTAGTCCCCGCCGGCGGCGCGGAGACCAGGGAAAAGGTCACCATGACCCTGACCCCGGAACAATTCGCCGGCTTGCAGACGCTCTCCGGCACGACCTATGGTTCGGCCGAGAGTTTCTTTGCGGCCACCAATGAAAAGATGCAGATCGACACCAAGGCGTTGCCCTCCAGCCAGGTGGAGGCGTTGCAGCACGTGCTGGCCAATGCCGCCCGCGACAACACGCAATTCTGGATTGCCGTGCTGCTGATCGGCCTGGCGGCCGGGGCCCACCAGGGTTTTTCGGCCAACATTTTTACGGTGGCATCGGATGTTACGCCCAAGCAGGGCGTGAGTTCCGTGGTGGGCATCGGGGGCATGGCCGGCGCCGTCGGCGGCATGGCCTTTGCCCAACTGGTCGGGTATATCCTCAAGGTCACCAATAACAACTATATGATTCCGTTTGCGATCGCCGCGTCGGCCTATCTGACGGCCATGGTGATCCTGCAACTGATACTGCCCCGGCTGGAAGTGATGGATTTGAGCGACCTGCCGGAGTTGGAAGCGGCGTAACGCCACACACGCCCGGTGCGTCAGAGAAAACAACCACAGAGGCACCGAGACACAGAGGATTTCACAGAGAGAACTTCTTTGTTTTCGCAGCGCCACAAGCAATAGCGGACGATGGAAAGGATCAAGACGATGCGAAAGTTGAATCTGCTGGCGGCGGTATTCTGCGGTGGGCTACTGGCGACGACCACGTTGCAAGCCCAGAGCGACGGGATCACCGTAACCAAAGAACAGATTATTGCTGAGGCCGACAAGACCGGCACCGCCCAATTGTCCAAGCTGCCGGAGAAGGATCCCATCGACTGGGTGGCCGGGGCCATGTATGAAGGGTTCGCGGAGTTTGCCCACACCTCCGGCAAGGCGGCGTATACCGACGCGATTATCGCCGTGGGCGACAAGGTGAATTGGACGCCGGTACTGCGGAAAAAAGATCCATTCCATGCTGACGATTTGTGCATTGGCCAGGCCTTCCTGGATACGTATGCCCTGAGCCACAATGCGGCCCAGATCGCCCCGCTTAAGGCACGGCTGGATCAACTGGTGGCGCATATCAACGCCGCCAAACCATCCGACAAGCTGACCTGGTGGTGGTGCGATGCGCTGTTCATGGCACCGGCCGTGCTCACACGCATGAGCGTGCTCGAAGGCGATAAGAAATACATCGACGCCATGGATAAGGAATGGTGGCGCGTCACGGCGAAACTCTACGACCAGGATGAGCACCTGTTTTATCGCGATGACCGCTTCATTGGGAAGACCACGCCGGCCGGCAAGAAGGTATTCTGGTCACGCGGGGACGGCTGGGTGGTTGGCGGAGCCTGCCGCGTGCTGGATTTCATGCCGGCGGATTATCCCACGCGGCCGAAATACGTGGCGCAGCTTAAAGAAATGCTGGTAAAACTGGCCGCCATTCAGCGGGCCGACGGCACGTGGAACCCCAGCCTGCTCGATCCGGCCAGCGTGGGCTGCTCGGAAACCAGCGGCACCGCCTTCTACTGCTACGGCACCGCCTGGGGCATCAACCACGGCCTGCTGGAAAAGGACCAATACCTGCCCGTAGTCACCAAGGCCTGGGCCGCCCTGCTGGCTGCCCGCCGGCCCGACGGCCTGATGGGCTACGTGCAGGCGATCGGGGATCGGCCCGGCAGCGTCAAGCCGGAGAATACGCAGCTTTACGCCACCGGCGCGTTCCTGCTGGCCGCCGGAGAGGTCGCCAAGCTGGCCCCGCTGACCCTGCCGCCGGCACCGCAACTCACCGCTGCCGCGCCGGCAACCGCATCGGCTTCCGCCGCGCCCACCGCCGCCCCCGCGACGACCGAACCGGCCCCCAATGCCAAGGCTTATGCCCGCTATGTGCCCGAGCGCATGGACGACATTGCGTGGGAAAATGACCGCATCGCGCACCGCATTTACGGCCCGGCGCTCCAGCACAATCCCAAGGAGCACAGCGGCAGCGGGATTGATGTCTGGGCCAAATCGGTCCGGAGCCTGGTGATCAACGAATGGTATCGCAGCCGCCGCTACCACGTGGACCGCGGCACCGGCCTGGATTTTTACGAGGTGGGCCTTTCGCGCGGGGACGGCGGCCTGGGGATCTGGGATCACGACAAGCTGTATGTCTCCAAGGATTGGGTCGAGCACAAGATCCTGGACCTGGGGCCTGATCAATGCGGCTTCACGCTGGCCTACGCCCCGTGGGATGCCAATGGCCGCCAGATCACCGAGCACCGCACCATGACGCTTAAAGCGGGGTCCAATCTCGATCGCATCGAAAGCACGCTGGACAGTGACCAGCCGGGCGACCTGATCGTGGGCATCGGCCTGGCGAAGCGCACGGGCGAAGGCGGCCACCTGGTCCAGAATCGGGAGCGTGGCCTGATGTCGTACTGGCAGCCGCCGGAAAAGAACGGGACCATTGGCGTGGGCGTGCGGGTGGATCCGGCGATGGTGGTGGGCTTTGCCGAGGATGCATTGAATTACCTGGTGCTGCTCAAGGTGACGCCGGGCAAGCCGTTTGTTTACTACGCCGGGGCGTGCTGGTCGAAAGGGCCGGATTTTAAGACGGCGGCGGAATGGGAAAACTACCTCCAGGAATTCCAGCGGGAATAATGAGCCAGCTTCCACCATGCCCACGGCCCCGGCAGACTACAGAGGCAGCGATCTGCCGGCGCCGGGCCGCCTGTCTGCCGGTGGTCCTGGCCACGATTCTGCTGACCCTGGCACCACGCGTTGGCGGCGCGGGGCCGGCGGATCTGGATGTGATCATTGGCCAATTCCGGCAATCGTACCTGGGCGATCCGGCCCATCCGTCCAGCGCGCCGCGCAGCGCCATGCTCCCGGCCACCCCCACACGGGCCAACGCCGGCAACGATGCCGCCACCTTGCGCGATGATGGCTCCTGGGCGGATATCAATTATACGTTGGCGGCGCGCTCGTCCTGGCCGGCGTACGGGCACCTGAGCCGCATCCATGCGCTGGTGACCGCGGCCCGCACGGCCGGTACGGCGCCGGCCGAGGCGGCACGGTATCTGACGGCGGCCCACCGGGCGCTGGGTTACTGGATGGGGCACGATTTCCAATGCCCCAACTGGTGGTACAACGACATGGGGGTGCCCAAGGTGCTGGGCCTCACCGCGCTGCTGCTGGGCGATGAATTGCAACCGGCGGAACGCAAGTATTTAACCACGGTGGTGCTGCCGCGATCGAAAATGGGCACCATGACCGGTCAGAATCGCATCTGGGTGACCGGCAATGCCCTGGTCCTGGCGCTGCTGCAACGGGACGAAAAGCAGGCGGCCAAGGCCGCGGGCATCATCGCCGCCGAGGTGCGCGTGACCGGGGAGGAAGGCATTCAGCCCGACGAGAGTTTTCATCAGCACGGCCCGCAACTGCAATTCGGCAATTACGGCCTGTCCTTCGCGGGCGAAATCAGCCAGTGGGCCCTGCTGCTGCGCGGCACCGCCCTGGCGCTGCCGCCAGAGAAGCTGACGATCCTGCGGCAGTACCTGCTGGAGGGGCAGAGCTGGGTGTATTGGCAGGGGGCGATGGATATCAGTGCGCTGGGGCGGCAGATTACCCCCCATGCGCAGCAGGCCCGGTACGCGGGCCTGGAGCAGGTCATGCGCACCATGGCGGTGTTGGATGGGACCCACGCGGAAGAATACGCGGCCTTCGGGAAGCGCAACGGCAGCGGTGCGGCCAACGACCTGCTCGGCGACCGCTATTTCTGGCGTTCGGATTACCTGGTGCATCGGCGGCCCGAGTTTTGTGCCACGCTCAAAATGTTTTCGCGCCGCGTGGCGCGCACGGAAACCGGCATGAACGGCGAGAACCTGTCCGGGGATCACCTGGCCGATGGCACCTTGCTGGTCTATCGCAGAGGCACCGAATACCAGGCGACAGCCCCGGCACGCCGCGGGGAGCGGTTACCCGCGACGTATTTTCGTTGTGGATCCAGCACCCCACGACCGCCGCGGCCAGCTACGCCTATTACATTCTCCCGACGGCGCCAGCCCGCGCGGCCCGCATCACCATTCTGGCCAACACCCCGGACGTGCAGGCGGTGCGCGTGGGCAACCACATGACGGGCATGGTCTTCTGGAAAGCCGGGACCCTCGCGTGCAGCACGGCGTTACAGGTGGCCGCGGCGCAACCCTGCCTGTTGCTGGTGGACACCAGCACGGAGGTTCCCCGGATCTACGCTGCCGATCCGACGCACACGCAGCCGGTGCTGAATCTGACGGTGAATGACCGTCGCCGGGAGGTCCCGCTGCCGCGCACGCTGGAAGCCGGGCGCACGGTGGCGGTGCGGTAAGATGCGCTGCCGCCCGGTGCGGCGGCATTTTCGGAGCCAAAGGCCTGTTATTCTTATATTAAAATCATCCCATACTTCTTTGACTCAGCCCGGCCGGGCACTATCATTAACGCATCCGACACATTCCAGGCCGCAGTTCAGTCGTGGATGGTTTAGTCGCGGAATCCTGCGCGGCGGGTTAGCACCGCGGCGCGTGGACCATTTATTGCTTAGAGGAAAACCGCCCCATGAAGAATAGCATTGCCCGCGTGGCCCGGGAACTTACGTTGACCCAACGGCGCCAGCTCTGGCGTGCCTTGTGGTCCGGGCGCACATCGATGGGGATCCAGCGGTGGTGGGCGGACAGGTTTGGACCCGTTGGCGCGAACCGCCGAAAAGCCTTCCGCTTGCCTTATGGCCCGCGGTTGGAGCTACTCGAAGCGCGCCAGTTGCTTTCGGCGTTGGGCTTCAGCGGCGGCAGCCTCGCCTATACCGGTTCGGCGGCGGGCAACACCGTAACGATCGCCGCCAGCGCCGCCAACTACGTCTTTACGGACTCGGAAGCGATCGCCCTGGATGCCAGCGCCATAGCCGCAGGCTGGACGCAGAGCAATGGGGGCCTGACGGTAACCGGCCCGGCGGCCAGCGTGACCGCCGGCATGACGATCAACGGCGGCAGCGGGGACGACACCCTGATCATCCAGAACCCGACGGGCGGCCTGCTGGCCCCCACGGGGGGCATTGCGTTCAACGGCAACGGGGGATTCAATACCCTTGAGGTCCAGGGTGGCAGCGCGACCACCGGCGCCACGTCCGGCCCGGCGCACGCGGATCCCAACGGTTTCACCGGAACGCTGATTCATACCAATGGCGCGACGGTCCAGACCATCAATTACACCGGCCTGGCGCCCATCAGCGACACGATGCCAACGACAAACTACACCTTCAACCTCTTCGCCGATACACAGGTCAACGTCGTCGATGGCCCGGTCGTGGGTGGATTGCAAACGACCGAGATCAACTGCGGCAGCAGCGGGACCTTTGAGAAGGTCGATTTGGCCAATAAGACCCACGTAACTATAAACGGCGGCACGAGCCTCGACACCATCACGATCAACTACGGGCATGCGGCGGTGGGCCTGACGACCCTTGACATTAATGCCCAGGTGGGAACCAACCCCGTCACCATCCAGGCCACGCCGGCCGGAGTCACTACCAACGTAATTATCAACACCGGGATTAGCAATAACGCGCTCCCCAATATTACGCCCGCTTTTTCCACTGCCGTTGCCATCAACGTCGGGAACAGCGGCAGCGTGCAGGGCATCCAGGGCACGCTTAACCTCGAAAGCCCGGGCGGTGCCAACGCCATCGTCCTGGACGACTCGAACGATACCACCGCACGCACGGCAACCCTGAGCACCTTGGGAACCAACCCGAGCGATTCTGAATCCAATAGCGATCCGTATGGCCAAGTAACCGGCCTGGCGCCGGCTGCCATCAACTATGAATACGCGGATACCAGTGCGCTCACCCTGCATGGTGGTGTGGGCGGGGGCACGGTGAATGTCCAAGCCACGGCGGCAGGGGTCACCACCAGCTTCGTCGGCCATGGGATCAGTACCATCAACGTGGGCAACAGCGGCAGCGTGCAGGGCATCCTGGGCACACTTAATCTTTCCAATCCGCCGGCGTTCAACACGATCGTCGTGGAAGACTCGGCCGACAGCACGGCGCGCACGGCAACCCTGAGCGACGCAAGTAATACCGGCCAGGTGACGGGCCTGGCGCCGGCCGCGATCAACTACGGAGATTTTGATACCGCCGGCATTACCGTAATGGGCGGCACGGGCGGCAACACCTTCAATGTGCAGGCCACCAGCGCGTTCTTCACCACCGCCATCGACAGCGGGAGCGGCAATGATACGATTAACGTCTCGTCGGATGCCCCGACCAACAGCGGCAATCTGGACGGCATAGGCGGCGCTCTGAGCCTCGATGTCGGAGCCGGAACCAACAGCATCAACCTCAGCGACTCCGGCCAGGCCACCACCGCCGATTCCAATGTGGTGGTGACGGCCAGCCAGATCACCGGCTTGACCGGTGCGGCCAAGGATCAGACGATCAACTACGCCGCCACCGGGGGCACGGCGACCAATACGCTGACTCTTACGGGATCTAGTACGCTGGCGAACACTTTTAATTTCCAGGCCACCAATGCCCTGTTTTCCACCACCCTGACGGGTGGGGCGGCGAACGACACCTTCAATCTTGGCAGTACGGCCAATTCGCTCTCCGGCCTGGCCGGCGCGCTCACGGTCAACGGCGTCACGCACGCCGCGACCACGACCACCGCCGCCGCCAGCACCCCGGTGGCCGCGGCGGTCGTAATTGGTGACACGTTAAACCTCAACGACCAAGGCGATGCGGGCGACAACACCTACAGTATCGGGGCCACCACGCTAACCCGAACCGGGGCGGCCACGGTCACGTTACATACCATCCAGACGCTGGCGCTCAACACCAGCACCGGCAATAACACGGCCACCGTCACCGTAACCCCAACGGGCGTGGACCACCTGCTGCTCAACGGCAACAGCACGGCCGCCACCAGCGACACCTTCAATGTCCAGAGGACCGGGTCGGGCACCGTGACCGAAGTGACGGGTGGCGCCGGCAACGACGTGTTCACCGTCAGCAGCGCCGCCAACAATCTGGACTACATCGCCGGCGTCATCAGTGTCAACGGCGGGACCCATCTCACCACGACCACCACGGCCGCCGCCGGGACCCAGGTCGCCACCGATGTGGTCATCGGCGATACGCTAAACATATCGGACGCGAGCGAGACCGGCAGCTTTATCTATGGCCTGGGCGCCAACCTGTTTTCCACGGCCGGCGTGGGCGGCGTGGCCTACCACGGAATTCAGACGCTGGACCTGTATACATCCACCGGCACCGATACGACCAACATTGGTACGGCGAAGCTGCCCACGGGCAACGGCACCGGCGCCAACCCGACCGGCGGCGCCCCGTCCGCCGACCATGTAGTGGTCACAGGCAACAGCCTGGCCACGAAGGTCAACACGGTCAACGTTCGGGCCACGGCCGCCGGCAGCGTCACCGAGGTAACCACCGGAGCCGGCAATGACATCGTCAATGCCGGTTACGACCCCACCGTACCCGCCAATTCCCTGGCGAATCTACTGGGGGTGGTCAGCATCGACGGCGCGGCCCATACCAGTGCCACGACCACCGCCGCCACCGGAACCCCGGTGGCCACGAGCGTCCTGGTGGGCAATACCCTTAACCTCGACGACCAGGGCGACAGCGGCAATTACAGCTACGGAATTGGCACCGCGCTGCTGACGCGCAGCGGCGTGGCGGGCCTGGCTTACTCAAATTTCCAAACGCTGGTCCTCAACACGTCCACCGGTAACGACACCATCGCCGACGGCGCCACCACACTCCCGGCAGCCACCCCGGCCACGGTGAACCTCAGCGGGGGAGCATCTGCGGCCGACCATGTCACGATCATCGGCAACAGTAGTCCGACCACGGCCGATACCTTCAATCTCCAAGGGACTGCAAGTACGACGCTTACCGAAATCACCGGCGGGGCCGGCAGCGACACCTTTAATGTTACCGCGACACCCGGCCTGGGCACGTCCATTAACGGCGGTGCGCCCACCACCAGCCCCGGCGACATGCTCAACTTCGATGCCGCCGGTGGCACCATCACCTACGGCATCGGCACCGTGCAGGGCGGCAGCAACCAGACGGTGGCCTACCAAAGCATCGAGAGCTTCCCCGGGGTCACCGACACCAACGGCCAAGCCGTAATCAATGAGACTACCGGTAATGACACGCTGCTGGTCAAAAATAACGGCAGTGCCGCCCAGTTCACGCTCAACAACGGTACGCCCATCGTGCTGCCGGCCGGCCTGACCCAGGCCACCTTCAACGGCAACGGCGGGACGGACCTGATGACGGTGGATTACTCCGGCGGGGCGCTGCCCTTTAACCTGGCCGACAACGGCACTGGCGATACCGGCGCGATCCTGGCGGTCAAGGGCGACGGCAGCACCACCACCGCCCTCTACACGCCCGACGCCACCACGCCCGGCAACGGCACGGTGGGCATCAACAGCACGCAGACGATCACCTTCAATGGCCTGGCACCGCTGGACCTCAGCGGCATGGCGACCGCGACGGTCTCCATGCCCAATGCCGGCAGCATCGTGAACGTGCAGTTGTCCGCGGACTTTGCCACCCAGCAAACGTCGGCCCTGCGCATCTCCGGCACCAGCGGCGGGGTGGCCTTTGAAACCGTCGCAGCGTTCAACAACACCAGCCTCGTGCTGGACACCAGCACGGTTCCGGGCAACGACACGATCACCCTCCATGCCATCACCGGTCTGGAGCACGACACCAACCTGACCGTAACCACGGGAACCGGCACGGACACGATTGATGTGACCGGCAGCATAAACCTCCCCGGGAACCTGAGCCTGCAAAGTGGCCAGGACATCACGCTGGGCAATGCGTTTGTGCAGACCGGCGGCACGCAGAGTTACCAGGGCACGGTCTCCACCGGTGCCGGCACCACCACGCTGACCTCGACCAACAATCAGGCCATCACCTTCAACGGCGCGATCCGCCCCGGCGGAAATGGTGCCACGGCGGAACTGGACCTGGTGACCACGGCGGTGACCACGCCGGGCCTGGGCACGACCTATATCGCGGACCTCAACGGGGGGAGCAGCGCGGACGTCGTGTCCAATACCGCCGCGAGCGGCGGCATCGACCTGAGTGGGGTCATCCTCAATCTCAACGTAATCTCGTCAGCCGGCGGCGATGTGTATACGATCGTGAGCAGCCCTTCCGGCGGCATCACGGGAACCTTCATCGGTTTCGCCAACGGCGTCACGCTGGGGGCTGGCGGGCGGTCCTTCCTTATCCAGTATTCCCCGACCGCCGTCACCCTCACCGATACCCAGACGCCGACCGTCAGCGTCACCGATGCCGGCGGCGTGTACAACGGAACACCCTTCGCGGCCACCGACGCGGCCGTGACAGGGATCGCACCCGATGGGATCCTGGCCGGCTTTGGCGATGCGACGCTCTCTTACACCTACTTGGCGGTCTCCGGCAAAACAAGAACGCAGTTGCCGGGCGCGCCGACGGCCGTGGGCACCTACGCCGTCGTGGCTCACTATGCCAGCAATAACCCCTACTATTTCAGCGCCGACAGCGACCCGGTGGACTTCAGCATTACCCCCGCCACCCTGAACGTCACCACCACCGCCCTGGACAAGGTCTATACCAGCACGATCCGGGCGACCGTGACCCTGCAAGACAACCGCCTGGGCACCGACGACCTGACCCTTTCGTACCTCAGCGCCACGTTCAACAATAAGAACGTCGGCACTGCCAAAACCGTCACCGTCAACGGGATTTCCATCAGCGGCGGAGCGAATGCGGCCGATTACACGTTGGGCAATACCACCGCCACCACCACCGCCACCATCACCCCGGCCACCCTGACCGTCACCGCCTCCGGTATCAACAAGGTCTATGACAACACCCTGGCGGCGACCGTGACGCTGCTGGATAACCGCCTGGGCCGAGCCCCAACGCTGGAACTGTTCACTTACGCGCCGGTCCGCGATCAACTCACGCTGACCTATAACGCCACGTTCGCCGATCCGAACGCCGGCACCGGCAAGACCGTCAGCGTGAGCGGCATTGCCATCACCGGCGGGGCCGATGCGGGTAATTACACGCTGGGTAACACGACGACGACCACCACGGCGGACATCACCCCGGCACCCTTGACCCTTACCGCCAACCCCGGGCAATCCAAGGTCTATGGCCAGGTTGATCCGGCACTGACTTACAGCCTGACCACGGGTGCGCTGGTCGGCACCGATGCCTTGAGCGGCAACCCGACGCGGCTACCCGGCGCGAATGTCGGCACGTATGCCATCGGTCAGGGTACCGTGAGTGCAGGGAACAACTATGCCATTACCTTTGTGGCCGACAATCTGGCGATCACCCCGGCGCCGTTGACGATCACCGCTGACAACCAGACCAAGGTTTTTGCGGCCGCCCTGCCGATGCTCACGGCCAGCTACAGCGGGCTGGTCAACGGCGATACGGCGGCGAGCCTCACCACCGCGCCAACCTTGAGCACGACGGCCACTGCCACCAGCACACCCAGCGGCAATCCTTATAGCATTACCGCGGCCGGTGCCGTCGACAGCAATTACACCATCACTTATGTCCCCGGCAGCCTGGTGGTCGGCCCGAACACCACCACCACGGTACTGGTCACATCCACCGATCCGGCGGCCTACCTGGCACCGGTCACCTTCACCGCGGTCATCTTGAGCACCGGCCCGGCCGCCACCGGCACGGTCAGCTTCAGCGAGGGTTCGACGGTGCTGGGCACCGGCACCCTGGATGCCCAGGGACACGCCACGTTTACCACCAGCAGCATCTTTATCGGCAGCCATTGGATCACCGCCACCTACAACGGCGATACCACCTGGCTGGGCAGCACGGCGCCAGCGATCAACCAGCTCATCGGCACGCCGCATCAGCGCTACGTTGAGCTGCTCTACGAGGATCTGCTGCACCGGCAGGCCGATCTGTACGGCATGAACATCTGGGCCGGCATGCTCGATAATGGGCAGTCTTACAACTCTGTCGCGACACAGTTCGCCAGCAAGCCCGAGTATGATGCGGACGTGATTACCAGCCTGTATGTCAATTGCCTGGGCCGCCAGCCCGATGCGCCCGGACTGGCCCTGCGCATCTCCCAGATGCAGGCCGGCATGAATGCCACGGACCTTCAGGCCATCCTGCTGGGCTCGCCGGAGTTCTTTGCACGGGCGGGCGGCAACAACACCGCCTACGTCACGGCCCTCTACCAGACCGTTCTGCAACGGACCCCGGATCCAGCCATGGCCAACTGGATTACCATCCTGACCACCGGGCTGGATACGATTGGCGGCGTAGCGCGGCGCATCGTCCTATCCGATGAAAGCCGCGGGTTGATCATCAATACCATGTATGGCACATACCTGGGGCGAACGAGCGATCCGCAGAGCCTGGTGATCTTCAAGAACCTGCTGACCAATGGCATCAGTCAACCGGACCTGATCGCCGATTTTGTCGCCTCTCCGGAGTTCCTCCAGATCAACAATATTGTCTGAGCGAATCTGGGACCGTTCTGAAAACAAAGGAGCACGGTAGCGGGAGGGGCGCCCCCACGACAGCGAGCCCCCGCTGGGGCGCGCGCCGGGCGACAGGCGAGATTTGTATCTGCTATTCTTTTATTAAATCATATCAATCCGTCTCTTGACGCCACTCATCCGCCCGTTAAGATTACAGGACCATTTTCAATCCGCTGCCCGATCGGCTGCCCCCGCCTTCCGCGCCCCCAAGGAGTCCGGGGACAGGTTTGGGGTCCTATCGACCGGCAGCGAAACATGTGGGTTATGCGCACGCACAGGAAGGAAAGGCAATCATGAAACAAGTCATGAAACATGGAATGTCCCGGCAATCCCAGCGCCCGCAACATGGGGAAGATGGTCCCCGGGCGCAGCGCCGCCGCGGGCACCGCTGGTGTGCCCGTTGCGTACTTGAGACCATGGAGAGCCGCACCCTGTTATCGGCCAACACCTTCTACGTCGTAACCTCCCTGACCGACAGCGTCGGGACGGTCACCACCGCCGGTCATGCCGGCACGCAGGCCGATCCGTATCCGGCGTCGAGTCTGCGCGCCGCCCTGGCCGTCGCCGGCAGCGACAATATTACCAACTACGACACGATCAGCTTTGATCCAACCCTGACGAGTTCCGGACCGGCGACCCTGAACATCAGTCACTCCCTGGGCCAGTTCCCGACCATAGGCGGCAATCTGACCATCCAGGGACCCGGCCCCGACAAACTCACCATTGAGCCGCAAGTGGCCCACGATTTCCAAATCTTCCACATTCAACACGACGGCGTATTCTTCATTTCCAACTTCATCTCCGGCCTGACCCTGACCAATGGCGGGGGCATGGCCGACAGCCGGGCCAACAATGCCGTTATCGGCGGCGCCATCGGCTTGGACGCGGGACTCCTGGGCCTCGACCACTGCGTGATAACCAACTGCACCGCCGCCTACGGTGGCGCCATTTACGCCGGCGGGGAAAGTCTTTCCGTGGACAATAGCCTGATCGCCAATAACACCGCCACTACCGGCGATGGTGGCGCCATCTACTCAACTTACGATTCGTCCTACTCCAATGTCACCCTTTTTGGCAATTCCGCCCCGGGCAAGGGGGGGGCCATTTACAGCGATTTCGGCACTGCCATTCTGGATTTCACCACCATCACCAACAACCAGGCGAATAAGGGTGGCGGGATCTATTTCAACAGTCCCAATGGCGCTACCGCACACTTTTTTGGCTCCATTATTGCCGGCAATATCGTTACGTGGAACGGCACCGATCCGGATGAGTGGGGGGCGGGTTTCTTTTCGGTCGGCGATAATGTAATCGGCAATGTTGGTTCCGGCAGCGGCTGGGCCACCGGGGATAAGACCGGCACTAACGCCGCACCGCTGGATCCCAAGCTCGGACCCTTGCAGGATAATGGCGGCCCCACCGAGACCATGGCGCTGCTGGCAGGCAGCCCGGCCTTGGGACTGGTTCCCCTGCTCGCCGGCGGCCCCACCATTGATCAACGCGGCATCACCCGCACGGTCCCCGCCGATGCCGGCGCCTTTGAGTCCGTCAAGGCGGATCTGAGCGTCACCATCACCGATGACCAGATCGCCGGGAAGGCTCTCCCCGGCACCGCGGTCTCCTATACCATCACCGCCACCAATGCCGGGCCCGCCGCGGTCACCGGCGCCACCCTGGCCACCACCCTGCCCCCGGCCGCCCTGACCAACGTCACGTTCACGGCCACGGGCGCCGGCGGCGCCAGCGGGTTTACCGCCAGCGGCACCGGCGGCATAAGTGACACCGTCAATTTGCCCAAGAACGCTTCCATCACCTACACGCTTTCCGGCACGATTGCCGCCTCCGCCACGGGCACACTGGTCCAAGGCGTCACGATCACCGGCATTCCGTCGATCAACGAAATCAATGCCCTCAACAACACCGCAACAGATACCCTTTCCCTGACACCCAAGGCCGATCTGGCCATCGCCCTGCTCGATGACCAGCATCCCAACGCCACCTCCGGCCACGCGATCAACTATACCGTTACCGTAAGCAACAGCGGGCCCAGCGATGCCGTCGGCACGACTGTCGCCGACACATTTCCGGCCACGCTAACCGGCGTCACGTATAGCGCCACCGCCACCGGTGGCGCTACCGGCTTTACCGCCAGCGGCAGCGGCAACCTCAGTGATACCGTCACGCTGCCCTCAGGCGCCACCATCGTCTATCACGTTCAGGGCTTGATTCCCTCCGCCGCCAATGGCCAATTTACCAATACCGCCACGGTCACGGCCGGTGGCGCCACCACCGACCCGAACACCGCCAATAACTCCGCCACCAGCACCGATGTGATCAACCCGGCCGATCTGTCGGTCACCAATACCCCCGGGCAAACCAGTGCCGTGCCGGGAACCGCCGTCAGCTACACCATCGTGGTGGCCAACAGCGGACCGACAACCGCCGCAGGCGTCACGGTTAGTGATCCGTTCTCCGGCGCCTATCAGGTGGTCACCCACAGCGCCACCGCCACCGGCGGCGCCACCGGCTTTGCCGTCAACGGCACCAGCGCCATCAACGATACGGTGACCCTGCCGGCCGGCAGCACCATCACCTACAGCGTTCAGGCCACGGTGGCATCCGGGGCCACCGGCAGCAGCATCGCCAACACCGCCACCGTCACGGGCGCCGCCAATATTACCGATCTGAACACCGCCAACAACAGCACCACCGCTACCGACACTCTCACCCCCCAAGTCGACCTGGCAGTCACGCTGACCGACAGCCAGCATCCCAATGCCACCCGCGGCGGCAGACTCACCTACACCATCACCGTGACCAACGCGGGCCCCAGCGATGCCGTCGGCGCCGCCCTCACCGACACCTTCCCGGCGACCTTGACCAACGTATCGTTCATCGGCCGCAGCGCCACCGGCGCCACCAACTTCAGCACCGGCGGCACCGGGAATATCAACGACACGGCCACCATACCCGCCGGCGCCAAGATCACCTACACCGTCACCGGCACCATCAGCCCCACGGCCAGCGGCCAGTTCACCAACACCGCCACCGCGGCGGCAGCAACCGGCACCACCGATACCAATACCGCCAACAACTCCGTCAACAGTACCGACATCCTGCCCGCGGCGGATCTGTCCATCACCACTACCGATGGCCAAAGCAGTGTCTCGGTGGGCGGTACGACCACCTATACCATTGTCGTAAGCAATGCCGGCCCCAACACCGCGGCCAACACCGCGATCCTCGATTTGTTCGCCGCGCCCTATCAGAACGTCACGTACACCGCCACGCAGACCGGCGGAGCCTATGGCTTTGCCCCCAGCGGCAACAATGCCATTTTTGATCTGGCCACCCTTCCGGCCGGCAGTTCGATCACCTACACGGTCACGGCCGGCATCCAGTCCAATGCGACCGGCGAGACCATTTCGGATACCGCCACTCTGACCCCCGCGGCCAACATCATCGACCCCAACCTGGCCAACAACTCCGCCACCGACACCGACATTCTTACCGCCAGAGCCGATCTGGCGGTGACGCTGCTCGACAGCCAGCATCCCGGGGCCCGTGCCGGAGACCCGATCCATTACACCATTACGGTAAACAATAACGGACCGAGCGCCGCCGGCGGGGCCACCGTCGTCGATACTTTTCCCGCCATCCTCACCGGCGTTAGCTACACCGCCAGCGCCACCGGTGGCGCCACCGGCTTTACCGCCAGCGGCAGCGGCAACCTCAGTGATACTGTCTCCATGCCCAGCGGCGCCAGTATCGTCTATCACGTCCGCGGCACCATTCCCGCCGCCGCCACCGGCCAATTCACCAATACCGCCACCGTCGCCACGACCGGCAACACCAACGACCCGAATACCGGCAATAACACCGTCACCAGCACCGATCTGATCAGCCGGGCCGATCTGTCCATCACCAATACCGACGGGCAAACCAGTGCCGTGCCGGGAACCGGCGTCAGCTATACCATCGTGGTGGCCAATAACGGACCCACCGACGTCACCGGCGCCACCGTAACCGATCCCTTCTCCGGCGCTTACCAGGGTGTCACCTACACCGCCACCGCCACCGGCGGGGCCACGGGCTTTACCGCCAGCGGCGTCAACGCCATCAACGATACGGTCACCCTGCCGGTTGGCAGCACTATCACCTACACCGTCAATGCCACCATCGCATCCGCGGCCACGGGCAGTATCGCCAACACCGCCGCGGTCACCGCCCCGATCTCGATTACCGATCCGAACCTGGCCAACAACACCACCGCCGACAGCGATACCCTGAGCCCCCAGGCCGATGTGGTCGTGACTCTGACCGATGACCAATCCGCCATGAGTCATCCCGGCGCGACGGTCACCTACACCCTAACCGTCAACAATGCCGGCCCCAGTGACGCCACGGGCGTGGTGCTGACCAACGGCCTGCCGGCCATGCTCGGCGGCGTTTCGTTCACCGCCCGCGCGGCGGGTGGTGCCACCGGCTTTACAACCGCCGGCAGCGGAACGCTCCACGACACCCTGGCCCTGCCCAGCGGAGCCCAGGTTACCTACACCATTCGCGGCACGGTTGGTACTTCCGCCACCGGTACCGTGACCGACACCGCCACTGCCACCGTACCCGCCGGCAGCACCGATCCGAACCTGACCAATAACACCGCCAGCCTCAGCGACGCCTTGATCCTCCAAGGCGATGTGGCGGTGAGCATTTCCGACAATCAACCACCCCGGGCCACACCCGGTACGGGCATCACCTACACCATCCAGGTCTCCAATAGCGGCCCGAATGATCTCACGGGCATTACCCTGGCCGATGGGTTCCCCGCGACCTTGTCCGGGATCACCTATACCGCCACCGCCACCGGCGGGGCCACCGGCTTTACCACCACCGGCACGGGCAATCTCAGCGATACGCTGGCCCTTCCGGTCGGCAGCACTGTGATCTACAACGTCAGCGGCACGATCGCATCCAACGCCAGCGGCAGCTTTGCCAATACGGCCACCGCCACCGTGCCCGCCAACGAAATGGACGTGGCTCCCGCCAACAACACTGCCACCGATACCACCCTGTTCCAGATCCCGCCAGCCATTCCCGTGGTTACTTCCGCCGATCCGGCCGTGTTCCAATCCGCCGTCACTTTTACCGCGGTAATTTCCGGCGATGGTCCGGCGGCCACCGGCACGGTCACCTTCAGCGAAGGTTCCACCGTTCTGGGCACCGGCACGCTCGATGCCCAGGGCCACGCCACTTTCACCACCAGCAGCCTTTTCATCGGCAGCCACTGGATCACCGCCACCTACAACGGCGATACCAACTGGCTCGGCGGAACCTCCACCCCCATCAACCAGCTTATCGGCACGCCCAGCCAGCGCTACGTCGAACTGCTCTACGAGAATCTACTGCACCGCCCGGCGGATATGTACGGCATGAGTATCTGGGCCGGCATGCTCGATAATGGGCAGTCTTACAAGTCCGTCGCCACCCAGTTCGCCAATACGCCGGAGTATGATACGAGCGTGATTACCAACCTGTATGTCACCTGCCTGGGGCGCCAGCCCGATGCGCCCGGACTAGCGTTGCGCATTGGGCAGATGCAGGCGGGGATGAATGCCCTGGACATCCAGGCGATTCTGCTGGGCTCGCCGGAATTCTTTGCACGCTCCGGCGGGAACAACAGCGCCTTCGTCACGGCCCTCTACCAGAATATCCTCCAGCGGACTCCGGATCCCCTAGGCCTGGAGGCCTGGACCGCTGTCCTGACGACCGGCCAGGACACGATTGCCGGCGTGGCGCGGCGCATTGCCTACTCCGATGAAAACCGTGCCGCCATCGTCACCAACCTGTATACCACCGACCTGGAACGCCAGCCCGATGCCACCGGACTGGCGGGATATAAGGCCCTGTTGGCCAACGACATTACCCAGGCGGACCTGATCGCCGATTTTGTCGCCGCGCCGGAGTTTCTACAGATCAACAATATTGTTTAGACGGCGGTTAGCGTCTGGTGGGCCGGCATATCTGGCCGATCTGGAATGTCGCGCCGTCGCCGCTGATGATCGTCGTCACGGCATAGTGGTCATGGACTTCGGTAATGCGTACCTGGCCAAGGATGCGGCCCCCGTGCTGCCCGATGGTATCGCCGGTGTCAGGATCGACGATCGGCGTGCCGGCTTCCAGCACGCTCAATTCCGCACCCACGCGCAGGCCCCGCTCCTGCCCGCCGTTGATGATCACCTGGCCGGGGCTTACGGCGGCGATCCGCGGCTCCCAGGGCCGGGCCACCACCGCCGCGCTCACCTGGTCGACGGCGCGATCGAGCACTTTGGCGGTGGCCTGCCCCAGCGGCGTGCGATAGAACACGCTGCCGCCAAAGGTCACATCTTTATAGACCGACTGCACCGCGGCACGCCCGGCGTGCACCGCCTGCTCCAGGCGCGTCGAGCTGATGATCTCGCCGGATTCCACCTGGATCACGTAGAGCATGATGCTGACCACCGCCACATCGCCCGAACCAAACAACCGCCACCGGGAGGATTGCGCATAAGCGCTGCCGCCGGCCACCTGGCTGAAATCCGTAATGCTCCCCTTGACCACGTACTGCACGTTCTTAAGTTGCCCGATCCGGGCGCGGTCCTGCGGGCGCGTGACCCCGGAGTTCTGGAATTGAATCTCGTGGAGCAGCGCCTCGATATCCGGCCGCTCGATGACATGATAGTGGTTGGTTTTCATCAGCCGGTCCACCAGCACGTCCTTCATGCCATTGCCCAGGTCCCAGTTGCCGGGCGTGGCGGCATGATTATCAAAACGCAGGATGGCAATCGTCGGCTTGATCGACAACGCCGGGCGCTGGCGGCAGCCGCCCCCGAACCCGACCAGCACCACCAGGAACAACCACACCAGTTTTGGTTTCATCAGACAGTTCTCCGTATCAGGGTGTGGCCAGATTTCCTGGCCGCTGTTTGTAGTACCGCCTTTAGGCGGCGTTGCTGGCCCAACCGCCTAAAGGCCAAGACCGTCCAATGGTCGTTTTGAAAAAGTGAGCCTCCCTGCCATCATGGAGATGTTGTAAGTCCCATGTAGCAGGGA
>Ga0316217_10000556_pt1 | contig 52665 bp, 43 predicted proteins | sample 1anoAmetaG_FD_203633 | JGI IMG/M metagenome (GOLD analysis project Ga0316217, IMG submission 203633) | Freshwater microbial communities from Trout Bog Lake, Wisconsin, USA - 1anoA | ecosystem: Environmental > Aquatic > Freshwater > Lake > Hypolimnion/Profundal zone | place: USA: Wisconsin...
GGATAGATCATGTCCCGGCGCACACCGGCTCCACTCACGGCATCACCCCCTGTGCATGACCTTCTGAGCGAGATCGACGAGCTCGCTCAGAAGGCGGCACTCAAACCTGTTTCCCTGCTCGGAAGGCACCTCCAATGCAAAGCCTCGCAGCAAAGGTCTCAACTCATCGCGCAAGCCGTACAGGGAGTCCGCTTCCGCCAGTCGAGAGCCTTGGCTCCGCCGTCAGCGCTTCTCCCACCCCTCGCCTAAGCGCACTGGCGCCCGCGACGGCCCTCTCTCTTCCTTCACTCGCCGGTGCCCCCTCCTCCTACGAGCATTACGACAACGACGCGCGCCTGTTCGCCTTCTTGCGCCGCCTCGCCGAACTCGGCATCGCCGGCACAGCGCCCGCAGAGGTTGAGAGACTGCGCACGTCGCCGCTCGCTTACGTCCAATCCTCTCTCGCTTCCTGGTTAACGGCGCAGGGCGGCGACATAATTGACGGCAATATTGAGTACTACCTGGACATTTCGGTGACCCTGGATGGACAGCTTCGAGGAACGGACGCACAACAACCGCTCCTGATTACGGTTGCGGCCGAGCAATGCGGCTATATGGTCGCCGGTCCGGCGCTCGAAGCGCTCCAATCCGAGGCCAAAGGCCTGGGTGTGGCGTTCTACCGCGTTCTGAACGCGTCCCTTGCAAAATGGGTTCGCGTCTACGACTATACCGACGCCAGAAACTGCGAAGACGGCATGAAACAAATGCGGGAGATGGACGACGAGCAAAGCCGGGAACGATACGAAATCCCGGATGTCGAGGCCGCTATCCCCGCGTTTCTCCGCAAAGCTCGTCTCAAAGTCGCTCACTCAGACCTGCCCCTGCTGCGAAAGCAGCAAACAGGCAAGTTCGGCGGCTGGATTCGCCGGCTCCTCGAGATTCACCGGCTTGCCCAGCTCCCCGCCGCGGGCGACGTGCGCGAAATCATGAGCTCGTACTACGACCAAAGTTGCCTTCCCTCACTGCTGGTCGTCTTCAACAAGAACGACACCATCGAAGGCTGCTTTGACGACGAGTCCCAATGTTGGCCGGAAGCAAGCTCCGAACCCTGCCTCGCCGTCGCCTTCGACCCGGCAGACGCCAGCCAGACCGCTGCTGCTTTGCGGTCCCTCGAAACATTTCTCCACCTCAACCGCGAACTCTGCCTGCTCACAGAGGAATTCAACAAAATGGCGAAAGCCCCGGAGGCTCGATGAACATTGACATTCATATCGGCGAGAACTACCGGTATCAGTTGCGCCAGGCTCTGCTGATCTACGGCGGGAATGGCGGCCATCGCGGCGACAGTGCTTTCGTAACCCTCCATGACGTTCAGGGCCAGGACACGCCCACCCTTGGCCCGGCCCAGCCGCTCTCAAGCAATTTCCTCACCGCACTGTCCAACAACCTCCAGCGAAATGCCAGCGTCGAAATCCTGCCGGAAAACGTCCTGGCGCGCACCCGCGAGATGTTTGCGTGGTGGACACCGGCGCAAACGCGACCCCTGTTCTTCGGCTCTCCCGATGGCAAGATGGCAGCACTGAATGGTCGCTACTTCCCGCAACCTGCGCTCGTCTTCGTGGTTGTTGGACACACTCTCTCGGTTCGCGCGCTCAAGACAAGCCAGCGCCCATCGGCAAACACCAAGCTGTATGTGGCGCCCTATTGGAATGTCTACGAAGGCGGCAACATCTGCCTCGGCTCAGCGCCGATCCCAACTTCTCCTTCAATCGCGGCCATTCCGCAGTGGGAGCGCTGCTTCTTCGAGAGCGAGTTTACTCACCCAAACGGCGCGCAACGCATAACTACCCACAAAGGCGGTTTCGCCGGACTGTGGGAGACCCTTGCAGGCAAAGACCGCTTCCCAGCCCACTACCTGATCGACGCCAACCAAACGCTCACTGCCTTCATCGAGAACCGCCATGCAAATTGAACACTCCATCCAGGAACACCTGCTACGCGACCGCGTGCGCATGCTGATTGTTGGCGCCGGAGGCACCGGCAGCGCTTTTCTGCTCAACCTCCCCTACCTCCACCAGGCGCTCACCGCATGGGGCCACCCACGCGGCCTCGAAGTCACCGTCATGGACGGAGACACGGTCTCCGAAACGAACTGCGTTCGCCAGCCATTCTCCGTCTCCGACATAGGCCACAACAAGACCACTATTCTCGTCAATCGCCTCAACCTCTTCTGGGGACTCAAGTGGTCCGCCGTCCCAGGCTATTTCACGCGGGCGTGCCTCCGGAACAATGGACACTTCGAGAGCTTCGACATCGTGGTGGGGTGCGTGGACTCGCGCGCCGCGCGCAGGGAGATCACCGCGGCGGTGACCGCCCAAACTTCCTGCGTCAGCTATTACCTTGATTTCGGCAACAACAGCACCTGCGGCCAGTTCGTCCTCGGCCAGCCCTTAAACTCACGCAACAAACGAAGTAAGGAGCGACTGCGGACCGTATCAGAACTGTTCCCGGAGATGCTGAACGAGGAAGAGGACCCGATGCCAAGTTGCAGCGCCGCTGCGGCGATCAACGCGCAGGAACCGTTCGTCAATCAGACTTTGGCAATCTCCGCGCTCTCCATGCTCACTCGCCTCTTCCGCTACGGCCGCATCCCCTACCAGGGCGCATTCTGGAACGCCGAATCCGGCCGCATCGTTCCCCTCGTCATCGACCCCGACCAGCGTCGCCGTCTCTCTCGCGCAACCTCACGACGAAAGGCGGCCTGAGCCGCCCAGGCTTGTCATTTGATTCGTGTGGCCAGGGCTAATTGAAGGGATTGGCCGCCGGGATGGGTTTCTTGGCAATTCAAGGGCTGGTTGTGGGTGACACAGAGACGATCTGGCCAATTCACATTTACCGTACACTGGCCGACATACCAGTACTAATCCCGGAGAGAGTCATTGACGTCCAGCCACGCACCAAATATTCCAAGACACGGCTGTGTGGGCACTGGCTCCGCTGCCGGGCACGACCCGACTCGTCATGGAATCTCCATTGTCTCCCCATCGGCGAGGCGGCACACCTTTCCGAAACCGTGCGCTTCCTCGTTCCACTTCACGCCATGCACGGGCACAACCACCTTCGGCCTGACTGCAGCGGCGAAGTTGCGAAGATCGATTGGAGAGGCGTGGCCACTGGTATGAATATAGGCAATCTCCGCGCCGGCGGCTCTGAGCCAGTCCAGCGGGGCTGAGTAATACGAGCCAAAGGGATCGGAGAGGTATCCGCGCCACATCGAGAAGTTGTACGCATCGTCCGCAGTCGGCACGACTCCTGCCCGTTGATAGTCGGCGAGCAACCCGCTGCGCAACATGATAATATCGCGACCGCCTTCGAGTCGCTTCGCAGAGATGCCATGCCCGGCCCTTGCAATCCGCTCTATGAACTCCTCGCGGCCCTGATTTTTGTAATTCAATCCGAGCCTGCGTGTGACGACGACCTTCAGGTTCGGGAGGCCCGGACGCGGGAGGCGGCTCCCTTTTGAGATCCGATCGAGGACGTCTGCGGTATAGATGTCAATCACGAGCGTTCGCCCCGTTTGCAGCGCGGCCCGGTAGATGGTGACCGTGCGGTCGATATTCTGACCTGACCAGGAGATAAAGACTCTGCCCTTGGTCCGGTTGAACAACTCGATGAAGTCGGACTCAAGCTCCTTCTCCGTCATAACCGGCTTGTCTGATCCGAGGTTCGTACCTTCGCTCAAGAGTACGTCGATATCCGCCGGCGGTTTCGCCATCATCCTGTCGACCAACACGGACTTGCGGCCATGACGCCGGAAGTCACCGGTGTAGAGGATCCTTTTCCCGGCTCCTTCGATCATCAACATGTAGGCATCAAAAGCGGAATGGTCCGTAAGGATCGGCGTCACGGTAAAAGGCCCAACGGTGAATGGTCCCGTGCGGCTAGTCCATGTTTCGAAGCTCCGGGGAATCGGATGACGTGTGATATCGCCGACGACGGCGATCAACTTTGCGGAGTGGGATCCAGTCCAGATTGGCCAGGAGGCGGGAAGTTCGTTGATCAGGCCCCAGTGGTCCTGGTGCGGATGGCTAATAAGAACGGTGGCGGGGCGGCTACGGTCGAGCGATGTGGGTAGTAGGCCGGTCGCGCCCTCAGGGGCATCCAGCGGACGCCCTGCGTCGAGGATGATGCGGTCTCCCTGCGGGTGCTCGATCTCGATGCAACTACCACCGATCTGATGCGTGCCGCGGTGGACAGTTAGGACAAGGCTCATGATTGCCCACACAGAGCCACTTCACTCAGGCTCTTCACGATCTCCACGCGCAAGCCAGCGCCCTTTAGCTTATCAAAATGTCCGTTCTCTATGAATGACTTGTCCTCCTTATCGTAGATAATCAGCAAGCGCGGCTCTTTGTCGACCAAGAGAGGAGGTGTATCACTGGCTGCAACCGCTCGAATCCCTGGCCCGAGTTCCTCAACATCCGGGCGGATATCGCGTGCAATCTTGTGCAACTCGACAAGCAAGCGGCAATTATCTTGATAGGCCTCTGCCACGCTTCTCGCGCGGATACTGTCGCTGAGCCAATCACTATAGTGCTTCAACTGGTCCACAACCTCCGGTAGTTCGTTTCCCCTGCAGCGTGCACGCCCATCGCCGACGAGTTTCGCTTCCCACGAGGCGACCCGCCACCAGCCTTCGCAAGGTTCGAGCGCCAACAGATCGATGCGAGGAGCGCACCGCTCCTCTGAATAGGCAGGTAGCCCCATCTCAAGATCAATCACGTCGGAATTGTGAGCGACAACGAGGTCGACGAAACGCTTCTCCTGACCGATCTTGCCGTTCGCATTCTCGATCCATTTCTTCAAGTGTTGGTCGTCGTAGGCCACGAGCCGTCCGGGGCCGTGTTCCGGAAAACCCTTGGAAGTCAACGTAACGTAATGCTCCCCGGTGCCCTTAACGCCGTAAACATACTTCTCATGAATCTTCGCCCGAAGTACGTCACGGACGGATTCCACCTTGGCAATCGACTGCCCGCCACAGTAGAAGTTCATGTAACCCTTGCGAAATGCCACGCGGAGATGCTGAAACCCACCTTTACGACTCACGTGGTCTCGCACGAGCAACCCTTTTCCGTCGTCCAGACGGTTGTTGACTGCGTCGCCCGCCGGGCGCCACCTAAGGAGCAAGTCGGTGAACCAACCATTTTCTTTGAGAACAGTCGGGGTTAGGCATTTGATTGGAAACTCCCGGCTAAAGTCAGTCATAATTTCGCTCCCGGATATGCAGATTTACTCCCTGTACTTACGCCTGCGACCAACTCGAATAATGACAAACTGAGGACCACACAAGACAACTCGCTCCAACCATCAGTGTCCTTGTATGTATCGGTTCTCAGTCAACGATAACAGGCCAAGTCGCTCATTAAGAATGTTTTCTGCGACGAATGCAAGATAGGTATCGGCAAACGCCCATCACGACGCCCATTCTTTGGCAAATCACTCGGATTTGGGTTCCAGTGGAGGCGATCTCTACTCTTCAGGATGAATCCGGCACTGGCCTGGACCTACCACTTCGAATTGCCCTTCGAGTAAGATTTTGCTCTCCAGCGGCGTCCACATCCCGACGCTGAGGGATGCCCCGCCCTGGCGCCACTCATGCACGGCCACATTGGAATGGACCACAATGCCCGACAGCCGTACACCGAGCATCTGGCCTCACTGTCCCATGGTGGCCAGCCTCCGGTGCGCCGGCCAGCCCCGAGCCGGACCAATCCTTCCCCTTCTCCCTTCCATCTCATTCGACGAACACTGGACCTGAGCGCGATACGGCGCGCCAGAACTGCTGTTCCCGCGCCCTTTCGCTGGAGTCCGCCATGCCTTCGATCATTGAGTCGTTTACCGGCAAGTACGCCTTTCTGAGCACGCTCTTTCGCTCTGCCTTTTTCTTCGAGAACGACCAGTACAACTCCCCGGCTGCCGCCTTTGAAGCAGCCAAGATACTCAGCCGCCCCGATCGTGTTTCCTTCATCGGCTGGAACATCCAGCCTTGGAAAGCCAGGAGGTTGGGCAAGAACATTCCTACAAACTGGATGAGGCCAGACTGGAATGCTGTGCAGCTCGACATCATGCTCGATATTCAGCGGTCGAAGTTCTCCTGGCCGGTTCTGCGCGAAAAGCTGCTGGCCACCGAGGACGCCCAACTCGTCCACGGCAATGCGTGCCACGACAATTTCTGGGGCGTCTGCGTGTGCCAGTCACTTCCGGCTGGCAAACAGAAGTACGGTGTCAGTCCACGTTGCACCGGCGATGGCCGCAACCGGCTCGGTCTCATTCTCATGCAGGTGCGCCAGGAGATTCGCGGCGGCCTCCACCTCACTCCATCGGTGCCAAAGTGTGGCCCAGCGGCCGAAGTTACAACCGAATTGCTGGCTGGAAAACGTGCGGCCCAATGGGCGTCTACCGTTACCCATCCGGAATTAGCTTCCATCCGGCGGCCGGCGCCGGTTTAACCCTGCCGCCGGAGCATGCATCGAATCCCATGGCGCACACCCTCCGCACCACCGCGCCAAACTGGTAGCCATGGCTGATCCTTTTTCTGCGGGCATTGCAACAGCAGGAGCGCCGGCTGGCAGCCAAGGTGGAACGCGAGCGGGTAGTGATTGCCGCCCTGCCCGAGCTGGACCTCCAGATCCTCGACTACGTCCACCAACACGGCCGCGTCACGATGGCCGACATGGTCCGTGTCACCGGCGCCAGCCGCAACACGTTGAAGGACCATTTCCGCAGCATGGTGGAAAAGCAACATCTCATCCTGCATGGAACCGGCAAGGGCTCATGGTATGCACTACCCTGACGAGTATCCCCGCCCGGCTGCGCCTCGCTCCTCCTCCCGCCCTTTGATCTTGTGCTGCTTCCTCCGTGGGAAGGCGATTTAGTGCGAAGCCAGAACCCTCCGGGCGACATTGGCTAGTTTCGGGATGAACCGGCCTGATGCGCCTAAGTCAGCAGCGGAGCTAGCCCTTCGTAGTGCCGTGCTCAAGCGCCTGGGTTCGCGCCTTGCTGCGTTCTGTCCAGCAAAATTTCTGCAAAGCCATGGCCTAGCAGGCTCTCCCTGAAGATGCCCACACAGTCCTCCGGAACGCCCAGCCAGAAGAGATTGCGCGCACGAGTGAGCGCCACGTAGCCGATCCTTCCAATTTCCGTGTTGGTCCCGGATATTAGGGCCTCGACGTGGTCCTTGTCCGCAAGGTACAAAACAGCATCGAGGCTTTCCCCCTTCACTCCATGCACCGTCTCCACTCTCAGGCCTGGTTGATATATGGACTTTTCGCCAGTGGTCTCGACCAAGGGAACGTTTGGGAGCGCAGTCTTTCTTAGCCGCTGCCCCAGATTGTCAACCGGGAGGTTCCCGAGTTTCACTTGCAGGCGATCCATGAGGGTATTCACTCTTCTCACCATCTTGGGATGCCAGCAAATGTCTGCGATCAGCGTCCCAGGGGGCAGTCCGGACCTGGCGTCGCGGGTGAACTCCCAAATCTCCTTTCTGGCTTCCCGAACCTCTGGAGGACCGGAAGACTGGATCAGTTGCGCGATAAGGTTCTGCGGAGGACTCTTGAGAAGCGCCGTGACGCATTTGGCGACGATTTGGAAAGCCTCTAAATAATCCTTTGCGGAATCACGGGCGATCACTGCGGAGGTTAGCAGCTTCGTTAGGCCTTGTCCGTAGCCTTCACCGTAATTCCCGAGCTCTCGCTTCCGCTTGGCTGCCCTGCAAACAATCGCAGATTTCTCCAAGAGCATTCCGCCCGACTTCAAGGTTTCCTGAAACAATAAGATAAGCCGAGAGCGCTCTGTCGGCTTATAGGCAATGAAGTAGGCACCGCTAGCTGATTCCGGCGTCTTGCGGTGAGCCGTATCGGACCGTCCGGACAGGCTATTGGCAACCTTAACGATCACCGGAACTGACCTGAAATTGGTCGTCAGATGCTTTGCCCGAGCGCCCTCCTTACTCTCGTATGCACGGAGATATGCGCCGTCGGCTCCGCAGAAACCGAATATTGCTTGGTTTGGATCTCCGATGAGCGTTATTTGGGCTCCCGCCCTGGCGAGTTGGCGTAGGATCGCCAGATGCATCGATCCCACATCTTGCGCCTCGTCCACGATTATGTGTGGGTAGCGGCGGACCAAGGCGGAAAGGATATTGGTCTCCCGCTTGAGGGTCAGGTATGCCCAATACCTTCCGGTTGAGTGGGTGTACGCTCCCACCTTTCCCAACCTCTCAGTGACTGCAAGGCCCTCGGGAATTGGAATCGAAGCATCAAAAAAGCGATAGCAAAAGCGAAGGTCGCAATCGGAGAGGCAAACGTCGACATCCTTGATGTCTTTGGGTTGCACGGGAAAAGTGTTCCCTGAAGTAGGGTTCGCCCAGTACTTATATTTTTTGTTTTCGAGAAATTGCTCGCCCCCAAAAACCAAGAAGGGAAGCCGTTCGCATCCCATCGTACGGCCGCCGTGCGGTCGGAGTATGTTGGTTGTAATGAAGCCGTCAAACGTATCAATGCAGATGCGCGTCGATGGCCGAGTGGCGCCGCGAGGGTCGGGATGACTTAGATAGAACCTATTAAAGACATCCACCGCAATGTTTGAAAATGACAACAGTGCAACATGGCCGCGACACGTGCGGATTCGATCGCGGATCTCGGCAAGGCGGAGCACTGCTGCCAAGGTCTTGCCGCTCCCAGCACAGGCGACCACGCACAGCGGGCCTAACGGCGCCCCGATTATGTCGAGCTGTTGGGGCGAAGGATCAATCACGTTCCGACCCGCGTTCCCTGGCAAGCGTGCGCCACGGCATTCTTTATGTAATCAGGAACGTGACACTCTACGCCTTTCTCCATAAATGTTTGGGCGAGAGCCTGACCGAACCGCCCCTTCTGGACGTTGTTGTTTGGGCGCTCGAACATCCCGCAAAACAGTGCTTTGGCTTTCGATGTGTTATCTGTGGCTGCCGTAACTTGTTCTTCGACCTTGGAGCCAATTTTGGGATGCAGTCCTTTCAGGGTCTTTATCATCGCATTCCGGTTTTTTTCAAATAAAGCAAGGTCGTATTCGAAGGTCTTTTTCCCATGAAAAACTCGGACCAATTTGTCCTGAGCTTTCAACATCGCTGCGGTGTTGTCTGACACCTGCACTGTTTCGTCGAGCGACGGGTAAGCGACCCCGGAGGCCTCGGCCTCATCTGACTTTGAGTCGGCGTCAGTGATGATTGCTACGGGGATTTCGATGGCTTTCTCTCCGAACAGCGGGACGAAACAGTCGAAATTGAGCCCCTCTACGCTTATGAGACTCACGCCGTGGTACCTAAGGTCATACCCGCACCTCTGAGCTAGGACCCTAACGAGGGCGAGTTCCGCTGCGCCTTCGACAAAAATCACCCGACGCGCAAAGAAGAGTTCGGCACGAGTAATATCCAGGTACCGTTCCAGCTTTTCCTTCTTCCCGTCGCGAAAAGGGACCGACCGCGGGAAGAAACAGTTCACGCGGTCTTCCGTCTCAAAAAGGCAAATCAGCGATTTAAGTTTGGCAATGCTTGCGAAATGGGGTGAGTGGCTCGTAACGAAAACCTGAACGGGGCGGCCCTGGGAGTCGTCTTGGTCGCCAGATGGTTCGGCTTCCTCGCTGCTCGTTTCGACGCCCTCTTCTGCTGTCTGGGCACCCGTCTTCTCTGCTTTGATCGTTTCGAGATATCGAAGGAGGACTGCCTGCAGCTGCGGATGTAGATGGGCCTCAGGCTCCTCCACGATGAGGCCCCTGAAGCTGGGCTCCGGATTTATCGAAAGCTCGCTCAGGACAACCGCCATATAAATTAGATTGTTGAACCCCAGGCCGTTCCGTTCGATGTCGAAAGAATCTACTGTCAATGAAAGCCTGGAGGTCAGCCTTTGGAAGTCACTCGCACTCAGGCCGACTTCCAAAGACTGGGAGAGTTGTTGGCCGAGCATTAAGTTGTGACGAACCCTGATTGCTGCCTCGGTGTCGACGATAGGACGATGCTTCTTTAGCTCTGCGTCGAATGCCTTTAGCACTTCGTTGATTTTGCTTCGCCCAGCCTTATCTGCAAGGAGGCGGAGAAGCCCTGCAAGCTTGCTCGACCGGCTAGGGCGGAGGCCAAGGGAAGCGTCGCGCAGTGGGGGAAGGTAGACCCCGCGGAGGTTCTCCATCATGTCAGAAGTCAGGCTGTTCTCTTCATGCGGCCCACACCAGCGCCTAATCTTGAGCCGTCCGGAGCTTTCGTCCGGATCAGAGTACCTAATGTGGATTTGTACATCAAGCTGGCCAGATTTGTTCGGGACGAGCGCATGTAGGAAGTCAGCTTCGTTGTCGGCATCCAGTCCGCGGAAGGTGTAGTCAAATTGAATTAGTCCAACAGGAACCCCATTTTTGGGGGTGTGAATGTCTTCAACGAATAGCCTTAGGGGGAGTTCGTCTTGGCCCGATAAGAGAGCTCGCAGGCTGTCAATAATGGCGGTTTTCCCTACGTTATTTGGACCGACAATCACGTTCAGGCCAGGGCTGAAGGTTAGGGACACTTTTTGCAGCTTTCGGAAGTTGCTGATCGTTAACTCGGCTAGATACATTAAGCCCCTCGGACTGTCCCTCGATGGTCGGCTGTTCGGAAGTATACCGGATAGGCGATCTGGAGGATAGGTCCCTATAGGTCGGCATCTGACAATCGAATATGCATGTCGGCAAGCGAGGCCACGTCGATGGACCTGTTGATCGAAGTTCGCAGCAGGTTGGCGGCTTCGCCGTTCAGGCCACCTTCAGGACAATCTTCCCGATATGCAAGCTCGACTCCATGCGCTCGTGCGCCTTGGCCACCCCTTCGAGAGTGAACACCTGGTCCAATACGGGGTGGACTTTTCCCTCTCGCACCAAAGGCCACAGACACTCTTCGAGGCCATCGCGCAGCCGCGTTTTCTCCGCCACCGGGCGCGCTCGCAGCGTCGATCCGGTGATCACCAACCGCTTCGCCATCACGGTCCGCAGATCGAGAATCACATCACTGCCATGCGTTGTGGCGATATGCACCAAGCGGCCGTCTTTGGCCAGCAGCTTGAGATGCTTCGCAAAATAGTCGCCCCCCACCATGTCCAGAATCACATCCACGCCATTACCGCCGGACCATTCCAACGCGCCCGCAACCCAATCTTCCCCTCGGTAATTGAAGGCGCGCTCGCATCCCAGTTCGAGCAGAAAGCGGCACTTCTCCGCCGATCCCGCCGTCGCCGCCACGGTTGCTCCAAAGGCTCTGGCAGCCTGGATCGCCAACGTCCCAATGCCGCTCGTGCCGCCCTGCATCAGTAAGCGGTCGCCGGCAAAGAGCCGCCGTGGATCGAAGAGATTCGCCCACACGGTGAAAGCGGCTTCAGACAGAGACGCCGCTGCCTCCAGCGCCATGCTCGCCGGAACCGGCAGGCAGCAGCCACTGTGCGCCACGCAGTATTCGGCGTATCCGCCGCCCGGCACCAGCGCGCAAACCCTGTCGCCGGTCTTCCAGCGCACCTCGACTCCGGATCCCAGCGCCACAATCTCTCCAGCGACCTCCAGTCCCAGGGTCTCGGAAGCTCCGGCGGGCGGAGGATAATGCCCCTGCCGCTGTAGCAGATCCGCCCGATTGACTCCCGCCGCGACCACCCGGATCAGCACTTCTCCCTCGCCGGGTTCGGGTTTCGCCGCTTCCCCAACCTTCAGAACATCCGCTCTGCCAAATCCCGCCAACGATATGACTCTCATCTCTCAAGCATAGCCGCCGGAATGTCTCGCCCCAGAAATTCGCTCCAAAGGTGACTGCTTTTTCTTGGAACCAAGCTGCTTCCAATACTCACCAACTCTAACCCACACCAAACCACGGAGGCCCTCTCGTGATCTGTGTACTCCGGATGTATGAAGTGAATGCCGTCGATGCCCCTGCCTTCACCGCGGCGTTCGACGAGGATGGGCCATGGCGCCACCTTTCCAACCGGCTGCGCGGCTACATCCACACCGACCTGCTCCTACGTTCCACCTTTCCAACGGTCTTACTGCTGCTTGAGTTCTGGCAATCAGAGCAGGACTATGAAATCGCGGAGAGGAACGCGGAAGTCCGCGGCTTCCTGCGGTCGCTCCGCAATCTGGCGGTCAGCCATCAGAGTTTGGGCGTGTTCTGCTTCCGCAGCCTGTGGGAGAAAGAAATGATCCATGGCAGTTCGTTCCAGATGCCGGCTGATCTCTCTGGATGGCGGGTGCCGCAGTAATCGCCACGCGCAGTCTGGCATTGCGGCTCCGCGCCGCGTAACCTGCAACATGATATGCAAGTGTGGACGTTGCGTCATCTGGATCGATGAGTGGCAGTCCCTCCCACGGCCGGCTTGCGTTGGGCGCAAGAAGTCCGCCGCGCCACACGATCCCGCAGCCAATCATCGATCTCGGTCTCGATCCATCCAACCGACCTGTCGAGCAGAGGTACCTGCGCCGGGAACTTGCCCTTGGCTATTTGTGCATAGATCGAAGCTCTCGAAAGACCCGTCCGGCGGATGACCTGTGGCAAGCGCAGCGCGGTAAAGTGCGTCCGGTTGTCTTGCGGAGAGTTGTCGATTGTGTTGTGCGCTTGGCTTTCCATGCGGCGATTTTGTCAGAATCCCCATCATGAGGGAAGTCTACAATCAAAAAATCTTTGCCTTATAGAGATTTCCTCGCCTCGCTTCACGCGAGCCCAACCAACAACTCAAAGTCGTTTGCATCGGTTGAGTCCATTACGTTCGTGAGCTGAGGGAAGATGTCAATCCGAGCTATAGACGGTGTTCGGCTCAAGATTGACGAAAGCAACCCTGTTCTGTCAGTAGAGAAGGTCCGTTGCGTTAGACATTAGCGGCAATGCTCCACTCGAGTACCATATAAATGTGGATGGGATCACGGCCTGAATGCTGAGAATTTCTGCCCATTTTCATGAAAAATATGTCCATCAGATGTCGACGGGTGTATATGTGGATGTATGTTCTTGAATTCAAACCTGCAACTAATTGATTATACGCAGGTTACGTAGCGATTCGAATCCCTCCCTCCCGCCATATCTTATTTAGATTCATATACTTAAAAACCGCCTACGATTAAATCGCCCGTCTCGTTTTCCGCTTCCAATTGTGGGCTTTGCCCAATATTGTGCCCGCCGGGAGAGATTTCCGAAGGCTCTTTCAATGGCCTCTGTGCGAACCTTCAGGGACGAGCAGACTTCTGGCGCCACTCGTTCTATTCTTCGAGCTGTCTAAAATAAAAACCTGGTTCCCTCAACAAAAAAAGGTCACAGTCTACTGATTGAATTGAGTTTTCATCCATCTGCCTGGCCAGTTCCCGCCCTTCCGTGACAGGGTTGCCTCTTTGGCGTTACTCTGATGGGTGCGCGCTTGGCACGACAAAGGAGCATTACAACTAGCATGCCCATTCAACCTACATCCAAAATCTGGCATAACGGTAACCTCATTCCCTGGGAGCAGGCCAACATCCATGTGATGAGCCATGTGATCCACTACGGCTCCAGTGTCTTTGAAGGGATTCGCTGCTACGGCCAGCCGCAAGGCTCTGCCATCTTCCGCCTGCCTGAACATATGCAGCGCTTGTTGGACTCCGCAAAAATCTACCGCATGGTGATTCCCTATACGCTCGAAGAACTTTGCGCCGCAGTCGTTGATGTCATTGAAGCTAATGGAATTGCACCCTGTTATATCCGCCCTATCGTCCTTCGCGGCTACGGGGAAATCGGCGTCAATCCCAAGGGTTCGCCCATTGAGGTCTATATCGCCAACTTCCCCTGGGGCAAATACGTCGCCGGACAGGGCGGTGCCGATGTGTGCGTCTCCAGTTGGAACCGTTTGGCCCCCAACACTATGCCCGCTTTGGCCAAGGCCGGCGCCAACTATATGAATTCTCAGCTGATCCGCATGGAAGCCGACTGCAACGGTTACGTCGAGGGCATCGCTCTGGATGTCAATGGTCTGGTCAGCGAAGGCTCCGGCGAAAACGTCTTCGTGGTCCGCAATGGCGTGCTCTACACCCCGCAGTTGGGCAACTCCGCCCTCTCCGGCATTACGCGAGACAGTGTTATGGCCATTGCCCGCCATCTGGGGTACACGGTGACAGAGCAGCCCATTCCGCGCGAGATGCTATACATTGCCGATGAAGTCTTTTTCACCGGTTCGGCCGCCGAGGTTACACCCATCCGCTCTGTCGACCGCATCGTCGTCGGTGACGGCAAACCAGGCGAAATAACCAAAAAGATCGCCGATGAGTTCTTCGGCATCGCCAACGGCCTCAAACCCGACCGCTTCGGCTGGCTCACCCCGGTCAAAGTCAACGCTACGGCGCCAGTCAGCGCATAATCCATCCCACCCTCGCTGCCGCAACAGACGCGCAGCGAGGGTGAAATTCCCATTTTTTCTGCCCGCTGTTCGCTGTTAAAAGGATGAGTGCCGCGCGTGAAACCTGAGATGAAAGTAATGCTGGCTGGCCTGGAATTGGTCAGCCCAATCATCGCCTCAAGCGGCACCTTCGGCTATGGCATCGAATACGAGGAAATCGTCTCCCTCGATAAAATCGGCGGGGTCGTCACCAAGGGCATTTCGCTCGAGCCAATGATCGGCAACGCTCCGCCGCGCATCGTGCAGACAGCAGCAGGAATGCTCAACGCCATCGGCCTGCAAAACATCGGAGTCGAAGAGTTCCTCGCTAAAAAGCTGCCGCCCCTTCGCCGCTACCCCCATTGCAATGTCATCGTCAACGTCTTCGGCTATACGGTGGGCCAATACATCGCGGTCATTGAGCGGCTCAACCAGGCTGAAGGCATTGCCGCCTATGAGTTGAATGTCTCCTGCCCCAACGTCCACGCCGACGGTATGCAATTCGGCACAGACCCAGGCTCGCTCGAATACCTCGTCAGCCAGGCCAATAACGCCTCCACGCGGCCGCTCATCGTCAAACTCTCGCCCAACGTAACCTCTATCGCCCACATGGCCCGCATCGCCGAGGGCGCAGGCGCCAACGCGGTCAGCCTCACCAACACATTTCTGGCTATGTCCATCGACGCCGAAACTCGCCGCCCGCGCCTGGCAAACATCACCGGCGGCCTCTCAGGCCCGGCGATCAAACCCATTTCCCTGCGCATGGTCTACGAAACGGCCCGCGCCGTTAAAATCCCCGTCGTCGGCATGGGAGGCATCACCCGGCCGGAAGATGTGGTCGAATTCATGCTCGCCGGAGCCACTGCCGTGCAAGTCGGCACGGCCAGCTACGCCGACCCCCGCGCCGTCGCCCGCCTCACCCATGGACTCGAGTCCTGGTGCCGCAGCCACGGCGTCAAGCGTGTCTCCAACCTCACCGGCGCCCTCGAAGTTCCGCGCGGCTGAACGTTCTTCCCCACTGCACCTCTCGCGTGCGCTCAATAGATTCTTGTCATCCTTCTGAGCGGAGCGCGGCGAAGCCGAAGGACCTGCTGTTGCTCTTATTCTCTTCCCACCCTCAAAAAGCCCCGTACCCATCCATTTCGCTGGGGGGACAGGTGCCCAGGTTACGCGCTTGAGACCTGGAAAATCAATAACCTCAATTGGTCCGGCGGAAGGAGGCGTGGGTTCCCCGCTCCGCTTAAGATCAACAGAATCAATGCGGGCTTGAGCCACGGGGACAAGAATCTAAGGGATTAGGACTCAAGCACACTTCCATGAAACATTTGGGACGGAGTCACATAAACCTGCGTTAAGCCGCAAATTACCACCACAAAAGTGATTCAAAACACATGTGACGGTGCTCACAGCCGACCGTGCTTTCACCTGCGTAACGTCCCATTCATCCACCGGTGAATGACAGAGGGTCCAGGAGTTTATCTGGATTCCAATGGTTCGCCGGCCTGCAAACAGCGAGGTAGGCATGGGTCTCTCCATTTGGCAGTCAATGCAGCAGAAGGGCTACAGCCGCAGAGATTTTCTACAGTTCTGCGCTGCCGCCGCAACCGCGGCCGGGTTGGGTAAAACCGGCGTCGCACAAGTTGTCACGGCCTTCGAAAAGAAAGAAAAACCGGCTGTAGTCTGGATGCACTTTCAGGAGTGCACCTGCTGCAGCGAGTCGTTCATTCGCGCATCGCACCCCATCGTAGCGGATGCCCTGCTGGATGTTCTGAGCCTTAACTACACAGAAACTCTGATGGCGGCCTCCGGCTTCCAGGCAGAGAAGAGCCTGAACGACACCATCGAAAAGAACAAGGGAAAGTACATCGTGCTGGTCGAAGGCGCTGTGCCCACCAAGGACGACGGTGTGTACTGTATGATCGGCGGCAAAACTGCCGAATCCATTCTGAAGACTGTCGCCAAGGACGCAGCAGCCATCGTAGCCTGGGGCAGTTGCGCCTCAAACGGATGCGTGCAGGCAGCCAAGCCGAATCCGACTGGCGCCACGCCAATTCACAAACTCGTTGACAAGCCGGTGATCAATGTCCCGGGTTGCCCGCCCATCGCGGACGTGATGATGGCCGTGGTGACTCATCTTCTGGTTTTGGGACAGATCCCCACGCTCGATAGCCAGAACCGCCCCAAGGAGTTCTACGGGCGCCGGGTTCACGACACATGCTATCGCCGGCCCAACTACGACGCCGGCCTCTTTGTCGAGTCCTTCGACGACGAGAACGCGCGCAAGGGATATTGCCTCTACAAAATGGGATGCCGCGGTCCGGTCACTTACAACGCCTGCTCGGTGGTCAAGTGGAACGAAGGAACCAGCTACCCCATCCAGTCCGGTCACGGTTGCATCGGATGCAGCGAAGAAGGCTTCTGGGACAATGGCCCGTTCTACCAGCATCTGGCCAGCTTCCCAGGCTTTGGCGTAGAGAGCACGGCAGATACGATTGGCACGGTAGTCGGAGTGGCCACCCTGGCCGGCGTTGCGGCGCACGCAGTGGTGACCAACATTCGCAAACGCAGCGTGATCGCGGAAGTGCACGCTGAAGAACACAAGGAGTCGTGACGCCCATGACACGCGTTGTCGTCGATCCAATTACCCGTATTGAAGGCCACCTTCGCGTTGAAGCGGTGGTGGAAAACGGCGTCATCACCGACGCATTCAGCTCCGGAACCATGGTGCGCGGCCTTGAGAAGATTCTCATCGGCCGTGATCCCCGAGACGCCTGGGCTATTACCGAGCGCGTTTGCGGCGTCTGCACTACAGTGCATGCACTGGCAAGCGTGCGCGCGGTTGAAGACGCGATTGGCGTCAGTGTGCCTCCAACCGCGGAGTTAATCCGCAACATCATGATGGCCACTCTCTATGTTCAGGACCATGTGGTGCACTTTTATCACCTGCACGCCCTGGACTGGGTGGACATCGTCAACGCGCTTAAGGCCGACCCAAAGAAGGCAGCGGAACTGGCGCAGTCCTTCTCCAAGTGGGACAAGAACACGCCCGCTTATTTCACCGACGTCCAGAACAAGATCAAGAGTTTTGCCGCCAGCGGCCTGGGGATTTTCGCCAACGGCTATTGGGGCCATTCGGCCTACAAGCTGCCGCCCGAAGTCAACCTGATCGGTGTCGCGCATTATCTCGATGCTCTGGAATGGCAGAAGGAAATCGTCAAGATCCACACCGTCTTTGGCGGCAAAAATCCGCACCCGAATTACCTCGTGGGCGGAGTTCCCTGCTCGATCGATGTGAACGAAGTGGCCGCCATCAATTCTGAACGGCTCAACCTCGTCTCTCGCCTCATCAGTCAGGCCGATGAGTTTGTCAACCAGGTTTACATTCCCGACCTGCTGGCCGTGGCCTCCTTCTACAAGGATTGGGCGGGCTGGGGCGGCGGGTTGAAAAACTACCTCAGCTATGGCGAATATCCCACTCAGGGATATGGCAAGCCAGAGGCCTTCAAATATCCCCGTGGCGTGGTTCTCAATCGCGACCTCTCCCACGTCTATCCCGTCAATCCCAAGGACTCACAGGAAATCAAGGAATACATCGCCTCCTCCTGGTACACCTACGACGGCGGAGACAATGTCGGTATCCATCCATGGGCCGGCGAGACTCATATTAAGTACACCGGGCCTAAGCCGCCTTTCGAGACCCTCGAAGGTCACCAGAAGTATTCATTCCTGAAAACTCCTCGCTGGAAAGACAATGCGATGGAGGTCGGACCCCTGGCCAGGCTGCTCGTCGCCTATGCCTCCGGCCGCACAGATGTTCAGGACCTGGTGAAGGATACCCTGGGCAAGCTCAATGTTCCGGTAACCGCTCTCTTCTCCACCCTCGGCCGTACCGCCGCTCGCGGATTGGATGCGGCTCTGGGCATGATCTGGCTTAAGGATTTCTTTGGCCAGTTGATGGAGCGGGTCAAGATCAACGAGGTTTCCACGTTCAATGGCGAGAAGTGGGAACCCAAGAGCTGGGCCAAGGATTGCGAGGGAGTCGGACTTGTTGAAGCACCTCGTGGTTCACTGGCGCACTGGATCAAGATCAAAGACGGCAAAATTGACAATTACCAACTCGTGGTTCCAACCACCTGGAACGGTTCTCCGCGCGACGCCAAGGGACAGCGTTCATCCTTTGAACAAGCGTTGATCGGCACACCGGTGGCAAAGATCGATCAGCCTGTCGAGATCATCCGGACCATCCATTCCTTTGACCCGTGCCTGGCCTGCGCCGTGCATCTGTACGATCCGCAGGGCAAGCACCTCAGCCAGATTTCCTTCGAGTGATGCCATGAGTAAACCAAACTCTGCTGTGGGCGTCGCCGTTCCCGATGCGTTTTCGGCGAACGGCGACAGGCAACCGGTTGAATACAAGCGCATCTACGTGTGGGAACTACCGGTGCGCGCTTACCATTGGATCAACGCCATCGCCTTGACGCTTCTATGCGTCACAGGTTATCTGATTGGCGCTCCTGTCCGCGCATACTACGCGGCTGAGGCATACCAGCAGTACTGGTTCGCTTGGGTGCGCTTCATCCACTTTGTCTGCGCGTTCGTCTACGTCTTCAACTTCCTGGCGAGGCTCTACTGGGGCTTTGTCGGCAACAAGTACTCCAGTTGGAGCGCCTTCTTCCCGCTGAAAAAGGCGCAACAAAAGGAGATCGCCGAGGTGATCGAGGCTGACGTGCTTCAAATCAAGATGCACGGGCCCATCTCCACCGGGCACAATGCATTGGCAGGCCTGATTTACTTCTTCACTTTTTTGGCGTTTGTCTTCCAGACCATCACCGGATTCGCCCTCTATTCCAGCATGAGCACATCCTGGCTGCCTCGTCTGTTCACCTGGATTGTGCCTTTGATGGGCGGGGAATTTGGCGTGCGCTTCTGGCACCATACGTTCCTGTGGTTCTTTGTCACCTTTGTCATCATTCACGTCTATCTTGCCTTCTATCACGACTACATCGAGGGCCGCGGTACTGTATCCTCGATCATAGGCGGGTGGAAGTTTGATCGGACGGAGAAGAGTGGCAAATAACGAAATGAAAACGCTGGTGCTCGGGCTTGGCAACGTCATCATGGGTGATGAGGGCGTCGGCGTTCATGTTGTAAGAGCTCTGGAAAAGCACTCCCTGCCTGCCGGTGTGGAGTGCCTCGACGGCGGCACGGGCGGATTCGTTCTGCTCGAGCCGCTGCAGAGCGCAGACCGAATCATCATGATCGATGCGGCTGCCGACGGCAACCCTATCGGCACTGTTACCCGCACCACTCCCCGCTTCTCCCACGATTATCCGCCAACACTGACCGCCCATGACATTGGCGTCAAGGATCTGCTGGATATCTTCTACATCCAGGGCGGAGGCTCCGATATGGTGCTCTACGCCATTACCATCGATCCCAGGCAATCCATCTCAATGGAACTCTCGCCTGGAATAACCAAAGCCGCTGAAGAAACCGTGCAGAGAATTCTGGCGGAGCTGATATCCAACTCCGCCGCTTGATTATTTGGCCTTCGCGTTCAGCTTCTCAATCACCTGCTTCAAATCCCCCAGCTTCTGACCCGCTTCTGCCATCTTTCCCGCTGCGGTCAATTGCTGGTATTCGTTGAAGTCCCTGCCCGCCTGCGCAATCAGCGCCTTCAAGTCTTGCTCTGGCTGTTGCGTGCCGCCTGGCACGGTTGCAGTTGCCGACGATTCGATGGCGCTCAGCGACGAAATATTTCCCCCAAACAACGACGACAATGCTGCTTCAAAAGTCGGTCCGTAAGCAAGCTTATCCTGCAACGCCAGCACCACCAGCCGCAACTCCGGCATGGGGCTGCGGTCAGCCTGCAGATAAATCGGCTCGGCATAAAGCAGTGCGCGCCCTGAAGGAATCACCAGCAACGTTCCCCGACGCACATGGGAGCCTTGCTGATTCCACAAACTCAGCTGCCCGGATAGCTGCGCATTTTGATCGATGCGCGCCTCAATCTGCAATGGCCCGTCGATCTGCTTGGTCTTGGGAAAATCGTAGACAATTGAAGTTCCATAATGCTCACCGTCGCTGCGTCCCGCAATCCAGCCAATCAGATTGTTGCGGTTAGCCGGAGTAAACGGCAGAATCTCCACGAACTCGGCGCCGCTCTCCTCAGGCAATTTCATCAGCACAAAGTTCGGCTCCATCGGCTGAGTCGTTTGCGCGCCGCCTTCGCCCATGCCCACTTCAGTGGCAACATTCCACAAGTCTTCCCGGTTGTAGAAGACTTCGGGATTGGTCATGTGATACAAGCCGTAGACTTCGGCCTGCAGTCTGAGTAGCAGTTCGGGATAGCGAACATGCTTACGCAGCCCAGCCGGCATCGCCGCCCCATCCTTGAAGAGGCTGGGGAAAAGAACGCGATATGCCGCCAGAATAGGATCCTGATTGTCATAGATATAAAACGTGGTGGTTCCGTCGTAGGCGTCAACCAGTACCTTGACGCTGTTACGCATGTAGTTGATGGGTTGTCCGTCAACCACATAATGCGTCGCGTACGGATAACTATCCGACTGTGTAAAGGCATCCAGAACCCAGGTTAGCCGGCCGTCTTCCCCAAGAACAATGTACGGATCCTGATCGAATCTGAGAAAGGATGCAAGAGCGGTTACACGTTCGCGCAACGCGCGCCGCATCAGCAGCCGGCTTTGCGCGTTCACATCATCGCTGAAGGGCAGCTTTGCCAGGTCGCCCCGCTCAAAAGCAATCAGAACGCGGCGCATAAATCCGCCCAGTTCGATACCGCCCGTACCCTCATAAGAAGTCAGGTTGTTGTTGTCGCCCTGCGGATAATTGAATTCCTGTTGCCGCGTCTTGACGTAGACGTCGGTATTCGTCATCTCGCCAAAGTAAATCTCGGGCCGCGTCACCTTGAGGCTTGCCGCGGTGCTCTGAACAGGCATATTGCTTAATAGCATCGCGGGGCGGCCTTCCGCCGTAAACCCGTTCACCGGATTCATCGTGATGCCATAGCCATGCGTATAAATCAATTTGTCGTTGATCCAGTTGCGGCTGCTCTCCGGAAGCTTGTCTACATTCAGTTCGCGGGCAGCCAGCATCACCTCGCGCATCGCGCCATCGATCTGGTAACGATCAATGTCAATGTCGGGAAAGTCGTAGTAAGTGCGAATCTCCTGGATCTGACGCAGCGTATCCTGCAGCGCCTTCACGTCCCACAGGCGAATGTTCTGCAGCGTAAGCTGATTGTGCTCCGGATCGGTGGCATCGACGGTGGTCTCAGCCGGAAACTCCCGCTGTTGAAAGTGGTCCAAACCGTATGCCTGCCGCGTCATCTCAATGTTATGAAGAATGTACGGCTGCTCGCGAACCAGTTCGTTGGGTTTGACCACAAAGCTGGAAACATACCAGCCCACCAGCGCAACCCCCGCGTAACAGATCACCGCCGGAGCGACAGCCGAAGCCAGCCAGCGCGCGCGTGGAGCCAGGATGCCGCCAGCCGCGGCAATCACCGCACCCAATACTAACGCCGCAGAAACCAGAAGCAGGCCGGTGAGCATCACATGGTCATCGGTGTAGGTGACACCATCAAAAATCGTGTGGTGCTCAAAAAGCAGCTCGAAGCGGCTCACATACACGCGCATTGCAATAACAAGCATCAGGAATGCAGTTGAGAGAGAAAGTCCGCGCCACGGCAACTGCAAGCGGCTCCCGCTGAGCGCACGCGCGCTGCCCGATATCAGAAGAAACAAAACAGCAACCACGCAGGCAATAATGCCAAGCGTCAACAGCCAGCCCAGGATTAACTGCCATGCAGGCAGCGTAAATAGATAAAAATCGAGCGGCCTGCCAAAGATCGGGTCGGGGGCGGCATTGCTGCGCGGCGCACTCCACCAGAGAGCCAGCGTCAGCCACTCCGCGGCCATCGCACCGCCGGTAAGTGCCGCGATCACCAGCGAGCCTCCGATGGATACGATGCGCAGCACAGGCTTGACCGACAGCTTCACTTCCTGACCGGCGACAACAAGAGTGTGGTCGCTCGGCAGATCGTCAAGATGTGCTTGCTTGAGAGCAGAAAAAATTCCAAGCAAAATGAGGAATGTCAGCACAAAAAAAACAGCAAATATCCCCCACTCCAGTTCGCGCGACTTCCAGAACACGTCACTGTAGCCAAGCGAGTTGAACCAAAGCAGGTCAACCCAATAGGTAAGCACACTTCTCCCGCCAAGGAGGATAACAGCAATGATCGCAATGAAAACGAGCAGCCCGCGGCTGCCCCGGCGTTGTGGCGTTGTCAACTTTGGCCAATTGATTGTTTCAGGCAACTCTCTACCCCGCTCTTTCCTTTTAATTCCTTCAGCAAACAGTAATTCACGCGTTGAACTCTACAGCTTCACTTTAGTCCTCTTTACAGCTTTTTGCAGCCACAGAGATTTGCGGCATCTAATTAGATTCCCTTCAACTGCGCCCCGGCCTCTTGCTCGCGCAAATTATCAATCCGGATTCGCTTCTAACCGGGGCGCTCCCCGTGCTACCCTCACAACACAGCATGAGCACGACTCACCATACGAAAATGCAACCCGTTGCCGACCTGCCCCGCGTGCTGGGCGCCAGTCAGGCCACGGCTATTGTCGTCGGTACCGTCATTGGCAGCGGCATCTTTCTGGTTCCCAGCGAGATGATGCGCGACACCGGCTCTTCAGCGCTTGTTTACCTCGCATGGATCGCCGGAGGTCTGCTCTCGCTCTTCGGCGCCATGACCTATGCCGAACTGGGCGCCATGCTGCCCTATGCCGGCGGTGGGTATGTCTATCTGCGCGGTGCATATGGCGACACCCCTGCCTTCCTCTATATGTGGACTTGGTTTGCCGTGGCCAAGCCCGCCTCGGCCGCGGCCATCACCATCGGCCTCGCCCGTACGCTGGAGTTTTTCCCGGTATTCCACAGCCTTGGCTCTCAGGCTATTGGCGGCCCATTTCCCTTGTTGTGGGCGCAAATCTTTGCCATAGCCGTGGTCTGGTTTATGACCGGCCTGAACTACCTGGGCATCAAGAAAGCCGGCGACTTCCAACTCGTCTTCACCGTTCTCAAAGCAATTCTCATCCTGATCGTTGTATCGCTTTGCTTTGCTTCTGCCTCTGGGGCCCTCAGCAATTACTCCACTGTTCTGCCTCATGCCATCGGTGGCTTCCGTGGCTTCATGCTGGCGCTGATCGCCACGCTATGGGCATACGATGGCTGGCCCGACCTGACCATCCTCTCCGGTGAAATCAAACGCCCAGGGCGCAGCCTGCCCATCGCGCTGATCGGCGGCCTGTGCATTGTCGGCTTTCTTTACATGGCAACCAACGCCGCCATGCAATACATTCTCTCTGCTACTCAAATTGCGGCCAGCGAGCGTCCGGCCGTGGATGCCCTGGCTGTCGTCGCAGGCCATCACGGAGCAGGTTTTGTTGCCGCCGCCATGGCTCTGTCCATCTTTGTCGCCCTCAATGGAACAGTGATGAGCGGTGCCCGCGTTCCCTTTGCAGCCGCGCGAGACCGCCTCTTCATTCGCCAGTTTGCCCACATCAGCCCGCGCTTCCAGTCCCCGTCCATTTCGTTGGTAATCCAGGGAGGGCTGGCGACTATTTTACTGTTGATCTTCAGTCAGTTTGAGAAGCAGTTTGACCTGGCCATCTTTGCCGAGTGGCTTTTTTACTTGCTTATCGCTACCACAGTTTTTGTCTACCGCCGCAAGCGGCCTCACCTGGCTCGTCCCTACAAAGTCTGGGGCTACCCGTTGCTGCCAGCAATCTTCTGCATCGGCGCAATCCCGGTCCTCGTTTATAGCTATCTGGGCAATGAGACCGGCTCGCGGATCGGCATTGCTCTCATCCTGCTCGGGCTACCGGTTCTTTGGCTTGTCCGCCGCCAATACGGGGCCTCAATCCCCATTGAAGAAAGCCACACTGAATAGGAAAGGGCGCTCAAGCCGCAAGCGCCCTATTCATAACTTCCTGCTCCCATCTACTGGCGCCGTCGCTGCGCCGCTTCTTTGTACACCCCAGCATACTCCCGCGCCGGCTGCGCCCACCCAAAATCCTGCGCCATGCCATTCCGCATCAGTCGCGTCCACCCCTGCTTATTTTCAAAGGCATCCAGCGCCCGCCCAATCGACGCCATAAGTGCATCGGCGCTCAGACCCTCAAATTTAAAACCAGTCCCGGTTCCCTGCTCCGGATTCCATTCCTCAATCGTGTCGTCCAAACCGCCCGTAGCCCGCACCACCGGCACTGTGCCGTACTTGAGCGAATAAATCTGGTTGAGCCCGCATGGCTCATACAGCGAAGGCATCAGAAACATATCAACGCCCGCCTCAATCTTGTGAGCCAGAACATTATCGTATCCAATCCTCACCGCAACGTTTGCCCGGTTCCAGAATGCCCAGTCGCGAAAAAACCTCTCGTACTTCCGCTCGCCTGCGCCCAGCGCCACAACGGCTACATCCAGCTCCGACAATTCACCCGCAATCTGCTCCACAAGATCAAAGCCCTTTTGCATGGCAAACCGCGAGACGATGCCGATAACCGGCGTTGAATCCTCGACATTCTCTATCTCAAATGTCTTGAGTAAATCCGCGCGGCACTTCTGCTTGCCGGTAAGAGCTTCCGGTGAGTATTGCGCAGCCAAATTCGGATCCGTTGCCGGATTCCATTGCGCATAGTCCACTCCATTCAAAATCCCGCGCAAATCCGCTGCCCGCCCGCGCAGCACGCCGTCCAGGCTTTCCCCAAACTCCGCCGTCTGAATCTCCTCGGCATACTTGCGGCTCACCGTAGTCAGGATGTCTGAGTACACCATGCCGCCCTTGAGAAAATTGAACTTGTCGAACTGCTCCACTTTGTCCAGTGTGAATATCTCCCAAGGAAAAAGCAGTTGCTCTGTGGTTGCCGGCGGAAACGCTCCCTGATATGCCGCGTTGTGTATCGTCAGCACCACGCCGGCGCGGCGCAGCAATGGGTCGGAATTGTATAGGGTCCGCAAGTAAACAGGAATCAGCGCCGCCTGCCAGTCGTGCACATGGAATACATCCGGCACGCCCTGCAGCTTGCTTGCCTCCAGCACTGCGCGGCAATAAAATCCAAACCGCTCGGCATTGTCCGGATAATCAATGCCGCCCGCCCCGTACAGCCCTTCCCGCTCAAACAATTCCGGACAATCGATAAAGTAGTACTGGACCCCGGCGCGCTTCCCGCCATCCACAATGCCGGCAAAACGGCTGTAGTTTTGAAAAGGAATGGCAATTGACTCGGCAACGTAACTCAATTTCTCTGGCATTTGTCGCCGCACGCTCGAATAAAGCGGCAGATAAACCGTCACTTTATGTCCCAGCTTGACCAGTTCTGGAGGCAGCGCCCCAACAACATCGGCCAGCCCACCAGTCTTGGCAAACGGAACGCACTCTGAGGCAGCAAAAATAATATGCATGATAATGACTCCCTCGCCAGCGGCAATTCCAGAATAAGTCAGTCGATTCAGTTAGCCAAAGCGCTCGTCTCCCGCGCTCCAGCTTTGCATTCCTCGGCTTCAGCCGTTCTGTTCGTCTACCATCAGATTAGCAATGCCCGCCAAACCCAAGCTCGGCCAAAATTTTCTCGTCGATTCCGAGGCCATTCAGCGCATCGCTGCCTCCATCGGCAATCTCGCCGGCCGCACGGTTGTTGAAATCGGTCCTGGCCGCGGCGCAATTACCGGAGCCTTGGCCTCCCGTGCTGCTCATGTGCTGGCGGTTGAGTTGGACCACGATCTGGCCGCTGCGCTCCGCGTTCAGTTCTTGCTGGACGCATCAGCCCACGTCACCGTCATCGAGCAGGACATCCTGCAATTCGATTTTGAGGCAGCAGCAGCGGAAGCAAGCCAACCTCTTTTGGTCGTCGGCAATCTGCCCTACGGCATCACATCACCCATTCTGCTCAAACTCGCTGCCAGCCATGCCGCTCTCGATCGCGCCGTCCTCATGGTGCAGCGTGAGGTCGCCGATCGGGTGACCGCACAGCCCGGCTCCACCGACTACGGCCTGCTCTCGGTCACTGCGCAAATGTACGGGCCTGCGCAGCGGCTCTTTACTCTGCCGCCCTCCGCCTTCTCGCCCCCGCCGGACGTCTACTCAACGGTCTTCCGTTGGCGATTTGCCCCTCGCTTTGCTGAATTAGGCGTGGACGAAACCAGCTTCCTGCGCTTTGTCCGCTCCGCCTTTGCGCAAAAACGGAAGACGCTGGCCAATAACCTCCGCGCCGCCGCAATTCCACCCGCCGAGGTCGCAGCCGCACTGGCGCAGTCCTCCATCGATCCCATGGCCCGAGCCGAGGCTTTATCCATTGAAAACTTTGCCGCTCTCTGGCACTGCCTGAAAAATGGCGGGGATGCTTCGCCAGGCAAAGCCGCCCCATGATCTGAATCTGAGATTCCAGAGCGATAAGCAAGTAGCGCCGGCCTCCCGGCCGGCTGTTGCGTGGACCTCCCGGTCCACGCCGCAACCCGATCCAAATGAATCAGCTCGAGTGGCGCCCCGCCTCTTGAGCCTCCTGCGTCTGCGCGGTATGAATATGGCAAATCGCAATCGCCAGCGCATCGGCTGCATCGGCCGGTTGAGGCGGTTCTGCCAATTCCAGCAACCGCGCCACCATGAACTGAACCTGTTCCTTTTTTGCCAGCCCATAGCCCACCACGCTGGACTTGATCGTCAGTGGCGCGTACTCGGCCACCGGAATGCCCCGTACGGCAGCCGCCAATAATGCCACCCCGCGCACCTGCCCCAGCTTCAATGCCGACTTGGCGTTCACCGAGTAGAAAACTTCTTCAATGGCCACCGCGTCCGGCTTCCATCGCTCCAACTCCGCGCTTAACTCGCCGAAGACCTGTTCCAGCCGCTCCGCTGTCGTTTTGGACTTGACCAGCCGGATCGCCCCCATCGCCTGCATCACCAGCCGTTGTTGCCGGCCGCTATCATCCGTCTCAACGACCCCATACCCGGTGATCTCTGTCCCGCAATCAATGCCAAATACGCGCATGGGCCTGAGTGTACCGCAGTCACGCCCCTTGCGCTCGCTGCAATTTCATCCCTGAAAAGAACGGCGGCCTGGGCGCATTGCCCAGGCCGTCGCGGTGATCTGTGGGTATTGGACTAAGGCCATCGCGCTTGTGCGAGTGCCCTTGCATCTTCACTCCTGTTCCCAGGCCGTCCTCGTACATTGGCAATGCCCGGCTAGCCGGACTCCTTCGGCGACAGAATTTGTCGCTGTATTGAAGAACTGCCACGCGCGATTCTGAACGTGGAAACCATCTGACCGTGAAAATGCGGTTGCATCCCCTGCGGCTGAAATTTCTCCGCCGGGGCGAACATGGGGTCCGGGGCGCGATGCCCTAGGCCTCAGTCACCTCACGTAACTTACATCTCGAAGAATCTTTTTGCATCAGCTGGATCAACCTCCTTTCCCGTGTGCGTTTAATTTATTACCTCGCTCCTTGCGCGTCAACATGACTTTTGTCAGATACTGCACAACCCGCACCAGGACATTTGCACATCCCTGCTTCGCACTCCAATATTTGCTCGTACTAACTTGTTCTGTTCTCCAAAGGAGACTTCAATTGAGAGCAAGGCGCTCCAGATGATATTTCTGCCTTCTGTACTAAAAAGGCACAATCTGCGCCCCGCACAGTAAATCTGAATGCAAACAGGTGCACTTTCACCCTCACACAACGCCCATCTGGATTCAAAATCCTAAACAAAATCGCCCGTAACTCATTGATTTATAACAGTAATATAATTTTCATTTGATTATTAAAAAAAACTCTTGACACTACACACCAAGTGCTCTATAACAGACAGAACTAAGGCGAATAGTACTGTCGATGTCGATATCGGTGCTATTTGCTTGGTATTAACCCCTGTTACCGCTTGGTACCCCAACCATTCGGAACATAAACCAACGAATTTCAGGAGACGAAGATGAAAAAGTTCTCAGTTGTACTAATTGCCTTGATCGCCGTTCTCGCGTTTTCCCCTCTGGCAATGGCCAACACTGTCCCTCTCACCGCCGGTAGCACTCTCGTTACCAACGGCAGTGACGCTTCTTGGATTATCGGTACATCGGTGACGTTCAATCTCCCGACGGGTGATTCGTCAGTCGCCTCCGGAACCAATGGTTCATTTATTACTGGGGGTGTTGCCAAGAACGACGACATTAAGATAAACAATGTCACCATCAACTTCGCCAGCCCCAGCGAAATGGTGTTCACGATCTACTCTTCAAAAGATGGAAGTGATACCGGAACAGCCCTGGGCACTTTTACGATCGCCGGCCCGATCACTATGATTTCGGACACGAATTATTTGTTGGCTTTCAGCGGCTCTGGCATCATGACGCTGAATGGCTATCTGCCGACAGCAGTTACCTTCACCTTCTCGGACAACGATAATAGCGGTCATGCTGGGCAATTGGGAGAAAGTTCCCAGGGGTTCACAATCAACTCGACTGGTCTATTCGTTCCGGAGCCTGGCTCTCTGGTGTTGTTTGGCTCAGGTCTCCTCGGGTTGGCTGGCATGCTTCGCTCCAGGTTCAGCAAGAAGTCCAATTAGGCCAGGACGAGTACTCCTGAATATCGCCTGGCTTGTTGCTTTTGGGGTTAATATAGATGGGGTGCGGTTTTCCGCACCCCATCTTATTTCCACTGATCTTACGTTCTCTATTCCCTGTTCTCACCAGCTATGCAGCCAATCTTCATCTCGTCCTATGCGCACCGGGGCGTGAAAGAGTTCGCTTAGCTTTGTTTCCGTAAGCATCTCCTCGCGAGGCCCATCCCCCACGATGCGTCCTGCCCGCATCAGGATGACCCGCTCAATCTCAGGCAATATGTCGCCCAGATGGTGAGTCACCAGCACCAACCCTGTGCCTTCGCGGGTCAGCCTGCGTAGGGACTCGCGCAGATCCCGCTGCGCTGCCAAATCCAAAGCATTGGATGGCTCATCCAAAAGCAGTTGTCGCGGCCTGTGTACCAGCGCCCGCGCAATCAATATGCGCCGCCTTTCGCCTGCCGACATCGTGCCCACCAATTGTCCGGCCAGGTGCAGCGCCTCCATCCGTTCCAAAGCCTCTTTAGCCCGCTCGCGCATCTCTTCTGTCACATGCAGGTTGGGCCATAGCGTCGAAGCCGCAAAGAATCCGGCAATCACCGCATCCAGGCCCGTCGTCACGGCTGTCCGCTCGCCGGGCAGCTCACTCTGCAAATCTCCACGAAGACCAGTTGCCACCGCGCCAAAGTGCCCGCGCAACTCCGTCAGATCCCAGCGCTCGCGGCCAAAGATGCGCACAGACATACCCGGCTTGACGATTGGATACACCTGGCAGGTCATCGCCAGAATCAGCGTGGATTTCCCGCATCCATTGGGCCCCAGAATCGCCACGTGCTCGCCGGCCCGAATCGACAAATTTATATCGTGAAGCACAACGCGTTCGCCGCGCGCCACGCTGACATGGCGCATTTCCAAAAACGGCTCGACACCAGCGTCAACTGTTATTGCTAAAATTCGATTCATTTCACCGCCCACTACTTCAGACTAATGCGTAGCGCGCCAGGGATACCAGACGCTCCTTGCCTGTAAAATAAATGAATTGAAGCTCATGACTGAAATTTCCGACGCAACTCAATTGATTCTCCCCGGCGGATTCCGTTTTGGCGCCGCAAAAGCCGGCCTTAAAAAGAGCGGCCGCCCTGACTTTGCTCTTATCGTGGCCGATGCGCCGGCGAGCTCAGCCGCCGCCTTTACCGCCAACCGCGTCACCGCCGCTCCGCTCATCGTGGATAAAGAGCATCTGCAATCCACGGGAGGCAAGGTGCGCGTTGTCGCAATTAACGCGGGCAATGCCAACTGCGCCGTTGGCCAGGCCGGGCTGGATGCTGCCCGCGCTACCTGCGAGGCCGCCGCCCGCATATTCAGTTGCAAACCTGAAGAGGTCTTTCCCTCGTCAACCGGCGTCATCGGTGTGCCGTTGCCGGCTAACAAGCTCATCGCCGCCCTGCCCGGATTGGCTGGTTCCCTCGGCGCCGGCTTTCTTCACTTCGAGCAGATTGCACAGGCCATCCTCACCACCGACACGGTTGAGAAAACAGCATTTGCAAGATTGGAACTTTCCGGCCCCGATGGCACGCTGCGCGATGTCCGCATCGCTGCGCTATGCAAGGGCTCGGGAATGATTCACCCCCAGCTTGTGCCGCATGCCACCATGCTTGTCTACATCCTCACCGATGCTGCCGTTGAGCCGGCAGTTCTCAACAAATTCCTGAGCGCCTCCATCGAAGTCAGCTTCAATCGCATCTCGGTGGATGGAGACACTTCGACAAACGACACGGTGCTGCTGCTGGCTTCCGGCGCCAGTGGCGTGATTGTTGGCCCGGATAGCGCCCAATTTGCGGCCGCTCTCACACAAGTCTGCACCTCGCTGGCCCGGCAAATTGTCGCAGACGGCGAGGGAGTCAGCCATGTTGTGGAGTTGCGCATCGAGGGGGCAGCAACGGATGCGGACGCGCTCAAAGTCGCAAAAGCTGTCGCGCATTCGCCGCTGGTTAAGACCGCATGGTCCGGCTGCGACCCCAATTGGGGACGGTTGATGGCGGCGACAGGCTACTCCGGCGCACAAATTGATCCAGAGCATATCGACATTAACTTTGGAGAGCTGGCCATCTGCCGCAACGGCGGCCGCGCACCCGAGTTCGACGAGGCCGCTGCTCACGCTTACATTTCACAGCCTGAGTTTTCCGTGACTATCAATCTCCATCAGGGCAACGGCTCCTGCCTCTTTTGGACTACAGACCTGACACACGACTACGTCAGCATCAATGCGGACTACTCGACGTAGACAACTCATGATGCGTAGGCCGATGCGAGCGTGCCGCCGGCGGTGACTCGCGCCTGTCTCCTGCCTTCCCAAACCCGCATCGCGACGAACAGCGCCAATCCCAGCGCTGCTGCGCCGCAGCAATCTAACAGCACATCGCTGAACTGGCCGCTCCGATTGGGCAGAAAGCTCTGATGAAATTCATCGGCGCTGGCCACCATGAAGGTTGCCAGTAGCGCGAGCCCATGCGCCCGCATCTGCCGGAGCCAGCGGAGTTCCGCACTCTGCAGCGTAATCCAGAAGCCGCGGAAACAGGACAGAGAAAAAACGCCGTAGCCCATAAAATGGCCCGTCTTGCGGATGATGTGGTGAATCATGGTCCAGTGCACGCACACGTCAAATCCAAAGATTGCCTCAACAATGCGCTGCAAGGGCGCGCTCGTCCTGTCTGCCCCAAATGTGGAGGTCGACTCAATCGCAAATACCATCGAGAATGCCAGTACCGGCAGCCACGTTCGCATTTGAGTCTGCCACCACGCCCAGCCGGTGGTCGAAGCCTGCGGTGCATATCCACCAAATACCAATGACGATGACCCCATGATGCTCCTCCATGAATTCGACTCAGAGGTCAGTCGCATCTCCGGCGCTCCTCACCAACTGGATGAGAAGAACTTCGGCCCAAATGAGAACATCTTCAGATCCTTTTTAAGTGTTTGAATTATTTAATCTTGCAATGCCCAATAATGGGACATTCCTTGCTGATTGTTTTCTCGGACGCGCTATTCTGCTTTGCTGCCCGCTGCATTTACAATCTCAGCAGCCGATGAGGCCACTGCCCAGATGACATCCGCAACTGCAAAAATTCAGATCACAGCCGGGGCTGCCGGTAACCACGGCATGTCACTTATCTCCAACGGCAAATTACTTCAGCTCTACTTCGCCATGGTCAGGTACCGGCGGCTCGCAGAGCGATTGCAAACCTTCGCCGAGCAAGGCCTGTGCTCAGGCTGCAACGGCGCCAGTCCGGGGATGGAGGCATCCACGATCGGCGTAACCATTGATCTGCGGCCTGACGACAGGGTTTATTCGGCGCACTGCGGCTTGATCGCTGGCTGCATCAAAGGCGAGCCGCTGGACAAACTCCTCATACAAATCCTTTCCGGCGAAGGCGATTTGGGGCATTCTGCCCAGGATTTGAACCCGTTGGCTCGAGCCACAGAAGCTGCTTTGGCCGGCAAAGCGAAGTTGAACGATAATATCTCCGTTATCTTTCTGGACGCCATTGCTGTTTCCTCAAGCAAATCCCTCGATGCTTTTCGGGTTGCCGGTGCCCAACAGTTGCCTCTTCTCTATGTCTGCCAAAACAGTCTCTCGGCCGGGCATGAAAGCCTTCCGGCGCTCAGAGAAACTGAAGAAATTGCCCGCATGGCCGGAGACTTCGGTTTCCCGGCCTTTACCGTGGACGGCAGCGATGTGGTGGCTATCTATCGGGTCGCCACGGAGTCTATCGTTCACGCTCGCAAAGGTAACGGGCCTACACTCATTGAATGCCGGCCGGGCCTTGATTCGGCTCAGGACCCTATCCGGAATATGGAGACCTATTTAAGCCTCAAAGGTCTGCTCAGTGAAGAATTGAGGATGAAAGCTGCCGACTCCGCGCGGGAACTGGATGCTGCTGTCGAGGCTACGGCGTGGCTGATGAATTCCAAACCATGATGAACTCCGCGCATTACCGCCACTGGTTATTTCCCGCTCCCAACAGGGGCAAGCGAATGATAGAGTGAGGGGTATGAATTCGAACAGATGCGGGCGCCTCGCTGCCGTGCTTCTCCGTGTAGCGATGCTGGCCGGATTTTTCCTTTCGGGCGCACATGCGGTCGCAGCCCAGAATCTGGCCGCCTCCAAAGCCTCCGGGCAGTGGAGCCGCGACAGCGGCGCAGCCCCGGCCTGTCTTCCTGCCGCCCTCGGCTCGCCTTACATTCCGGTCGATAGCTGGGTCTATCCAGCCGTCTTCCGGCTCTATTCGCTCGGCTTTGTGGATGATGTTTTCCTTGGCATGAGGCCTTGGACGCGCTCCAGCGTCAGCCGCATGCTCGAAGTGGCCGGCGCGCGCATCGAGGACGCTGATCCAGGCCCAGCCACTGACCAGGCCCAGCAGATTTACGACGCATTAATGCGTGAACTGAGCGGCAGCATGATTGGGCCCTGCCTCGCGCTCCAGGGCAACTCCCGCATCGAGTCGGTTTATTCCGTTGCGCGCAGCATCAGCGGAACGCCCCTGCGGGACAGTTATCATCTCGGCTCGACCCTCATCAACGACTACGGCCGTCCATTCGAAAGCGGATTCAACAGCTACACCGGTGCCAGCGGCTATGCCGCCGCAGGCCGTTTCCTGCTGTACGTCCGTGGCGAGTTTCAGGCAGCGCCCTCGGCTGCCGGCTACTCCCAGGCGCTGGCTCAGGCGCTGGCCACGGTCGATGGAATGACCCAGCCCAACCCCATCAGCGGACAACCGCCGTATACCCCACTCAACATTCTGGACAACCTGACCACCATCCCCATGGGGCCGATTGCTGCAAAGACCGATGGGCGATTTCTGGAGGCTTACCTCTCGGCGCAATTCCTAAACCATGAGATATCCATCGGCAAGCAGGATGAGTGGCTCGGTCCCGGCCTGGGCGGCGGAATGGCCTACTCCAATAACGCTGAAAACATCTACTCGTTTCGCATCAACCGCGTCGAGCCGCTCCACATTCCGCTGCTCTCCCGGCTTTCCGGCCCCTTCCGCTACGACTTTCTGGCAGGCGAGCTGCGCGGCCACACCTATATGCCAAATCCGGCAAATCCAAACGGCGCCAATCCGAATCTGCCCAACGTGATCAACCCCGGAAATCCCTGGGTGCATCTCGAGAAAATCAGCTTCCGGCCTACGGAGAACCTCGAGTTCGGCTTCGAGCGAACCGTAATCTGGGGAGGCCAGGGACACGCGCCCATCACCATGAGAACCTTCCTGAAGAGCTTTGTTAGCTTCTCTTCTCCCGCCGGCAACACCAAGGACGGCCGGGACGACCCGGGCGCCCGCTTCGGTGCATTCGACTTCTCTTACCGCTTGCCCTTCGTCCGCAACTGGCTCACGCTTTACGCGGACTCCGAGGTCCACGACGATGTCTCTCCCGCCGATGCGCCCCGCCGCGCCGCCTATCGGCCCGGAATCTATCTCTCCCATCTCCCAGGAATTCCCCGCCTGGATCTTCGCGTAGAAGCAGCATCAACCGACCCCGCCTCCTCAGACCATCCAGCTCAGCACGCTTATCCCAGCCATTATGGCCAGTTCATGTACTACGAAGGCATCCAGAAGCAGGGCTACACCAATCAGGGCCAGCTCTTCGGCGATTGGATTGGCCGCGAAGCCAAAGGCGGCCAGGCCTGGATTACCTATCATCTAAGCGGTAACGAGTGGCTCCAGGCGGGCCTGCGCAACCAGAAAGCTACCAGCTACTTCATCCCCGGTTCAACGACGCAGGCCATCCCTGCCGGAAGCCCCGGATGCCCCGGCACAACCGCCTGCCTGAGCCCGGTTAATGGAGGCACTACCCTCAACGACATCAACTTCCAGGTGGTCAAACGGCTGGGCAGGGACTTCGAGGTCAACGGCAGCTTCGCGCTCGAACACTGGAAGGCCCCGATCTACATCTCCGGTCAGCAAACCGTGACGACCACCACCATCCAACTCACTTGGTTCCCTGAGCGCAAAGTCAGCTTCTGAAGCGTGTTTCATAAGTCCACCTTGTGTCAGGGCAAATTTCAAAACCACGAATATGAACCAGATTTGCCAGAGATTCCTTCATGTCAAAAGCAGCTATACTGTCCCATATGCAAAGAGACACTACTGCGGATAGGCAATCGCTCACCCAGCACTACAGCCAGATGTATGACGATGAATTGCTCGCGCTGAACGATGACATCAACGATCTGACCGAAGTCGCCCAGCAGGTCCTCCGCGATGAGATGGGCAAACGCGGGCTGAATGAGCCGCGCGTGACTCAGAAAACGCCTAAGATATCCCATCGCCTTGTCGATCCGCTCTCGGATTTCGATGCTGACTCGCAGCCATTTGACGATGAATCGAAAGAGAGCGATCAGCCGGCTGAATTCACTTGGAAGACGCCGCTCTGCGAATGTGACGATTCGGAATCCGCCGCTCAGATTCGTATGGCATTGCGGCAAGCGGGAATCGACAGTTGGCTTGACGGGCAGGGCTTCCGGGTTGCAGTCGATTTGAGCAATCCCCGGATTCTGGTCGCAGCCGATCAACTCGATCAGGCGCGCGAAATTCTTTCGCAGCCAATTCCGCAGTCGATTATCGAACAATCAAAAATGGAAATTCCAGAATACGAGCCGCCCGTCTGCCCTGCCTGCGGCGCCGAAGACCCGATTCTTGAAAGCGCCGATCCGGTCAACTCCTGGCTTTGCGAATCCTGCGGTAAGCAGTGGACCGAAACCGCCGAGGCGCCCAGTGTGCCTGCTGCGCAACCAGGCAATTTTCTGGTTTCTTAACTTGGCGCCGGGCGCCCTTTTCTTTTTTTTCTGCGGAAAGGTGGGATACCACGAACCTTGGCTCATCCCCCAAATGCAGTTGTCCTATCGCAATAGGTTGTGGGATTATGCAGATGATTTCCCTCGCCACGCGCACAATAGAAGAATGACCTCAGGCAGCTGTTGCCAAGCGACAAACTGTCGAATTTGTCCCGTCTGGATCGAAAAAAAAGCCTGCACCCACCCCCCCCTATAGTGTTTTGACCATTTTAAGGCCCGCCTGCCGCTTGTAATGCCCTCTAAATAAACAACTTATGTTATAGCCTGTTAACGAAAAGGTAACATCAACCCCTCGATTTTGCCCCACTTTTAGGTTGTTTTGGGGTCATAATCACGAAAAAAATGGAGATTTTTGCTGATTTCTTCACGGCTTTGCCAGGCAGCTCTAGGAACATGTTGAAAAACTCATTTCGCACCGGCGTTTTGAAAGGGCACGACTTTAGTCGTGCCGATAAAACTCAATCAAACCGAGGGCTTTAGCCTCTGCGGGATGTTTTTCTCACTTTCCGCGAGACTCTCAAAACACTTTTTCAACAAGTTCCTAGGCCTTTTCAAGCCTACTTCGCTCGCGGATGTGTCTTGTCGTAGACCACGGTCAACTGCGCTGTGGTCAATTGCGTGTAGCGCTGCGTCGTCGATAGCCGCTCGTGTCCCAGCAGTTCCTGAATCGCGCGCAAATCCGCGCCTTCTTCCAGCAGATGCGTCCCAAAGGCATGACGAAGAGTGTGCGGATGCACGTCGGCTGAAAGCCCGCGCAGAATGGCAATGCGCTTGACGATGCGGCCAATGCTGCGCGTGGTGAGACGCGCTTCGCCGCCCGGTTTGCCCAGTCCGCGCAGTTGTAAATTCAGAAACAGCGCTGGCGTTGCCAGCCTCTTGCCTTCGCTTGCCGCTGCCAGTCGCGCAGCCCGCTCCGCGAGATAAGCGCGCAATGCCTCGGCCGCGGCGTCGCCTAGCGGAACATAACGCTGTTTTTGCCCTTTGCCGCGAATCAAAATCGCTTCATTAGCCCAGTGAATGTCTTCAAGATTCAATCCGGTCAGTTCAGCATTGCGGATGCCGCATCCATAGAGAAGTTCCAGAATCGCCGCATCCCGCGCAGGCCAACTGGCCGCATCTTCGCCGACTGAATCCACCACGCGGTTCATCTGCTCGATGGATGGCACGCGCGGCAGGTGTTTGGGTAGCTTCGGCGTAGCCACAAGCGACGCCGCATTCTGTTCCAGCAGGCCGGTGCGCGCAAGCCATTTGAACCAACTGCGAATCGCCGCCAGCGCCCGTGCGGCAGACGCCTTCGATAGGCCGCGGTCGTAAAGCGTGCCCAGGTAGGCGCGAATCTGCGTGTGCTCGATACTCTCAGGGCCTTGATTCTTGCCGTTGCGTTCGCTTGCCCACGTTGCAAATGCCCTTAATTCACGCTCGTATGCGCGCAGCGTGTGCGCCGATGCGCCCCGCTCGTTGGTCAAAACGCTGAGGTACTGCGACACCAGGGAATCCAGAGATTCTGAAACGGCGGCCGCGATGGTGGAACTCATGCGCTCTCCCCGCCCGAATGAGTATTCGATACACTTGAAACGAGGTGCAGCCCTCGGCGCTCGGATGGTGCTGTCGTTTTCTCCGAGCGTTGCCGCGTGGCGCGCGGATGGTGCTGGCGATGCACTTCCTTCAACCGGCCCAGCGCCAGATGCGTGTAAACCTGCGTAGTGGAGATATCAGCGTGGCCTAACAGCAACTGCACGCTGCGCAGATCTGCGCCGTGCTCCACCATGTGAGTGGCGCAACTATGCCGAAGCCAATGCGGGCTGGCGCTGGTTCCGGCCGTTTTCACAATATGCCATACCCATTGCCGCGTCAGCGGCAAACCGCGCAAGGACAAGAACAGGCGTGTGGCATCCTGCTGCAAAACGCCGTTTTTTCTGGAAGAGCGGATGCGCGCCAGGTGCGGCCTTCCCTTGCGTAAATATATTTCCAGAGTCTCCAAGGCGGTTCGCCCCAGCGGCACAATGCGTTCTTTGTCTCCTTTGCCGCGAACATGCACACGGCCCAGGTCTAATGCCAGATCGCCCGTGGAAAGCGCGGTAATCTCCGAAACGCGCAAGCCGCCAGCGTACAAAAGCTCCAAAATCGCCCGATCACGCAGCACGGTGGCCACCGCCTGCGGATGTTCGGCATTCAGCCTTGCCCGGTCCAGCATCTCCGCCACCTCAGGCTCCGCAAGCGATTTAGGCAGCACCTTCCAGGCCTTGGGCGACTCGATCTTGACGGTTGGATCATGATGGATTCTTCGGTCCAGCAGCAGCCATTTGTAAAACCCGCGCAGGCAACTCAATTTGCGCGCCGCTGTTCGCTGGTCAATTCCATGATTGCGAAGATGCTCAAGGTATGCAGTCACATCCTGCTGCGTTGCAGTCAGCAAAACGCCGCTGCGTACCTCGATGAACTCTGCAAATGTCTTCATATCGCTGTCATAGGCTTCGCAGCTCAAAGGACGAAGACCTTTTTCCACGCGTAAATACGCCTGGAAATCCTTTAACAACGATAGATTGCGTACACTTTCCACACCTATGATTATCTGCGCCGGCAACTGTTTCTGCCGTCATTGCCCTTGATGCTGAACCTCGTTCATCATGGACTCAACTTCATCAATAGCGCCAGACCCTGAAGAGATGGCGCCTCTGCCGGTTTCGTATGGCACTCCTCTAGCCTGGCAGCGTATAACGCTGGAATGGGAGCATTTACGGCAGTCGAGGTCGATACACACCTGCGTGAGGGCGGTTTGGTGGTCACGGCCAGCGACCGTGCCGCGCGCTCTGTTGCCGCTGCCTTCCATCGCGCGCGCCAGGATGAAGGCCTCACAGCCTGGCCAGCGCCTAATATCCTGAACTGGAACAGTTTTGTCTTGGATGCATGGCAGAAATTCTGCCATGATTCCCGCTTGCTGCTCAACACCACGCAGGAAGTGGCGATTTGGGCAGAAATTGCTGGCCATGGCCGCTCTTTGGCAACCTTGCTTGAAGGTCCGCGCTATAAATTGGCTTCACTGGCCCTGGAAGCACATGCTCTGCTTTGCTCTTATGCCCCGCAGTTTTTGCGCTCAAATGCCCGCGCGTCCTGGCAGCAAGACGCCGCGGCATTCAGCGAGTGGCTCACAGCCTTTGACGACGTATGCGGCTCTGGCAATTTATTGAGTCCCAACCGGTTGCCAATTGAATTGATTCCGATGCTTAAAGCGGACACCTCAAAACGTCCGCCGCTGCTTTTGGCAGGTTTTGACCGCATGCTGCCAATCCAGCGCGAGCTTTTCAACGCGTGGGGCGACTGGCAAGAAGTTGTGCCGGGCAAACCGCCCAACACAATTATTTTCCATGAAGCCGCAGACACCGAGGCCGAACTGGCTGCTTGCGCTATCTGGTGCAACCGTCAACTTGCCTCCAGGCCAGGCGCTCGCTTGCTGGTCGTATCCCAAACCGCCAATGCGCGTCGAGGCAAAATCGAACGTGCTTTCCTTCGCCATGCGGGGCCCGTCTTCGAGTTTTCGCTGGGAATTCCACTCAGCCGGGTTGCGTTGGCGCGAACGGCCCTTTTATTTCTACGCTGGCTTGACGGTCCGCTAGTTGAGCAGGATCTGGACTGGCTGCTTGCCACCGGCCATGCCGCCGCCTGCCCGCAGGAATCCGCCGCTCTTGTTGCTTATATGCGCGCCTTGCGCCGCAAGAGCCTGGAACGCACTCATTGGACCCTGGAGGCCTTTCTGGGCCAGCGCTGCGCCTCTGAATACCTCCCGGCTTCGTGGATTGAGCGCATTACCGCTGTTCAGAGTCGCCAGGCAGATTTTGCCCGCCGTGTGCAGAGCCCTCTCGACTGGGCGGAACTGGTTCCCCGCCTGCTTGATGAGCTTCACTTTGCCTCGGCCAGTTCCCTGTCAAGCGCCGAATACCAGGCCCTCCACCGCTGGCAACTGGCTGTTGAAAGCTGCGGCTCACTGGGTTTTGATGGCAGCCGCATCTCGTGGAAGGATTTTATCTCCCTGCTCAGTCGAGCTTTAGACGAAACCCTGTTCGCGCCTGAATCCCGCAACGCGCCGATTCAAATTGCCGGCCCAGCCGAGTCGGCCGGCCTCACTGCCGATGCAATCTGGTTTCTGGGTGCCGATGAAACCTCCTGGCCTGCCGCCGGCACGACCCATCCGCTGCTACCCATCGAGGTACAGCGCGAAGCCAAAATGCCCCACGCCACCCCGCAGAGCGACTGGGAACTGGCCAACGCAGTAACGCACCGGCTATTGGCCGCTGCACCTGAGGTTCACTTCAGTTTTGCAAAGCAGAATGAGACAGTCGAGGCTCGTCCGTCGCGGCTGATTGTTCAACTTGCGGGAGCTCCAGTGGATCTGACGCCGGAACTGAAGGCGCCCGCTGCACAAATTCCGCAAACTATTGCTTACCGGGACAGCAGCCGCATTCCCTACCCTCCGGGCAGGGTCAAAGGCGGCGCCAAATTGCTCTCGGCGCAATCGCAGTGCCCCTTTCGGGCCTTTGCCACAGCGCGGCTGGCTGCAGAGGGCTGGGAGTTGGCGGAGGCCGGCCTGACCGCCTCACAGCGCGGCAACCTGCTCCATGCCGTGCTGCACTCCGTTTGGGCTGAGTCGCCGGATGGAATTCGCAGCCACGCGGAACTGCTGCAACTGAACGACAGAAATTCATTTGTTGCCGGGCACGTGCAACGCGCGATGGCGCAGGAACTGCGTCCGCACATTCGTGAACGTATGCCCCGCCGCTACCTGGAACTGGAAGCGCTGCGGCTGACGCAATTGGTCGCCGAATGGCTGGAATACGAGGCTGCGCGGGTCGAGTTTACGGTGGCGGAGACTGAGGTCAAGCGCCCGGTCACTGTTGCCGGACTGGCGTTTGACCTGCGCCTGGACCGCATCGATCGGCTGAAGGACGACACCCAACTGGTCATCGATTACAAAACCGGCCGCGTCTCGCTCAATGCATGGAATCCGCCGCGCCCGGAGGACGTGCAACTGCCGCTTTATGCGGGGTACGCTCTCGATGAAGATGAAGTGCTGGGCGGGCTGGTCTTCGCCAAAGTGCAACGGGGAGAGCAGGAGTTTGCCGGGCAGGTCTTCGATCCGGCGACCATTACCGCAGGACTCAAGGGGACCAACTCCCTGATGAAAAACCAGCTTTCGCTGGAGCAACTTCTGGAGTGGCACGCTTGCATCGAACAGCTGGCCAAAGATTTTCTAAGCGGAAATGCGGAGGTGGACCCGCGCGAACCGCAGGAGACGACCTGCAAGCGCTGCGATCTGCAAACGCTTTGCCGCATTCAGGAGCTCGCGGCACAGTTTGACTCCAAAGATGAGAACGACGGCGAGGAGGGCGGCGATGAGTAATCTGCGCGTCCAATCCCCTGCCCCCGATCAGGCTCTACGCGAGCAGGCGCTCGATCCATGCTGCTCTATTCTTGTGCAGGCTCCGGCGGGCTCAGGCAAAACGACACTGCTTTCGGAGCGCTTTTTGCGCCTGCTGTGCGAGGTGGATGAACCGGGCCAGGTCGTGGCCATCACCTTCACCAACGCCGCAGCCGCGGAGATGCGCAACAGGATTCTGGATGCGCTGCGGAAGGCCGAGCCTGGCTCGGTTGCGCACCGCGCGCTGCTGCATTCTGAGCGACTCGGCTGGAAGCTGCTCGATCTGCCCGCACAACTGCGCATCAAAACGATTGACTCGTTCTGCCGCGATCTGGCCCTGCAGCAGCCGCTGCTCACCGGCCTGGGCGGCGGCATCGACATCAGCGAGCAGCCGGATGAGCTGTATCGTCGCGCGGCGCGTGAAACGCTGCAGAAGATCGACGAGGCTGATTCGGCACTGAGCGCGGCAATCGAATGTTTGCTGCTGTGGCGCGACAACGGCTGGCAGGAGTTGGAGAACTTGTTAGTGGCGATGCTCAAGAGCCGCGACCGCTGGATGCACGGCTTTGTGCTGAAGCATGAACAGGACTGGACGGCGCTGCGTGAGCGTCTGGAGCAACCCTTTGCGCAGGCTGTGCGCGATGGGCTGATTGACTTGAGCAGGCTTCTCGATCAGGTTCCCGGCGCGCGGAAGGAGGCGCTGGAGTTGGCGCGGTTTGCCTGCGAGGAACCGGGAGACAAATCACCGATGGATTTGGCGAAGTATGCGGATTTTCCCTCCTCGCCTTTCCCGGATGGGATCATTTCTTCCCGCGATTTTTTTATCGCGCTTTCCGGTTTTCTGCAAACACAGATAGGAGGCTGGCGTTCTGAGAAAGGCCTGAAGACTTCCGATGGATTTCCGTCTACTCCGCGCGGCAGAGCTGGCAAAGCACGGTTCGCCGCGCTGATTGCCGCGCTCAACGCAGTCCCCGGCCTGGAAGCCGCGCTGGCCGCGGTTCGCGCCCTGCCTTCGGTCCGTTACACCGATGAGGAATGGAAGATTGTGCGCGCCTGCTTCACCTTGCTGCGCTATTCCGCTGGCCAGTTGCAGATTGCCTTTGCCGAGGCGGGCCGGGTGGACTTTATCGAGGTGGCGCAGATTGCCCAGCGCGTGCTGCGGGGCGACGACAACCTGCCCACCGACGCCGCTCTGGCGGTCTCCGACGGCATTCGCCACTTGCTGGTGGACGAATTTCAGGACACCAGCCGCCGCCAGCACCAACTGCTCTCCAGTTTGGTTGCTGCATGGCCGGAGCGCGCCGGAAGGACTGGCTTCGTGGTTGGCGACCCCATGCAGTCGATCTACTTCTTCCGCGAGGCGGACGCTGAACTGTTTCCCCGCGTTCAGGCGATGGGGCTGGAAGTTCCCCATGACGAGCCGCTGCACTTCGACTTCGTTCCGCTGAAAGCAAATTTCCGCTCAACGCCGAAGCTGGTGAACCGGCTCAACCGGGACTTTGAACAGATCTTCGCGACGGGAGACGGAAGCGGCATCACCTTCTTCCCGGCAGAGCCGGCGCGGAGCGAATTGGACCGCCGCAGCGCGCCGTTTACGCTGCACCTCGATTTCGTTCTAAATGCAGGCGGCGCAAAATCCGCCGATGCCGCACTGGATGCGGAGGCCGCGCGCAATCGTCAAATTCAGAAGATGGTCGCTCTGATTCGCAGCCACATGGACAGCATCGAGCAGGCCCGTGCAAGCGGAGAAAAATTCCGCATCGCCGTGCTCGGCCGAGCCAAGACGCATCTGGTCCCGGTTGCAACCGCTCTGCGTGAGGCGGGAATTCCTTTCCGCGCCGTCGAGCTGGAGAAACTTGCTGCCCGACCGGAGGTGCTGGACGCTCTGGCGCTGGCCCGCGCATTGCTCAACCCGGAAGACCGCATCGCCTGGCTGGGCGTGCTGCGCGCTCCCTGGTGCGGCCTCGCGCTCGACGACCTGCACACTCTCGCCGGCAGCGACGATCCACTGGCGCGGCCCCGGCCCGTGCCGGAACTGCTTGCCGAGCGGTTGCCGCTGCTCAGCGAAGAAGGCCAAAAGGCCGCCGGACGCGTGCTCGATTTGATTGCTTCGGCCTCAGCGCTGCGTGCCGCGCAGCCTACCGCCTCGCCGGGAACCTGGCTGGAGCAGCTCTGGCTGCAACTGGGCGGCGCGGAGTGCGTGGATGCGACCGCATGCGCCAACCTCAACCTGCTGTGGAGTTGCCTGGACCAACTGCCGGGAGGCGAGTCCGATTTACTGGGCGCTGGCCTCAACGCGGCGCTGAACAACCTCACAGCACTGCCCGACGCGGAAGTCAGCAGCGAATGCGGCGTGCAGTTGATGACCATCCACAAATCAAAGGGGCTGGAGTTTGAGGTGGTCCTTGTACCTGAGCTGCAAGCCCACATCAAAGGAAGCAGTCAAAAAATGCTCTCCTGGCTCGAGCGCGGACTTCCCCGCCCAGACGCATCGGGCGAGATTACCGAGTTTCTGATTGCTCCGATCCAGCCCAAGCGTGCCGACAAAGGGCAAGCCAAGCAGTGGGTGGATCGTGTCTACAGCGCGCGTGAGTCGCAGGAGACCCGGCGCATTCTCTACGTTGCCGCAACCCGCGCCCGCGAGGAACTGCACCTGTTTGCTCGTCCTTCATATAAAGATAAAGACGGGAAAATTACCCTCGTGGATCCTTCAAACAGTCTTCTGGCAACGGCATGGCCGGCGTTAGCAGAGGAGGTTGCCAGGCGATTCGACAAGTGGAAGGCAAGCAAAACTGCGGAGCGCCTCGAAAGCCAGCAGATCGAATCCATCGCCGCTTCTGGTGAAACCAATTTGCTTGTTATGCCGGCTCCGATGAAGCCCGCGCTTCTACGCCGTTTGCCGCCCAATTATCGGTCCGAACAATCCGGGCTATCCTTACATGCATTTATGGAGTCCTCTATCGCCGGTTTAGGTTCCAGTCTCGGGCATCTCTTCCCGCGTCACGAAGGCGGTTTGCTCTCGCGCGCCTTGGGAACTGCAGTCCACTCACTGCTTGAAGAACTGGCCAGGCTCCGCGCCATGCTCGAGTGGGATGCTGCCCGTTCATCTATGCTGCGGATCGAGCCTAAGATCACTGCCCAAGTGCGAGCCATAGGGTTAGGACAGGCCCATGCAGCAAGAATTGCCTTAGAAGCCATCCAAATTGCGCTATTGGCCTCCCATGACCCTGTTGGCTCATGGATACTCTCACCTCATGCGAATGCGGCCAGTGAGGCCAGTTGGGTTGGAGTCGCCTCCGGACAACTCCGGACAGTACGTGTAGACCGGGTCTTCCAGGCTGGCCCCACACCTGGCGCCGAGGGGAACCAATGCTGGTGGATCATCGATTATAAAACCGCACATGCTGGCAATCTGGACCCTGTGCTGGCCTTGCCGGAACTCCGCAAGCTCTTTTCCCCACAGATCCTTGCTTATGCCGAACTTCTGAGCCATTTGCATGCTAATGACGGGTCCGCCTGTTCAATTCGAGCCGGTCTCTACTACCCTCGCATGTCTCTGCTGGACTGGTGGGAGGTATAGTGCAAGTTACATTTATTGATAAGTTTTTTTATTTCAAAAAGATTCCTTGCACATTCATACTCTTGCGGCTGTACAATCTCCACGAGGAGACCCATGGCCGGAGATATGCAACTTACGTGCAGCGATTGTGGACAGGATTTCACTTTCACCGCTGCTGATCAGACGTTCTTTCAGGAACGTGGTTATTCGACCCCAAAACGTTGCAAAAATTGCCGTATGGCAAAGAAAAACGATCAGGGGGGCTCCGGCTACCGTTCGGGTCAGTCACAGGGAACGCCTGTGATTTGTTCGGGTTGCGGCCAGCCTACCACCGTGCCATTTGAACCCCGTGGCGACCGCCCGGTCTTTTGCCGGGATTGCTACCAGGCCCGCAAAGGCAGCGGTGGCGGCTCGCGCGGCAGATAGCGGACTTAATAGGGCGTGATGGCGCATCTCGCATCCCGCCCCAGCTTCATCCAAGGGTGCCAGCAAAGCTTCCAGGGTACAGCTAATTTGGCTGCAAATGCTGCGATGAGGCTTTGGAAGTTGTTTTTTGTCCAATTTTCGCTTCGCAAACTTTGACAATGTTTCTGTGCGGCTCTTCCGAGGCCTTCCATCCCCAGATTAAGACCAATCGCATCCGATTTATGGCTCTTCCCGTGTTATCCAACGAATCCTGGGAACCATACACCTTTAATAATTAATTGAAAGTTTTTGCTTGTGTCGTTGCCTTCGCACACCCCACTACGCCATTTTCGTTGGTATTCTGGGATTGTTCACTCTTTGGCTATTTCCGTTTTTTATTGGCGCCCCGGACCGTCTGCCTCCGCGCTCTTGGATGGATGCGCAGAAAAGTCAAGCTGCTCGTAGCTCAGTGTTCATCTTTCGTCAGTGGAGGCTTTGCGGAGTGATTCATTGTCCACTTTTAGAAGTTCGCGGCCTTTGTAAAAGTTACGACGAAGGACGGATTGAGGCCCTGCGAGGGGTTGATCTATCCATTGAAGCGGGAGAATTTCTTTCCATCAGCGGCCCGAGCGGCAGCGGAAAATCCACTCTGCTGCAACTGCTCGGCGGGCTCGACACCCCTACCAGCGGCGATGTTCTATTTAAAAATTCAAAACTAGGTTCGGCAATCGATCTGGACTCGTACCGCTCCAAGAACGTTGGATTTATCTTCCAGGCTTTTCATCTCATGCCCACGCTGCGGGTTTTGGAAAATGTGCAGGTACCGATGTTAGCCGTCAGCCCCTGCCCCCAGGACCGTTCGGATAGGGCAGAAACACTGCTGCGCGAGATGGGCCTCGAGCACCGCTTGCGCCAATATCCAAATGAGCTCTCCGCAGGCGAGAGGCAACGCGTGGCAATTGCCCGGGCGTTGGCCAACTCTCCTGAAATCCTGTTGGCTGATGAGCCTACCGGAAACCTGGACAGCGTCAACTCTGCGAGAATTATGGAGATTCTCACCGGAATCCAGAAAATGCGCGGAATGACGCTGATCGTTGTAACGCACGAAAACGACATCGCCCATTCCGCGGCTCGCCAGATTCACATTCGCGACGGAAGGATCGTCGTATGAGGCTCGCTTCCCTCACGTTAGCTGCCGCCCTGTTTTTTTCCTGCGCCGCATGCGCTGCAGATGTACATTCGCTGATGAATGCGTCTCGACACCGCCTGCAAACTGCGGACTATCGCGCCAGCGGCCATCTGGTAAAGGTTGACGAGCATGGGGCGCGCGTTAGCTACAGCTTCAACATCAAGGCACACTGGTTTCCCGGCGTGTTGCGCTTGCTTATAGAAGTCACTTCGCCTGCTGAGTCGCGCAAATACATTTTGCTGGAGATGCGCCCTAATGGTAAAAATGTGGTCCAAATTGCACACCCCGGAGACGCGGCGCCCCTTACTCTGCCCTTTGAAAAGTGGGGCGACGCGTTGATGGGATCAGCTTTCAGCTACGAGGATCTGCTCGAGTCCCATTACTTTTGGCAAGAGCAAAAGGAATTAAAGAAGGCGAAATTTGGCGCACGAGATTGCGACGTTGTATTGAGCACACCGGGCCCTGCCGACAAGACTCATTACTCCCAGGTCAATACCTGGCTTGATCACAGCATTGGTTTTCCGGTGTATATTGAAAAAAAACTTCAAGGCGGCGCCGTGAAGGAATTTACCTCATTCGGGCTGCGCCAGAACGCAGGTCTTTGGTCAGCCAGCCAAATTGAAGTGAAGGTCCGTGGCCAGGCTGGCTCATCTTTGATGATTTTTGACCGAGGTACACCTAAGGCTAATCTCTCCCTTAAGGATTTTGCTCCCCTGCAACTTGCGCATTATTAGGTACAAGTATGGTCTTGCTTTTTTGCATTCTCGCTCTGGCCGTGGCCCTGATCACCATGGGCTTTATTTATCAATGCCTTGGCGCGCGATCTGATCGGCTTCGCTATACAAGTAGCGGACGCTGGATTGATATTGGATGCAAGAGAAAACTCTATTTGCTTGAAAAAGGGTCAGGCAATTCCACCGTTCTCTTCGAGGCCGGCATAGCAGCCACCAATCTAAACTGGTTTCACATTCAAGAGGCAGTCTCGCGATTTGCTTCCACAGCTTCCTACGATCGCGGCGGGTTGGGATGGAGCAGCCCTTGCCGCACGGCGCGCACTCCGGCAAATATAGCTGTCGAATTGCACCAGATGCTCGGGCAGGCTGAAATCAAGCCACCCTACATTTTGGTAGGCCATTCCTTCGGGGGCCTCGTCATGCGGCGTTTTGCGCTCAATTATCCCCAAGAGGTGACCAGCATTGTACTTGTGGATCCCATGCGCTGCGAGGAGTGGCCGCCGCTGGATCCCAGCAAGCAGTCCGAAATCAATCGCGGCAAGAAGTTATTTCGATTCGCCATCCCGATTGCCCGCATTGGACTCGCGCGCCTTGCTGTCACTTCCCTCTTTTTGCGCTCAGGCCGCACTGCTCAGCGGTTGGCTGGTGCCGCTGGCAACGGCGGACAACATGTGCTTGACCGCATCAAAAATGAAGTTGGGAAGATGCCGAGGGAGGTCTGGCCCATCGTAGCTGCTCATTGGTCGCGCCCAGCCAACTTTGCCGGTATGCGCTGCCACGTCATGTCCGTGCCAGACACGGTTCGGGAGATGCACAGTGCCGAGCCGATACAGGATATTCCCGTGATAGTGCTGACCCCCGGAAAATCCACCCCACTCTCAGACGAATGTCTGTGCCGCATCGGCAATAACGTGCAGCAAGTGATTGCCTCTTCCAGTGAGCATTGGGTGCATCTCGATCAACCCGAGCTTGTCATCAATTCGATCAGGGAAATGGTAATGGCCGCCGACGATGAAGCTCTGGTAGCCTCCAACTAAAGGTTCAGCATGACTGAAACAGGGATTTCGCTCCGCTTCAGCTTTTTGTTGCTTCCAAATTGATCGCGATATGCCGCTTCGACGTAGCGTTACGTAACTGCACAGCCCGCACATCATAAATACAGATAAGGACTTAGCGTTTCTTTGTCGGCTTGGAAGCAGGCTTTTTAACGGCCGGCTTTACCGCTTTGCCTCGCTTCGAACTCGGTACGGATGTAGGCTTCTTCCGAACTGGTGCGGATTGGGGCGCATGAGCCTTGGCCTTGAGAGGCGCCTTGACAACAGCCTTTGCTTTGACCTTGACTGGCGGCTTGGCCTTCACCTTGACAATAATGGGCTTTGCCTTGGAAGCTGGTTTCTTCACTGACTTAAGTGCAGCTTTAACCTCTGCATGCTTGGGCTTGGCTCCAGCTAAAGGAGCAGTCGGCTTAGCCGGTTTAGGCTGAATCTTGACCTTGGAGGCAGGCTGTAGCTTCTCGGCCTTTTCATGCCGTGCTGAAACCGTAGGAGTAGTCGATTTCACTCCCTTGGGTTGTGCTGCCGGCCTGAGAAGGCCCTTGGTTCCACTCTGTTTTGACGCCAGATTCGGATTTTCCTCTCCTTCGTCTTCGTCTTCGTCAATATCGCCATCCGCTTCCAGAGTGAGATCAGAATCCAGATCGATTTTAGGCAAGGTCATATCCAGATCGAGAACGTCGTCTTCCCCCCCGATGTCATCCAGATTCTCGTCCTCCTCCAGACGGTCTTCGGACTCCTCGTCAAAACCGTCGCCTTTATGCTTAGCCTCAGCTCCACGCTTCACTCTCGGACGCTTGATGGTCACCTGGGGCGGAGGAGCAGGCGGCGAATAGGGTTCGAGAAATGCCCGGGCTTCCTCCGGCGTGCTGAGCTTGCCGTCGATTAGCTGAAGGAAAATGGAATGCACAATCTCGTTATAAGAGGGCAGGTCCGCCGTAATACGCATCTCCTGCATCAGGGCATGAGGAACACGCTGACGAGCTTCAGGCCAAACTTTCAGGAACAGGTTATAGCGTTCCTTTACCGCGGCATCTTTAGTCGTAAACCCAAGCCAGAGAATCGCTTCCGGGTCATAGCTCATGAACAACTTGAAGCATGACGACGGAGTTGCATTCTGTTTTGAAAGCAGTACTTTTGAAAATCCCGATGCCATTGCATCCAGGCTGTTCCACTCTTCGACAAAACCGGGAAGCAGTAACTGCTTCTTCAGCGAAGACAATTCCCTGCCAGACAGTCCTGCGGTTAACAACCGCATCTGAGCCGCCGACATATCTGGGTGTATACCTTGCATAAGCAGCTCGACAGCCAGATCGTGTAAGGCAGCCAAGCCATGCTCGTCGGCCTTCTCCGGAGTCCAGCCCGGAAACAAAACCTTCATCCAGCCCTCGGCTTCCAGGGATTGAAGAACCTTTAAACCCTCTTCCTCATGGCCGATTTGCTCCAGTTCCCGCCTGCGGGCCTGTGAGGAGATGCGCTCGATGACGCCTTCTTCTTTGGCGTTCAGATAACGAGTTCGAGTCTTGGGGTCCATCTCCCAGCCCAAACGAGCCATGTACCTTGTAGCGCGAATCAGCAGGGATGGCTCTTCAAGAAACCCGTAATTGGAAACCAGGCGGAGGGTTCTGGACTCGATGTCCGCAGCGCCATTCATGGGGTCCATCAGCAACCCAAACGAACCCTCATTGAGCGAGATTGCCATCGCGTTGACCGTAAAGTCTCGGCGGCGGAGGTCTTCCTGAATTGAAGCAGGATGATAGACGACCTTACCCGGCTTGGGAAGCTCCACGCTGTGAGCACTGACAAGATCCACGCGAACCGTACCTGGAAAGCAAAGAAAAAGTGACCGCGTGTCATCATCTTCGCCCCATACCTTGCCGCCGAGCTTCTCAATGGGCTTCTTGAGCTTGAGCGCATTTCCATGCAAAACAACTTCAAGCTCGCGTACAGCGTGGCCGCTGGTCAAATCTCGTACCGCATCCCCTGTAAGAAACAGGATTGTGCCGGCATCGCGGGCAACCTCGCGTAAATGGCGAAGAGCGCTCTGCTGGTCAGCCGACAGCCGGTTTTCCAGAAGATAGATGTAATCAGGCATTCCGTTTCCTGCTTCCGCTTCAATTTCCTACGCCAAGTCCCTGATGATGTTGCTCTTATAGAGAGGGTGGCATTGGTTGCAAACCAGTACTTTAACACAGGTAGGCCGGATTGGCTAGCCCCTGACCTCGAATATATGCTTTTCCATTCTTGTTAATCCCTTTCTTTTCTGCGTATGTCAAAATCTTTTTGGTTCTCGCCATTTCTGGTAAAGACCTGTCTCTGGAGGCTTCCATTCGTGCGACAATCCAAAGCGATGGCCTCTCAGCGCAAACCTGTCATCGTACGCAAGTTCACCCGCGACTGGTGCGCCGGCTATGCTGGAACCAATTTCGGCCAGGATACTGCGGATCTGGAGATCCTCGACCTTAGCGGCCGGGTCTTCCGCATTGGCTGGGAACAGGTGAAGTGGGTTTGTTATGTTCGCGATTTCCCCGCTGGTGAGCAGGCAAACCCTGAGCGGCTTCTCCATAAACGTTTTTCTATCCGCCCGCGCACTCCCGGCCTCTGGCTGCGCATGACTCTGACAGATGGCGAAGAACTGGAGGGATTAGCTGCCAACGATTGTTCACTGGTTGAAGGCGCCGGGTTGCTTCTCACCCCGCCCGACACCCGTTCAAACACCCAGCGAATCTATTTGCCTCGCCAGTCAATTCAGACTCTTGAGGTTGTAAGTCTGATTGGCGCCACAGGCCGTAAACGGCCTCAGCATGCCAGCCAAACCGCCAGGCAACCTGAATTGTTTCCACAGGGGCCGGATGAGACGTAGTTGATTGACCAAGCTTGTATCTGTTTGACCGGCTGCAGCCACCTCACCCATTCCGGTACAATGCTTGCCATGAAGCTAGGTGAATTGGCAAAGATGCTGGGAGCGGAGCTGCGCGGAAACGCGGAGCTGGAAGTTACTGGTGTAAAAGGAATTGAAGAGGCCGGGCCAATGGAGGTTACCTTCGTGGCCAATCCCAAATACGGGGGCCTCGCCCGCAAAACAAACGCAGCCGCTGTGCTGGTAGAGCCGGAGTTCCCGGAGATTGAAGCGGCGACGTTGCGCCTTAAAAACCCATACCTGGCCTTCTCTCGGACACTGGGCATTTTCTATCAGCCCCCAATCTATGCGCCCGGCATCCATCCGACTGCGGTTATTGACCCAACGGCGGTCATCGGAGAAAAAGCGCACATCGGGGCTTACGTGGTGGTCGGCTCCGGAGTGAAGCTGGGCAGCTATGCCACTCTGCTGCCCCACGCCGTGCTTTATCCCGGCGCCCAAATCGGCAGCCACTTTTTCGCTCACGCCCACGCAGTGGTCCGCGAGAACTGCATCCTTGGCGATCACGTAACCCTGGAAAATGGCGTCATCATCGGCGGAGACGGCTTCGGATTCGCTAAAGACGAAAATGGCCGATGGGAGAAGATCCCGCAGTCCGGCCCGGTGCGTCTGGGGGATTGGGTAGATGTGCAGGCCAATGCCTGCATTGACCGCGCAACCGTCGGCGAGACGCGTATCGGCAATGGAACCAAGATCGATAATCTGGTCCAGGTCGGCCACGCTTCGCACGTCGGCGAGAATACTCTGCTATGCGGCCAGGTTGGATTGGCTGGCTCGTCTGAGGTAGGCAACAACGTGATTCTGGCCGGTCAGGCAGCAGTTGCCGGACATTGTTCAATTGGCGATGGAGTTATTCTGACCGCGCAGAGCGGCGTTTCGCACGACATACCAGCTGGCAAGGTAATTTCCGGATCACCTGCCTTTGACAATCGCGTCTGGCTTCGCGCAGTCACTATCTTCCAGCGCCTTCCAGAGCTGATCAAGCGGCTGGACCGATTGGAGAAGAAACTGGCTGCTGAGAATTCTGAGAATGACAAGGATGGCGGAGACGGGAGCAAAGCTTGAAGATCTGGGTGCTATTGCGCAACTGGTTTTTATCTGCGGCACTGTTCCCTGTGCTGCTGGGAGGCATTGGCTGCCACTCGTATCACATCGATGCAACAGTAGAAAACCTTACTGGCAGTCCAATTCAACTGCTGGAGGTTAATTATCCAAGCGCGAGCTTTGGAGACGACGTTCTGGCTGCGGGGGCAATCTTTAACTATCGCTTTCAGGTGCGTGGCAGTGGGCCGTTAAAGGTCGAATACACGACGAGCGGCCAACACCAGGTGCAGATCCTTGGTCCTGTGCTGGCAGAGCGGCAGGAGGGCCGGATTCAAATTGTGTTATTGCCGAATGGTAAAGTTGAGTTTCATCCGCAACTTACCGCTGCTGTAGCAAGAGCCAATTGATCAATAAAGTTCTGCTATAACTGGATTATTTTCCGAAAGTAGA
>Ga0316217_10000557_pt1 | contig 52590 bp, 34 predicted proteins | sample 1anoAmetaG_FD_203633 | JGI IMG/M metagenome (GOLD analysis project Ga0316217, IMG submission 203633) | Freshwater microbial communities from Trout Bog Lake, Wisconsin, USA - 1anoA | ecosystem: Environmental > Aquatic > Freshwater > Lake > Hypolimnion/Profundal zone | place: USA: Wisconsin...
CGAAAAAGACATTTTCGCTGGTAAGTCCGCTGGGAATCAGCACTTAGGGAAAATGAACGTGCGTATAGTGCGCAGCAGGATGCGGGGCGGCGCCCTCGCCAGCTACCTACTTTTCGGATGTTTTGCCGCGCCCATGTCGCAGGAACGCCGGAAATGCTGCTGGAGAGACGGGCGGAGTTGGGATAGGCTTAGGCGATGGGTTTGCCCAGCGTTCAACAAACCTTCGACCTGGCCTTACAACACCACCAGGCCGGGCGGCTGGCGGCGGCTGAGCCGCTGTACCGGCAGGTTTTGGCGCAGCAGCCGGAACATGCCGGGGCGCTGCATCTGCTGGGAGTGATCGCCCATCAGGCGGGCAAGCGCGAGGCGGCGGTGGATTTGATCGGCCGAGCCATTGCGCTGCGGCCCGACTGGCCGGAAGCGCATAGCAATCTCGGCGAAGCCTTGAAGGCCCAAGGGAAATTGGATTTGGCCATCGCCGCCTTTCGCCAGGCTATCGCGCTCAAGCCCGGTTATCCCGAAGCGTACAACAATCTGGGCAGCGCCCTGCAAGCCGGCGGTCGCCTGGACGACGCCATCGCCGCCTATCATCAGGCGCTGGCGCTTAGGCCCAACTTTCCTGGGGCTTACAACAATCTTGGCAACAGCCTCAGAAGCAAGGGGCAATTGGACCAGGCGATTGCCGCCTATCACCAAGCCATTACGCTCAAGCCCAATTTTGCCGAGGCTTACAGCAATCTCGGCAACGCTTTGAAGGACAAGGGACAAATTGACCCCGCCATTGCCGCCTATCGCCAAGCGCTGGCGCTCAAACCCACCTATCCCGAAGCGCACAGCAGTTTGGGCGTGGCCTTGAAGGACAGGGGGAATACCGAGGAGGCCATTGCCGCTTATCACCAGGCCCTGGCCCTGGACTCCAACTTTGCCGAAGCTCATAACAATCTGGGCGGCGCCCTGAAAAGCCGCGGACAATTGGATGAGGCTATCGCCGCCTATCGCCAGGCGATTGCCGTCAAACCCACCTATGCCGAAGCCCACAGCAATCTGGTTTTTACCCTGCACTATCATCCCGGCTACGATGCCGCGGCCATCGCCCAGGAACACCGCCGCTGGAATCAGCAGCACGCCGAACCGCTGAAGCAATATATCCAGCCGCACACCAATGACCGCAATCCCGACCGCCGCTTGCGGATCGGTTATGTGTCGGCGGACTTCCGTGCGCATGCTTCGGCCTGTTTTCTGGTGCCGTTGCTGGAGCACCATGACCTGCAACAGGTGGAGCTGTTCTGCTATGCCCAGGTTGTGGAAAGCGCCGACATGACCCGCCGCTTTCAGCGCCTGGCGGCCTGGCGCAGCACCGTGGGTTTATCCGATGAGCAGGCCGCCCAACAGATCCGCGCCGACGGCATCGATATTCTGGTGGACCTGAAACTGCATACCGAACATAATCGCCTGCTCGTTTTTGCCCGCAAACCGGCGCCCGTGCAAGCAACCTGGCTCGGATTCCCCGGCAGCACCGGCTTGACGGCCATCGATTACCGCCTGAGCGATCCCTATCTGGACCCACCGGGAATGGATGAATCGGTCTACAGCGAACAAACCCTTCGCCTGCCCGACTGCTTTTGGTGTTACGATCCGCTGGATGGCCGGGATATTCCCGTGAATGCCCTGCCGGCGTTGGCGGCAGGCAAGGTTACCTTCGGCTGCCTGAACAACTTCTGCAAGATCAACGATGCACTGCTGAGCCTCTGGGCGCAAGTGCTGCAAAAAGTGCCAGGCTCACGCCTGCTGCTGCTGGCCGGCGATGGCGATCATCGGCAGCGCACCATCGGCCGCTTGGCACAGGAAGGCATTGACCCAACTCGCGTCGAATTCGCCCCGCGGCAATCCCGCCGCGGATATCTTCAACTATATCACCGCATCGACTTGGGCCTGGACAGCTTCCCCTACAACGGCCACACCACCAGCTTGGATAGTTTCTGGATGGGCGTGCCAGTGGTAACGCGGATAGGATCGACCGCCGTAAGCCGTGCCGGCTGGTGTCAGTTATCAAACCTGGGGCTGCCCGACTTGGCAGGCCAAACCTCCGAGCAATTCGTGCAAATTGCGGTGCAACTGGCTAGCAACCTGCCGCGTTTGCAGCAATTGCGCACCACGCTGCGGCCGCGGATGGAAGCTTCACCACTGATGGACGCCCCGCGCTTCGCCCGCAACATCGAGGCGGCGTATCGGCAAATGTGGCGGCAACGGGTATGATGCTCCGGCAATCATGGCCGTGGCTTAATCAAAACGAGGAAATGAATGATCGGCAAAATCGTAATCGGTGTCCTGATGGTTTGTACCCTGGCGGCCAGCATTGGCTGGGCGGCGGATTTCCCCTGGCAGGTGACCGACCTTCAGTTCAATGTGCCGGCGGGGATTTCCTACGATCCCAAGGCACCGATTGAATGCACCATTATGCTGAGCAAGGCGGCCAAGCCCACGGCCACAACCGCCAAACCGGCCAATACCAAGGTTCAGGCTGGGCAGGTGCAGTGGCGCGTGGCGCGCACGCGGGCCATGCCGTACGCGCAAGACCCGCATAGCATTTGGGGCGTCGATGTCACCAATGTGGAGGAAATTGCCGATGGAACGCTGCCGGCGCCGGACTTTAACAAAGGCAAGACGCAGGCGCTGAAGATGTCTTTCACACCAGGCAAGTACGGCCAGTTTTCCGTGTTGCTGCACAGCAGCGAGGATGATGTGTGGTATCCGGCTGCCGGGGCGGCGGTGGTTTATCCACCGGTGCAAGGGCTCCGGCCGTTGTCGCCGTTTATCGCCAACGGTGATTTTGCCGCCAGCGGACATGGTGAATTTCGCTGGCTGGATGTGGCTGGGCGCTACGGCGTGAAATGGATTCGCTGCCAGTTTTCCCCGCCCGCTGTTGACGTCAAAAATGGCCAATGGGATTGGAGCAAATCCGATCCGGCGGCCGAGGCCTATCGTCGCAACCATATCCTCATGCTCACCGGGATCAGCACTTTTCCCGGCACGCATACCCCGCATATCGGCCGGGCGCTGATCACCTATTTTGCCGGCAGGAAGGCCAACCTGATCATGCCGATTGAGGAATTGGATATCTTTTCCAATTACATCAACCAGTATATGCGGCATTACGGCGACGTGGCCGCCGCTCTGTTTGAGAGCAACGAGCCGTGGGAAACCGGCAGCATCAGCAATTATCACGGCTGTAGCGAATATTACCGCCAGGTTCACAAGGCGCTGTATACCGCCGCGCACGCCGCCAAGCCGGATTGCATCGTGCTGGGCAACGATCAAATCACCAACTACGAAGACTGTTTTGCCCCGGTGCCGGGCATGGACAAATTCATTGATGCCACCAGCCATCACACCGCCTGGTCGGATAACCGCGGCGCGGTGCAATCGGCGGCGGCGGGCAAGCCAGCCTGGGAAACCGAAGACTGGTCCAGCGCCAATGATGCTTACGTGATCGCCAACCTCACCATGAAAATGGCGGATGGCTACCTGAAGTCCAACCCCTGCGCCGAGGCCGGCTATTTGGCCTCGCCCGGCCTGCCTGGCGCCAACGGCTACTCCGGCGGCCACGTGCCGGCGTTCCCTTCCACCACCGGGCAGGCGATTTCCACCTGGCTGCATTTCGTGGAAGACACCGCCTTTGTGCGCGAACTGCATCCCAGCTACCTGCCGCATACGCTGCTGTTCAGCGCCCGCGATCCCAAGGACAACAAGAACGTCGCCGTGGTGTTTGGCCGCATCAAAGCCTATGGCTATGCGTACAAGGAAGGCGATGGCGACACCGCCTGGCCGCAGATTGCCGCCGACGGTACGCTCAAGCTCGCCGATGCCGATGGCACGCTGGCGGTTTATGACATCAGCGGCAACCGACTGCCGCGCAACCCCGCCGGTGGTTATAACGTGCCGCTGAGCAATGATCCCTATTACATCGTTTCGGCGCGCAATGCCGAGGATACCGCCGCCAAGCTGGAAGCAGCCGTGGCCGACTATCAGGGCAATGCGCTGCGTGCCAGCCTGGTCGATTTCACGGTTCCACTGGATCAGGTGAAAACCGTTACCGCCAAGGTTACCAATGGCATTGCGTCCACGCTCGATGCCAAGGCCACGCTAACCGTTCCCGCCGGCTGGGAAATCACCAATGCCGAGCAAGCCCTGCCCGGCCTCAAACCCGGTGAAACCCGCGACGTATCTTTCGCCGTCGCCAAAGCCGTGGAAGTGCCGGTGAATAGCTATCCCGTCACGCTCAAACTCAGCGGCCCGTCAGGGACATTGGAGGTCAAGGAAGATTTGCACGTGGCCGTCTTCCGCCGCGGAACCATTGATGTCAACGGCGATATGGATGCCTGGCTTAAAGCCGGGGCCATTCCGGTTTATCTTTCCGGCGGGGTCATTCCCCCGGATGTGACCGAGCAATACTGGTATCCGTTTATGAAGCTTAACGCCACCGACGAATCGGGAACCATTTGCCGCTTCGCCGGGCTGTGGGATGACAACTATTTCTACGTCATGGCCGAGGTCAACAACTCCGCCCCGCACTATCGCCCGCCGGCGCAGGATGGCCTGACCTACCTGATGCACGGCAAGCCGTTTGATTATCTTTATTGGTGGGGTCCGGTGTTCCAAAGCACCACCGGCGATGGGCTGAAGATCGCCTTCGACCTGTTCCGCCCCGGTGAAAAGAACGATCCCTGGCTGCCGCCGGATTATCAGCGCCAGATCGACACCCGCACCGGCGGGCTGAGCGCCGACTATGAATACGATTTGTACCTTGCCATGAAAAACCAACTGAAGGAATCCTACGAAACCGTCAAGGCCCGGCATCTCCAGCTTCTGGCCAATCCCCCTGATGCCACTTACAAAACTGAATGGGCTCGCTTTGAGGATCCGACTTTCGAGAATGTCGGCCCGGTGCTGGCGGAAGTCTGGCGGCTGATGGCCCCCGGTGTGCCGCGCGGAAATTTCTATCCCTTTGTCCCCCACGACCACCATCCCGATCAGGGTCTGGTCACCGCCGCCAAGCTGGTCATCAAACGCGAGGGCAATGTCTGGCGTTACCAGGCGGCCATTCCCTGGAGCGAGCTATCGCAAGTTGGCCCAGCCGTTGGCAAAAACGTCAACTTCAGCTTTTACGTGGAAAACGCCGGCAAGCGTGCCTTGTCCTGGACCGCCAATCGTTCGGCCTGCCAGGGCGGCAAAGAGATATTGCATCCAACCTGGGCCATCGGCGACGCGATCGAAACGCCGTGGGGCTTTGCCGGCCCCGGACATTGACGGCGGGTATTGGACGATTATGATTCAATTAAGTCGTTTTGCACCAAATCGGTTGGCTCGTTTTTGAGGATGGCTATGCAGAAAAGACGTTCGGCTTTTACGCTGGTCGAACTGCTGGTGGTGATCGGCATCATCGCCGTGCTGGTGGCGTTGCTGCTGCCAGCGTTAAACAAAGCACGCGCCTCGGCTAACAGCATTGCCTGTAGTTCCAACCTCCGGCAGTTAGGCATAGCCGTCATGATGTATCGGCAGACCTACAACGACTGGCTGCCGGCTTTCGGCAGCGATACCGGCGACGTGAATTTTAGCTCCCAATATTGGCAGCAGAATCTGGCGCCGCTTATCGGGCAAACTTGGAGTTGGACTGACGTCAGCCAGCAACCCCCGGTATACCGTTGCCCGGCCCAGTCAGACTTTAACCCCACCTTCATGGTCAGTTACGCGATGCAGCAAATGTCCTCGACCCCGGATCTGCAATCGACCAGTCCCGTCCAGCCTTGGGCCCATTGGCCGCAAACCTATAACTATTGCTATGCCAAGGGCCGTTGGTTTAACAACAACACCTTCTGGATATTCGCCGACGCCGGAACCAACTGGCCCTGGGGGATCGACACCGACTTTGCCAATTGTGCCGAATTCCGCCACGGGGCGGGGGCTAATACGGCTTTGATTCGCTCACTTGGCTCAACGCCAATCCCATACAATGCCCAAGCCTTCGCCTGCGCGCTCAATCGCGTTTTTCTCGATGGCCATGTTGACTCAGCAACCTATGGTGACTTCATACGGGGTTATAATACCAACAATCCTGTAGGCTGGATTACCGCCGAAAATTGGGCGCGGTGCAGTGGTCACCAAGGACAGGGCGTTGTGATAACCAACCCTTGATTGTCGATCCAACTTGCCATGCCTGCCATACACAAGAAAGCTTCCGCATTCACGCTGGTCGAATTGCTGGTGGTGATCGGCATCATCGCCGTGCTGGTGGCGCTGCTGCTGCCGGCGCTCAACAAGGCGCGCGTCACCGCCAACCGCGCCGCCTGCGCTTCCAACCTGCGGCAAATCGGCATGGCGGTACAACTGTATCGCAATAGTTACGACGATTATCTGCCGGCCTACAACACGCCCGGCGATCAGTCAGAAAGCTGGCAGCAGCAGTTGGCCAATCTCATGGGAGCGCCGTGGAGTTGGACCGACGCCACGAAACAACCCGGCATCTACCGTTGCCCCGCCGAGGCGTCTTTCTACTACCCCCAGGTGGTTTCCAGCAGCACCTATTACGTCAGCTACGCCATCCACCAGATGTCGTCGGATGGCAACCCGACCCAGCCGCACTGGGGCGCGGGCTATTTGTGGATGAAGGGCGGCTGGGTGACCAACACCAACTTCTGGCTCTTCGGCGATGTCGAAGGCTGGTATCCCTGGTCTTTCAATAATGATTGGAACACCATGGGCTCCTTCCGGCACAGCGACAACAATGAACTGGCCAGTAATGCCATGATCAATCTGCTGTTTCTGGATGGCCACGTGGATGCCGAGCAGCGCGGCAGTTTTGTCTGGTGTGACTCCCCCGACTACACCAAGCTTTTCAGCCATGGACCGTAAGCGGCGACGTATTCCAACTAAAAGCAGGCAGGGCGGGCGCGCACCGCCACCCGGTTTTTCTTCGCCGCCGTCGCAGGCCATGCCGGCTAATTAAAAGTTTGACTTTAATCTAGCCATACGTAAACTTGTGCTTGATTATGATCGACCGCGACCTTGCACCCCGCCTGCGACAGTTGGCCCGGCAGTTCCCGGCCATCGTGCTTACCGGACCGCGGCAAAGCGGCAGGTCCACCCTTTGCCGCCAGCAATTCAGCCGGCTTCCTTACGCCACGCTGGAATCGCCGGACGTGCGCGCGTTCGCGCTGCAAGACCCGCGCGAGTTTCTGGCCCAATATCCGCGGGGCGCGGTCCTGGGTGAAATCCAGAATGTGCCGCAATTGCCTTCATATCTTCAGGAGATCATCGATCGCGATCCGAAACCCGGCCGCTGGATTCTCACCGGCTCGCATAATCTGTCCGTGGCCCAATCCACCAGTCAATCGCTGGCGGGCCGGGCGGCCGTGGTACACGTGCTGCCGCTGGCACGCTCGGAAGTGATCCGCTTTAAGCGGCATCCGCAAACGCTCGACCAAACTCTGCTCAGCGGCGGATATCCCCGCATCTTCGACCAAAATCTGCGCCCGGCGGATTGGCTGGCCTCCTATGTCGCCACCTATCTGGAACGCGACGTGCGCACCATCACCAGCGTGGGCGACTTGGTTGCCTTCCAACGTTTCGTGCAATTATGCGCCGGCCGGGTGGGACAGTTGCTCAATTTATCATCGCTGGCCGGCGACTGCGGCATTTCTTCCCCGACCGCCAAGGCGTGGTTTTCCGTGCTGGAGGCCAGCTTCATCGCCTTCCGCTTGCCGGGCTATCACGGCAATGTTTCCAAGCGGCTGATCAAAATGCCGAAACTGCATTTTTACGACAGCGGCCTGGCCTGCTGGCTGCTGGGCATCCGCGAGGCGGCGCAGCTTAATGTGCATCCGCTGCGCGGGGCGATCTTTGAGTCGTGGGTGGTCGCCGAGATCATCAAGCATCGCCTGGCCGCCGGCGAGTCCAATGGCACGCATTTCTTCCGCGATAAAGCCGGCCTGGAGGCCGATGTGGTGGTGCAGCGCGGCACCGATTTATTGGCGGTGGAAGTAAAGGCCGGCCAAACCATTGCGGCCGACGCGTCCAGCACATTGGGGCGCGTGATGGCCGTGCTATCCAAAGGCGGCGGCAAATGCGCCGCGGTGGTCGTCTATGGCGGTGACGTACGGCAGACACGCAGCGGCGTGACCTATCTGCCGTGGCAGGAAATCCAGAATTTCCCGTGGGGGATGGCTTCGGCCGTTAGCTCTGCCGAACGGACCGGGGCAACGTCGCGGTAGCCAACCTGGCGTTCCTCCGCAGCCGGAGCGGGCGTTACATCGTGGGCACGCCCAAGGCAATGCTGCGGCAAGTGCAGGGACAGGTCCGTGAACAAGGCTACCCTGCTTGCTTCGGCAATCCATCGGCCTAATATGAGTGGCAGTGGAGCTAGCCTTAAAGCAGCTCCTGATGGCAATCGTGACGTCCTCGGATGACTGAATAAAGGGTGGCTCGGCCAATGGCCGGGAAACCTGTTAATAAGTAAGCCGACGCAAGGAAACACCGTGGGTGTGGAATTGCGTCGGCTTTTTTGTTGGCACGATGTGCCGCGTTTTTTTTGGCAACCGGGCTGAACGCCGGGCCGCTTTTGTCTTGGCGTAAGGTGATGCCAGGGAGTCGGCACCTATACTTAATGGGAGTTGAATCGCGTGTTGTTTGATCTTCCGAGTGTGACGCGAAGACTGAAACCCTTCAAACGGTGGCGTTTGTTGCTGGATGAGGATCCGCCTACCCCGGTGGATGAGCCGCCGTTACGTGATGAATTATTCAGCGTCGATCAGTTGGATCGCCATGCCAAGGTTCTGGCCGGCCAGCATTTGGTGGCGGCCAAGGGTGCGCGCGGTGCCGATCGGCTGCTGCCGCGTCTGGCGGAAAACGAGGCGTTTTTGCGCGAGGCTTACCGCCTGGTGGCCGACGCCGTGACCCGAGGCCGGCGCATCACTCCGGCGGCGGAATGGTTTCTGGACAACTACCCGCTGATTGAAGAGCAGATTCGCACCGCCCGCCGGCATTTGCCGCGCGGCTATAGCCGGGAGTTGCCGCTGTTAAGCCAGGGGCCGTCCGCCGGCTACCCGCGGGTTTATGCCATCGCGTTGGAGCTGATTTCGCATGTCGATGGCCGGGTGGATGCCGAGAGCCTGCGGGCCTTCACGGCTTCCTATCAATCGGCGGCGCCGCTGCAATTAGGCGAATTGTGGGCCATCCCGATTATGCTGCGGCTGGCGTTGCTGGAGAATCTGCGGCGGGTGGTGGCGAGGGTTTCTGCCGGGCGGCGTGACCGGGAACGGGCGGCGCATTGGATCGAGCGGATGTTGGCCACCGCCGCCAAAACGCCCGCCGACAGCGTGCTGGTGCTGGCGGAAATGGTGCGGGAGAATCCCCCGCTGACCACGGCATTCGTCGCCGAATTCGCCGGCCGCATCCAGGGCCAGGGGACGGCGTTGATCTTTCCGCTGACGTGGTTGGAACAGCGGGTTGCCGAGCAGGGTCAAACCATCGAGACCGTTTTTCAGCAGGCCAGCCAGATTCAGGCGGCCGAGCAGGTTTCCATCGGTAACAGCATCGGCAGCCTGCGGTTCCTGGGTGCCATGGAATGGCGTGATTTCGTGGAAAGCATGAGCGGCGTGGAGCAGATCCTGCGCGGCGATCCTGCCGGGGTATACGCGGCGATGGATTTCACCTCGCGTGACCAATACCGCCACGCCGTTGAAGAAATCGCCAGGGACAGCCCGGGGGCGGAAGATGATATCGCGCGTCTGGCGGTGCAATTGGCGGCCAACAATGCCGTCCGCAAGGGTGAAAATGGCGATGGCCAGGACGGCGCGGGTGGGGCAACCCACGTCGGCTATTTTCTGGTGGGCCGGGGCCGGCGAGCTTTGGAGCAAACGGCTCACAGGCGTGCTTCGCTGAGACGATGGCTGTGCCGCTGCGGCCGGCAATTGGCGCTGCCGGTCTACCTCGGCGCCATTTTTCTTACCACGACGGCGCTAGCCGCGGCCGTGGTGTGGTGGGCGCAACGGCACGGCTTGCGGCATTGGGAACTGGCCGCGTGGAGCGCGTTGCTGTTCATCTGCCTAAGCCAACTGGCGGTGGCGCTGGTTCATTGGGTGGCGATGCAGTTGCTCCACCCGCGCATTTTACCGCGGATGGATTTTGCCAAAGGCATTCCCGCGGCGCAGCGCACGATTGTGGCGGTGCCCACCATCATCACTGACGATCAGGATATCGACGACTTGGTGGAAGCCCTGGAGGTGCGTTTTCTGGCCAATCGCGACGAAAATCTCTGTTTCGCATTGCTGAGCGATTTCCGCGATGCCGCCCAAGAAAAGCTGCCCGAAGACGAAGCGCTGCTGCAACGGGCGACGGAGGAAATTGAAGCGCTCAATGCCAAATACGGCGGCCCATTCTTCCTCTTTCACCGCGCGCGGCGGTGGAACGCCAAGCAGAATGTCTGGATGGGCTGGGAGCGGAAGCGCGGCAAGCTCGAAGATTTCAACCGGGCGTTGCAAGGTGAAACCGATGGCTTCGATGCCATTGCCGGTCCCACCGAACGCCTGGCAGGCATCCGCTATGTGATCACGCTGGATAGCGACACGCAGTTGCCGCGCGATGCGGCGCGGCTGCTGGTGGGCACCATGGCGCATCCGCTGAATCGTCCCTACTATGACCAGAAACTTGGCCGGGTGACCACAGGCTATGCCATCTTGCAGCCGCGCGTCGGCATCAGCATGCCCAGCGCCAATCGCTCGCGTTATGCCCGGCTGTTTGCCGGCGAACCCGGCATCGACCCTTACACGCACGCGGTATCGGATGTTTACCAGGATGTCTTTGAAGAAGGGTCGTTCATCGGCAAGGGGATTTATGATTTGGCGGTGTTCCAGAAGGCGCTGGGCCGGCGTTTGCCGGAGAATCGCATTCTCAGCCACGACTTGCTGGAAGGGGGATATGCGCGCTCCGGCTTAGCCAGCGACGTCATGTTGTTTGAAGAATTCCCCGCGTCTTATGCGGCCGATATCAGCCGGCGCTACCGTTGGATTCGCGGCGATTGGCAACTCCTGCCGTGGTTGCCGGCGCGTGTGCCAGGCGCTGATGGCCGGGGCGTGGCCAATCCGCTTTCCGGGTTGTCGCGTTGGAAAATCCTGGACAATGTCCGCCGCAGCCTGATTCCGGTGGCGTTGTTGGCGTTGCTGGTCATCGGTTGGTTTCTACCGGGGATGGCGCTGTTTTATACGCTGGCCGTGGTGGGGATTCTGCTGATTCCCGCAGTTCTGGACGGGGCGACGGCACTGGCCTTGCGGCCGGGCGATCACCCATTCCTGTATCACGCCCGGCGGGTGGCGCATTCCATTGCCCGCGAGACGCTGCAACAGGGATTTGCCCTGGCCTGTTTGCCATACGAGGCTTTCGTGAGTTTCGCGGCGATCAGCCGGACTTTGGTACGCTTGTTCGTCACCCGGCGTAAATTATTGGAGTGGCGCACGGCCAGTGAGGCACAACGCGGTGCCGCCGGCCTTTGGCGGTTCTACCGTTCCATGTGGATTCTGCCGGTGATGGCGGGATGGACGGCACTGGAGCTAAGCCGCCATCGCCCGCAGGTGATGATGGTGGCCGCGCCGGTGCTGGGGCTGTGGTTGGTGTCACCGTCGCTTGCCTTCTGGTTGAGCCGGCCCATCAAACGCCCCCGTTCGCACCTGAGCGCGGACGATTTAACGTTCCTGGGAACCATCGCGCGGCGCACCTGGCGGTTTTTTGAGACGTTCGTCGGAACAGCCGACAATTACCTGCCGCCGGATAACTTTCAGGAATATCCGCCACAGGGTTTGGCGCACCGCACCTCGCCGACGAACATCGGCATGGCGCTGCTGGCGAATCTGGCAGCCTACGATTTCGGGTATATCCCGGTTAGTCAGGTTATCGAGCGAACCACGCGGACGCTGGATACACTGGACAAACTCCAGCGTTATCGCGGGCACGTCTATAACTGGTACGACACGCGGACGCTGGAACCACTGCGGCCGCTTTATATTTCCACCGTTGATAGCGGGAACCTGGCCGGGCATCTGCTGACGCTGGCCGCCGGCCTGGATGAATTGGCGGGACAGAAAATCTTTCGTCCCGTGGTCTTGGCGGGATTGGTGGCGACGATCGATCTGCTTTGGGAAACCGCCCGCGAGGCGGCGGACCCCAGGCAATTGAAACTGCTCGCCCCATTAGAGCGGTTGCGCGACCAACTGCGGACACCGCCGCCGGCTTTGGCGGATTGCCAAGTCCTCCTTCAGCAACTGGCCGCGACCGTCGGGGATTTGACACCGGTGATCGGATCAACTGCCGATGGCGAGTTGAAGTGGTGGACCGAAGCGCTTAGCCAGCAGTGCCTGACCGCGTGTGAGGAGTTGAATCAACTGGCCCCTTGGCTGGAGGCGGCCAAGCCTATCGAATCGCCGGAGTTCGCCGCATTGCGTGCGGCGTTGGCGCGGCTGGGCGACGTGCCCATTCTCGCCGATGTGGCCCGCCTGGAAACCACGTTGCTGCCGGTGCTGGATGCGGTGCCGGCGTTACCGGCGGCGGGCGACTGGCGCAACAAGCTGCGGACCGCCGTGCTGGCGGCATCGGCCCTTGCCGCCCGCCGCGTTTCGGAACTTTGGCAACTGGCGGCGCGCTGCCGCGAACTGGCCGATATCGACTACGCCTTCCTGTACGACACCGACCGTCATCTGCTGAGCATCGGCTACAACACCACCGAGCGCCGCCTGGACGGTGGCTTCTACGACTTGCTGGCTTCCGAAGCCCGGCTGGCCAGCTTTGTCGCCATCGCCCAGGAAAAAATCCCGGCGGACAACTGGTTCCATCTCGGGCGCACGCTGACCACTACCGGCGGCGGCATGGCGCTGCTCTCCTGGAGCGGGTCGATGTTTGAGTATCTCATGCCGCTGCTGGTCATGCCTACCTATCAGCACACTTTGTTAGACGAAACCTACCATGCGGTGGTGCGGCGGCAAATCGAATATGGCCACCAGCGCGGGGTGCCCTGGGGCATTTCCGAAGCCGGCTATACCAAAACCGATGCCCAGGGAAACTATCAGTATCAGGCGTTTGGCATTCCGGGGTTGGGATTCAAACGCGGCTTAGCCGACGATCTGGTGGTCGCGCCCTACGCCAGCGTCTTGGCGCTGATGGTGGCGCCCGGACCGGCGTGCGGCAACCTGCGCCGTCTGGCACGGGAAGGCCGCTTAAACGCTTATGGATTCTATGAAGCGGTGGATTACGCGGCGGCGCGGTTACCGCGCGGGCAGGACAGCGTCACCGTGAAATCGTATATGGCGCACCATCAGGGGATGGCGCTGCTGGCGCTGGCGTATACGCTGCTGGACCGGCCGATGCAGCGGCGGTTTGAAGCATATCCCGTTTTTCGCGCGACAGATTTGTTGCTTCAGGAACGGGTGCCGCAGGCGCCGCCGGTTTATCCGCATTCGGCCGAAGTTTCGCGCACGCACCAGGACATACCGGATACGGCGGCCAACTTCCGGGTGTTCACCACCGCCCAGACGCCGGTGCCGCAAGTGCATTTGCTGTCCAACAGCCGTTATCACGTGGCGGTGACCGCCGCCGGTGGTGGCTATAGCCGCTGGCGCGATCTGGCGATCACGCGCTGGCGTGAAGATGCCACCCGCGATTGCTGGGGCACCTTCTGTTACTTGCGCGACGTGCAGAGCGGCGAATTCTGGTCGGTGGCGTCGCAGCCGACCGTCAAACGGCCCACGGTTTATGAGGTCATCTATTCGCAGGGACGGGCGGAGTTCAAACGCCGCGACGGCGACATCGAAACCCACCTGGAAATCAGCGTTTCGCCCGAAGACGACATCGAACTGCGCCGCATCAGCATCACCAATCGCGGCCAATACCCGCGCACCATCGAATTAACCAGTTACGCCGAGGTCGTGCTGGCCAAGCCGGAGGCGGATGCGGCCCACCCGGCGTTCAGCAATCTGTTCGTGCAAACCCAGTTGCTGCCCCAGCGCCAGGCGATTCTCTGCACGCGCCGGCCACGCTCAGCGGCGGAACGGCCGCCGTGGATGCTGCACTTGCTAACCGTTCACGGCACGGCAGCCGGGCCGACCTCTTATGAGACGGATCGCAGCCAATTCCTGGGCCGGGGACGCACGCTGGCCGATCCGGTGGCGATGCACCGCCCGGCGTTGACCGACAGCCAAGGGGCGGTGCTCGATCCGATCGTCGCCATCCGCAACAGCGTGATCGTCGGGCCGGATGAGACGGTGCGCATGCACCTGGTTACCGGCGTGGCCGAGACCTACGAAGGCGCGTTAGCGCTGGTCGAGCGCTACCACGACCGCCATCTGGCCGACCGCGTCTTTGAACTTGCCTGGACCCACAGCCAGGTGGTGTTGCGGCAACTGGATGCGGCCGAAACCGACACCCAACTTTTCGGTCGCCTGGCCAGCAACATCCTCTATGCCAATCCAACCTTGCGGGCGCCGGGAAGTGTGATTGCGCGCAACCTGCGCGGCCAATCAGGACTGTGGGCCTACGGGATTTCCGGGGATTTGCCCATCGTGCTGTTGCGCATTGGCGACAGCGCGCGCATAAGCCTGGTCCGGCAACTCGTGCAAGCCCATGCTTATTGGCGTGTGCATGGGCTGGCGGTCGATCTGGTCATCTGGAATGAAGATCAATCCGGATACCGCCAGGCCTTGCAGGAACAAATCACCGCGGTGATTACTTCCCGCTCCGAGGCCAATCTGCTCGACAAGCCTGGTGGCATCTTCATTCGCCGGCTCGAACAGCTTGCCGACGAGGACAAAGTCCTCATGCAGTCGGTGGCCCGCGTGATCATCAGTGATACTGCCGGCACGCTGGCCGAGCAGATGGATCGCCGTGCCGCGGTGGAAATCCCGACGCCGAAATTCCGGCAGGTCCGCAGTCGCCGGGCGGAGATCCCACAACTTCCCGCGCCAACGCCGCCACCGGACCTGGCGGCATTCAATGGCACCGGCGGTTTTACCCACGACGGCCGCGAATATGTGATTACCACCATGCCCGATGCACCCACCCCGGCGCCCTGGGTGAATGTCCTGGCCAACCCCTGGTTCGGCACCGTGGTCAGCGAGAGCGGCGCCTCTTATACCTGGTGCGAAAACGCCCACTCGTTCCGGCTCACACCTTGGAACAACGACGCCGTCGGCGATGCCAGCGGCGAAGCTTTTTATATTCGCGATGAAGAAAGCGGGCGGTATTGGTCGCCCTCACCGCTGCCGGCACGCGGGCCGATGCCCTATACCACCCGGTATGGGTTTGGCTATAGCGTCTTTGAGTACACGGAACGCGGCATCACCACGGAGATGCGCATCTATGTCGCCACCGATGCACCGGTCAAATTCATCGCGCTCAAGCTGCGCAACGCTTCGGGGAGAGCTTTGCGGCTATCCGTAACTGGATACTTTGCGTTGCTGCTGGGCGAGCGGCGGGAAACGCACGCGCCCAATATCGTTACCCAAATCGATCCGAAAAGCGGGGCGCTCTTGGCACGCAACGCTTACAACAACGAATTTGCCCAGCGCGTGGTCTTTCTGGATTCCAGTGAATCCCTGCGAACCTTGACCGGTGATCGCGGTGAATTCCTTGGCCGCAATGGCAGTCCCGCCCATCCCGCCTGCATGTTGCGTACGCGCCTGTCCGGCCGTGTGGGCGCGGGCATCGATCCTTGCGCGGCCATGCAGGTAGCCGTCGATTTGGCCGATGGCCAGGAACGCGAAATCGCCTTCACCTTTGGCACCGGCCGCGATCTGCCCGACACCCGTAACCTGGTACACCGCTTCCACGGCATCGGCCCGGCGCATGCCGCCTTGGAAGGCGTCTGGGAATTCTGGAAGCGGACGCTCGGCGTGGTTTATGTCGAAACGCCGGATGCTTCCGTCAATTTCCTGGCCAATGGCTGGCTGCTCTATCAGGTGCTGGCCTCGCGCATCTGGGGGCGCAGTGGGTTTTACCAATCCGGTGGCGCGTTCGGTTTCCGCGACCAACTCCAAGACGCGATGGCCCTGGTGCATGCCCAGCCGGCGATCCTCCGCGAGCAACTGCTCCGCTGCGCCGCCCACCAATTCCGCGAGGGTGATGTGCAACACTGGTGGCACCCCACGCAGGGCCGTGGCGTACGCACGCATATCTCCGATGATTTTCTTTGGCTCCCGTACGCCGTCTGCCGCTATGTCACGACTCTGGGCGACACCGGCGTGCTGGACGAGAAAGTCTCGTTCCTGGAAGGACGCCCCGTGCAGCCGGAAGAGGACAGCTATTACGATCTCCCCGCCCGCGCCGATGAATCCGCCACACTCTACGAGCACTGCGTCCGGGCGATTAAACACGCCCTGCGCTTTGGCGAACATGGCCTGCCGCTCATGGGCAGCGGCGACTGGAACGATGGCATGAATCTCGTCGGCCAGCAAGGCAAAGGCGAAAGCGTCTGGCTCGCCTTTTTCCTCTACGACGTGCTCGTGCAGTTTGCCGTTCTGGCCACACGCCGTCAGGATCAAGCCGTTGCTGCGCTGTGTGTAGCCGAAGCCGAGAAACTTCGCCAGAATATCGAGGCGCATGCCTGGGACGGTGAATGGTATCGCCGCGCCTACTTTGACGATGGTGAGCCGCTGGGATCGGCCACCAACCCCGAATGCCAGATCGACTCGTTGCCGCAAAGCTGGTCGGTGCTTTCCCAAGCCGCCGACCCGGAACGCTCACGCCGGGCGCTGGCGGCGCTGGACCACCGGCTAGTCCGGCGGGACATCGGCGTGATCCAGTTGTTCGACCCGCCGTTCGATAAGTCCGATCTCAATCCCGGCTACGTGAAAGGCTATGTGCCCGGCGTGCGCGAGAACGGCGGCCAATACACCCACGCGGCCATATGGGCGGTCATGGCGTTCGCCGCCGCCGGCGACGGGGCGCGGGCCTGGGAACTGTTCCAGTTAATCAACCCGGTGCGCCACGGCGACAGCCCGGCGGCTATCGCCATCTATAAAGTCGAGCCTTATGTGGTCGCCGCCGACGTTTATGTCAATCCCCAACATGCCGGCCGCGGCGGCTGGACATGGTACACCGGCTCAGCCGGATGGATGTACCGCCTGATTACCGAGTCGCTGCTCGGGCTGCATTTGGAAGTGGACCGCCTGCGTTTTACCCCGTGTCTCCCGGCCGCGTGGCCGGAATTCAAGATTCATTATCGCTACCGCGAGACCTTCTACCACATCACCTTCCACAACGCCGGCGGCGGCAAAACCGTTAAACGTCTGCTGCTGGATGGCATGGAGCAACCCGACCAGGTATTGCCGATGATTGATGACCGTCAGGAACACGTTGTCGAGGCGGAGGTCGATTGATTGGTTAGCGGCATCACCTGGCGATGCGGCGTCGGTAAGGTTGCGATTATTTCCTGCTTCGCCGTTTGATCTGCCTATAATCCGTCGTGCCGCGGAGCCTGCAACGAATGGCTCCGGGAATGACTTGGAACTTTTCGGACGACTAAATAAGGGATAATCCAGCCGTTGGCTGGAGGATCCGTTAACGAGTAAGCCGACGCAACTGGACACCGCGGGTGTTGGGTGGCGTCGGCTTTTTTCGTTTTGCCAGGCAGATATCGAATCGGCCACGGCAAACAAGGACACAACGCAAAGGACTGACCACTATGCTCGATAAAGTAAAAACACTCCTGGGTTATCAATTGGACAGCCTTGATGGGGACATAGGCAACGTCAAAGAATTCTACTTCGATGACCAGCACTGGGCGATTCGCTATTTGGTCGCCGACACGGGAAACTGGCTTGCCGGGCAGCAGGTGTTGATTTCCCCCTACGCGCTCAGCGCGGTTCATAAAGATACGCATCACATTACCGTGCAGTTGACCAAAAAGCAGATCGCGGACAGCCCGCCGCTGGATAGCGACAAACCGGTCTCGCGGCAATTCGAGGAGGTTTACCATGGGTATTATCAATATCCGACGTATTGGCCCGGCCCATTCATGTGGGGGGCGTATCCCTACCCATTCATGACGGGAACTTATCCGGACGTTGGCGGCGAACTGGAAACCACCAGCGATACCACCCAAGTGAAGAAAACCTGGGATCACCATTTGCGCAGCACGCACGCGGTAACCGGACACCACATCCAGGCCGTTGACGGCGAAATTGGGCATGTGGAGGATTTCATCATTGATGACCAAACCTGGGCGATTCGCTATTTGGTCATTGATACGCGGAACTGGTGGCCGGGCAAAAAGGTTCTGATTGCGCCCAAATGGATCGAGCGGGTTAGCTGGCAGGAGGGGAAAGTGTTTGTGGACTTATCCCGCGAAGCAATGCAAAAGTCGCCGGAATACACACCGGAGTTTCTGCTGAACCGGGATCATGAGGCCGAACTGCATCGGCATTACCAGCGCCGGGCGTATTGGCTGGATGAGCCGGTTGGCAATCCGCAGGCTGCTTTGCAAGGAGCCAAATGAGCGATCACAAACACGATGCCGAAGACCAAGGCGCCAAGTTGCGCGATCACGAACATCGACGGCACCACTTTTGGAAACATGCGCATCGCGATTGGCGCGTCTGGACAGCCTTGGTGCTGATGCTCGCCATGATGCTGGTCTACGTGATGACGGAAGACCTGTCCGTCAGACCCGGCAAACACGTCGTGCAACCAACCCCCGAAGCGATTCTGCCTTAGCAACGCATCGGGTCTGCCTAAAGGAGCAAACTATGGCTGTGGACGTATTAGAAGATAAGGACCAACTCGCGGCGGAGTGGTTGCCGAAAATCGACGCCTATTGGCGTGCGGCCAACTATCTTTCGGTGGGGCAGATTTATCTTTACGACAATCCGCTGCTGAAGCGGCCGCTGAAACTCTCGCATGTCAAACCATTGGTGGTTGGACACTGGGGCACCACGCCGGGACAGAACTTCATCTATGTACATTTGAACCGGGTCATCAAGAAGTATGACCTGGATATGTTTTACGTTGCCGGTCCCGGCCACGGCGGGCCGGCGATTGTGGGTAATGTCTACCTGGAAGGCACCTGGAGTGAAGTTTATCCGAACGTTACGCAGGACGAGGCCGGGCTGAAAATGCTGTTCAAGCAGTTTTCCTTTCCCGGCGGGATTTCCAGCCATGTGGCCCCGACCACGCCGGGGTCGATTCACGAAGGCGGCGAGCTGGGATACTCGCTTAGCCATGCCTTTGGAGCGGCGTTCGACAATCCCGATTTGATTGTCGCCTGCGTCATCGGCGATGGTGAAGCGGAAACCGGCCCGCTGGCAACCGCCTGGCAATCCAACAAACTTCTCAATCCGATTTCCGACGGTGCCGTGCTACCGATCCTCCACCTCAATGGCTACAAGATCAGCAACCCAACGGTGTTGGCGCGCATCGAGCATGAGGAACTGGAGCAATTTCTACGCGGCTGTGGCTGGACGCCCTACTTTGTGGAAGGTGATGATCCGCACGAGATGCATCAACTCATGGCCATCACTGTGGAGAAGGTCATCGAGAGTATTAAGCAAATCCAAAGCAACGCGCGCAATAACAAGGACACCACCCGACCGCGCTGGCCGATGATAGTGCTGCGCTCGCCCAAGGGGTGGACCGGGCCGAAAGTTGTCGATGGCCTGCAAGTTGAGGGCACATTCCGCGCGCATCAGGTGCCATTGCTGGTGGATACCGAGCATCCTGACCATGTCCAACAGCTTGAGAGTTGGATGAAAAGCTACAAGCCCGAGGAATTGTTCGATGCCAATGGCCGGCTGCTGGCGGAACTGGCCGAACTGGCACCCAAGGGCGATCGCCGCATGGGCGCGAATCCGCACGCCAACGGCGGCATGCTGCTGCGCGATCTGCGTATGCCCGACTTCCGCGTTCATGCCGTCAAAGTGCCCGCGCCCGGCGCGGTGGATGGCCAGGATACGCTGGTGTTGGGCCAGTTCCTGCGTGATGTGGTCAAACTGAATCCGAATAATTTCCGGGTTTTTGGCCCGGATGAAACGCTCTCGAATCTGCTGGGCGCGGTCTTTGAAATCACCAATCGCCAGTGGGATGCCCGCGAACGAATGAACGATGAATTCCTCGCCCCCGCCGGCCGCGTATTGGATGCGATGCTCAGTGAGCACCAGTGCGAAGGCTGGCTGGAGGGTTATCTGCTCACCGGCAGGCACGGACTGTTCAATAGCTACGAGGCTTTCATTCGCATCGTGGATTCAATGTTCAGTCAGCACGCCAAGTGGCTCAAGGTAACATCGGAACTCCCCTGGCGGCGGAAAATCGCCTCGCTGAATTATCTGCTGGCCTCCCACGTCTGGCAGCAGGATCACAACGGCTTTACGCACCAAGATCCCGGCTTTCTCGACCATGTGATCAACAAAAAGGCCGATATCGTGCGCGTTTACTTACCGCCCGACGCCAACTGCCTGCTGTCGGTTTTCGATCACTGCCTGCGTAGCCGGCATTATGTCAACGTGGTGGTGGCCGGCAAACACGCCTTGCCGCAATGGCTGACGATGGACGCGGCGGTGGTGCATTGCACGGAAGGCATTGGCATCTGGCAATGGGCCAGCAACGACCAAGGCGCCGAGCCGGATGTGGTCATGGCCTGCTGCGGCGACACACCCACGCTGGAGATTCTGGCCGCGGTTTCGATCTTGCGCCAGCATCTGCCCGATCTGAAAATCCGCGTGATCAATGTCGTCGATCTGATGAAACTCCAATCCGCCAGCGAGCACCCGCACGGACTTAGCGAAACTGACTACGACTCACTGTTTACTAAAGATAAGCACATCATCTTTGGCTTTCATGGATACCCTTGGTTAGTCCATCGGCTCACCTATCGGCGGACGAATCACAACCTGCACGTCCGCGGCTACAAAGAAGAGGGCACGATCACGACGGCCTTCGACATCCGGGTGCAAAACGATTTGGACCGCTTCCATCTGGTGCAGGATGTGGTGGATCGCCTGCCGCAGTTGGGCACCAAAGGCGCCTATCTGAAGCAGATGATGCAAGACAAGCTCATCGCGCACAAACAATACATCGATCAACACGGCCAGGACTTGCCGGAAATTCGCAACTGGAAATGGAGTCATCCCCAATGAATGCGCAAGCGTTGATAGACACCGCAAGTTCGCTGGTCGGCGGCGACAAAGGGCTGCTGGCGATGGATGAAAGCAATCCCACCTGCAACAAACGGTTTGCGGCGTTGAGCATCCCGCAAACCGTGGAGGCGCGCCGCGCTTATCGCGAGTTAATTGTAACCACGCCTGGTCTGGGTGCGAGCATCAGCGGCGCGATCCTTTATGATGAGACGATTCGGCAGAAGACCGGTGGCGGCAGTTTGTTTGTGGAGGTTCTCCAGCAAGCGGGAATTGTTACCGGCATCAAGGTTGACACCGGTGCCAAGAATCTGGCCGGCTTCCCCGGTGAAAAGGTTACCGAAGGTTTGGATGGATTGGCGGCGCGGGTTCAGGAATATGCGGGCATGGGCGCCCGCTTCGCCAAGTGGCGGGCGGTGATAGCCATTGATGCCGGCATTCCCACCCAAGGCTGTATCGACGCCAACGCGCACGCACTGGCACGCTACGCCGCGATCTGCCAGGAAGCGGGACTGGTTCCGATTGTTGAGCCGGAAGTGCTGATGGAAGGCTCGCATGATTTGCAACGCTGTTTTGACGTCACCGGGCAAGTGCTTCATGCGGTTTTCAACCAGCTTCATGGCCAGCGCGTGATGCTGGAAGGGATGATCCTCAAACCCAACATGGTGCTGCCGGGCAAGCATTGCCCGCACCAGAGTGATGCCACCCAAATCGCCGACGCCACGATAAGGTGTCTGCGGCGCACCGCCCCAGCCGCAGTTCCCGGCATCGCATTCCTCTCCGGCGGTCAGTCTGCTGAACTGGCATCAGCCCGGCTCAACGCGATGAATGTGCCATCCGCCGTCAAAGGGCCGTGGGCTTTGACCTTCTCCTTTGCCCGAGCGATCCAGCAACCGGCGTTGGCAATCTGGTTGGGCGAGGACGCCAACGTGCAAGCGGCCCAACAGGCTCTGTTGCACCGGGCCAAGTGCAACCGGGCGGCCCGCCGCGGTGAATACAACGCCGCAATGGAAAGAACGTGAGTACCAATACAACCGACGACCTGAAAACTCTGCCCATGGATGACTTGCAGAAGAAGTTGCATTCATCACCGGATGGACTCACTCACGCCGAAGCGCAGAAGCGACTTACGCAATATGGCCCCAACGAGATCGCGGAAAAGAAGACCAATCTGCTGCTTAAATTTCTGTCTTATTTCTGGGGGCCGATCCCATGGATGATCGAGGTGGCAGTGATTTTGTCAGGCGTGGTCCGGCATTGGCCGGATTTTTTCATTATCCTCCTGCTGCTGGTGGCCAACGCCGTGGTGGGATTCTGGGAAGAGCGTCAGGCCGGTAACGCTATCGCTGCCCTGAAGGCCACGTTGGCGATCAAGGCCAAGGTGAAACGCGACGGCAAATGGGTCAACCCGGCGGCGCGCGAGTTGGTGCCGGGTGACCTCATCCGCCTGCGCCTGGGCGACATTGTGCCGGCGGATGCGCGTTTGCTGGCGGGCGACGAAGTGGCCGTGGACCAGTCGGCGTTGACGGGTGAATCATTGCCGGTTACGCACAAACCGGGCGATGCGGTGTTTTCCGGCTCGATCTTGCGCCGCGGGGAAATCGACGCCCTGGTGTATGCCACCGGCACGCACACCTATTTCGGTAAAACCGCACAGTTGGTCGGCGAAGGGCAGACAGTCAGCCATTTCCAGCGCGCGGTAATGAAGATCGGCAATTACCTCATCATGCTTGCCGTGGCTCTGGTGGCCATCATTATCACCGTGGCGATCTTCCGTGGGGACCGGATTCTGACCACGTTGCAGTTTGCGTTGGTGCTGACGGTGGCGGCAATTCCCGTGGCGATGCCGACGGTGTTGTCGGTGACCATGGCGATCGGCGCACGCCTGCTGGCCAAGAAAGAGGCGATTGTCAGCCGGCTGGTGGCCATCGAAGAACTGGCCGGTGTGGATGTGCTGTGTTCGGACAAGACCGGCACGCTGACGCAAAACAAGCTGACCCTGGGCGATCCCTACTGCGTCAACGGGATTGCTGCCGAGCAGGTGATCCTCGCCGGCGCGCTGGCTTCGCGGGCCGAAGACAAGGACACGATCGATCTGGCGGTTCTGGGTGGTATGAAAGACGACAAAGCCTTACAGAGTTGTCAAGTGCTGCATTTCACGCCGTTCGATCCGGTGCATAAGCGCACCGAAGCCACCGTCAAAGGTGCCGATGGCAAGCCGTTCGATGTCGCCAAGGGCACGCCGCAGGTGATTCTGCAAATGTCGGTCAATGCCGGTGAGGTCAAGACGGCGGTAGAGAAGGCCGTCAACGACTTTGCCGCGCGCGGCTTTCGTTCCCTGGGCGTAGCTCGCGCTGACGAGAAAGGCAAGTGGCGTTTTCTGGGTGTGTTGCCATTGTCCGACCCGCCGCGCGACTCGGCGCAAGCCACCATCGTCAGCGCGAAACAGATGGGGGTGACCGTCAAGATGGTGACCGGCGACCAAATCGCCATCGCCCGGGAAATGTCCAAACAGTTGGGCCTGGGCGCCAATATTCTTGACGCCAGCGGATTGGGCGACGCCAAGAAGCAGGAATCACCCGAGGAAACCGCGCTGATCGAAAAAGCGGATGGCTTCGCCCAGGTGTTTCCCGAGCATAAGTTCCACATTGTCGATATTCTGCAAAAGCGCGGCCATATCGTCGGCATGACCGGTGACGGTGTGAACGATGCACCGGCTTTGAAGAAGGCCGACTGCGGCATCGCCGTCTCCGGAGCCACCGACGCGGCCCGCGCGGCGGCATCCATCGTGCTTCTCACCGAGGGTCTTTCGGTCATCATCGACGCGATCAAGGAAAGCCGCCGCATCTTCCAGCGGATGAACAGCTATGCCATCTATCGCATCGCCGAAACCCTGCGGGTGCTGTTCTTTATGACCCTGGCGATCCTGGTGTTTAATTTCTACCCGCTGACGGCCGTGATGATCGTCATGCTGGCTTTGCTCAACGACGGCGCGATCCTCTCCATTGCCTACGATAATGTTCATTACAAAAATAAGCCCGAGGCTTGGAACATGCGCCTGGTGCTGGGGATTGCCACTGTCTTGGGCGTCATTGGGGTGGTATCCGCCTTCGGACTGTTTTATCTCGGCGAGCGAGTGTTTCATCTTGACCGGCCGCACATCCAGACATTGATGTATCTGAAACTGTCCATAGCGGGACATCTGACGATTTTTCTGACCCGCACGCGCGGCCCCTTCTGGTCAATAAAACCCGCCCAGATTCTCTGGATCGCCGTCCTCGGCACGCAGATCATTGCCACGCTGATCGCCGTCTATGGGCTGTTTATGACCCCGCTCGGCTGGGGCTGGGCCATGTTCGTCTGGGGTTATGCCTTGGCGTGGTTCCTGTTGAACGACCGCTTGAAACTGCTGGCTTATCGAATCTTCGACCCCACCAATGCATCATCGATAATCAAAACACCGCTCGATCCCATGCCACAGGTCGCCACACGGGCTTATGAACTTTATGAACAGCAAGGCCACCGCGAAGGCCACGCGGTTGAGAACTGGCGGCAGGCAGAGCGAGAGATTCGGCCTGCCCAACCGCATAAATGAACCGGCGCAAAGAACCTGGCGCACAGGGCCGAAAGGATAATAATGGATAAACCTGTAACAACGCCCGGCGTAGATCGCGGAAACTCCAGCGGTCAAGTGTCTCACCAGCCCGGCGACACACACGACCTTGCTGCCAAGCCGACTTTTCTTGACATGCTTCCTGGACAACTCGAACGGCCCATGTTGCTGCTTAGCTTCGTATGGTTTCTGGTGATTATCACCGAACTGGTATATGCCACAAGCCCGTTACTACTGAGCCTTGGCACGGTGCTTTGGGTGTTGTTTGTCATCTATTTCGGCTTGCGCCTGGCAATCGTTCCCAAACGCTGGATTTTCCTGAAACTGAATTGGCTGTTTGTCCTGGCGATTGTCGTACCGGTACTGCGGTTTTTCCCTTTCCTGCAAAGGTTTCCCCTGTCGCGCGCGTTGACCGCGACCTTTGGAATGCAAGTCATTTGGATGTTTGCCTCGGCCGATCAGGGCTTGCGCTCGCTGCGTCAGGCGATGGGACGCCGAGGTTCAGGCTATGCGCTCATCCTCACGGTGGTGGTAATCCTGGCCGGTGCGGCCGGCATGCTTCATTTCGAAAGCAAGGGGCCTGATCCCCAAGGCATTCACAGCTATCCGAAAGCTCTTTGGTGGGTGGCCATGCAGTTAACCAATATTGGTTCCGGATACCGGCCAATGACCTCCGGCGGGCTGGTCCTCTGTCTGGGCATTTCCATCTTTGCCGTGGCAGTTTTCGGCTATCTTACCGCGGTCTTTGCCGCATTTTTTATCGGGAGGGATGCGGTCGATCCCAGATTAGCAATTCCTAACCAGGCATCCATTGCGCAACTCTCGGGAGAGATTGCTCTGTTGAGAAAAACAATTGAAGATCTTCTGAAGCGCGTCCCTGACCCGGCTCCACCATCGGTCGATCCATTGGAATTGACTGAGGAGATCAGTGAAAGCAACCAAAACAACGTTTCGAGGGCTACGCTTGAGGAAGGGAACGAATGAGTAACGAACTTATGCCGATGCAACACCGCCCCATTCCCGTTTTACCCGAACGCCCGCACGTCCATCCGGTTGCCAGCCAGATACGCCGTTCTTATCCCGTCGGACGGCAGAGTTTTTCGCGCGCTGGTCAGGGCGAAGCCCTGGTTCTGACCATCAGCACGCCCGAACCACTTGCCGATGATGTGCAAGCCCGTCTGATGACGACCCTGAACTCGGCCGATGGCAAGGCTTGGAACCGAGTCCCATTTGCACGGGCGGATGCGCGCAACCTGACTTGCCATCTCACGCCCGATCATCCTGGTCTGCATTCCTTCCGGGCCGAGTTTTCGCTGGATCGTGGGGGCACCTGGCTGCGGGACACCGTCCCCGACGCCTGGATCTTGATCGATCCGCCGCAAGTGGATGGGCTGCGTATCTACACCTTGATTCCTGCCGTCTCCGGCACGGTAGCCGATTGGCAGGCCGATCTTAAACGCATCGCGACCATGGGTTTCAATGCCGTTCATCTGTTGCCGATCACCGCGATGGACACCTCGGAAAGTCCGTATTCGGCCAGTGACCTCTTTGCTATCGACCAGCGCTATCTACGGCAAGACGCGCGGCAGGATGGCCTGTTACAGTTGGAAGAATTCATCAGAGAAGCGCAAAAGCTCAATATCCGGCTGATCTTTGACTTGGTGCTTAATCATGTGGGTGTAAGTAGTCGGGTGGCACAACGGGCACCTGACTGGATCGTGCCTGACGAAAATCAAGCGGATGGATTCCAGCGAGCCCGGTATTGGTGCAATCAGGGCTGGCGCACCTGGAATGATCTCGTCTTGATCAATTATGAGCATCCGTCGGAAGCAATCCGCGCCGAAATACGAGCCTATATGACGGACTACGCGCTGTTCTGGGCCAAGTATGCCAACGACACCGGCGGGTTTGTGCGTTTTGACAATCTGCACAGCAGCGATCCTGATTTCGTGCAGGCACTCACGGCGGCACTGCATCGGGAATATCCCGAAGTTGGCATCCTTGCCGAATATTTCACGGATGAAGGCGCTCTGCTGCGCACCGGACCACAGTGGGGTTTGAACCTCCTGATGGCCACGCCATGGAATTTTAAGTTTGTGCCGCAACTGCGCGAATACCTGAATGACCTGCACCGTGTTGCCGAGCATATCCGCTACTTTATGCCGATCACCTCCCACGATTGCGGTTCACCGGCACAGGAGTTTGGCACGGCCGACGCGACGGTTCCGCGTTATGTGGCTGCGGCTTTGCTGGGCACCGGGGCCACGGGAATCCCGCAAGGCGTCGAATTCGGCGAAAATGACCGCATCAATTTTATCGGCAGGCAGCCGAAGATGGCGTATCCCGTCCAAGCGCGCTTCGCCAAGTTCATCAGCCGGGTCAATGCCATTCTCACCGCCAATCCGGCCTTCCGGCGCGGGGACAACTGCCGGTTTGTCGATGAGGGACATCCGGCGATCATCGCGGCATTTCGCGGTGATAACGGATCAACGGCGTTGGGATTTCTCGTGGTATGCAATTTCGACACGCACGACGCGCAGCGCATCACCGTCGATCTCTCCTCGGTTCTCGGTACTGACGGGCCGTTCCTATGCTGTGAATTGTTAAGCGGCGCAACCCCGGTGTGTCCGCATCCCCATCTGGAGATTTTACTTCCGCCCTGCGCCGCGCAAGTGCTGAAGTTTCTGCGAACATAGTGTATCATTTGACGAAAGGAATTTCTCATGAGCCTTGCTTTGGAAGACGCACCTGACCTTCCCAGACTTTTCCTGCTGCGCCACGGCGATACGGATTGGACTGATGAGCATCGGCATACCGGCCGCACTGATATCCCGCTAAACGCCAAGGGTGAAAAACATGCGCGCCGGTTGGGCGAGCGGCTTCAAGACGAGAAGTTTGCCCGGGTGTTCGTCAGTCCGCTGGTGCGCGCACGGCGGACCTGTGAACTGGCCGGGGTTGCCGCCCATGCCGAAGTCAATGCGGATCTTGTGGAATGGAATTACGGGGATTTTGAGGGCCGCTTGACCAGCGAGGTTGAGGCCGAGCAACCGGCTTGGAACCTGTATCGTAACGGCACGCCCAACGGTGAATCGCCCGAGCAGGTTGCCGCGCGTGCGGATCGGTTTCTGGAACTGGTTCGGCCGATCGCCGGCGATGTCGCGGCATTTTCCAGCGGACAAATCATTCGCGTGATCGTGGCCCGCTGGCTTGGCCTTGCGCCGCTGGCCGCACGTTATTTTCACACCGCAACCGCCAGCGTGGGCATTCTGGGTTACGAACATAACCGCAGTCAAGCGGTGATTTTGTTGTGGAACGATCTTGGCACATTGGACAAAAATGGTTGAAGAATCAAAATAATTAATTTTCCATGGAATTCGCTTGCTATCTTCCGGCCAATCGCTATGATGGGCGGTGTGGCGGGAAATAACAACTCCCGCATGATGACAAAACTTGGTCGTCGGACGACTAAATAAAAGGCATCCCGGTTCACCGGGTGGCCAGTTGCAGAGTAAGCCGACGCGATCGAATGCCCAAAAGGTCTTTGATCGCGTCGGCTTTTTTTATTGGCGTGATGAGTTGCCTTTCCACCCTGCGTGGCCAGGAAACTGGTCAAAACGCCATAGGCTAACGCCTAGAAGGAGATAGCTATGATGACGGTTGTAGACAGAATGAATCGGAAGCTCGCTGCGGACAGCACGGTTTCGCGGCGGTTGCGGCAAGCGGTGATGGCATGGATCGACGGGAACTACGCTTTTATGGATAGTCCGTTGTTTCAGCGACCAGATTCCGAGCATAAACTCTTCGAATTGGAATCCGAGCCGGAACTGCCGGCGACCAGTTGGTATCAACCGACCGGTGGCGGTGCCGAGGATACCGATGGGGTGACACCGCTGTGCATGAAGCCGGCCGAGGAACGGCTGATGTTCCTGCGGTTCAACTATGCCAAGTTGAAACTGAGCACGCTGCAAAAACAGATTCGCCTGAACGAGCTGACGCGGGAAACGGCCATCGCATTTCTGGAATGGCATCGGCGTATGGAGCACTTCCAGGAATATCTGGTGCGGACCAACCTGGCGCTGGTGCTAGCCATGGCCAAGCGCGCGCATCTGGGCGAAATGGACTATGCCGAAGTGGTCTCCGAGGGCAATATGGCCCTGTTGCGGGCGGTGGACAAGTTCTCGGTGGATCGCGGTTTCAAGTTCAGCACTTATGCTTGCCGGGCCATCATCAAGGCGCTGGGCCGCGTGGCCAGTAAAGCCGCCAAGCATCGCGCCCGCTATCCGGTGGAGTTTGATGCTGATTTCGTCAAGAGCGATTGGGCGGATCGCCGCCGTGATCAGATCCAAGACGATTGTATCGATGAACTGAAGGCGATCGTGGATCGCAACCTGGCCGACCTGACCAGTGTGGAGCAGACGGTGATCCATCACCGGTTCAACTGGGAGCAGATCGAGGCGCCGCCGCTGACTTTGCAAGAGGTCGGCGACATCATCGGGGTGACCAAGGAGCGTGTCCGCCAGATTCAGAACAAAGCGCTGGGCAAAATTCGCGACGTGATGGAAGATGGCATTCTGCGTATTCATCCGCGTGTCCCAGAGGAATTGACCGCCACCGCGGCCTATCTCTAAAGCCATGGAAACGCTCAAACCCCTGGCGCCGCTGCTGGCGGCACCGCCGGCCGCAGAGGAAGCAGCCCCGCACAAACCGGCGGAAGAGGTGCTGTTAAAAGCCGGGGCGTTGCAGAGTGCGATCTTCAACAGCGCCAATTTTTCCAGCATCGCCACTGATGAGAAAGGCGTCATTCAAATCTTCAACGTCGGCGCCGAGCGGATGCTGGGCTACACCGCTCTGGAGGTCACCAACAAGATGACCCCGGCGGACATTTGCGATCCGCAGGAAGTGATTATCCGCGCCAAAGCCTTGAGCGTGGAACTGGCCACGCCGATCAAGCCGGGCTTTGAAGCCCTGGTTTTCAAAGCCTCGCGCGGCATCGAAGACATCTACGAATTAACCTACTTCCGCAAGGATGGCAGCCGCTTTCCCGCCGTGGTCTCGGTGACGGCGCTGCGCGACGCCCAACGAGGAATCATCGGTTATCTGTTGATCGGCACCGACAATACCGCCCGCAAGCAGGTGGAAGCCGAGCGCATGCAACTTGACCAGCGGGTGCGCGATCAGCAATTTTACACCCGCTCACTGCTGGAGGCTAACATTGACGCCATGATTGCCGCCGATCCGCGCGGCATCATTACCGACGTCAACAAGCAGATGGAATTGCTCACCGGCTGTACGCGTGACGAGTTGATCGGCGCGCCATTTAAGAACTATTTCACCGACCCGGAGCGGGCGGAAGCCAGCATCAAACGCGTGCTGGGCGAAGGCAAACTTACCGATTATGAACTGACGGCGCGCGCCCGGGACGGCAAGGAAACCGTGGTCTCCTACAACGGCACGACTTTCTACGACCGCGACCGCAAGTTGCAGGGCGTATTTGCCGCCGCCCGCGATATCACCGAACGTAAACGCTACGAGCAATCCTTGCAGCAAGCCAACCGCGCCAAGAGCGTTTTTCTGGCCAACATGTCTCACGAAATCCGCACGCCCATGAACGCCATCCTCGGCTTCTCCCAACTGATGCTCCACGATCCGGAGCTTACCCCCCGGCAATGCCAGTATCTGGGAACCATCAACCGCAGCGGCGAGCATCTGCTGGCGCTGATCAACGACATCCTGGAAATGTCCAAGATCGAAGCCGGCCGCACCACCTTGAACCCATCCACGTTTGATCTGCCGGCGCTGCTGAAAGATTTGGAGATGATGTTCCGCGTGCGCACCGAAGAGAAAAAGTTGCGGTTCGTGGTGGAGATGATCGGCGATGTGCCGCAATACATCGTGACCGACATTAACAAGCTGCGGCAGGTCTTTATTAACGTGCTGGGCAATGCCGTGAAGTTTACCGAGCAAGGCGGCATCGGTGTGCGCGTGCGTGCCAATCATCAAGGCGCCAAGGGCGATTTTCTGCGGATCGAAATCGAAGACACCGGCCCAGGCATTTCCCAAGATGAGCAAGACAAATTATTCCGGCAATTCGAGCAAACCAAATCTGGGCGCGAGGCGGGAATCGGCACCGGGTTGGGCTTGGCCATCAGCCAAGAGTTCGTCCGCCTCATGGGTGGCGCCATTACGGTCAGCAGCCAGGTTGGCAAAGGCAGTATTTTCGCCATTCAACTGCCGCTGAAAGAAGGCGACGCCCAGGCGGTGCAAAGCAAAGACAAGCCGCGGCAGGTTTTGCGGCTCCAGCCCGGCCAGCCGGCGTGCCGCGTGCTGATTGCCGACGACATCGAGGATAACCGCCAGCTTCTGGTGCAGCTTTTGGAACCGGTTGGTTTCGAGATTCACCAGGCCGCCAACGGTGTGGAGGCCATCCATGAGTTTGAGCAATGGCAGCCGCATCTGATCCTGATGGATTTCCGCATGCCGGTGATGGACGGCCACGAGGCGATCCGCCGCATCCGCACGATGGCCGGTGGCAAGGACTGCAAGATTATCGCGGTGACCGCCAGCGCCATGGATGAAAACCGCCAGGAGTTGCTCGGCATCGGTGCCGACGATTTTCTCAGCAAGCCCTTCCGCGAAGCCGAGCTATTCCAGAAGATTCATGCCCAGGTGGCCCGGGCGTATGTTTATGCCGAGCCTGCCACGGCCACGGCACCGGAGCCGACGGTCGCGATTACCGCCGAAGCGCTGGCGAACTGGCCCCAAGAGCTTCTCCAATCGATGCGCCAAGCGGTCATCACGGCAGATCTGGACCAGTTGCTGGCCAAGATTCAAGAGGTCCAAGCCCGTGATCCCGGCATTGCCCAGGGCCTGCGCCGCCTTGCCGAAGGCTTCCAATACCAAAAACTTCTCGATTTATTCAGCCCCGGGAGCCTGCCATGAATCTGGAGAAACCCGCGACTCGTGCCGGGCAACCCGCCAGCATCCTGGTGGTGGATGACACCCCGGCTAATCTCCAGGTGTTGGCCGGGATGCTCAAGGATCGCGGGTATAAAGTCCGCCCCGTTCCCAGCGGTAAGCTGGCGTTACAGGCGGCGCGGTGCGATCCCCCGGATTTGATCCTGCTGGACATCAATATGCCGGATATGAACGGCTACCAGGTGTGCGAACAACTGAAGACCGACGATAAGCTCCAGGGGATTCCCGTCATTTTCATCAGCGCGCTGACCGAACCGTGGGACAAGGTGAAGGCATTTGCCATGGGCGGGGTGGATTACCTCACCAAGCCGTTTCAGATGGAAGAATTGCATGCCCGCGTGGAAACGCACCTGAAACTCCACCGCTTGCAAATCGAACTCGAGGAATACAGCCATCACCTCGAACAGGCCCGCGCGCGCATTCAACTCGATTTGGAATTGGCCCGCGGGGTGCAGCGCGGCTTCCTGCCGCGGCGGGTGCCGGAAATCCCCGGCTACACTTTTTTTGCCCACTATGAACCGGTCTACGAAATCGGCGGGGATTATTACGACTTCATTCCGCTACCGCGGCAACGCCTGGCGGTGCTGGTGGGCGATGTCGCCGGCAAGGGCGCGGCGGCGGCGCTGCTCATGGCCAAACTCAGTGCCGACGCCCGGTTCTGCATGTTGACCGAGTTGGATCCCGCCACCGCCTTCACCAAGCTCAATACGCTAATGATCCAGTCGGGCCTGGCGGTTCGCTTTGTGACTCTCATGGCCGCCATCCTCGACCCCGCCAGCCATAGTGTGACGCTGGTCAATGCCGGCCATCCCCCGCCGCTGATCTACCACCGCGCCACCGGGGCCGTGGATACGGCCATCGGCAGCGAAGACGGCGGCTTCCCATTGGGCATTATCGACGATTTGCAGTACCCCTCGTGCCAGGTTGCCTTAGAGCCAGGCGACAGCATCCTGGCGTTCACCGATGGAGTCACCGAGGCCATGAACGCGCAAGACGTCCAACTACAGGGCAAAGGGGTGTGCGCCGCCCTGCAAGGCGCGGAACACTCGCCGCGCACGCTGGTCGAGCAGGTGATTAAAGCCGTCAAACAATTCACCTGCGGCTGCGTCCAGAATGATGATATTGCGCTGGTGAGCTTTGGGAGACTATAATTCTCTGAAGCGCCGCACATGGTCAAGCCCCCTGCCCCATCGCCGACCATTGATGCATCGGCCAAGCCCCCCGCCGCCGATTCTCCAGACGGTCTGACCAGCCAAGAGGCTCACCACCGGTCGGAACAGTTCGGCGCCAACGCCATGCAGGATACTTCATCGCATCCGGCACAAAGGGCGATTGAGAAACTCTGGGCACCGGTGCCCTGGATGCTGGAAGCGGCCATCGTGCTCCAGATCATCCTTGGCGAGTACGTTGAAGCCGGGATTATCGCGGTGCTCTTGCTGTTCAACGCCGCGCTGGGTTTCTTCCAGGAAAGCCGTGCCCAGGCAACGCTGGCCGCGCTGAAATCGCGGCTGGCGCTGAATGCCTCGGTGCGGCGCGACGGCGCGTGGAAGATTCTTCCCGCCGCCGAGTTGGTGCCGGGCGACATCGTCAAGCTATCGTTGGGTGGCGTGGTTGCCGCCGATGTGAAACTGGTCGAGGGAAACATCCTGCTCGATCAATCGATGCTTACCGGCGAATCGCTGGGCACCGAAGCAGGTCCAGATTTTCAAACCTATGCCGGGGCGCTGGTGCGCCGCGGCGAAGCGGTGGCGCAAGTTACGGCGACGGGAACGCGCACCAAGTTCGGCCGCACCGCGGAATTGGTTCGCACCGCTCATGTCGTCAGTTCGCAGCAAAAGGCCGTGCTGCGCGTGGTCCGCAATCTCGCGGTATTCAACGGCTTTTTAATCGTCGGCTTGGTGGCGTATGCACTCGCCCGCACCATGCCGGTTCACGAGATCATTCCCCTGGTATTGACGGCGATTTTGGCGTCGATCCCCGTGGCCCTGCCGGCCACGTTTACGCTCGCCAGCGCGCTGGGCGCACGCGCCTTGGCCCACCAAGGCGTCTTGCCAACAAGGCTGTCGGCCGTCGATGAAGCGGCCACGATTGATGTATTGTGCGCCGACAAAACCGGCACGCTCACGCGCAACCAGCTTACCGTTACGGCGGTTCGTCCCCTGCCAGGTTCCGACGGAGCGCACGTCTTGACCATGGCGGCACTGGCCAGTTCCGATGGTGGACAGGATCCCGTGGACGCAGCCATTCGTGCCGCCGCTGCCGGCAAAGCTGCGGCGAACCCGGCCAAACTGCTGCATTTCATCCCTTTCGATCCCGCGACGAAAATGTCCGAGGCAACCGCTGCCGATCCCAGCCTGGGAACGCTACGCATCATCAAAGGTGCCTTTGCCACCGTTGGCATCCTCGCGGCTCCTTCGCCCACCGCGGCGGCGGCGGCCAGCGAACTGGAAGCCAAGGGGTTTCGCGTGCTGGCGGTCGCGGCCGGACCGCCAACAGTCATGCAACTGCTGGGATTGATCGCCCTCAGCGACCCGGCCCGCGATGATTCCGCCGCCCTGGTCACCGAACTGAAAACCCTCGGCGTCCGCACGGTGATGGTCACCGGCGATGCCCCCGCGACCGCGGTCATTGTCGCCCATGCTGTCGGTCTCGATGGCGCGGTCTGCCCGCCCGGCCCGATCCCCAGCGACGTTCGCCCGGAAACGTTCGCCGTCTTTGCCGGCGTGCTGCCCGAGGACAAATACAAACTCGTCAAAGCGTTCCAACACGCCGGCCATACCGTCGGCATGTGCGGCGACGGTGCCAACGACGCCCCGGCGTTGCGCCAGGCGCAAATCGGCATCGCCGTATCCACCGCCACTGATGTCGCCAAATCCGCCGCCGGCGTGGTGCTGACCGATCCGGGTCTGGCCGGCATCGTTGCCGCCGTCAAGGAAGGGCGCACCACTTTCCAGCGTATCTTCACCTATGCACTGAATTCCGTGACAAAAAAAATCACCCAGGTATTGTTCTTGGGCATCGGCCTCATTATCACCGGACATGCGATCCTCACGCCCATGCTGATGGTCATCGTGATGCTGGCCGGTGACTTCCTGGGCATGTCCTTGACCACCGACCATGTCCGGCCATCCCCGCTGCCCAATCGCTGGCGCATCGGCACTCTGACCCTCGCCGGCATCTTTATGGGCGTTTCCGAACTGGCGTTCTGTGTTGCCGTTTTGGCCATCGGCCACTTCCGCATGGGGCTGGCTATCGCCGCCTTGCAGACCCTGGCGTTCATCGCCCTGGTATGCGGCAATCAAGCAACCATGTATGCCGTGCGCGCCCGCCGGCGAATTTGGTCCGCACCACGTCCCAGCCGTTGGCTCGTTTTATCTTCAATCGCCGATGTGCTGATCGCCTTCATCCTGGCCACCCGCGGCTGGCTGATGATGCCGCTGCCGCTCCCGGCGGTAGCTGGTGTGCTGGCCGGCACCATCGTTTTTGCCTTTGCCCTGGATTTGGTGAAGGTCGTCGTATTCAATCGTTTAAGGATCGCCTAGCGTCGCCTGGCCGCAACACAATGACTGCCCACCGAAATGTTGCAAAATGCTGCGTGTGCGTACGATGTATCGCGTTGACCTCGCCACCCCGTGGAAATATTCGTCAAACCGGCGAATCGTTTTAACCACCTGCCAGCCTTTTTCCCGCGCTGTTTCTGGCCATTCATTTTAACCTGATAATCGCTGTCCAAGTCGTGGGAATGCGTGTTTTTCCGCCAAATCGCCATGTCTTATCGCAAACCGTGGAATCAATAGCGGGAAATGAGTTGTGTTAACTAATCGAATATTAACGTGAATTATGCCGTTATTTCCCTTGCAATCCGTTTCGCGGTGCGGTATTCTATTGCGCAATGGTTGTCTTGATTTGCGTCTGGCCCGTTTTCGGTGTCAATGTTGATGCCCGGGCTGACGCTTGACAAGCCATCGGCTCTTGGCCCTTTCAGTTGTGCGTGGGTTAATCGCCCGCTCATAACGCCAATGATTTCCACTTCGGTCACGGAGTTGGGTATACGGTTGCCGTGTGCGACTGTCCCGGCAGTTGGGTGAAGGGCCACGCTTGGGCAATATCGGTCTGCGCGCGACGAGTGCGCAGAAAAATCATGTAGGGCGGGTTTAGACCGCCGCAATAAGGAACCATCAATCACGTAACCTCAAGCCCAATGCAAGCCATTGCCAGTGAGTGTTTCGCGGCGGTTTGCGGATTAGGCAAGAGACCTGAAGGGAAATGTCTATGTCGCCTAGCAATAAGAATTCATCGTTCCCCCGGCAGGCAATTCTTGCCTCGTTGTCGGCGTCGGCCGCGGCGCTGGTGGCAGGCAATGCCCCGGCGTCCATTATCACCATCCCGGTGAACCTGACCGTCGGCGCGGGTGGCATCAGTAACCATATCTTTACCCAACTCCCCGGGGCGCCATTCGGTATTAAATCAATTACCTCCTCCAGCGTTTCGCGGCTAATCGACTTCGTCGTCCCGGCACATACCATCGAATTCAGATTCCAAAGCGGCGCGATTGTGCGAACTGTTGCCGGCAAGACTTACGGACAGGCAGGAACCGGACCTGCCCCCAATGGCAAAGACTTCTTGGCTTCGGCAACGACGGCCAACCAAATACGGTTCAGTGGCCAAGGCAACGCGTTGGCCCTGTACACGCCCTTTAAGTTCACTGCCAACACTGGTGGCACCGATTACGGCTTCGTCACCGGCACGGTGAACGGCACCAACTTTAGCAGTCTCAGCTATACCCTCGACGCGCTCACCTATGACAACACCGGTGTGAAAATTGAGACCGGCGCCAGTCCCATCGTGGTGCCGGAACCGGCATCACTGGCGCTGCTGGCCATGGCCATCGGTGCCGCGGCGATGCGGCGGCGGCGAGCGATCAAGGTTGTCACGTGATCCGCAAACGCAAACGCGTCTTGCTGGTGGGTTGGGACGCCGCCGATTGGAAAGTGGCCCGGCCTTTGATGGCACGCGGCCAGATGCCGCATCTGGCCCGGTTGGTGGCGGGCGGCGCCAGTGGCAATATTGCCACCATGGAGCCGCCCCTCAGCCCCATGCTCTGGACCTCCATCGCCACCGGCAAGCGGCCGGGCAAGCACGGTATCCATGGTTTCAGCGAACCGACGCCGGATGGGCAGGCGGTGCGCCCGGTCACCATCCTGGGCCGCACCACCAAAGCGGTGTGGAACATATTGAACCAGAACGGCATCCGCCCCAGCGTGGTGGGGTGGTGGCCGTCGCATCCGGCCGAACCGGTCAACGGGGTGATTGTATCCAACCATGCCCACCAGGCGGGCGAAGGCCCCACGCCGCGCCCGCTGCTGCCGGGCGCGGTACACCCCCGGGAGTGGTGTGACCGGCTGGCTGAACTGCGCATCACACCGATGGAACTGGGCGGGGAGGAAATCCGCATCTTTGTGCCCGAATACCAGCGTGTCGATCAAGACGCGGACAAGCGGTTGCACTCGCTGGGCAAGGTGATCGCCGAGACCATGAGCCTCCACGCCATGGCCACGGAAGTTTTGGAACATGCCCAGTGGGATTTCGCGGCGATTTATTACGATGCGATCGACCACTTCTGCCATGGTTTCATGCAGTATCACCCACCGCGGCTGCCGTGGATCGATGCGGCGGCTTTTGACATCTACCAGCACGTGATCGCCGCCGCCTACCGCTTGCATGACATGATGCTGGGGCGCTTGCTGCAACTGGCCGGCCCGGACACCACCGTGATCCTGATGAGCGACCACGGATTCCATCCCGATGCGCTGCGGCCGGGATATATTCCCGCCGAGGCGGCGGGACCGGCGGTGGAACATCGCTCGTTTGGGATGATTACGCTCAATGGGCCGGGAATCAAGGCGGGGCAGACTTTGTATGGCTCGAGCCTGCTGGATATTGCGCCGACGATCCTGCATCTGTACGGCTTGCCGGTGGGCCGGGATATGGACGGCAAAGTTCTGGTGACGGCGTTGGCAGATGCCGGGCCGGTGGCGGCGATTCCATCATGGGATGAAGTGCCGGGGGATGCCGGTCTGCATCCACCGGGCGCGATGATCGATCCGGTGGCGGCAAGCGAGGCGATGAAACAACTGGTGGCGCTGGGATATGTGGCCCCGCCGGGTGAGGATGCGGCCCAGGCCGTGGCCGATTGCGTCGCCGAATTGCAATACAATCTGGCCCGCGCCCATGATGATGCCGGACGTTTTGATCTATCCCTGCCGTTGTACGAAACCCTCAGCACCAAAGACCCCGACGACCATCGATACGTGGAGCGACTGATCGAGACGTTGATAACCACCGGCGACACCACCGGCGCCCTGGCGGTATTGGACGCTTTTGATGCACGTTGCGCCACTACCGCGCCGGCAGCCCAGGCCGATCTGACCCGACGCCGCGCCGTCAAGCCTGATAGCGAACTGAAAGGCTTTGGCGATGACCAGGCGCGGCGCGAGTTATTCGAGCGGCGGCAGTTGGCCGAACAAGCCACCGGATTTGGACGGCTGCGGCAGGTGTTGCGGCTGCAGGTTGATCTGGCGTGCGGCCACCATGAAGAAGCGCGGCAAACCCTGCAAGCGGTGGAAAGGCTTTACCAGGATGTGCAACGCCCACCCGCGCTGTTTTTGGCTGGGGCGTGTGAGCAGGTCGGCAATCATGCCGGCGCTTTGACCTGGATTGAGCGTGCCTTGCAGGGTGACCCGGATGACTGGCGTACCCTGGCCCTGAGCGCCCGCATCAATCTGCGCAGCCGGCGGTTTGCCGCGGCGCTGGATGCGGCGGCGGCATCGCTGGCGCTGATTTATTTCCAGCCGATGACGCACTATGTCATGGGCCGCGCCTTGATGGCCCGCGGCGATGCCGAAGGCGCCGAGCGGGCCTTGAAAGTGGCGCTGGCACAAATGCCGGGACTCATCGCCGCGCACCAGGCGTTGGCGCGTCTTTACAGCAGCCAAATCCGTACCGAGGAAGCCGCCACGCATCGCGCCCGCGCCGCCGAGTTGCGTGCCAAGGTGAAACACCGGCGGGCTGCCGAATTAGCCCCCAAGCCACCCAAAGAGCCGGCCGCCCTCATCCCATTCACCCCGCGCGCCGGCCCTTCCGCGGCCGACCCGCAGCGCGAAGTGGTGGTGGTTGCCGGCCTGCCGCGCAGCGGCACATCCATGTTGATGCAACTGCTGGCTGCCGGTGGTGTCCAGCCGCTGACCGATGGGCAACGGCTCGCCGACGCCGACAATCCCCGCGGTTATTTCGAGTTTGCCCCGGCGGTGGCGCTGGCGCGTGACGCGGCGTGGGTGCCGCAAGCGCGAGGCAAGGCGGTCAAACTTGCCTTGCCGCTGCTCCCGCATTTGCCGCCGGGCGAGTCCTACCGGCTGATTATTATCGAGCGTGATCTGCGCGACGTGATCGCCTCGCAACGGGCGATGTTGCAGCGGCTTGACCGTAGCCAGGATGCCGCCGCCTTGAACGACGACGCGCTGGCCGCCGAATACACCCGCCTGCGCGAGCGCGTGCGGCGTTGGCTGGAAGGCCGGCCCGAGATTGCCGTGCTGCCCGTGCAGTATGAAACCGTCCTGACGGACGCGCGTGGCACGGCCAGTCGCCTGGCCGCGTTCCTGGCTCGCCCGTTTGACGCCCAAGCCGCCGGCAACGCCGTCGATCCCGCGTTGCGCCGGCACGGTGTAAATAAGGCACGAACCTGACGAGCGGAAGACGAAATGCGGCCACCAGGCGAAGAGCGGCGTGAGGAAGATAGCAGAACGGGCTTCACACCCTTCACACCCTGCACACGCTCAGTGTCAGTGCGGTCAACGCGATACATCGTACACTCACGCATATATGGCGGCGTTGGGCGGCCGCCGTGCCGTTGCGCCCCGGCGATGCTACGCGAGAGGGCGGAGGCGAAAATCCCAAACTCTGGTATCTTCCAGACCGCCCATGTTGTGCCATTCCCGCTGCCGCGAAAAATAAAAAGATTTTCCTTGACAACTCCAAACATTGGATTACAATGAGCCTAGTATGTTAGGAATACGTTTGGTAACGAGAGGATCGACTATGGATTCGGCAACACCGCTTGAGCCGGCTCCGGCCGGAGGAGGTATTGCATTGGCTGGACAAACCAAATTGCCCAGTTTCACAGGGGGGTGGCGACACTTACCCCTTATTTCCCGGAGAAAACCGGGAGAGTGTCGCCGTCGCCACCCCTGGGACCATGATCAAACTTGGCATAATAAGGTACATCGAAGTCTTGCTTCAACCCGGCTCGATGCGGCTATTTCGCTTGATCGAGAAGTTGAAAAGTCGAAAAGTCTGGTTCCCGCAACTCCCTCAACTTGGCAGCCGCGGGTGGCGACAGGATCCCCCTATTCCCCGAGAAAGAACCCGTCGCCGTCGCCACCCTAACAATGGGTGGTGCCGCACAAGACGGTTTACATTGGTTCTGGCTCTAGTCGAGAATGGGAGTATAAAGAGTGATAATGACCGTGAACAAAGCAGGAAAAATTGTAGCACGCATGAAACATATACAATTAGTTGTAGGTAACCGATATGGCGATTTCTCCTCTGGCCGGTAAACCGGCGCCTAAAGAAATGCTGGTGGATTTGGCCCGGCTGGAACGCGAATATTACCAGCGGCAACCGGATCTGGCCGACGCCAATCAACTGGTCAGTTTTGGCACCAGCGGGCATCGCGGTTCGTCGCTGCGCGGGTCGTTTACCGAGGCGCACATTCTGGCCATCACCCAGGCCATTTGCGACTACCGCCGCGGGCAGAACATCACCGGCCCGCTTTACCTGGGGAAGGATACACATGCGCTGTCGGCACCGGCCCAGCGCACCGCGCTGGAAGTTCTGGCGGGCAACGGCGTGGAGACTTTCATCCAGCCGGGCGACGGCGTGACGCCCACACCGGTTATCTCGCACGCCATCCTTGTCTACAATCGCGGACGCAAGAGCGGTTTGGCCGATGGCATTGTGGTTACCCCTTCGCATAATCCGCCGCAAGACGGCGGCTTCAAATACAACACGACCAATGGCGGCCCCGCCGACACCGATGTGACACGTTGGGTGCAGGATCGCGCCAATGAATTATTGCGCGGGAAGAATGCCGGTGTGAAGCGTGTGCCATACACCGCCGCCCTCAAATCGGCGACCACCCATGCGGAAGATTTCATTTTGCCTTATGTGAATGATCTGCGGAATGTCGTGGATATGGAGGCCATTCGTGCCGCGGGTTTGCAGCTTGGCGTGGACCCGCTGGGCGGAGCATCATTGCCCTATTGGGGGCCGATCAATGCCATTTACAAGCTGAACATCACGGTGGTCAATCCCAAGTTCGATCCGACGTTTGCCTTTATGACGGTGGACCATGACGGGCAAATTCGTATGGATTGCTCCAGCCCGTATGCCATGGCCAGGCTGGTCGGCCTGAAGGATCAATTCCGCCTGGCCTTTGCCAACGATCCGGATGCCGACCGGCATGGCATCGTTACGCCCGCGGCCGGATTGATGAACCCGAATCATTACCTGGCGGTGGCGATTGGCTATTTGCTCACCCATCGCCCGCAGTGGGCGGCCAAGGTGTTGGTCGGCAAGACCGTGGTGAGCAGCAGTATGATCGACCGGGTGGTGAAGAAACTCGGCCGGCAATTGTGCGAAGTGCCAGTTGGCTTCAAATGGTTTGCGCCTGGACTGTTCAATGCTTCGTTAGGTTTTGGCGGTGAAGAAAGTGCCGGGGCGAGTTTCCTGCGGCGCGATGGCACGGTTTGGACGACCGACAAGGACGGCCCGATCATGGATTTGCTGGCGGCGGAAATCACCGCAGTCACCGGCAAAGACCCCGGCGAATACTTTCGTGAGCTGACGGCGGAATTAGGCACGCCGTATTACACGCGTATCGACGCCCCGGCCACGCCGCCGCAGAAGGCCAGGCTTGCCAAGCTTTCACCCGACGCGGTGCAGGAGTCCAAGTTGGCCGGTGATCCCATCACCGCCAAGCTGACGGTGGCTCCCGGCAACAAGGCGGCGATCGGCGGTTTGAAAGTGGCCACGGCCAGTGGCTGGTTTGCCGCCCGCCCCTCCGGCACGGAAGACATTTACAAGATTTACGCCGAGAGTTTCCGCGACCCGCGGCATCTGCAAACCATCATCGACGAAGCGCAGCAGATCGTGAACAACGCCCTGACCGTCAAGATGGCAACGGAGGCCTGATCCATCCCAAATCCTCATTTGCGATTCCACCAGGTGGCGATGCACCCGCCCAGCACCGCGGCAAGCAAAAGGGAAGTCTTCGGATTGGCACGCACCTGATCTTCCAAGCTGTTTTCCCAGGAACAAACCCGCGCGCGGCCATGCTTGACCGAGTCGCGGACACATTGGCCGGCTTCCTGGCAAGTTTCCTCCACGGTGCCGACGGCGCGGCCGGCAACCTCACGCACGCTATGGGCGGCGGAGCGGATGCCGTCGGCCATATTGTCCACGACATCCGCGGCCTGGTGCGCGATCGTTTCACTATTTCGTTGATTCATCATTTACTCCATTAAACATAAGAGATCGTCATGCGGTAAGAGCCAGCGATGCGGAGAGACGGTTAGATTCGTCCCATCAGCATCAGGATGACCACAATCAGCAACACCAGACCCAAGCCTCCGCTGGGGCGATAACCCCAATTGCGGCTGTAGCCCCAGTGGGGCAAACCACCGACCAGAAGCAGGATCACCAGAATGAGTAGTATTAAACCCATGATAATTCCTTTCGCGAGGTTAAAGTTGGTGTGGCCGTGCGGAAACCTATCCGCACGGCCACACTATTTACTTTCTCAGTAGCCCGGCTTATAGCCAGGAAGCCAGATGGCTGTTGATGCCGTCGATTAACTGTTTGCTGACCGCGTCGTCGCCGGTGGTGCCGACACGGATCGACACCTTGCTGACGTTTTCGCCAGACTGTTCGATGTTGATGGTTATCGTGTCGCCTTGGGCGTTCTTGGCGGTAACCTTGCCGTCCACCTTGGTGCCGGTGGCAACGATGTCCGTCAGCTTCAAATCCTCGCAGGACTTCTCGGCGGCCTTGGTCGCCTTGTCGGGCGTGCCGTTCACATTAGCCGAATAGCTTCCGAGTGTATCCGTGGTGCCGCGCTGACTCGTTCCGCAGCCGGTGATGTTCATCAGCAGCAAACCTGCAAACAATACGCTAAGGGTGAGAATTCCAAACTTCATAACGTGTCCTTTCAAAAGCGCCGGCGCCGTGCAAATGGTTTGGCGGCGGCATTCTGTTCCAAAACAATCCATGTTACCGAATACCAATCCGGCAACGCTAAGATCCTTAATCGCTTCCTTCAGTCGTTTCCGTTGTTGCTGCCCTTCCTTTCAAGAGACTGGCACTCGCCGCACAGCTTTGAGGCGTGCGGTGCCAATCTATGCCAATCGATCAAGCGTTTCGGCCGCGCGGTCCAATCAGGACCATAAGCAGCCCACCCAGGGCCGCCGCGCCGCCGCCATAGATGTACCAGGCGGTGTCGCTGGTGAATTTGCCGGTAAAGAACCGGCTGGTTTGATCCGCCGCCGAATGCGAGGCATTCATGCCGACGATCAGCAGGATCGCGCCGATCACCAACAGGACTATTCCGATAATACGTTGACTATTCATGACAGACTCCATGTGAATGAGATTCGCGTGCGTGCGACTGTTGGCCGCAAGCCGCGTGCCAGGCCAATAACACGACGATGGCGACACCAAGGGCAACCATGAGGCTGCAAACATTCAAGCTTGCCGCGCCAACCAATCCCAGCGAATGGAACAGCCAGCCGCCAGACACGGCCGCGATAATGCCCAGCACGGTGTCCATAGGTGGATCTTCACTGCTTGGGTCACCCGCTTTGCTGCCAACCAAGCCGGCCAGCAGTCCCAACACGATCCAGCCAATCACGGTTATTAACATAGTGCAACTCTTTTCACGGGCGATACTCTGAACCACAAAAAAAGCCGACGCAGCCAAACACCAGGGGTGTTCAATTGCGTCGGCTTACTCATTAACGGGTCTTTCGGCCAGCGGCCGGCTTACCCTTTAGTTAGTCATCCGAAAACTTCGATTTTCTTACGGGAGGCGATTTACTAACGCCACCATAGGTAACAGATCATAGGCGTCCGGATCGGTAAAGCAACCGAATAATTGGAATATTTGCCGGCGATTGATCGGTCCCCGTCAATGCCGGTGGAAGAGCAATGGAGTTAGGCGTCGCTGCCGTTGCGGGCGCAGGCCGATGAAACAGGGCAAGCCGCCGAAGAGCACCATCATCAAGCCCGACGGCTCGGGGATCACCATGATATTCACGACGTTGCCGGCGGTGCCAAGCTCCCCGGCGAAGTTAAAGTCGAAGTACGACACCCCGCTGCTGCTGTACGGGCCGACGAAGCCCAATTCCAAATCATAGTCTGCGCCAGCCCGGAACCCACCGGTGCCGTTCAGCGGATCGACTTGACCGGCCAGCGGCACGATCGTCCAATTATTCTTGTTGCCAGACATGTCCTGCCAGGAGATACCGGCACTGGTCAACGCGGCTTCGATGGTGATCAGATTGCCGTTGCTGGTATTGCCATACCTGACGTTGTGGAAGCCGAGCAGGATGATCGATTCATCGCTGCCAAACTGATTATCGGCACCAGTGGCCGTGATGGTCAGCATGCCGTGATCGTAGCCAAGACCGCCGTTGAGATTGTTGGCAAAGGCGGGATTGTATTTGCCGGTGGTTTCCTTGACGATGGTGACGTTGCCCAGATTATTACCACCATAAATGCTCTTCTGGCGATAGAAGGCCGTGGGCGTGGTGCTGGCGTTGCCGGTGTCAGTCAGTCCGGTGGCGTTGACGTGTTGGGCCAACGCATCGACATACACGGTGGCGTTGCTGGCGTTACCCAAGGTGGCATTGCCGCCGAAGGTGGCGTTGGTGCCGTTGCCGACAGGTGTAAATGTGTTGTTGCCCAACGCGGCGGCGGTGAAGGTTCCGCTGGCGGTGCCGGTGCTGCCTTGGCCGATTGGTCCGCCGCTGGTTGGGCTTAAAGACTGGCCCGTGATGTTCAAGCCGGTGTAGTCCAAAGTGTCCGCCGTGCCGTTGCCGGTATTGGTGATGCTGGCGGTAAGATTGGCGGATTGGCCCTGGGTCAGCCGGCCATTGGTCAAGTTCCCGCCGGTAATGCCGGCCGCCAGGTTATAGAAGGTGGATTTACTGGTATCGATGAGCGTCGAACCCGCGATAAATTTGAAGGTGATACTATCACCACCGAAGACGCGCCCATTGACGTTGGCATCGTCGAAGTTAATCGAGCCAGTCGGGTCGAGAAAAATGCCTTTGACAACATTGGCGGCATTCCCCGACGCATTATCGTTAATCTCCATGGCGCCCCCGCCATTGAGGTTATAAAGGACTTGGTCGGAAGTTAATCCTCCCGTGAGGGAAACCTGGTTATAAAAGTTGGCGCCAAGGATTCCGAAGTTCAACACCACGTTGTCGCCGGCCGCGTCGCCGTTGATGATGAGCGTGTTCCCGCTGGTGGTCAGGTATTTACTGACGGTGAAGACGCGATCGCCACTGGCATCCAGCACGCCGGCACTGGCGTTGATCGTTTGCGTCTGCGTCCCACTAAGATTGACCGAGAGGGCCGTGCCCGTCTCGTTACCAAGGGTGGTGCTGAGAGTGTTGATGGTGTTAAGGGCTGCGGTCACCGCCGCGACGTTGTAATAGACGCCCCCGCTAATGATATTGCTGCCGTTGCTGTTGGTAAGCTGCCCGGTGTTTCCGGCCGCGAAATCGATGCGGCCGTTGATCGTGGAAGGGCCGCTGTCCTTGACGGTTCCCGTACCGCCGATGCCAATGTTGCCGTTGGCGGTGACATTGGTGATGCTCAGCATATTGCCGCCGGCCCCTTCAAACAGCACGCCATAGTTCGCGGCACCGCCCAAGGGTATGGCGCTGGCCGCTGCCCGGGAGGCCAATGGCATCACCGCGGCCAGGATAAGTAAACCGGGCAGGGTTCTAGCCCGTTGACAACGCGAGACGGTTAAGCGACGATGCATCCTCTTGCCCTTGCTCTACGGTTGCTGAAAGTTTGACCACAACTCACAAACCACAACCCCGCGTGGTTCGCGGCCGCCGCCGCAGGAGCAGCGTCGTGCCACCGATCATCAGCAGACTGATAGTTGCCGGCTCGGGAACGACGGCAATGTTGACCACGTTGCCGGCGGTGCCAAGCTCACCGGCGAAATTGAAATCAAAGTACGACATGCCGCTGCTGCTGTAGGGGCCGACGAAGCCCAGTTCCAACTCGTAAGCACTGGTGCTTTGGTGACCATTGGGGCCGTTCAGCGGATCGAATTGGCCCGGTGTGTACAGGTTCGGCCAGTTATTCTCCAGGCCGTTCATATCCTGCCAGGATATATCGGCACTGGTCAGCGCGTTTTCGAGCGTGGTCAGACTGCCGCTGCTGATATTGCCGTAAGTGACGTTGGTGAAACCGAGCAGGATGATCGATTCATCGCTGCCGAACTGGTTATCGCCGTCAGCGACCGCAATGGTCAGTGTACCGTGATCGTCGCCGGCGCCGCCGTTGAGATTGTTGGCACAGGTAAGCGTGTATTTGGCGGTGCTTTCCTTGAGGACGGTGATGTTGCCCAGATTATTACCACCATAAACGCTCTGTTGCCGATAGAAGGCCGTGGGAGTGGTGCTGGCGTTGCCCGTGTCGGTGAGTCCCGTGGCGTCTACGTGTTCGGCCAGCGGATCGGCGCCCCAGGCGGTGGTGTTAATGCCTGCGGTCACCGTGGCGGCCAGCGGCATCACGGCCGCCAGTGCCAGAAAGCCGGGCATGGCCTTGATGCGGCGCGCATGCGAAGCTTGTGAATAATCCATCATTTTGCCTTTCCTTTACAGTTGTTGGTAGTTTGGTTCCAAACCCCCAAGCCCGAACGGCGCGGATCAACTGACCACGACCGTGCGATCCAATGCTCAGGATGGTTTTACTTCAGTTGCGGGAACTATGGTTCCAGATGGCTGGGCAATGGATACGCTTGGGAACCGCGGCGGGTATGCAATCGAAACGGCCACTGAGCACATGAGTGATGGCCCATTCACGATAGTGGGAAGGCAGGTTCAACAGTTCGTGGCTGGTCGGCGTGGCGGCGAACACCGCCGCGGCGCCAAACATGCGCGCCGTTAGCTCCTGCTGCTCGGTGATCGGTCCACCCACCACGGCCCAGGTCTGCTGCGGCCAGGCGGTTTTCAGATGACGCAGGAAATCCCATAGAGACCGATCGGGCAGTTGCATACCCACGACCACCAAGTCATAACTGAGGATGCGCAGCATGTCGATGGCGCGGCGCGCGGAGTGCGCAGAATGGAAAGTCAGTCCTTCCACCCGACCGACCAGCAATGGCTGGTTAATGCAAACACCCAAAACGCTAACATTCTCTTCCTGTGTCTTCAACATGACAAACCTCATGGCTGGCGAACGGCCTTGCTATAGCAAAGCATCCATTCAGTAGTCCACGCCAGGCAATCAGCGACCGGCAACATGGATGCCAACCACCTGGCATGGACTAAAGCTGGATTACTGCGGGCGGTTAAGCGCTGGCCACCGGCGTGCGGCGACGGCGACGCAGCAGCGCTCCACCACCGCCAATCAAAAGTAGGCTCATCGTTGCCGGCTCGGGCACGGCGTTGGTCGGACCAAGATAAGGCACGTTGGCGGTCACCCCATCGCTAATCCCGGCGTTGTTGATGAATTCCGACGTGGAGTTGGTCTGGAAGAAGATCTCCGCCGAAAAGTCACCGGCCGGCATTTGCGTCCCTTCAGTGCCGTTACCGGTGGCACTGCGAAACTGCATGTTGAGATTGTCGTTGCTGTCCCAGTTAATCGAGTTGGGGTTGCCGTTGGTCCAACCGGGATAACTGCCGGTAGCGGCGGTAGCAGTGGTGCCGGTGCCATCGGCGCCATTGTTCAGAATCTGCAGGCCGGATTCCGCCGTCCAGGCGTTGAGCGTCAAGCGCGCCACCGCTTCAGTGGATGCGCCGGTCGCGTTAAGCTTGTATACGAAAGTCAGGTAACCGGTTATCGGATCCTTGTAGACATTGGACGTCAAGGTTCCCGCGATGGTGCTGTTGCCAACCGTGGTACTATAGCTTTGCGTGGCTGACTCCAGACCACTCATCAAGTTCGCCGGCGTCACCACGCTGGGCAGACTCGTGGCGTAACCCGGTGTATTGGTCGAAAGGGGGCCGTAATCCGAACCGGTCGCGACTAACGGAATCAGCGCGGCGGTTGCCGGTGAAACCAATGCCGCAGCGGCCAGGCCGATGCCCAGAACGCCTGGCATCAAAAGAGAGCGTTTGCTACGAATCATACTTGTACTCCTAATAAAAGAACTTCAGACCCAGCCGCATGTCTCGTTTCGGATGTATCCAACAAGGACACCGAGCAATGAGCCGAAACCGGCATAGGGACACTTGGTTCTCAAGTTCCTCACTTGTAAGCCCCAGCAACGGCTTTCGCCGCTGCGGGGGTGATGGCTCGGGAATGCCGGCTCAACCGAAAGGAGCCGAACGCCCGTGGCCATGGCACTGCAAGAGCTATTGACTCCATGCTGGCAGGCAATCATGCCGCCGCGTGAAGCCGGGATGGGCGATTGGCGCGCCGCCGGCTAAGAACACCCACGATCGCCAGGCCCATGAGTCCCAGCGAGGCCGGTTCCGGGACCACTGGAGGGTCGACTGCCGTGCCGGTCAGCGACTCGATCTGTAGTCCGCTACCGGTGCTGCCGGGAGCGTTGTAAACCACAAAATCCAGGGTGTTGGTGCCGTTGATAAAACCGCTGTTAATCGTGAAGTACTCCAGGGATTTGGTGTTACCATGGCCAGGCGCCAGACCGGGGTTGTTGGTGTTAACCCCGTTCAGGTCGATTTCCATCATCTGGTTGTTGAGCACATAGTCACCCGTAATCACTGCGGTGGATGGCGTAAAACCGTTCAAACTAAACGTGGTTTGATAGGTGTAATTGCCGCTAGGATCCACGCTGGTATTTCCGGTATAAATCGGCTGGGCCGAAATCCACTGTGAGGTGATGGTATTGACCCCCCAGCCGTTATTGACGAACTGATTACTACCGGGGCTGGTGACATAAGCGGTGGTGCCGCTATCCAGATTGACCGGCAGCGTGTAGTGCGGATCGGCCGACGGGGCGGCGGCCAGCGAGCCGTCATTGTTCGTGCCGGTGTTATAAAGCCCGAGAATCGGCGTCGGCGTCGTGGCCCGGGCCGCACCGGCGCCCAACGTGAGCGCGGAAAGCGATGCGATACTTGCGAACATCATACGGGAAGCAGTGCGATTTTTGCGTTTCTTGAGTTTCATGAGTTTTCCTTAAAAATATTGTTGTTTAGGTTTCTCGGTAAGCAATGAGGAAATCACCAGTATACGTCCGGGATTTCCGTGTGAACGATCACCTCGCGTTAAGCGCACCAGGCAGTGCCTGTTTCACCTCCGGCGTCATAAGTGTGTTGCGGGTTTGCGAGGGAGCGTCCAAAACCCGCAACCCATGTTGGAGGATGCTGGTGCAAGCGGCGCCGGCAACGGTCGTAGCCGAGCGATGCGGCCACCACCACGGTGGAAACCGTCGCCACAATTGCCGTCACCGTCGCCGTGAGCAACCAATGGCAGAGATATTGGCATTCGCGCCATAGGTAAGCGCCGGTGCTACCGGCAGTTGTCCCGCGTTTAACTCGGGTTGCCGGTAACGGCAACACCTGCGGTGTTAGCACGGTAAGAAACGGCGAGCCGTGGTTGGTGTCCGATGGCAAGCGTGTGAATTCCGGGAAAGTTGCGGGCGTCTGGCAAGCCAGCGGCTTACGCCGCCGGCCCGATAGCAGCGGCCGGCCGCCCAGATGGGTGTCACTATCATAGATATCAAGTACGTCCGGCAGCGTACTTTGGTACAAGATCGCTTGAGCGTTGCAGTTCATGGTTTTCTCCTGTTTTGGTCAGCGCGCGGACCATTAGGGTCCGGTTGCCCAGTGACTTCATGCGGTTACGTTAGTTGTAATTATGTTTGCATCAGCGCGGTCGCCGACGCCGGCGAAGGCCCAGCACTGTGCCGCCGATGGCAATAAGGCTCATGGTGGCGGGTTCGGGAACGGCGGTAACGGCGTTGTCGATGGTGTTGTCATCAAGCGTCACCGCGCCGGTTTCCGCCAAAGCGCTGCCGTTGATAATGGTTGCGCCGGTGTTTAACGTGATGCTGTCCAAGGCGAGAATGTGTCCTTCAAACGCGGTGTCGGTGCCCAGCGTCGCCGAACTACCAACCTGCCAAAACACGTTGTTGCCTGGCGTGGAGCCGCCATTGATGGTGAGGACCGACGCGTTGCTGGCGGTGATCAGCGTGCTGCCGATCTGGAAAACGAATAACGCGTTGGCATTGCCGTTGTCGTTGAGAGTGAGATTGCCCGTCAATCCCGCCGTTGACGAAAAGAAATAGACACCCGGCAGGAGGGTCTGTCCACCCAGATCCTGACCGGTCAAGCTCTGCGTTTTTGCCAAGCCGGCGGCAGTGTTGTACGCGGTCATCAGGTCATTTTGCGCTTGCAGCGTGGCCCCGTTGGCGGCCTCGGCGATGAACGGCGGCGTTATGGTCCCCGGGGGGAAGCCGGTTATCGAGGATAGCGTGTCGGGGCTTAGCCCTACATCGCCACCATTGATAACCGTCGAGCCGGTATTGGTCACCGTCGAGTAGGCCAAGACGGAAAAGTTCCCTGCGGTGCCCAATGGGATGGTGCTGGCTCTTGCTTGCAGCGGGATACCCGCCAAAGGCGTTATCGCCAGCAGCATCAGGGTCTTTCTACGTATTCCAGAAATCCTCATGGCGCATCTCCTTTCGGTAAGATGGGTCCAAAAAAAAGCCGACGCAACCGAACACCTGCGGTGTTCTATTGCGTCGGCATACTCTTTAATGGGTCTCTCGGCGTTTGGCGGAGGTACCCTTTATTTAGTCGTCCGAAACCTTCGATATCCTTTCGCGAGCCATCGCAATCGATTGCTCCGCGAACACCCCATCATAGGCGGGTCAATCTGCAAGGCAAATTAATAATTAGAATAATCGGTCTACGATTCATTCCGGGAAAGAGTCAGACTGGGATGCAGCGCTATAGGTTGCGTATGCCCCTGCAACAGCTTTCGCTGTTTCAGGGGATGATGGCCGCTGACTTCCGGCTCAGGTGTATGGAGCGGAAGCCTGCGGCCGGGGCACTGCAAAAACTCCGTTGCCAAGTCCGCGCCCAACGCTCAGCGGCCGGCTAGCGGCGTGGTGCGTCGTCGCCGCAGCAGCAGCACCCCGGTACCAGCAATCACCAGCAGACCCAGGGTTGCCGGCTCGGGTACGGCGTTGGTCGGACCAAGATAAGGCACGTTGGCGGTCACGCCATCGCTAATTCCGGCGTTGTTGATGAATTCCGACGTGGAGTTGGTCTGGAAGAAGACCTCCGCCGAAAAGTCACCGGCCGGCATTTGCGTCCCTTCCGTGCCGTTACCGGTGGCGCTGCGAAACTGTATGTTGAGATTGTCGTTGCTGTCCCAGTTAATCGAGTTGGGGTTGCCGTTGGTCCAACCAGGATAACTGCCGGTAGCGGCGGTAGCAGTGGTGCCGGTACCATCGGCGCCGTTGTTCAGAATCTGTAGGCCGGATTCCGCCGTCCAGGCGTTGAGCGTCAAGCGCGCCACCGCTTCAGTGGATGCGCCGGTCGCGGTAATCTGGTACACGAATGTCAGGTAACCGGTTATCGGATCCTTGTAGACATTGGATGCCAAGGTTCCCGCGATCGTGCTGTTACCAATCGTCGTGCTATAGGATTGCACGGCGGCTTCCAGCCCAGGGGTTACCAAATTCGCCGGTGTGACCACGCTGGGCAAAATGGTGGCGTAACCCGGGGTATTGGTCGAACTGGGGCCATAATCTGAACCCGTCGCGGTTAACGGCACCGGCGCGGCCGTTGTCGATGAGGTGAATACCGCCGCCGCCAGACCAATGCTAAGAACGCCCGGCATCAAAAGAGAGCGTTTGCTACGAATCATACTTGTACTCCTTAAAGAATTGCCGGCCTGGCCGACATGCCCCGGTTCGGATGTGTCCAACACGGACACCGATCAGTTAGCCGAAAAGGGCACACGGGCGTTGGGTCGTCAAGTTCCTCACTGGTAAGCCCCAGCGACAGCTTTCGCCGTTGCGGGGGTGATCACCGACAAACAAAAAAAGCCGACGCAGCCAAACACCAGCGGTGTTCAACTGCGTCGGCTTACTTTCTAACTGGTCTCCCGGCCGTTGGCCGAATTACCCTTTATTTAGTCATCCGAATACGGCGATATATCTTGGGGAGCGGCATTATCTATCGCTCCATGATGGTCTTAATTGCAATCGCTGTGCCTGGCGCTAAAAAATCGCGCGGATTGCTCATAAACCATGGTTATTAACAGAGTTATGAGAATATATCACGGCGTTGGATTCGTGCCTTGCCATGCAAATAACTGGTTATAATGAACATTCATCGTCCTAAAATAACCAATCACTAAGCTCTTCAACGCAAGACCAGAAGAATTCCGGAATGAGGTATTGTCAAATGTCGTGGATGAAGTTTGAAGCTCAAGCGGCAAGTTTGACTCCATCTTGAAAAATGACGCCGGCGATCAGCTCCGGCAGCAACGTGCTGCCGTTGAGTTTACGCCAGTGATTCTGTGCCGACTCCACCAGCTTGAAAGCCATCGCCAGGCAGGCGGTGC
>Ga0316217_10000558_pt1 | contig 52554 bp, 25 predicted proteins | sample 1anoAmetaG_FD_203633 | JGI IMG/M metagenome (GOLD analysis project Ga0316217, IMG submission 203633) | Freshwater microbial communities from Trout Bog Lake, Wisconsin, USA - 1anoA | ecosystem: Environmental > Aquatic > Freshwater > Lake > Hypolimnion/Profundal zone | place: USA: Wisconsin...
TTCCAGCACGCCTATTCAAGTTGGCGGGACCAGTTTGGCCAGTCCCATGTGGGCCGGCATACTCGCGGTCGCCAACCAGGAACGCGTGGCGGCCGGAGAGGCGGTGCTTAATACCACTTCATCCAACGCCACCCTGGCGCTGCTCTACAGCCTTCCCAGTGCCGACTTCCACGACATCACCACCGGCAGTAACGGCCATGCCGCCACCGCCGGCTATGACCTGGCCACCGGCCGGGGCACGCCTATTGCCAATCTGCTGGTTCCGGGACTCGTGGGCAATGTGACCGTGCAACCGGCGCCGACCATTGGGGCATTCACCGTTTCGCCGGCCACGGTAGCGCAAGGCACCACCACCACGGTCACGCTGACCGCCAGCAATGTCACCGATACGTCGGCCGCCACCATTACCGGCGTGCAGTTCTATCTGGAAAGCAATGGCACCGCGGGCCTGCAAACCACCGATACCCTGGTTGGCGCTGGAACAAAGGGAACCGGCACCAGCAACTGGACCTACACGGTTTCCACCGCCGGTTTGGCGGCCGGAACGTATACGTACTACGCCATCGCCACGGATAGCTCCAGCGTCACCACCGCCACCGGCACCAGCGCTCCGACGGCCACGCTGACCATCACCCCGCCGGCGGTGCCGGCCCCGGCTATCGGGTCGGTCACCATCAGCCCTGCGGCGATCGCCCAAGGCGCCACCACCACCATTACGCTTTCGGCCAACAGCGTTACCGACACCACGGCCGCCACGATCACCGGCGTGCAGTTCTACCTGGAAAGCAATGGCACCGCGGGCCTGCAAACCACCGACACCCTGGTGGGCACCGGCACCAAGGTGACCGGTACCAGCAATTGGACCCTGACCCTGTCCGGCGCCACCCTGGCCACCGGCACCTATACGTACTACGCCTTGGCCACCGATAGCGCCACGGTTACCAGCGCCACGGGCACCGCGGCCCGTTCGGCCCTGCTGACGGTTACCCCGCCCGTGGCACCCAACCCGGTTATTGGATCGGTCAGCGTGAATCCCACGGCGATCGCCCAGGGGGCCACCACCACGATCACGCTCTCGGCCAACAGCGTCACCGACACCGCGGCCGCCACGATCACCGGCGTGCAGTTCTACCTGGAAAGCAATGGCACCGCCGGCCTGCAAACCACCGATACCCTGGTGGGCACCGCAACCAAGGTGACCGGTACCAGCAATTGGACCCTGGCCATTTCCGGCGCCAGTCTGGCCGCCGGCACCTATACCTACTACGCGCTGGCCACCGATAGCGCCACGGTCACCAGCGCCATGGGCACCGCGGCGCGCTCGGCCCTGCTGACCGTCACCGCCCCGGCCCCGGGCGCCCCGGCGAACGATAACTTCGCCAACGCCACGGTGCTGACCGGCGCCACGCTCAGCGTCACCGGCACCAATGTTGGTGCCACCCGGCAAGCCGGTGAACCTTATATTACCGGCAATCGGGGCGGCAAATCGGTCTGGTATTCCTGGACGGCGCCCAGTACCGGCAAAGTCACCATCACCACCGCCGGCAGTAACTTTGATACGATGCTTGGGGTCTACACCGGTTCGTCCGTGACGGCCCTCACCCTGGTGGCCAGCAACGATGACGTTTCCCGTAACAATCTTACCAGCGCCGTCGCGTTCAATACCGTAGCCGGCACCACGTATGCCATCGCGGTCGATGGCTACAACGGCGCCTCCGGCAACATCACCCTGAACATTGCACTGGCGCTCAAGCCGGCCAATGACAGCTTTGCCAATGCCACCGTCATCACCGGCACGACCGCCAGCGTGACCGGATCGAATATCCTGGCCACCCGGGAAGCCGGCGAACCCACGATCACCGGCAACCGCGGCGGCGCTTCGGTGTGGTACACCTGGACGGCCGCCGCCAGCGGCACCGTGAGCCTCAACACCCACGGCAGCAACTTCGATACCATGCTGGGTGTCTTCACCGGCACTACGGTTTCGTCCCTGACCACCATCGCCAGCAATGATGACGATCTGGCCAATTACACCCTGACCAGTGCCCTGACCTTCAATGCCACCGCGGGCACCACCTATAGCATCGCCGTCGACGGCTACAACGGCGCCACCGGCACGATCTCCCTGAACCTGACCCAGACCACCGGCGCCACGCAACCCGCAGCCCCCAAGGCGGCGGATCCGGTCTACGTCGGCGGCCCATCGCCGTTCATCTTGGGTTTCTGGACCATCTAAGCTCCGGCCGCGGAACGTACGGGATAGATTCAACCTTTAGAACAGCCCTGCCCGGCACACTGCTGGGCAGGGTTGTTTTTGCACGGGTCGCCACCCGCACCAGGCGCACCGACCAATGACAACTTTGCCAACGCCACCGTACTTTCCGGCGCGACGCTCGGCAGCACCACGAACGAGAAGGCAGGAGCCAGAAGGCAGCAGGCAGAAGATTCTGGCGATGCGGACCTGTTGGTCAGTGGTCCGTGGCGCGTGGTCATTGGTAGAGTCATGGTCCGGTGGTCAGTTCGGGCGAAAGGACACTATAGGGCCTTCGAGCCATTGAGCGGCGGAACGAAATTATGAATTCTGAATGCTGAAATCTGAATGCACCGGGGGGGGCGTATTGCCGGCACGCTCTGAGACGACGCCTGCCGGCCGCGGAATGCGGGGTGGGCTTGCGTGCCGTCAGGGCGTGGTTACAATGAACCTAACATATTGCGAACGTGCATGGAGGAAACTTTCCGCACGGAGGTGGCCCGGTCCCGAATCGGAGGCCTGCCATGCTCCCCCTCCACCCGCTCCAACCCCTTCCTGCAGTCCGTACCCCACCCGCCACGGTCTATCGTCCGCGGCAACCGCTGGAAAGCGACCTTCACCGGCTGTTGCGCGAGCACTTTGCGGACCTCCGCGGCGTTTACCGGGCCCACAAGGAGCACTGCCGGCAGTATCCGCGGCCTGCGGACCCGGACCTATTTGGCGGAGTGGCGCGGAACTTTCAGGTTTTTGAGCCGCGGGACTTCCTGGCGGAGTTGACCCAGCACATTCCCAACCAAGGGGAACATCTGATCCGATACTACGGCGGCTATTCCAACAAGGCGCGTACCGGAAGCAGCATCGCAGATGGCGGCGGCACGGAAGAACCTGGTCCGCGTGCTGACCGGGCGCCAGGAAGGCCTCCTGACGCAGATGGGGCTTCTGGAGTAGGTGCGGCCCATGCCCCCATGCCGGGCATACCCCGTATGCCCGCTGCAAGTTCGTTTGATGGCTTCGCGTTAGCGCTTTCGATAGAATATAGGCACTGACGCCGGGCGACGTGGACGCTTTACCGCGTCTGAGCCCGGGACCGCAGCCAAGAGGGGACGGAGCCATCGGAAATGGATGCCCCTACCATTTGAGCGTTTACGTTTGCCGCAACGGAGCCCGCTATGACCAAATCCCAATTGCTGCCGCAGATCCTTCACCTTCCTGCCGAGGATCGCCTGGCGCTGTTGGAGGACATCCGGCAGAGTCTGGCAGAAGACGCCGCACTGACGCCGGTGCAGGTTACTGATTTGGAGGACCGGCTGAAGGATTTGGATGCCAATCCTCAGGCCGGCGATCGTTGGGAAGCGGTCCGCGCACGCCTGCGGGCGCACCAATAAGCCTACCGGTCATCATTCGTCCTTTTGCCGAGCTGGATCTTGCGGAAGCACGTGATTATTACCGGCAGGAAAGTTCGGCACTGGAAGATCGCTTCCTGGATCAAGTGGCGCAGGCTGTTGGCCGTATCATGGAATCGCCAAACCTGTTTCCCAAAGTGTTGCGCGATGTCCGCAAAGCTCCTGTTCATGTTTTCCCGTATAACCTTTTCTACGTTGTGCGGCGCGACACCATCATCGTTGTCGCAGTCTACCACCACAGCCGTGCGCCGTCGGCATGGAACTTACGTCTGCCACGCGGTTAAGAACGATCAATGGCAAACCGCGGCACATCAGGTGCGGGGATCGCGCCAACAGGGGAATGTAGATGGAAAGTGGTGTGCTGAACATAACTGCGCCCGAAATGCCCGGGGGCGTTCTCCGGGCGATGGTGGCCACGGGTTACGAGGCCGGAAATGGCTTGGAGGCGTGGCGTTTGGTGCTGGCAGGACCAAATTTTCCCCCCGCCCCCCACACCCCCCGCCCCCTGGACGGTCCCGCCCGCCCCGGCTAATCTTTCGCGAAAATCAAAATTCCTATCAGTCGCGCATGAGCCTCAGCTCATCCGGAGGCGATGAAAATGGGCTGTGCGTCTGGAGGGCATTCTGGATGGTGGCTTGGAAAGAGATGGCTACTCGTGCCGGGTCACACCCAGCCGTTGCAGGGCCTGTTGCGCCTCCAGATTGCCCTGATCTGCTGCACGGCGATACCAATCGATGGCGGCTCCGTTATCCCGGTCTACCCCACGACCATTCTCATAGGCGGCACCAAGCTGAAACTGGGCCACGTCATCGCCATATTCAGCGGCCTTATGCAGCCACTTGAAGGATTCGCCCACGTCTTTTTCGATATGGCGACCGGATTCGTAAGCCTGACTCAAGGCCCGCATCGCCAGCGTGCATCCTCGCTCGGCAGACCTGCGTACCCATCTCAGGGACTCTGGCATGTCGGCCTTCACACCCAGACCATCATGGTAGCACAGCGCGAGATTGTACATTGCCCGAGCGTTGCCCAGATTTGCACTGCTTTGAAACCAACGGGCACCTTCGGTTGCGTCCTTGGGTACCCCTTGGCCAAAGTAGTAAGCATCACCAAGACGGAGCATACCCGTCGCACTGTCGCGGTCTGCTGCCGCACGGAACCATTTGACCGCTTCTTCTTCGCTCTTCTTTACGCCGCCGCCCGTTGCATAGGCATTGCCAAGCAAGATCATGCCACCGGTTCCACCCCGCTCCGCAGCACGACGGTACCAACCCACAGCTTCGACCGCATCAACCCGTCCGCCAAACCCTACGCCGAAGAGGAGACCTAAATTGGCCATTCCTTGCGGGTCACCGAGTTCTACACTCCGCTTGATCCATTTAACACCCTCCGCATTATTTGCGGCGACACCCAGCCCTTGGATGTACATCAACCCCAAGTCCGCCATTGCCGTTGCATCGCCAGCTATCGCTCCCCGATGAAACCAATCAACCGCCTGCTTCGCATCCATGGGAACACCTATCCCATCGCGATAGAAACAGCCGACAAGATCGTTGGCCTTGGGATGGCCCATGTTGGCGGCTTCGCGGAAAGCAGCCAGTGCTTGTTCCAAATCCACCACGCCAGCCTTGCCAGATCGAAGTTGCCCACCTTTGTTGAAGAGGGCCACGGCCTCTGGTGTCGCGGTGGATGTCGTCAGCGACCGTACTTGGGCCGCAGGCCACGTGGTGGGAATGGTAGTGGGCACCGAGGCAGGCCATGTCGTCGGCAGCGATTGCGATGGGTTTGCGGGCAAAATGACTGGCATGGGCTGGGGGGCTGCGATCAGCCATGTCGTCGGCAACGACGTTTTGACCGGCATAAAGGCGGACACGTAGGTTCGGACCAGTGCGCCCGCCGCCACGCATACGACGACAAATAAGCCGATCATCCCCCACTTCGACCGCAACATGTTACGCACATTGAAGGGCATCTGGGTAACTCCAAGTCCATCAGTTACGTGTCAGGCTGTTCTGCCTGCATCGCCGAAGGTCATTGTGGGGCATTTTAGCTGCGGCCTGCCCCGCCGTATACGTTGCCGTCAAGCCCCTTGCGACTACAGACCGTCAGCGGCAATTATGAACAGGCGGTCTCGTTACGTGCGTCGTGGCGTGGGAAAATCCCCCACCTGAACGACCCTTTGGGTTTTGGCCAACGGATGCTGACCTACCTTTCAGGTTTCATGCCCGGTAAAATGCACCCATGACATCAGCGTCAGATTCGCCGCTGGCCGCCGCGACACGGCCCCGTGCGTTTGGGCGACGGCTCACCGCGACGGTAATTATCCGCTTGGACTTCTGCCCGTTGGAGCCTGCTTCATGATGCCAACGCTCATCTTGTTACCGGGACTGGACGGCACGGGCAAGCTGTTTCGACCACTGCTCGAAGTGATCCCCCAGCAGATCGCCACGCGGGTGATTGCATATCCTGCCGATCAGGTCCACTCCTACGATGGACTCTTCCGTGCCATCGAAGAAGAACTCCAAGGCGAGCAGGCCATGATCCTCGTGGCGGAATCCTTTTCCGGCCCGTTGGCACTGCGCTTGGCCGTGGCCCACCCCACCATCCGGGCGGTCGTTCTCTGTGCCAGTTTCGTTTCTTCGCCCGTCTCGCGTTGGCCTCGTCCGTTCGTCCAACCCTTCCTATTCCGCCTGCCCATGCCTGCTTTCGTCATGCGGCGTTTCCTGCTGGGTCCCAGTGCCCCTGATGCGCTGGTGCAGGAGGTGCGGAACGCCATCCGGTCAGTCCGGCCGCAGGTATTGGCACATCGCGTGCGGGAGGTTCTGGCCTTGGATGCCTCCGCTGCTTTGGAACGCTGTCCCGTGCCCATCCTCTATTTGCGCGCCGTCCACGACGCCTTGGTCGGCCCAGCCAGCTTCGAGACCATTGGTGCCATCCGGCCAGACGTGACGGTCAGTCCGGTGGATGGGCCGCACCTGCTCTTACAGGCACGACCAGCAGCGGCATGGGCTGTGATCATGCAGTCCTTGGAGGCGGGCGGGTTCCTTTCCGCGATCCCCTCTGCGCCTGTTCAGTGATTTAACCGTGTACGGCCACCGTACGCATGTGGCCCCTGTTTGGGTAACGGTATACGCCTCTAGAAACGTAACGGGCGTGGTGATTAATGGTCAGCGTTCCGATACCTACGACTGGACTTTTGACTTCGACCTTCGACAGGATCAAAGGATAGCGGCAATTCAAGCCGTTTATGGTAAACTCGACAGTTCTGTCCACATATTTTAGACTCGCGTAGATTTATACGCGTCTTTAACTAACGTCGGCTATCGGTTTTGAGTCCGCTCGCTGGTGGCACGAACGCGGCGCAAGGAATGAATGATGCGGTCTAGAAAACAAATACTTTGGTTCTTCATCCTTATCGCTGGTCTGTCATTGCCATGTCTGCTTTGGCCACAGATTTGCATTTCAGTGTTCAGATGGGCGATTGCGCATCCGCTTCCGGAGGATGTTACAAGGGCGGCGCTGGGCAGCGCGTTTAACTGGGATGGGCCAAATACAGGGATAAAGTTCGATGCGATTAAGGGCGAGACGACCGGCAGGCATGAATCGAGCGTGTTCTTTCTGGCGCACACTACTGCGCCGGAAATTGATCGCATCAAAGAAAATGTTATTTCACCAGCTAGCCCGGGCCTGCAAACAAAAGATGTGCAAGAGCATGCGGAAGCAGAGTTCGCTCGCAGGACGATGCGACACCGGAACTTTCCCAATTGGTGGAATACGAACGCACTACCAGATGCCGATGTGGTTCGCGTTAACCACACTTGGTTTATCTTCTCCAAAAGCACGGGCTTGATCTACGTCTACCGCGAGTGATGAATCTTATTTCGGCCGTGAGAATTTAACGACAACTGAGGCTTTGCAGCCCCGATCGCCGTAAGACAGATTACACTGCGGCCACGGCAGCATCCACCCAGCGACCATGCCACACACTGAATTCCATACCGACGATGCACTGCAAGGTTGGCAGCGTATGCAAACCTTGAACGGTGGGCGGGTTCCTTTCCGCGATCCCCACTGTGCCGGTTCCCTGATGTGACCGTGTACGGCTACCGTACACATTTGGCCCCTGTTTGGGATTCCGGTAATTCCGTTGTTACGCAATGCCATACCCCCGATATAATATGGCGGGAAAGATGAAAACCCCCCGCCCCCTGGACGGTCCCGCCCGCCCCGGCTAATCTTTCGCAACAATCAAAGTTCCTACCAGTGCGGCTTCAGGCTGCGGCGCGGCCCAGGCCGCCGGCAAGGCACGCGGCGTTGAGCACCAGGATCGTTCGATTGGCGGCACAGTAAATATTGGAAACCAAAGCGCCGCACGCGGCGCCCAGAGATTCCGGCACCGATTGCAGGGTAGTGTGGCCGAAAGATTCCACCGCCGAAACTTCATCCACCCCCACCGCAAACTGCTGGTCGCCAACCTTCATGACCACCGCGATTTCGCGGCTGGTTTCACGCAGCAACGTGCGCAGCGCATCAAAGGATTGGCGGAGTTCGCACAGATCGGTATCGCGCGTGGTCTCGATCAGGGCCTGGGCAGCAGCAAAACGGGATTCCGCCGTCAGCGTGTTGATCCGATCGGCAATGGCGTGGATGCGCCGGTGCGGATAATCGAAGGAACGCCACAGTGACATGACCGCGACGCTTTGATTGCAGGGAGTGTACGTGTCATACCATTTGCCGAACTTGCATTTATGAGGGTCGCGGGCCAGCGTAAAGGGACGTTTTTCACGCGTGGCCGCACAGAGTTCCGTCAGCCAATTGACATGATCCTGTTCGCGCTCGTGCAGGATCCCGATCAGCGTTTGCACTTCCTGCTGTAATGACGGCAGGCCCAACTGCACGCGGAGATCCAGCACGGGCAGCACTTGCCCGCGCAGATTCATGACGCCGCGGATCGCGGGCGAACGCTGCGGCACGAAGGTGATCGGCGGCAGCAGGACCATGGATCGCACACAGTCCGTCGGCAGCGCCAGCAGCGTGTCCTGCAGTTTCAGGACCAGGTGCGAAGTGTGGGCCGGGCCATTAACTACGTGGGGCGGCGGCAGGGATGACACGAAACACCTCTCGTACTGGAATTCCTACTACCTGCTGCATCGACTTATAATGCTTGGCTGTTAACGCTTCTGTATTGCTTCGCTGCAACGCCTTATAATGTCGCGCTCCGCCCGCCCCCAGTAATCCCATTCACGTTTTGGCAACAAGTAAATTTCCGTGCTCTGTAAAGGTCATTCGGGGTGATCATCTATGGGCATTAGCACCTCTCCGAGGGTGATCATCTATGGCGGCACCCGCCTGGCTCCATCCACGGCGGGTGATCACCTATGGCTTTTTCGCGTCCTATTGCCACTCGGGTGATCACCTATGGCATTGCTGCGCCCTATCGCGGCCGGGGGTGATCATCTATGGGCGCACCGCCGGGGCACCTGATCTTGGTGCGTGCCCCGCTTCTGGGCAGGATTGTTCCGAATTCTCTTTCAGGAATGGATGGCTGGACGAAATCCGCATTTCCATGGATGATCTCCCGCATGTGCCGCTTTCGTATTTTTTTCGTATTGATTCCACTGCTGGTGCTGGGCCAGCGGCTCCATGGACAACGCCTGGAGACCACCTTGAATGATGGATGGCGGTTTGCGCAGGGCGATCCGGCCGGAGCGCAGACCACGGAATTCCAGGACCGCGGATGGGAAACCGTGGCCGTTCCACACACGTGGGACCGTCTGGCCGAACCGCAGAGCGCCCCGGCGAAAACATCCCCCATGCGTGGTCCAGCCTGGTATCGGCGGACGCTGGAATTCCCGAAGACGGCTCCCGGTGCACGGACCTTCCTGCGCTGCGAAGCTGCCGCGCTGGTGGCCGATGTCTACTTAAACGGCACCAAACTCGGAGCGCATCGCGGCGGTTTCACCGCCTTCACCTTCGAGCTCACCGCGGCACTCCAACCCGGCCCCAACCTGCTGGCGGTGCGGGTGGACGACACCCATTTCGAGGATATCGCCCCGCTAAGCGGGGATTTCACCGTGTTCGGCGGACTCTATCGGCCGGTGCACCTGCTCCAGACCGGCCCACTGTGCATCAGCCCCCTGGTCAACGGCAGTCACGGCGTGTGCATCCGCCAATCGGATGTCAGCCGGGAGCGGGCGCGCGTTTCCGTGACAACCTTTCTCTCGAACAAGGATGCCGGCGCGAAAACATACATGTTGCGCACATCCGTCCGGGACGCTGCCGGCCATGCGGTCGCGGTGCAGGAATCCCCTGTGGAACCCAAGGCCACAGCCGCGGAGGAAACACTCATCGTTGAGCATCCCCACCTCTGGGACGGCATCGCCGATCCCTATCTCTACGCGGTACAGGTTGAGCTGCTCGTGGATGGCAAGGTCATGGACGCCGTCACCGAGCCGCTGGGCCTGCGTTTTTTCCACTTCGACAAGGACACCGGCTTCACCCTCAACGGCCATCCCTGCCGCCTGCGCGGAGTTTGCCGGCACCAGGATCACGGCGGCTGCGGCTGGGCCACCAGCCAACTGGACCAGGACCAGGACATGGCGATCCTCCGCGAAATCGGCGCCAATGCCGTCCGCCTCGCACACTACCCGCACTCGGACTATTTCCTGAGCCTCTGTGACCGCAACGGCATCATCGCCTGGTCCGAGATCCCGCTGGTGGACGTGCTGGGAAAATCCGCCGCGTTCACCCAAACCGCCACCGGCCAACTGGAGGAAATGATCGCCCAACTCGGCAATCATCCCTCCATCGCCGCCTGGGGGCTCTGGAACGAACTCCAGGGCGGCGCCCCCGCGCTGCCCGTCATCGGCATGCTCAACGACCGCGCCCACTCCCTGGACCCCACGCGTCCCACGACCGCCGCGTCGTTTGCAGGCTCCGAAAAATGGTGCCCCGCGGCCACCGCGCTCACCGATCTGCTGGCCACCAACACCTACCCGGGTTGGTATCGCGGTATGCCCGAGGGCATGAACGATGCCCTCGACAAGTTCCGTAAATTCGCCCCCCATCAACCCCTCGCCGTCAGCGAGTACGGCGCGGGAGCCAGCATCCACCAGCACCAGCAGGGCATGACCAAAGCCCCAGCCCCCCGCGGCCCGTGGCATCCGGAGGAATGGCAGGCCATCGTCCATGAAACCAATTGGAAAGCCATCGAGAGCCGGCCCTTCATCTGGGGCTCGTTCATCTGGAACCTCTTCGATTTCGCCAGCGCCCACCGCAAGGAAGGCGACACGCCCGGCATCAACGACAAAGGACTGGTCACCCGCGACCGCAAGGTGAAAAAGGATGCCTTCTACTTCTACAAAGCCTCCTGGTCCCCCGAACCGGTCCTGTATATCACCAGCCGCCGCCACAGCATCCGCACCGCGCCGCAGACGCCGCTCAAGGTTTACTCCAATGCACAAAACGTAAAGCTCGCCGTCAACGGCCAGGAACTTCCGCCCGCCCAACACGAGGGCGTCATCCACCAGTGGCAGGAAATCACCCTGCAAAAAGGCCCCAACATCGTCAGCGCCACTGCGCAACGCGCCGGCCAAACGATCACCGACCAGGTTACATGGACCCTCGATCCCGCTGCCCCCCTGCCCCCACACGAGTAAGCCGGTTTTCCGGAGGATTTCATTGGCGCGGACCCAGCAGATCCTCGATATCCAAGGACTCGGGATCTGGGTTGCGAACGGGCTTTTTGGCCGGCGGCGGGGGTGCGCCGATCCCAAACTCGTCCAGCCACGCCTGCGTTTCGCCGGGGCTGCCGGTGCCGGATGACTTCCTGCGGCTCACGGCGCCGGGAGAGCCCTTGCGACGGCCGGTCAATTCCTTCAGATAGCTATCGCACGACCGCACCTTGGCCCCGAGGCGCTGTACCGCCGCCCCCAGCGCCCGATCATCGGTCACCACGGTGGTTGCCGCGCCACGCCCGGCACGCACCACCAGTTGCTGGATGACGGTATCGGCCGGAATACCCGTGCCGGAGTAAACCAGGTTGAGATCCGGGAATTCGTTTTCCGACGGCTCATCGGGTTTGGGCCGGCCATCGAGCACCAGGGTGGTCTTGGGACGCTGCGGCTGGGCGACAATCCAGCGGCACAAGGTTCGCACCCCCAAGTCCGAGAGCATGCCGCCGAGTGCCGCGCCGGCATAGACGCAATTGTAAGTGTCGATGATGATCATGGGCAGTGGTCCGTGGTTAGTGGTGGCTTTATTTCAGGGCCATAGCGCGTTCGACGTGTTCCAGAATCGCATGCAGTACCACCTGATGGGCTTCCTGGATATGGGCCGTGGTGTCGGCCACGACCAGGGTTATATCGCACAGCGCCGCCGCCTGGCCACCGCCTTTGCCCAGCAGGCCGACCACTGTTCCGCGGGCCTGGCGCATGGCGGTGCAGGCACGCAGGAGGTTTGGGCTTTGGCCGCTGGTGGAAAAAATCACCAGTACGTCGCCCGGGGCCGCCAGGGCTTCAATCTGCCGGGCGAAGATGTAGCTGAAGTCCCAATCGTTGGCGATGCAGGTCAGGGCCGTCACATCGCTGTTGAGGCAGATGGCCGGCAGCGCCCGCCGCGACAGGGCGTATTTACCGATCAGCTCTTCGGCCAGGTGCAGGGCTTCGGCGGCCGAACCGCCATTGCCAGCGGTCAACACTTTATTGCCGTTGGCCAGGGCGGACGTTAGGGCACCGCAAATACGGGCTAGGACTTCCACTTGGGTATCGAGTGTGCCGATCACGCGCGCCGCCCCGGCAATCCATGCCCGCAGGGCCGCGGGATCGGGAGTGTCTGGGACCTGATGTGCCATGGAATAGTCTCCGCCTTTTACTCTGCGCCCATCATGCGCCGCAGTGCTGGTGGTGCCCTGCCAAGATACTCGATTGTCCATCAAAATGCATGGACAAGTCGCGGAGGCATCTACGGGTTCAGGGCCATTGCCCATGCCCCCCATGGATCGCCAGCCACCATCATCTACACAAGTCCCGTGGCTGGTCGAATACCCCACAATGGGACGGAAGATTCCGTGGCGGATAGACCGTCAAAACTCTGCGGCCGTCATTTCTGTGGGTGGGCGGACCGATTGGCGCCCGTTCGCGAACATGCCCAGCGGGGCCCCTTGCCCCATTGGGCATGGCACCCCCGGCCACCGACGCCGCCGAAAGGCGGAACGCCAAACAGCCGCCGTAGATTTTTCTGCAACCAACCACACTCTGCTGCGTATGGCCCCATGAAGGATCCGCCGAGCCGGCGGAGGAGATGTGTGATGAACCATAAGACTGAACTGCTACTCGCCGATGCCTTGGCACTGGGCCTTTTTAGCTCCCTGCGGGACATCCCCCGGCTTTTGACCAACGGGCCGGCCTCCACATCCATGAATTCGCGTTCCGGACGTCCTTCGGGCTCCATGGCCGACGCCCTCTGGCCCAATCCGCAGCGCCCCCAGGCTGGCCCGCCCTATGGCCATCCCCCCGTCGGGCCGGAAAACATGCCACTCCGGATCTAAATACTCCCCGTGCCATCCTTACGGCAGCGCCGCCACGCCGGTTACCCGGTCATGCAGTGGGGCCAGTACAAATCCATCTTCCAAGTTGGCGGGCTGGTCGCCGAAATTCACCGTCACCACCACCCCGTTGGCAAAGCGTGTTTCCTGCACGCTGTGGTCGGCATTGACCCACCGATGGGAAAGCATTTCGCTGTAACCCGTGGCGCGTGCCACGGGCGTGGCCGTCTGATAACTGCGTACAAAACGCTCCGCCTGATCCTGCCAGAGCTGGCGCGTAAACATGAACATCGGCGGCGTGCCGTACAGTGCGTTCCACAGGTCGCGCCGGTCCCACAGGGCCGGCAGCTTGTTGTTGTAATCGCCCCAGTACCACTGCGCCACCACGCAATCGTGATAGACCAGTTCCCACAACGGCAGGCGGTAATAATGGCCGGTCTGAAATTTGGCCACCCGCGGCGGCACCGCCGTCACCAGTTCCTGCATATGCCGCCCGGCATCCGGCACCCGATACGGCCCCAGGCTCAGCATGCCTTCAAAGTAGTGCACGTAGGGCACCGCCGCCTCGTGGCCGGTTTCGCTCCCGGTCACCAGGCCGCAATCGCCACTGATAAATTTCAGCAGGTCCATCTTGAATTTGCGGCTGTCGCTGCGCGTCATGGGGTGGTCCGGCGCATAACATTCGTGCCATGGCGCCGCCGTCGTGGTATCAATAAAGCGACAGTGGTACGGATGCGTGACCAGTTCCGCCGGAATGCGCGCGCGGGCATAGGCGAGGGCCTGGCGGTCGCACATGACACCGCACGGCACCATCTTGTCGTCCTTGGTTTCCACCTCCCAGCCGCGGGCCAACTGCCCGTCGGCCTCGACGATCAGATCCTTGGGCCAGGCGGCGGGGCTCCAGTCGCCATGCGTCCAGCGCAGGCGCGGGTACTCCGCCGGGTTCATCACATCCTGATAGATATCGTAGCGGCTGGTCAGCACGCCCAGGCTGTTAAGCCCGCGCAGGGTCTCCGGCGTGCCCTGGTTGCTCCACAAGATGTGCCCGATGCCCCGGGCCTGCATGTCCCGGCAGATGGCCACCGACTCCTTCTCCCAGCACCACACGTTGACCGCCCCCACCAGCAGATCGACGGCGGGATTTTCCCGGCGCTTGTCCGCCAGGGTCTTAAACAATCCAGTCTGCTGCGCCCGGGCCCGATACCGTTTGCACATGGCTACATACCCGCCCTCCGGCGTAAGCACGTAGCGCAGGCGGCGCGGCGTACCCAGCGCCCCGCGCTGCGGAACCCACAGGGGTTCCAGGCACAGGCGCCCGGCGCGGCGCGGAATATTCACCGCCGCATCGTCCGGTGTTTCCACAATCGTCTGCACGCCCGCGGCGCCATCGGTAATGCCGTACCACCCCATGCACAGCCCATGGCCGCCGTACAGGTGGTAATACATCGGATCGAGTGTGGCATCGTCCACGGGATAGGCAATGCCTTCGTTGACCGGCAGGATGAGAAACTGTCCCTGGGTCGTGCTAAAAGATCCGGGATAGGCCAGGGGCCGCACCAGTTCCGTGCGGTCCGCCGGCGCGGTGGCCGGAGCATCCGGCCCCCCCGCACCGCCGCCCGAAAGTTCGACCGTCACCTCCGGCAACTGGGGATCCAGTTCCACGGTGGCCTGCACCTTGATCATGGCTGCGGGATCCAGCAGGCCCAGCGTAAAACCGCGCGGGGTCGGCTGCGCTGCCAGTACCACCACTGGAGCGCTCACCTGCTGGCGCCACTGGCGCCCGCTGCGCCGATCGGTCAGCGTCAGCGTACCATCGCCCGTATCGGCGGCCACCGCCAGCACGTCATTGGACGCCTGCACCCGCAGCGGCAGGGCCCCGGGCCGCAGGGCCGCGAGCGTGCCGGCGGCTTGTAGCGTCGCCTGGGCCACCCAGACGGTGCTCGGCCCACTGCCGATGAGCCGCGGTAACATCGTGCCGCTCTCCGGCGGAATAATGAACCGGGACCGCAGCAGTTTCCAATCGGCCGTCGCCCGAGTCGTTTGCCCGCCAAAGCTCCAATCCTTGACGACGTGCTGGCCGTCGCGCAGCACCACGCCCAGCGTCAGGTCACCCTCCCCGGCCACCCGTACCCAGGCCTGGTAGTCATAGATCTGCCCGGGCACCACCGGCACTTCGTGGCTTTGCGCCAGGCTCCAGTCCCCCGTGCTGGTGTGGACGATGCGGACCACCTTGTGTCCGTCGTGCGTGAGGTCCGGGTCCGGCGCCGCATTGCCGCCCGGGGTCCGCGTCCAGAAATCCGCCCACCCGGCGAGCCCCTGGGCAAAATCGCCATTGGACAGGAGGTTGGCCCCGGCCACCGGCAGCGTCCATAACAGCACCGCCAGCCCCATCCATCGATACCGCATAACCCACCTCCGGAAAGTGCCGCCGCGTTTTGGCGCAGCATAAAACACGGGATTTTACCCGTGTTTCATGTTTGTGTCATGTTTAGTGGTAACGGGCCTTAAACGCCCTCAACGGTCACATGATACGGCGGCAGCGCGATCTTGAGCTTGTTGCCCGCCGTCTTGGCGTTGGTTTCCAGGGCGTAAATGATCTGCTTGCCCTTGCGCTTCCCCACAATTACCCGGTTCATGCGCAGCAGGCCCAGATGATGGCTCACCAGCGGCTGGCGCTGTTTGAGTTCCGTGCACAAGCTCGTCACGTTGCTTTCGCCTTGCGCCAGCAGCAGCACAATCTTTAGACGTGTTGGGTCCGACAGCAGGCCAAACAGATCCGACAGTTGCGTCAAGGCCTGATCAGGGGACTGAACCATTACGTATCTCCTAGAACAATGTATATCAAATCCTAATGACGTGCATACTTTAAGGCGAAAATGGCCCCAACGCAAGAGTTGTCCGCGACCGCGTTGCAAGTTGAATTTCCACCTGAAGTTCCAGACGCTCGTCCACCCGTTTCAGGGCACCAGATGTCTGGGATACCGCAGCGCACGCACTGGATTCACCATCGAAATCGGGTCCACGGCAGAGGGACGGTGGAGTTGGCACGCTGATGGGAAACAGCGGAGGTTGGCTGGTAATTCCTCCCGCACATCTCATCCGCATCAATGACGACCAAATCGTCCGTAATTTTTTAGTGCAGTGGTTGCCAATCGACCCCGTACGCAGTAAACTGGTTTCCTCAGTGGGCAATACGCTTTAATTCATAGCATCGGTCGTGCGTCACCAAGCATCATTGCAGGTTTACCTTTATTCATAAAAAGGACAAACTGGTCCTTTAGTCTTATTACTAAGGTATGTCCTTGGCACTGGCCCAGCCAGAAGCCGGACAGGAAAGATTATGACACTGCTACTCGCCTTAATACTCGCACCCTTGGGCTTCGGCCTGGGGTTGCGGTGTCTCCGGGCCGATGGCCTGCGAAAAATCCTCGTGACCCTGGTCACGCTGGCCGTGTGGGGCGGCAGTATCGCACTGGCGCTGCAACCCACCCTCGATCTCAAGCATCTCCCCTGCCCGGCCCACTACGTCAGCACCGTCATGATGGTCCTGGAAATCCTGATGGGGCTCTACGTCATCTATGTTGGCATCCGGGCACGCAACCCGCTGGTGGTCCTCCTCATGGTCGCCCAGTCCACACTCCTGCTCTGGTTCGAATTCACCCAGGGCCAGCACCTGGAAGCCACCCAAGACCTGTTTGTCGATAACTTCGCCCTCATCATGGCCTTGATCAATGGCCTGGTCGGCGGCGGCATTTGCCTCTACGCCCTGGGCTACATGCGGGAATATCACACCACCGCCCACGCCGACGTCCCCGACCGCCGCCCCCTGTTCTTCGCACTCCTGTTCATCTTCATGGGTGCCATGTTCGGCCTGATCTTCTCCAACAACCTCCTGTGGCTCTTTTTCTTCTGGGAAATCACCACCTTCTGCTCGTTCCTGCTCATTGGCTACACCCAAACGCCCGAAGCGCGTCGCAACGCCCTGCGGGCCCTGGTCATGAATCTGGTCGGTGGGCTGGCGTTCGCCATTGCCATCGTCTATGGCCACAAGATCACCGGCAGTATCGAACTCCAAACCCTGCTGGCCAACAATAAGTCACTGCTGCTGCTGCCCGCCGCCCTCCTGTGCTTTGCCGGCATTACCAAGGCGGCGCAGTTGCCGTTTTCCAGTTGGCTGCTGGGCGCCATGGTCGCCCCGACCCCCGTCTCGGCATTGCTGCACTCGAGCACCATGGTCAAGGCCGGCGTCTACATGGTCCTGCGCATGGCTCCGCTGATCACCGAAACCTACGTGGGCATGCTCGTGGCGCTCGTCGGGGCGGTCACATTTGTCGTCGGTTCCCTGGCCGCCATTACCACCAGCGACGCCAAACGCGTCCTAGCCTGGTCCACCATCGCCAACCTTGGCCTGATTGTCCTGTGCGGCGGCATTGGCACCCCCGCCGCCCTCTGGGCCGGCGTGCTGCTGATCATCTTCCACGCCGTCGCCAAGTGCCTGCTGTTCCTGTGCGTGGGCGTGGTGGAACACAAACTCCACAGCCGCGATATCGATGCGATGTCCGCCCTGATCATCAAAATGCCCCGCGTCGCGGGCATGATGCTCGTGGGCATGGCCGGCATGTTCCTGGCCCCCTTCGGCATGCTCATCAGCAAATGGGCCGTGCTCAAAGCCGTGGTCGATGCCCACCCACTGCTCTCGATCTTCATCGTCTTTGGCAGCTCGGCCACGCTGTTCTTCTGGGTCAAATGGATGGGCAAACTGGTGCAAGTCGTCGGCCAGCCGGTGCGCATGGAAAAAGAATTACACCGGGGCGAAGCCGTCGCCATCTACGGCCTGGCCGTGGCCACCTTCCTGGCCTGCCTGCTGTTCCCGGTCATATCCTCCCACATGATCGTCCCCTATATTGATGGCGTCTATCACAATGCCATTGCGATCAACCTGGGGCAGGGCAACATTACCATCATGACCATCATGATGGGGCTGGTGGTCCTGTTCCCCATCGGTTTTCTGCGGCATGCCACCCATGCCCGTAAAGTCGATGCCTATCTGTGCGGGGCCAATTCCGACGGCAGTACCAGCTTTGTCGGTTCGGCCGGGGCCGTGGAAAACGTAACCATGAATAATTATTACATGCGTGGAATTTTTGAAGAGGCCTGGCTCCAACGCTGGGGCGCCATCAGTTGCGCCATCCTGCTGGCCGGAATGGTGGTGCTGGTATGCCGATAAACCACAACCAATTGCTAAGTCTGCTCATTTACCTGGTGGCCGGCCCGCTGGTCGGCGGCATCCTGGCCGGCTGGGACCGGCGTGTGTCCGCCCGCATGCAGGCCCGGCAAGGTCCGCCCATTTTCCAGCCCTTCTTTGATGTCTGGAAACTCTGGCACAAACAAAACCTGGTCGTGCGCCGTTCGCAGAACTATTACATCCATTTCTTCCTGCTGTTTGTCATTTTCACCGGAGCCCTGTTCTTCGTCGGGTTCGACCTGCTCATGGTTATCTTCGCCCTCACCTTGGCGGCGATCTTCTTTGTGCTGGGCGCCTACAAGGCCAGTTCCCCGTACAGCTTCATCGGGGCCGAACGCGAACTGCTCCAGATGATGGCCTACGAGCCGATGATCCTGCTGACCGCCATCGGCATGTACATGGCCACCAAAACGGGCGGGCACGCCGGCAGCTTCCAAGTGCATGACATTGCCCTCCATGGCAAGTCGCTGATCCTGGTCCTGCCGGGCGTTTTCCTGGGCTTCATCTTCGTCCTCCAGATCAAGTTCCGCAAATCCCCCTTCGACCTGTCCTCGTCGCACCATGCCCACCAGGAACTCGTCCGCGGCATCACCACTGAATTCTCCGGCCAGACCCTGGCCCTGATCGAAATTGCCCACTGGTACGAAACGGTATTCCTGCTCGGCTGGGTCTACCTGTTCTTCGCGGCCCAGCCGCTCCTGGGCGTGGCCATGGCCCTGCTCGTTTTCCTGCTGATTATCTTCGTCGATAACGTTTTCGCCCGGCTCAAGTGGCAGGCGCTCCGCAGTGCGTGGATCGTCGCGGCCGTCCTGGGCTTTGGCAATATCATGGTTTTGTCCCTGTGGCACTAAGGCGGACTATGTCTTCAGGCTTGAAAAAATCCCCCTGGGTCATCCATTACGATGCGTCGAGCTGCAACGGCTGCGATATCGAAACGCTCGCCTGCCTCACGCCCGTTTTTGATGTCGAACGTCTGGGCGTCGTCAACACGGGCAACCCCAAGCATGCCGACATTTTCCTGGTCACCGGGGCCGTCAACGCCCAGTGCGATGCGGTTATCCGCAACATCTACGACCAGATGCCCGAACCCAAGGTCGTCGTGGCCGTGGGCACCTGCGCGTGCAGCGGCGGCATATTCCGCGAGTGCTACAACATTTTCGGCGGCGTCAATACCACCATCCCGGTGGACGTCTACGTGCCGGGCTGTGCCGCCCGCCCCGAAGCCATTATCGACGGCGTCGTGCAGGCCCTGGCCGTCCTGGAACAAAAACAAGCCGCGCGCCTGGTCGCGGCAAAGGAAGTTAAATGACCAACCCCATTCCCCCCGAAACCCTGGAAGTCATCACGCTTGAGACCCTGCTGGCGCGCGTTACCACCTACCGTAAGGAAGGCTATCGCCTGGTCGCCATCAGCGCCACCCGCCTGCCCGACCAGGTGGAACTGACCTACAGCTTCGACCTGGACACGCGTCTGGCTTCCGTGCGGATCACCATCCCCGCCGCCGCCGCCACGCTGCCGAGCATCAGCGGCATTTATGGCGCCGCGGTCCTGTACGAAAATGAAATCCACGACCTGTTCAATGTCCAGGTCACCGCTATGGCCTTGGATTTTCACGGCACGCTTTATAAAACCGCCATCCCGTTCCCGTTTGGTTCCGCTCCGGCCTCGTGCGCCAAACCGGCCGCCGCCGCGGCTCCGCCCGCAACCCCGGCTAAATAAGGAATTTGCTTAAATGGCTCGAACCATCATACCTTTTGGCCCCCAGCATCCGGTCCTCCCGGAACCCATCCACCTCGATCTGGTCGTCGAGGATGAGAAAGTCATCGAGGCCCGGCCGTCGATCGGTTTTATCCACCGCGGCCTGGAAAAGCTGGCGGAAAAGAAGGACTATGTCGAATTCGTCTACGTGGCCGAGCGCATCTGCGGCATTTGCAGCGCCATCCACGGGCAAACCTATTGCCAGGCCATTGAATCGATCATGAACCTGCCCGTCCCGCCGCGGGCCCATTACCTGCGGACGATCTGGGGCGAACTCTCGCGTATCCACAGCCACCTGCTGTGGCTGGGCCTCATGGCCGACGGCATGGGCTTTGAAAGCCTCTTCATGCACTCCTGGCGCGTGCGCGAGAAAGTCCTCAACATCGTCGAAGCCACCACCGGCGGGCGCGTGATCTTCGGGGCCAGCAAAGTCGGCGGCGTCCGGCGCGATATTGATGCCGACGGCATCAAGAACCTGCTCAAAGATCTGGCCGTCATCGAAACCGAAATGCGGGAAGTCTCCAGCGTCTTCCTCTCCGACCGCTCGGTCAAGGCCCGCCTGTGCGGCGTGGGCGTGCTGACCAAGCAGGAAGCCTACGATTTTGGCTGCGTGGGCCCCATGCTGCGGGCCAGCGGCGTCGCCCAGGATCTGCGCACGCTCGGTTACGCCGCCTTCAACGACATTCCCGTCCAGCCGATCGTCCGCACCGAGGGCGATTCGTACGCCCGCTGCGTCGTACGCTGCGAGGAACTTTTCCAATCCGTGGACATTATCCGCCAAGCCTGTGCCAAGCTGCCCGAGGGCGAGATATCCGTCAAGGTGACCGGCAAGCCCACCGGCGAAGTGATGATGCGCACCGAGCAGCCGCGCGGCGAGGTGCTCTACCATGTAAAAGCCAACGGCACCCTGAACCTCCAGCGGTTCCGCGTGCGCACCCCCACGTTTGCCAACATCCCCGCGATGCTCAAGGTGCTCCAGGGCTGCGACCTGGCCGATGTTCCCATGCTGGTCCTGACGATCGATCCCTGCATCAGTTGTACGGAGCGCTGAGCGATGCCCTTTTTCCAGATGTCCAAACTCGTCCTGAAATGGGCGTTCAAGAAGCCGGCCACCTGCCGTTATCCTTTTGCGCCCCGGCAACCCCTGCCCCAATCGCGCGGGCAGTTGGAATTCACCAAGGAAAGCTGCATCTACTGCGTGCTCTGCCAGAAAAAGTGCCCCACCAGCGCCATCACCGTCGATCGCACCGGCAAAACCTGGGCGATCGACCGCCTGCGCTGTATCAACTGCGGCGCCTGCGTGGACGCCTGCCCCAAGGATTCCCTCGACCTGTCCACCGCCCACACCACCGCCGTCACCAATGCCACGCCCGGCGTCAAACCGTAACGTTGGACGTCTTTGTTGCCGTTTCCGCCGCCTCCATGGGCTTCCGCCGCATGGCTACTACCGGGCGGCCCATCCGGGCCTGAAACGAATCGCGCAATTAGTTACGCCTGGCCCCGAGGGCCACCGCTAAATAATTGTGGTCCAACTTCCTTCGCGGCTCCCAATCTTCTGCCTACTGCCTTCTGGCTTCTGCCTTCTGGTCACGCTTTCCGCTTTCCGCGCCGCGCCAGCAGTCCCAATGCTCCCAATCCAAGCAATCCTAAACTCGTCGGTTCGGGAATCACGGCAAAGTCGCTGTTGTGATTGAGCACCGCCCAGACGGTGTGGCCGTTCAAGTCGATGCCATAGGCTCCCAGGTCCTGCGCCAACGTCGCGCCGGTGTGATTATCCAGGAACGTCTGCCACGAGTAGCTGTAGCGCCCGGCATACTCGCCGGCGCCGATGTTCTGGCTCACCGCGCTCACCCAGCCATTGCCCACAAACGTGCCCAGGAACAGGGGACTACCGGCGCCGGCCTGGTTCGGGTCGTAGCTCATCGCCAACACGAAGTCATCGGTCTGGTGCGTGGTGCTGTTGAAGGTCATGCCGGTCAGGCGTACCACATCGCTGAAGAGGAAGCTCTCGCCGGTGGTCGGCGTGCGCCACGCCATGCCCAGGTTCACAGCATTACCAATGTTGTCGCTGTTGCCGTTAGCAATAGTCCCGGCCAGCAAGCTGGCGGTCGTATGCAGATCGGTATTAATTTTGGATCCGATGTTGGCGTAGGACGCGCCTTGGGCGAAAGTGCGGGTGATGGCCGGCGTATCGCCGTTAAAGCTGGTCGCGGCGGTAATCGACGTGCCCAGGATAATATGATCGGCATCATTGTTGATCAGCGATCCGGTAACATTGAGCGTGCCGCCGGTGATGCTCAGCACGCCGCCGCCACTGATGTTTCCGCTATAGGTCCAGGGATCGCCGGCGGGCGTGTTGACCGTCAAGGTTCCGTTATTGAGGATGCTCCCGCCGATGCGGGAACCACTGGTGACGCCATCGCCGATGAGCAGTGTGCTGCCGGTGCCGATGGTCGTGCCCCCGGTGAAGGTGTTATTGCCGGTGAGCGTGAGGCTGTTGGAGCCGGTGAGGGCCAGGGCCACGGCGGCGGTGCTGTCCTGAATCACCCCGGCATAAGTGCTGCTGCTGCCGCTGACCCCGGTGCCCACGGTCAGGAGCGCTGCCGTGGGGCCATTGTTGATGATGACTGGAGTGTTGCTGCTCGTGCCGGCGATAATGCCGCCGAAAGTGCCGCTGCTGTTCACGGGCTGATTATTGGTAATGGTGCCGGCGAAACTCTTGTTCAATTGCACATAGAGCCCCGAAATGGCCGCGATGGTCGTGTTAGCCGGGAAGTCCGACGAGGTGAAGGTCTGGCCCACCAGTAACCCAGTGGGCATTACGGCATTGCCGTTGCCATCGAGCAGTTCGATAACATTGCCACCCGTCACCGTATTTCCCGCAAAGCCGCCGCTCGTCTTCGTATAATTCCAGCCCTCCACCACGATGTGGTCGTATCCGAGCGGCACCGCCGCGCTGGCGGCCGTCGTGCCGGTCAGCTTACTCACGGACAAATTCTGCCCGCCCAGATCCAGCGTGGGAATGTTCACGCCGGTATTGGTCGTCGGGCTCATAACCAGGGTTGTGCCACTGGGCAAGGCCCCGGCGGCGCCCAGCACCACCGTCCCGTTTTGAATGGTCGTGCCGCCACTGTAGGTGTTGCTCCCGTTCAGGGTCAAGGTGCCGGCGCCCATCTTGGCCAGGGCGATCACGCCGGTGTTGCCCGTAGCGCCATTCTGAATTACGCCGCTGAAAGTGGTGGTCTGGTCATTATCACCCACCGCCAGCAGGGCGGTGGAGTTGGCCTGCAAATTGGTAATCAAACCGGGGTGGGCCGCATCCACGGTGCCCGCATCGCCCAGCCCGTTGAGGGTATTGCCAAAGCCGTGGAGATCCAGGGTCGCACCGCTGGCGATCAGGACATTGCCGTTGGTACCCGAACTCTTGTTTTCTTTTAAGGTGCTCAGGCTCGGGAGGGCTTCGGTGGCGCCCAATTGCAGTGTCCCAGCGCTGATGGTGGTGCCGCCGCGCCAGAGGCCCGGGGACATGATAAGAGTATTGTCGATGCCGGCCGCGAGAATCCATGTGCCGCTACCGGCCTTGACCAGGGAAATTGCCGCCGTGCCCGTATCACTGAGCTTCAGGCCCATGGTGTTGGCGGCGGGGCCGTCGCCGGCCAGGGTCAGGGTGGTCGGATTAGAGGCGGCGATGTAGTTATGGGCAGGGATCAACGGATCCGGAGCGAAACTCAGCGCGCCACTGGTAGACGTGATCGTTACGGCCCCCGGGTAGCCGGTCTGGTTGAGGCTCAAGGTGCGATTGGTCACCACGTCGGTGCCGGTGTAATTGAGGGTGCCGCCATTGAGAACCAGGTTATTGCTATCACTGCTAAAGACCCCCAGAGAATCGGGGGTGCCCGCGGCACCCGCCAAGTTGCTGACGCTTAACGTGCCGCCGTTGACGGTGGTGATGCCACTGTAGCCGTTGGTGCCCGCCAGGATCAGCGTGCTGCCGCTGGCAGCGCCAAGGAGTGTCAACCCGCCGTGGTTGCTGCCATCGAGGGGACTGGAGAGGGTAACCGTACCGCCGTTGGGATCGATGGCGATCGGGCCGGTACTATTGAAGATGCGGCCGGAAAGATCCTGGGCATTGCCCGTGGCATATTGCAAGGTACCGCCGGTAAAGGTGACGTTGCCGCTGCCCAAGGCGCCATTGCGGAAATTCACCGTGCCGGCGGCCAGGGTTGTGCCGCCGCTGTAGTTGTTGGCAGTATTGAGGAACAAGGTCCCGGTGCCGGCCTGGGTCAGGCTGCCGGTGCCGGCGATGCTGTTGCCAAAATCGGTACCTTGGGTGAGGCTGTTGTTGTAGTTGAACGTCAAATTGGCGCTGGTGCCGATGGTGATGGGACTGCTGGGCGAGAGCGTACCGGCCAGGCTGCCGCCGCCCAGTTGCAGCGTGCCGCCATTAATGCTTGTGCCGCCGCTATAGGTGCTGGCGCCCGTGAGGGTGAGCGTATCGGTGGGCAGGCCGGCTTTCACCAGCGCTCCGCCGGTGCCGGTGATGCCATTGCCAAAGGTGCCGCTGTTGATGCTCAGGACCGTGGTGGAACCCAGGGCCAGCGCGCCGCTGCCATTGAGGGTGCCGATGCTGGGCGTGGCCCCGGTGAGGGACAGTGTGCCGCCGGTGACGGTGGTAATAGTGGAATTCCCCGCCAGCGTCAGCGTGCCGTCAGAAATGCTGGTCACCGTGCCGCCGGTGGCGCCGTTGAGGGTGCCACCGGAAACGGTGGTAATGGTGGCGGTGCCTCCAACGGTCAAGATGCCGCTGGAGACCGTCGCCAGCGTGGCGTTGCCCGTGATGTTCAGGGTGGCGCCATCGAGCGCGTTAAACGTGCCGTCGCCGCCGACGGTGATGGTCCCCGCGGAGAGCGTTCCGCCGGCCACATTAACGCTGGCGCCAAAGCTGGTGGTGGTGCCGGCGGCGGTGGCCAGGGACGCCAGGGTGATCGTGCCGGCGGTGGTGTTGGAGAAGTTGAGTACCCCGCCGTTGACCGCCACGGCGGTACTGGCCAGGGAGATATTGCCGGCGGCGGCCGAGAAGGTCAGCGTGCCGCTGCCGTTGTGCGTCAGGCTGCTGCCGCTGCCGCCGGTGAGGCTGTCGGTGATGGTGGGCATTATATCGGTATGGTTGAAGACCAGGGATCCGTTGTCCGTAATGCTGCCGGTGCCCAGGGCGGAACCGGTCCCGCCGATACCCACCAGCAACGTGGTCCCGGCGCTGATGGACGTTCCGCCGGTATAGCTGTTGGCACCCGTCAGGGTCAGGCTGCCGGCGCCGGGACTCAGGGTCAGCATCTTGCCCGATCCGGCGATGCTGCCGCCGAAAGTGCTGGCGCTGGTGCCGGCATAGGTGAGGCTGCCGGTGATGGTGCCCACGCCGGCCAGGGTCGCGGCGCTGCCAATCGATACGGCACTGATGATCGAGCCGTCCACCTGCAACTTGCCGCCGCTGACAGTGGTAGCGCCGGTGTAGGTGTTGGAGCCGGCCAGGATCAAGGTGCCCGCGCTGGTCTTGGTCAGGCCGGCGCCATTGTTGATTTGCGCGACATTCTGCAAGGCGCCGCTCTGGACATTCAAGATGACCGCGTTGAGGCCCGCGGCTCCGATGTTGGTCCCACTCATGTTGAGCGTGCCGCCGTTAAGGTTTACCGCGGCGGTGCCACTGACCGAGCCGCTGGCGGCGTTGGTGATGCCGGATCCGGCGGCGGCCAGCGTCAGGCTCCCGCCATTAAGGTTCAGGGTGCCGCCATTGTTGGCTGCCACCGTGCTGCCACCAACGGTGTCCAGCACGATCGCGTCGGCCGTGGTGGTGCCCCCGGCAATCGTCAGCGTGCCGATGCCGCCGCCGGCGCCGGCGCCCGCGGGGTAGTAGCCGATATTGACCGTTCCAAGGGTGCCATTGAACGCGCCATTACTCAGATCCATGGTCGCCTGGGTAATCGTTCCGGTGTTGCCCACATCGTTGTACCCGATCCGCAGTGTGGTCTTGGCGCCGCTCAGACCGCCCAGATTCAGCGTGCCCCCGCTCCCGGCAAAGGTTAGCGAGTCGATCATACTGTTCAGAATCTGCGACTTCTGCCGGCCCACATACAGGGTATCGATCGAGAGATTATTGGCGGCATTGCCCAGGACCAGGTAGCCTTGAATGCCCGCCTGGCCGCTGACCGGCGAAGTGCCCAGGGTCAAGGTGCCGGTGCTGATGGTATTGGTTCCGGCGGTGGAAAGCTTGAGCGTTCCCTGGGTGATGTCAAAGGCGTTATTGGAAGCCGCCCCCTCCCCATTATTCCCGATCATGATGCTCGATGCGGAGGTTCCCGTAATCGTTACGGCCGCGGCCGCCGAGAGATCCAAGGTGCCATAGGTGGCTACGGTCGTCGCCGTCGTCGCGCCGCGCTGCCCAATGGCCAGCGTGCCAGCACCAAGATTGAACGTGGCCGCACCACCGCTGACGCTCACCGTGCCGGTGGCACCGGCCGCAGCGCTCGTCGTGCCGATGGTCGTGGAGCCCGTCACCGAAAGATCGGCATTGGTCACGGTCAAGGATGTGGTGGTGTTTCCGGTGGCGGCGACGCCGACATTCAAACCGCCATTGATCGTGAGGGCACTGCCCGACGCGGCCACGCCATTGACGAGCAAACCGGTCGTGATCCCCGCGGCACTGCCGATGTTGCCGGCCCCGGTGACGGTCAAGGTTTGGCCGCTGCCGAGGGTAATCGTGTTGCCGGTCGCATTGTTCTGGGCCGTCAGGACGCCGCCAAAGGTGGCGCTGGCGCCGGTCAGATCCAACGTGCCGGCGGTGGTGTTGGCGGTCGCGGCACCGAAGGTCAGGCCGCCGGATAGGTTCTGGGCCGCCCCGAAGGTCAGGGTACCTTGATCGACGGTCGTGGTGCCGGTGTAAGAGTTGGCGCCGCTGAGAATCACCTGGCCGCCGCCGGTGATGGTGGGGCCAAAGCCGGTGCCGGAGATGGTGTTGCTGAAGGTGACCGCACCGCCGGCCACCTGGCTCAGGAGGACGTTCTTGTTGAGTGCGACGGTACCGCTGAAGGTCGAGGCATTGGCGCTGCTGCCGCCCAGGGTGATGGTGGTGGTGCCGCTGTCGGTGGCAACGGTGATGTTGTTGGGTACGGTCATGCCGACGGCCGTCAGCAAGGCGGTGTTGTTGCTGTTGTTGGAGGGTGCCGAAGCGGTGGTATTGCCGATGCTCACGGCGCCCGAACCGTTGGCCAGGACCCCGCCGCTGGCCAGCAGTACCGTGCCGTTGTTAATGGTGACAGCGCCGGTCATGGCGTTGGACCCGCCGAGAGTCAAGGTGCCAAAGCCCGTCTTGGTAAGGGTAAAGGCCGGTCCGCCGCTGACTGCCACGGTGCCCAGGACGAGATTGGCGGTGGCAGTGTTGATGGTCAGACTGTCGGTAACGGTGAAAGCACCGCTGACGGTCAGTGCGCTGTTATCGCCACTGCCGGTGATGTTCAGGGTGGTGCCGGTGCCCGTGCCGGACATGGTCAGGGGCAGCGTGGTGTTGGCCGCGATATCAATGGTGGCGTTGGTGTTGGCGACGAGTGTCACGGCATTGTTCAAGGTGGTGGCCAGCGAAGCCGCCGGTGCGCTGGACATGACAGAACCGGGGATGGCGACCAGGATGTTGCTGGTGTCGGGTCCCTGGTAAGAAACCGTCAGGCCGTCGGCACCGCCGGAATTGTAGTACCGGTCCGTCAGGATGTGGTAACCGGCGGTCAACGCGATGGCTGTGGTCGTACCATTTTGCAGACCGTGCGATCCGTCGTTGCTATCGACCAGGGCGCCGTCAACGTACATCATCGAGCCGTCATCGCTGTTGGACACAAAGGTGTAGGTACCAGCGGTGGCGATATTGATGAGGCCGGAATATTGCTGCGCCTGAACGACGCCCGAGGCCGGGGGAGCAAACGCCGTGACGTTCGCCGTGCTGACGGGCGTCGTGAGGAAATTCACCTGCCCCATGTTGGGACTGAAGCCGGCGCTGGGCGTGTTGTAGACCTTCTGGACCAGCCAGGCGTTCGAACCGGAGGGTGCCGTCGTACCCAGGTTGGGGGCCAGCCGCAGGGTGGGCGTAGTGCCGTTAAGGGTGACCGCGCCGGTGCTCAACGTACTGTTGCCGCCGGCGGCGGGGACAAACGCCTCCAGGATACCACCGCTAATGGTCGTGCCGCCGGAATAGGTATTGGCGCCCGAAAGCACGATGGTGCCCGTACCGGTTTTGACCAGGCCCACGGTACCGTTTCCGGTGAGGTGGTCGGCGATGACGCCCTGGAAGTTGCCGCCGGTGCCGTTATTGTTGCCGATGGTCAGCACGACATTGGTGCCGGTGGCGTTGTTGATGATCGTGCCGGCGGTGCCGGCCGTGTTGGTAAGATTGCCCGCACCCTGGTTGGTGCCATTAAGGTCCAAGGTGCCGCCGTTGATGGTCAAGGGCGCGTTGACGCCGAGAATACCGGTACCGCTGAGCAGCAGTTTGCCGGAGTTGATAACCGTGCCGCCGCTATAGGTATTCGAGCCCGCGAGGGTCAACGTACCGAGGCCGGTTTTTGCCAGGGTCAGGTTGCCGGCGGTATTCTTGAGGATGCCGCTGAAGGTGCTGATGGCATCGTTGTTGCCGACGGTCAGGGTGGGGGTGCCGCTGACGCCATCGACCGTGCCGGCGCCGGACAGGCCGTTGATGCCGTTGCTGAATCCATTGAGATTGACCAGACCGCTATCGCTGATGTTGCCCGCCGTCGCGCCGTTGGGAATCTGGTTGGCAGCCCCCAGGGTCAAGGTCCCCTTGGTGCCGATGGTCGTGTTTCCTTGATAGTTGTTCGGGCTGGCCGTCCCGTTGTTCAGGGTTACCGTGAGCGACACGGCCGTGCCATACGAATTATCGAGCGTGAGGCCGTTGGGTCCGGTGAGGCGGCCCGTGAGCGTAACGGCGCCCGTGCCGGCCGTGCTGAAGGTGGCGTTGGCCAGGTTGGCGGTGACGGTGCCGGAAAGAACGCCGCCGGTGCCATCGTACCGCATGCCCAGCAGATCGGTGCCCAGCGCGGTGTTGAAGTTAATGGCATTGGCAAGGGCCACATTGGCGGTGGTGACATAAATACCCGCCTTGTCCGTGGCGGCCTGGCCGATGTTGATCGCGCCGGTTCCAAAGGGGCTGCTGGTAATGGCGCCCGCACTGCCGACCGTGGTCGGAACGGCATTGATGACCAGGCGGGTGCCGCTGGCGCTGTTGAGCAGTGTCAAGCCGCCGCTGAAGGTGTTGGCGCTGGTGAGCGTGAAGACCGGATTGCCACCATTGGAGTTGGTCAGGTTGACCGCGAGTGCACGTGTGGCGCCGTTGGTGATCAGGGTCGAGGCGGTGGTGGCTTGCGCCGTCACAGCCAGGGTGGTGGTGCCAGGAGTGGTGGACGTATCGGTGATCATGCCGGAACTGGTGCCGGCGCCAAAATTGCCGATGGTGACGTTGACACCATTGAGGTCCAGCGTGCCAGCGTTGACCGCCAGAGTGCTGGTGGCCGCGCCCACGGTGCCCATGCCGCTGAGTTGCAGGGTGCCAGCGGTCACAGTGGTGGTGCCGGTATAGGTGTTCGCGCCGCCCAGGACCAGTACGCCACTGCCACCCTTGGTCAGCGATCCGGCCCCGGTTTGCACGGCGGTGTTGATGGTTAAGGTGCCCGGGCCGGCCTGCTGAATCAGCAACTCGCCGGTGGTGTTGCCCAGGATTGGGGTGCCGCTGCTGCTCTGGATGGTGTAGTTGTTGGCCCCGCTCATGACCAGGCCGTTGTTGGTCAAGGTTAACGCTTGGCCGCTAAGATCCAAAATACCGGCCGAGGCGCTCGTGTCGATGGTCAGCGAGTTGATGGTATGCGTGCCGGCCGCCATGGTCAGGGTGGGCGGCGTGCCGGCGGTGTAGCCGTTGGTCAGGGTTGGGGCGTTGTCGGTTCCGGGCACCGTCAGGAAGTCCACCGCGCCGTTGCTGGTGGTCAGCAGGTGGGTGGTAGCCACAAGCCGAATGATCTGGTGGCTGGCGTTGACCGTTCCCAGGCCCGTGCCGGTGGCGTCGGTCACGGTCACGTAGTCCAGGAACGTGCCCGAGGCCAGGTTCGTCGTCAGGGTGGCCGTGCCGCTGCCACTGATGAGATTCAGGGCCACGGTGGCGCCGGCGGTGCGGGTCCAGGCCGAGGTCGTTAGGTTGGTGCTGCTGCCGGCCAGGCCCAGGCTGTCGTCGATGGTGATGCCCAGGGCGTTGGTGAGCGTCAGGGCGCCGATGGATTGGCTGAAGGTGCCGGCGGTGGCACCGCCCTTTACGGACAGCGTGCCGCCGTTGACCGTCACGGTGCCGGTGGACAACAGCACGCCGTTGGGATTGGCAGAAAGATCCAGTTGCAGACCGCCGGCGTTCAGGATTGTGCCGCCGCTGTAGGTATTGGAGCCCGAGAGCGTCAGGGTGTTGGCGCCGTTTTTGGTCAGGGCGATCGTCTTGTTGCCGCTGCCCAGGGTATTCTTGATCACGCCGCCAAAGCTGGTGCTGCCCGGCGTGGTATCGACGGTGAGCGTGACGGCATTGGCGGTGGAACTGTTGCCGATGATCTGGCTGCCCGGTGTGGCGCCCGTGCCATTGGCCAGGCCGCCAACCTGCAGGCTATAGCCGGCCATATCCAGTGTGCCGGCGATACCGGCAGCGCCGAAGGTCACCACGCCGGCGGTGGGCAGCGCGTTGGCGATACCCGCGGCCAGCGTACCGCTTTGCAGGAAGGTGCCGCCCGCATAGTTATTGGCCGCCGACAGGAGGACCGTACCGGTGCCGGCCTGGGTGAGACCACCGGTGAAGGTATTGGCGGCCGAAAGGGTGACATTCCCGGAACCGGTGACATTCAGGCCACCGCTGAAGGCATTGGCGGCGGAAAGCGTGACATTTCCGGAGCCCGCGAGGTTCAGGCCGTTGCTGAAGGTGTTGATGCCCGAGAGCAGCAGAGTGCCTGCGCCGGTGACGGTCAGGCCGCCGCTGCCGGTGATAACCGCCGATACCGTCAGATCGGTGGCGGCGGCAGTGCTGTCATTAACGGTGACGGTGCGGGCGGTGCCGCCGAGATTGACGTTGCCGCTGATGGTGGCGCCCAGGGGGTTGTTGGTATTGTCGTAGGTGATGCCCGCACCCAGGGTCAGGGTGCCCGTGCCGGTCTGCACGGTGGCACTGGTGGCGGACAGGCCGCCGCCCAAGGTCAGCAAGTTCCCGCTGGTATAGGTGGTGTTATTCAAATCCAGCACGCCACTCTTAACGGTGATTGTGGCGGCCGTGGGCAAGGCGCCGGCCACACCGACGCGCAACGTTGGACCGTTGACGTTGGTGGTGGTCACGGTGCCGCCACTGGCGGTCTTGGAAATCGTGGTGCCCGTAACGATGATCGGTCCGCTGAAGTTGTCCGCGGCATTGTTCAGAATGATCGTACCGGGCAGGTTGGTCACGCCGAAGGAGGTGGAAATTGCCGTCAGCCCACCGGCACCGGTGATCTGGCCGCCGAAGCTCAGCGTGGCCCCGCCCTGGTTGGGGGTACCTTGGCCGCCGGAGGCCACATCGACGGTGAGCACCTTGCCGGAGGTCAGGGTGACGGTGCTGCCCAACGTTGTGGTGTTATCGTTGATCACGTCTTGGATCGTGCCGCTCTGAATGACATTGAGGGGGTTATTGAACGTCGGGCCGCCGATCTTGGTATCCAGGACCAGGTTGCCACCGTTGAGCTGAATCGTCGCAGCGCCCACGGGATTCTGTAGTAACGTGCCGCCCTGGAGGACGACGGAGCCGGCCTGGATATCCAGCGTGGTGCCGGCTACCGGGCTGTTGGCGCTGGCGGTCTGATCGAAAATCAGGCGGCCGGTGCCCAGCTTGGTCAGGGTCAGGGTTGCCCCGCCGCTGATGATGCCATCGAGGGCGACATCCGGCGTGGTGTTAATGGTTACGGTGCCGGAGGCGGGCAAGGTAATCGCACCCGATGCGCGGAGCACCTTGCCGGCGGCGCCGGTGACATTCAACGTGACGCCGGAGGCCAGGGTCAGCGCCCCGGCCTGGGCCTGGGTGAAATTGGTACCCGCCAGGTTGATGGTCGAGGTGGCCGTGACGTTGAGTGCATCACCGGTGCCCGCGCCCATGATCACCGCATTGCTGGCGGCGGTGGTGGTATTGGATTCCGCCTGGAACAGGGCGGAGGATGGAATGGCGACTTCGATGTTGGAGGTATCGAGCCCGGTGCCGCCGAGCCAGGAAAGAATTTCGCCGCTGCTGCCGGTGCCGTTGATGTAGTCGACGCGAATGTCATGGAGCCCGGAGGACAAGTTGACTGGCGCGCCGCCCAGGTCGGTTACGCCTTTTCCGCCATCGTTCTGCACCACCAACTGGCCATCGATGAACAATCGGCTGCCATCATCGGAGTTGGTGAAGAAAGTATAGTTGCCGGCATTGGTGATTTTGAGTTTCCCGATCCACTGGATCGCGGTATCGGAGGCGATGGAGGATCCGTTGGCGATGTTGACGGTCGTATCCGTGCGTGTGCTGGCCGCGGTGCCGGTGAAGTTGACCTGGGTGGTGCCGTCGGGGTTGGTGGTGGTGCTGGTGCCAAAGGAGCGGCCGGACAGACCCGGGTTGGCCGTGGAGGCGGTGGGCGTCATTTGCAAGGTGCCGCCGGCGAGGGCGAGGGCTCCGGTGCCCAGGGAATTATTGCCCGCGGCAGAGATGCTGGCCAGGAGCGTGCCATTGCTCACGGTGGTACCACCGGTGTAGGTGTTCGAGCCGGTTAGGGTCAGGGTGCCCAGGCCCAGCTTGGTCAGCGAGCCGGCGGTGTTGCTCATCAGCGCGGTGGCGAAGGTGACGTTCTGGCTGTTGGTATCGATGCTGATGGGCTGGCTGGCGGTGCTGAAACGGCTGGAGTAGTCATACTGGTTGGCGGCGGAATATTGCAGGGTGCCGCCGTTGAAGGTGATCGTGCCGCTCTTACCCAAGGGTCCGGACGTGCCGGCGATTTCCGCGGCGCCGACATTCAGCACGCCGCCGGTGAGAGTGGTGCCGCCGGTATAGGTATCGGTGCCAGCCATGGTCAACAGGCCGGCGGTGGTCTTGTTAAGGCCGGGGCCGGTGGTGCCGTTACTGTTAAACTCCGCGAGGTTTTCCAGCATGCCGCTGTTGAGGTTCAAGGCACTGATCAACTGTCCCGCTCCGCCGATGTTGTGATTGGCCATATTCAACGTTCCGCCGTTGATCGTGATCGTGCTGGTGACCGTGCCACCGGTACCGGTGGTGACGATGTCCCCGCCGACCGTGAGCAGACCGCCATTGACGTTCAACGTGCCATTGACCGTGCCGGCCGAGGTGCGCGCGGCCAGGGTGATGCCGTTGGTGAGAGTGGTGGTGCCGCCGGTGAGGGTCACAATACCCGTGGCCGTGCCGCCGGTGGCGGCGGTATCGCTGGCGACAGTCAAGGAGGTGATCCCCACCGTGGTGGCCGTACCGGCGATGTTCAGGTTGCCGGCGATGGTGCCATAAGCACTCTTCTGGGCCGCCATGGCCACGGTGCCCAAAGTTGCGGTATTGGCGTAATTGTTGGTGCCGCCGATGTTCACCGTTGCAGTGTTGGTCGCCGTACCGGTGGCGGTCGTGGTGCGGGTGCCGATATTCCAGGTGGTGGCGCTCAGGGTACCGTAATCAAAACTGAAGGTCGAACCGTATGTGTTCCCGGCAGCGCCGCTGATGTCGGTCATATCGACAGTCGAGAAGAGCAGGTCGGCCGAGTGCCCGGCGACGTTGAAGATGCCCGTCGGAATAGATGTGGTGTTGGCCGCCGTGACGACCATGTTCAGCGCGGCGGCGCTGGCGCCATCGGCGGCGCGAACCTTCACGGTTCCGCTACTGGCGTTGAGGAATTGAATCGTGCCGCTGCTGCGATTGGTGCTGTTGACCAGGCCGAGGTTGATGGTGTTGGCGTTGAGGGTTTGCGCGGCAGTGCCAAGATTCAGGTTATTGGTGCTGGCCACCGAAGAGTTGTCGCCGATGCCCAGCACGTTGGTGGTAATGGTGCTGCTGGGCGCAAGAGTGACCGTGTTGGTAGCGACCGCCGAGACGCTGCCCTGGTCGCCCATGCGGAAGGTGCCGGTGGCTCCGAGGTTGGCGGTGAAGGTGGCCAAGCCACTTAGATCCACCGTGTTGTTGCCGTAGTTGGTGCCCCCGGTGGCCCCGCCGACCAGGAAGGTGCCACCACTATTGATAACGTTCCACGTACCGCTGGCGCCGGTGACGGTCAGTTTGGTGGTGGTGTTCGCGGCGGAATTAGCGCCGATGGTCACGTTGCCGGTGGTGGTGAGCGTGTTGCTGCCCAGGGCGATGGTATTGGCGAGCGTCGTGCTGTTGGTCTGCGCGAGCAGCGCCCCGGCAAATGTGACGCCGGAGGCCACACCGGTCAGATCGAGCGTACCGGCGGTGGTGCCGCCAGAGGTGCTGAAGGTCAGGCCGCCGGTGAGCGCGGGGCTGGTCGTGGTGACATACAGGGCGCCGTTGTCGATTTCGGTGGTGCCGGAGTAGTTGTTGGAGCCGGTGGCGCTTAGGCCCGCCAGCGTCAGCGTGCCCGCACCGGCCTTGGTGAGGCTATAGGCGCCGGCGACGCCGCCGACCGTCAGGTTGCTGTTGGCGGTGGTGGTGGTAAGTGTAATGTTGGCACCCAAGGTCACCGCGCCGGTGCCCAGGTTCAGGTTGCTGTTGGCGGCATTGGCGCCGGCAAAAGTGAAGCTGCCGTTCCAGGCCATGGGGTTGTTGTTGGTGCTGGTGGTGATAGCCGAGCCGCTGGTATTGTCGATGATGCTGCCGGCGGTAAGCGTCAAGGTGCCGGTGCCCAGGGCGGCGGGATTATTGATATTGAGCTGGCCGGCGTTGATGCTGGTGCCGCCGGTATAGCTGTTCGAGCCATTGAGCGTAAATACAGCGCCGGCAATGCCGGCGTTGAAGGTCAGTTTATAGGGTCCGGAGATCGCGCCATTGAAGGTGCCGGTGCTGGCGGCGCCATCGACGCCAACGGTGGCGTTGGCGGTCAATGCGATCGGCCCATTGAAGGCGGTGTTGACCTTCATATGAATCGCGCCGATGCCATCGCCGGTGCCCGCGAGGTTAATGGTATTGGTGATGATATCCCCCGCCACGCCCAGGCCCGTTGCGTTGGCGCCAAAACCCAGCGTGCCGCCGGAATTGACGGTGATGGTTCCCGAACCCAGGATCGGTGCGACCCCGGATCCCAAGTCGGTGCTGTTGACTTCGAGGCGGCCGGAGTTAATGACGATATTGCCGGCAAAGGTGGTTTGCGCCCGGGTCACCATCAATTCGTCGGTGGCGGCGGTGTTGCTGGCCCCGCCCAAAGTTAGCTGGCCGCTGCCCGTAAGCTGATTGGCTGAGCCCAGGGTGAATCCAATATTGGCGGTGGTGCCGGTGCCATAGATGCCGCCGCCGCTAGTCCCGATGACAAGCCCGTGGTTGGCGGCAAGGGTGAAGTTGGTGTTCAGGTTTTGCAGCGTGCCGCCGTTGAGGGTGATGGGGTTGGAAACGCTGGTGCCGCCGAGGTTGGCATCGGCGGTGACCCCGATAGAGCCGGCCAGGATCGACGTGCCGCCGAGGTAGGTATTGCTGCCGGAAAGGGTCAGCATGCCGGTGCCCAGTTTGGTCAGGCCGCCCGTGGTGGCGGTGGGGCTGGTCGTGGCGGTGCCGAGCGTCGCCGGTGTGGTGGCGCCGCCGCCGATCAGGGTGACGGTCGGGGCGCTGGTGTAACCGCTGCCGGCGCTGGTGATGGTAAAGTTGAGGATCTGTCCATAGGTTCCGCTGAGGGGATTCAGATCCACGGTGGCAATCGCCGAAGCCCCGGTGCCGCCGCCACCGGTAATACGGACCGCCGGCGCCCCGATATACCCGGTCCCGGGGGTGGTCAGCGGGATGGAGGCCAGTCCCAAACCGGTCGGCGCCGAGAGGGCCTGAGAAACGGTGACGTTAAAGTTATTGGTATCGATGGTGGCCCCGCCGGAATAAATCGTGGCGGTGGTAATCCCGGTCGCAATAAGTGTCGCCGCGGAGTTGGCCCGAAGTGTGCCACCGTTGAAGCCCAGATACGAGGGTGTCCCGGCGCTGGTGGCTTGGACAAAATTGGTCTGGAGGGTGCCGCCATTGAGGTTCAGGACACTGGCAAAGTTCCCGGTGCTTTTGGCTAGTTCGACGCCCAGGGTGGTCCCGTTGGTATTGGCGTTGAATAGCGCACCGGAGCCCGGTAGCAAGTTGATCATGCCGAAACTGTTCACGCTGGCAGTGTATCCCAAGGTGGTGTTATTGCTGGTGCTGTTGTTGCTGATCGTACCGCCGGAGAGATTCAAAATACCGTTGGCATTCGTTCCCTGCCAACCGGCGAGTATCCAGCCCGCGGCCGCCGGCTCGGTCAGCGATCCGCTGTTCTGCTCGTAAATGCCGGTGGTATTGGTCCCGGCCGAGTTCCCGCCCAGGGCCAGTTGCCCGGTGCTCAAGGTGCCGCCGTTGTTGAGGTAGTAGCCGTAACCACCAGTGCCACCGAGGGAAAGAACGTCCGCACCGGTGACTGCGGGGGAGATGTTGATGGTGGTTCCAGCCGTCTGGATTACCGCACCGGAAAGACCCACGCCGTAGCCGACGAGCAACTTGGCGGTGGCCGTCAAAGCCCCGCTGCCATAGACCAGCGTGCCGCCATTGACGTTGGTGTTGCCGGTAAAGGTATTTGATCCGGTCAAGGTCAGGGTTCCCGTGTCGGTCTTGGTCAGAGCGCCGGTCGTAGCGGTACCAGTGGCTCCGGGCAACGACAGGTTGGCCGAACCGGCCACGTCGATGGTCGCGGTGATGCCGGCATTGATAGTGAAGTTGCGGTCGATGGTGACGGTGGCGCCGGTGTACTGAAGCGTGCCGCCGTTGAACACCAAGTTTGCCGCCGCGTTGCTGGACTGGCCGATGTTGCTGGCCAAGCCACCGTTGTTCAGGGCGGCCACGGCCAGTTTGCCAGCGCTGATGGTCGTCACCCCGGTGTAGGTATTGGAGCCCATAAGTGTCAGGCTGCCGGCCCCGGCCTTGGTCAGGCCCAGGGTGTTGGAGGTGGGATTGTTCCGCAGGAGGCCGAAGAACGTGCTGTTGGGCGTTTGCGTCACCGTCAGTACACCGCTCATGGTCGCGTTGTTCTGCACGATTTCATTGCTGTTGGCGGCGGTGTCGAGCGAACCGAGACCCGAAATACTCTGCGTGGCCGTGTCGATTTGCAGGGTGGCCGTGCTGCCGGAGCCAAACGTCACCGGGCTGGCAAAGGCCGACGCCCCGTTGAGTTCCAACTGCCCGGCGTTGATGGTCGTGCCGCCGGTGTAGGTAATCTGCGTGCCGCCGAGGATCTGCGTGCCCGTGCCGTTCTTAATCAGCGCCAGCGTGCCGGTACCGGTGCTGTTGAAACTCCGCAGGTAGCCGTTATAGGAATACGCGTTGGCCCCGGAGACATCCACGGTCAAAATCGAGTTCAGGGCGTTGGCCTGGGTTTCGGTATTCTCCACCACTGCATTCTGGTTCGGGGCAATCAACCCGCCGAGGTACTGGTAGCTGCCCATGAGTTCAAAGTACTGGTGGCTGACGGCATTGGTGAAGTCCAGCACCGTGGCGTGGTTAAACTGGTTGTCGTAGGTGGAGGCGGTCGTGGTGGTGGTACTGCCGATGTAGAGATTGGCTCCGCCCGTGGTCGTGAACAGCAGGGAATTACCGGAAACCGCGATAGCGCCGCCGGTCTTGGCCAGCACCAGGCTGCCGTTGGCGATGGTCGTCGCGCCCGTGTACGTGTTGGAACTGGCGCCATTGAGGACCCACAGGCTCGGCCCGTTCTGGGTCACCGCCAGCGTGCCGTTCGAGAGGCCGTTGGCGATCACGCCGGTGACTTGGTTGCCGGTCAGCGATACCTCAACGGGCGCGGTTGCCGGGCCCCCCAGCACGAGGGTATCGGTCCCGCCCGCGGAGCCCGTAACGCCCGGAACAATCAAGATTGCGGTGGAGGGCGCCAGGGTGGAGGTGCCGCTGGTCGTGATGGCACCGGTGGTCAAGGTGGTCATGTTGTTGCTGCCAGTGACGTTCAAGGTTTCGCCGGTGGCGCCAAAGGTCACCGTGCCGATGGTGGTGTTGGAGGCCACATCGATCGTGCCGGAAGTGGTGCCCGCGAGCGTAACATTACTGGTGCTGTAGTTGGCGTTCAGGTCCGCCTGATTATTGGGGCTCACGTAGGCGGAGGCGGGAATGATCACCTGCGTGCCCCCGCTGTCGGGCCCCTGATAACTTAATTGTTGCGTTCCATAGGTGCCATAGTTGTTCCAGCGATCGCTGAACGTGTGCAGCCCCGCGGTCAAATAAAGACTGGCGTTATAGGTGGCGTTGGCGGTCTGCACGATGATCGGGGCGCCATCAATGGTCAGGGTATCGCCATCATCGGTCACGTTGTTGAAGTTGTACATGCCCGCCGTGGTAATGTTCAACAGGCCCGTGTATTGGTGGCTGGTGTTGGTGTTGTTGTTGGTGGAGGGGAAATTAATGGCGGTGAGCAACTGCTGGCTGCCGGTCATGTTCTGGGCGTTGCTTCCGGTCGCGGGTTGCACCGCCCCGAGCCAATTCGTACCCGCCACACTGGTGACATTGGTATAGGACTTGTCCAGCAGGCCAGGGGTGGTGCCGTTGGTCAGTGTGGCGCCGAGGCTGGGCGCCAGGTGGACCATCGGATTGGTGCCGCTCAGGGCAATGGTGGTGGTCTGGCCCAGCGAATAGCTGGCCGTGGAGCCACCAGCCGGTGCGTAGCCAATCAGGTTGCCACCGTTGACGGTGATGGTTCCACTGCTGAACGTATTGGCACTGCCGCCGGTGGCGGTATTGAGCAGGCGGGTGGTCCCGGTGCCGGAAACCGTCAAGGCATAGCCGCCGTCATTGACTTGGCCCACAAGGTTCAGACTGGCCGTGGTGGGGTTGAGCGTGTGGGCCGCCGTGAGCGTGGTAGTACCGGCGACATTCAGGGCGTAGTAGGCGGCACCGGTAACACCCAAGGTGCCGCCGGCGAGGGTCAGATTATTCAAAACAAAGGCGCTGCTAGCGTTCGCGCCGTTGTTGTTCACGTCAATCGTCGTGGTTCCGCTGACGGACACATTATTCCCGGTGGTGCCATTGCCGGTGGTCAGCAACTGGGCGGATCCGGTGCCGTTATCCTTGAGTTTCAGGGTACCGCCGCCGCTGAGGCTCACCGTACCGGTGCCTAGCAGGCTGAAGGTGTTGGACGCTGTGGTCTGATTCAGGTTGACCGTGCCGGCGCTGTTAAACGTGGTATTGCCGGTGAAACTGGCCTGATTGATATAGACCTGGGTACCACTCACCGGCGTGTAGAAGATATTGCCCGCACCGGAGATCAGGCCGCTTTCGGTGGTCGTTCCGGTGGTGCCTGTCGCGGTCAGCGTAAGGTCTCCACCACTGAGGGTCGTCCCACCACTGAAGGTCGCCGTGGTGGCGCCGCCGTAGTTGCCGATCGTGGCCGTTTTTCCAGTGCCGACGGTTCCCACGGTGATCGGATTGGCAATGGTGACGCTGTTGGCCAGCAGGCTCACCGGGTTGCCGGCCCCGCCCAGGGTAATAGCAGCCGACGGACCGGCGGCGGTGGCGTTGTTGGCAATAACCGTGCCGTTGGATACGGTCAGGCCGCCGGTGAACGTGTTGGCGCTGCCGAGGAACAAGGCGCCCGTGCCGGTCTTGGTCAGGCTCATGCCGGTACCAGAGATCACGCCGCTAAAGGTTGGGGCATTGGCGGTTAGGTTGTCAATTTCCCACGTCTGGCTGGCGCCCAGCACGACCGGGGCGCTGATGGTGTGCGCCGCCGAATTCGGTTGCACGACCAGGCCGGTACCGGCCGGGTAGGTCACCGGCGTGGTCTGGGTGTCGGTAAAGCCTAAGGTAGGAGTGAGGGTCAAGGTGCTTGTCCCGCCGATGGTCACAGAGTTGCTGGCCGCGGTGGTACCGGTGCCGGTGAAGCTGAGGCTGTTGATGGTCAGGTTCTGGCCCAGCGTGGTCGATAGATTGGCGGCGCCGGCGGCGGTTGTCGTAAAGAATACATTGGCCGTGGCGGTGGGCAGGCCGGTGGGCACGGCGCCCGCGGCGTCACTGGTAAAGTTGGTGGTTCCGGTGGGATTGGCATTCCAAACGCTGCTCTGGCCGCCCAGCCAGAAGACGTTGCTTGTGGCGCCGTTGGCCACGATCAACTGCTCGGCGGTGGCGGTGGCATTGAGCACAAATACTTTGCCGCCCGGCGGCGTGTAGCTGCCGAGGATAAGACCCGCGTAGGTACTGCCGGTGCCATAGGTGATAAGTGGGTAAGTGCCCGTGGCCAGGGTCGTCCCGGTCACCGGCGTGAGATTGATTATCGCGCCGCCCGTTTGCACCAGCAGTTTGGTGCTGGTGCCGGTGCTCAGAACGATCTGGTCGGTGGTGCTGATGCCGGTTTCCAAGTTCAAAATCGACGGGGTGCCGGCGGTGGTGCCGCCCAGCGTCAGGATCTGGGCCGGTGGCGTGGCAAAGTTATTGCCTTTGATGGTCAGGGTGCCGATCGTTCCGTCCACCAGGTTTAGCGTGCCCTGCGCCGCCGCCGTGGCGCCGCCCGCCACCACTACCGTGCCTTGCGTGGCCGTAAGCGTGGAAACGCCGGTGCCGATGTTGACCGAACCGTTGCTGCTGGACAGCGTGCCGCCAGCTTGGACGTTCACAAAGCTGCCGCCAATGACGTTCGGCGTCGTGGCCCCGCTGAGGACCAGGTTGCCGCCGCTGACCGTGGTGTTGCCGGTATACGTGTTCGACCCGCTGAGAATCCAGGTGCCGGTACCGCTCTTGGCCACGGGGGTATAGTTCCCGGCCGTGACGCTGCCACCCGAGGCGTCGGAAATGACCCCAAGAATGGAACTGCCCGTCGCGGTACCCTGAAGGAACAGCGTGTCATAATTTCCGGCGGTCCCCGTGCCGCGGTTGGTGACATTGCCGTTGATGATCACGTTGTTGTTGGCAACCAGGTAGGTGTTGTTTCCGCTGCCGCCGGGCAAGGCCAGGGACGTAAAGCTGATGTTATAGCCGTTACTGCCGGTGAAAGTGGTGGTCGTTTGGGTGGCGGCCGAAGTCGCCGGGGCGTTGAGCGCTCCGAAGGCCACCGTGCTGCCGCTGGTGGCACCACCGTTGTTACCGACGTTGATGGTTTGGGTGCCGCCGACATTCACCGTATTTCCATAGGCGATCGTTCCCGTGCTGTCATTGAGGATCTGAAAGGTGCCGGCATTGACCGTCACGGCGGTGCCGCTGGGCAGGGCGTTGGCGCCGGCGGCGGTGAACTGGCCGGCGTTGAGGGTAGTCGTGCCGGTATAGGTGTTGGAACCGCTGAGCACCAGGTTGCCGGCGTTGAGGTTCACGCCGCCGCTGCCGGTCGCCAGGTTGCCCGAGAGAGTCAACGTGCCGGTCCCGAGTTTGGTGATCGAGACGCCGGGGTTGGAGATGTTGCCGGCAAAGCTCAGCGCACTGCCGGCTGCATTGGTCGTATCGATTCCCAGGGTGGAACCAGAGGCGAAGGTCACCGGGGCTCCCTGGCCACCGATGCCGCCGACCAAACCGCCGATGCTCCCGGCGCCGGCGGTGGCGTTGGTGAATTCACCGGTGCCGCCGGCGTTGATCGCCAGGGTCGCGCCGCTGAAGACGCTTACTGTGCCGGTGGCAGGCATCGCGCTAACCTTGCTGTATTGCAGCGTCCCGACGTTGATGTTCGTGCCGCCGGTATAGGTATTGGAGCCGGCAAGCGTAAACGTGCCGGTGCCGGACTTGACCAGGCTGCCGCCGACGCCAGAAATGGAACCGGAGAAGGTCGTGGTGCTATTGTCGCGCCCGGTGTCCAGCATGTTGGACCCCAGCAGCACTTGGTGGCCGGTGGGATTTCCGGTCGCATCCGCCAGCGAACCTAAAACCGCCAGGGTGCCCCCGGCCAGGCTCAGATCCAGCGTGGAGTTGCTGGAGACCACTACCTGCGAAGCGGGCGCGCCGGCAACCGTGGCATAAAACTGCGTGTTCGTATCGGCGGCGCCCATCTGGTTCCAAGTGCCGGTGGTGGCGGTATTGCCCACCGTGTTGTACGAAATGCCATAGTTGCTATAAGCACCGGTATTGGGCCCAACGCCGCCGGTGCCCTGGCCAAACCGCAGATCCACGGTGTGCAATCCCGGCGCCAGGGTGAGGCTGCCGGTAACGTTCGCATTCCATGTCGTGCTGTTGATGACCGACGTACCGTCGATGATCAGGTAGCCGTTGTCATCAAAGTTCTTGCCGAACTGGTACGTAATCGAGCCGTGGCTGGCGTTGTAGATGTAGCCAATATAGCCCCAAGTGGTGTTGATGCCCCATGTCGGGTAGGAGTTGGTGCTGGTGGTCCCAGCGGTACTCGATGCGCCCCAGCGTGCCACGGACTGAATCGAGGTCAGCGGGATCGCATCGGCCGTATCCGTGCTGGTGGTATTGGACACCATGCCTTCATACAGGCCCGTGGCCGTGGTCGTGGCCAGCGCCAGGGTGCCGGCCGTCAGATTGGTCTTGCCGGTGGCGGTGTTCTTGCCCGTGAGGGTCAGCCGGTTGGTGCCCAGCATGGTCAGCGTGCCGGTGCCGCCGATCACGCCCGAATAGGTCTGGGGGGCAAAGTATTTGAAGGCCAGGCCCGCGTTGTTGGTAATACCCCCGGTGGCCACCACCGAGCCGTCGTGGCCCGTGGTGCCATCGCCGAACTGCAGCGTGCCGGCGGTGATGATCGTCGGGCCGGTATAGGTGCTGGCGCCCGTGAGGGTCAGGGTGTTGGCGCCCAGTTTGTTGAGGCTCAGAACATTGGCGTTGCTGTTGGTGTTGGCGATCACGCCGCCGTAGGAAAAGTTGCTGCCGGCGGCGTTGGTGGTATCCAGGCCGAGGATCGCGCCGCTCTTGAAGCCGCCGCTGGCCGTGCCCAGGGCGGTCAGCGTGCCCAGGTCGGAACTGGTGAATTCGTTGGTGCCGCCGACATTAAACGCCAACGTGGTGCCCGAGTTGACGATGATGTTGGCGGCGGTCCAACTGGTCGGCGTGTTGTTGTACAGGGAATATTCCTTGGCGACCTGCAGGGTGCCGGCGCTGACGGTGGTGCCGCCGGTATAGGCATTGGTGCCCGAAAGGGTAACCATGCCCGGACCCGCCTTGGTCACGCTGCCGGTCCCGCTGATGGCCCCGCTGACGGCCAGGTTGCCGGCCGCGTTGGCGGAAGTGGCCGTGAGGGCAAAGGTGCCGGTATTGATGTTGCCCGAGACGACGCCGCCGGTGGCATTGGTGACGCCCGTCTCGATGGTAGCCGCCGCCGCGAGCGTGATCGCTCCGCTGTAGGTGCTGCCGTTTTCCAGGCGCATCGCGCCGAAGGGGCCGCTGGTCTCGTTCCAGCCGGTGCCGGCGAGGCTGATCGGGTTGCTGATCGTCGCGGCGCTGGTGAAGCCCTCGGCGATCGAAGAACCGCTGTTCACGGTGATCGTGCCGGTGCCGGAGCCCGAGGCCGAAGCCGTCGTGTCGAATCGTAAACGGGAATTCGTCAGATTAATCGGGCCGCTGAAGCTGCTGTTGGCCCCGGTCAACTGGTAGTCGCTGGTCCCTTGGGTCCCGGTTCCGATCAAGTTCAACGTACCGCCGCCGCTGATGACGTTGCTGATGGCGGTCGGGGTGGGGCTGCGGCTGAAGGCCAGGGTGGCCCCGGCGTTGATGACAATAGCGCCGGATCCGATCACCCCGGTATCGGTGCCGTTGACAAAGTTACCGATCTGTAACGTGCCGCCGTTGACAAAGGTACCGCCGGTATAGGTATTGGAGCCTGTGAGCAGCAGGGTGCCGGCGCCACTCTTGGTCAGGGCATTGGTGCCGTTGGCCAGGATCGGGCTGTTGATCACCAGCGCATCGCCCGCCAGGTCGGTGCGAATGACCATATCTGCCCCGCTGGGCGCCATAAGGCCCGCCCCGCCGCTGATCACGCCGGCCATGCCGGTGTTGCCGCCGGAACGCAGGATGCCGCCGACCGTCATCGTACCGCCAGCCAAGGTAATCGCCGCACCCGGGCCCGTGAGTTTGAGGGTGTTGAGACTCGTCGCGGCCGGCACCGCCGACACGGAGGTGTAGGGCGTGACCGTCGCGCCATTGGCGACGGTGGCGGTCTGCGACAGGGTTAACGTGTTGGTGGCGATCGCGGTAACCCAGGTGTTGGCGGGAATACCCGTGCCGGTAATGGCCTGTCCGACGGTGAAGGCGGCGCCATTGGTGACCGCCAGTGTCGTGCTGGCGGTGGAAGCCGCGGTGGTGGTGGTGGCCGTGGCAGCCACACCGGTATATTGGAGATCGGTGACGGATGTGACGGTGCCCAGCGTCGTGAGCTGACCGCTCAGGGCGGTCGCGGCGTTGGTGTCGGTGCCGTAGGTGACCGCCCGGAAATAATTATTGGTCGTGTCGTAGCGGGCGTAGCTGTTGCCGCCGAAAAACAGGCCCGGATTGTTCGAGCCGGTACTCAGCGGCGCGTTGGTGGTGCTGGTCAAAACGATCTGGTTGTTGGCGGCGGTGGATCCGGTTCCCGCCAGCACGAAGTTGCCGGTGGCGCCGGCCGTGCGGGCCGCCAGCGACGCGAAGGTCAGGGTGGTGTTGCCGGTGCCGCCATAGGTGGACAGCACGGTGCCGTCGCCAGCGCTGAACGTCAGCGTGGTCATGCCCTGGCTTACGCCGGCACTCTCGTTGACGTTAAACGTGCCAGTGCCGCCGAAGGTCAGCGCCATGCCGGTGGTGCCATTGAGGCTGCCGCCATTGCCCACCGTCAGCATGCCGCCTTTAACGGTGGTGCCGCCGGTATACGTATTGGCGCCCGACAAGGTCAACGTGCCGGCGCCGGCCTTGGTGAGGCCCGCGGTACCGGTCAGAATCGAACTGATGGTGTCGGCGGTGTTATTGGTGGTGAGGGTGCCCGCGGTGGCGCCAAACGCGAGCGTTCCGCCGGAGAGGGTGATGGCGCCGGATTGCGCCCCGAAGTAGACGTTGCCGACGTTTTGCGTATTCGACACGGTGACCGTGGCGCTGCCGGTGTTGGCGTAGCCGTAGGCGGTGACGTCGGTACCAAAGTACACGGTGTCGCTGGTGGTGGTGGTGTATGCGGTCGGCGTGGCGACACCGGTGGAATCGGTGGTCCAATCGGGCGTGGTGGAGGCGTCCCAGTTGCTGCTGGTGCTGCCGAAGCCCGAAGCCGTGCCGTTGGTGTCGAAATAATAGACGCCGGCCGCCGCCTGGCGTGCCAGCCCCAGTGTGCCCGCCGCGGCGGCAATGGCCATGGCCAGGAAGCGTTTGGAAGTCTTACTGAACCCTTTTTTATTTTTGATCGTCACAGCGTTTCCTTCCGCAAAAGAAAGACGTACACGGGCAACCCGCCCGCGCTGGCCAACACCACATCTCTCTTTTTCAGAAGGCTGTGACGCAACTAAACGCGTTGCTATGGCAACGCGTCCCGCCTCAGACTCCATACCTTTCCGGCCGAATCTTTACCGGCCGGACCTGCACCGCTACATTCCGCCGTTTAATTTCCCTACCCGATCCGCCAATGCCCTGTCCGTGGTGTAGTTATATGCCGGGTTCGAAAAACTATTCCCTCGGCGACCATAAGCTGACGTACCACTTGTATGTACCACAAGAATGGCCGCAGGTCAAAAGTTTTACTAACAATCGCAAATATACACAATGTAACGCAACACAAACATAAAATATTCGTACATTAAAATGTACTATTGTTTTGCTTTCCATGTTTATTTAACCGCTTAATGACGTTGCCCCGCGGGGTGCACGCCGCGGGGACAGCCCCCCCCACCGGCTTCCGGGACATAAGCGACACCATTGCGAAAACAAAGGCGTATTTTCGCGTGGCGAATATTTTACAGGACCAATACAATCGATTACGCAATTAGGTATTCATGGACTAAGACCCAACCCCGCCGCCCCGCAGCCGATCGCCTCCTCTACTTTTCCCGGGTCGGCCGCACCCTCACCGCAGCGCAGACCTGCCGGAACACGGCCACATCCGGCGCGGTGATCTCGGAATTGCCCGTCAGCAGGATCGCAAACAAATTGCCCCGGATCAGGATCGAGCGCTGCAAAATGAAGCCCTCATCGGTTAGGAGGGAAAGGTCCAGCGCGCTGTTATCGGCCATCTGGGCCGGGGCCCGCAGCCGCGGCGGCACCTGGTTGGATTGCTCAAAGAGCGCCACGCTGGCATTGTACAAAGAGTCGTTGGTGCGCACGCGAAAGACATACAGGCAACGCTGCGCCCCATCGGGCAGTTCCTCCACCATGGCATCCTGCGGGGGAATCGGCAGTGCCAGGTGCGCCGGATCGAGCGGGCGGAACGTGCCGGGGTAACTGGTCCGGAAGGTCAGGGCGGCCGGTCCGGCCGGACCGTGCATCCGGACCAGCATCCCAGCCAGGGCCAGCGCGCCGACCAGGATCAGCAGGAGCACCAGGAGCAGGAGACTGTGGCGGAGGGCGTGGGACATATTCAGGTGACGTACATTTCCGGAATAACCTTGCGGGTTTCGTCGCGCAGATAGTTCAGGATCTGCTGGGCGTGCTCGAAGCTCATCACGCGCCGGGCCACGCGCTGGGCCTCGGCAATGTTGATGCTGCGAATGACCTTTTTAACCTCGGGAATCGACGGCGGCGTGACCGACAGCACGCGCAGGCCCATGCCCAGGAGCAGGATGGTAAACTCAATATCGCCGCCGAGTTCCCCGCAGAGCGAAACCGAGGTGTTAAACCGGTTCCCCGTGCGGATAACGTTGCGGATCAGCGCCAGCACCGCCGGGTGGGCGCCGGTGTAGAGACTCGCAACGCGCTGGTTGCCGCGATCGACCGCCAGCGTGTACTGGATCAGGTCGTTGGTGCCGATGGAGAAAAAGTCGCATTCCTTGGCATAGGTGGACGCCATCAGGGCGGCCGAGGGCACTTCGATCATGATGCCGATGGGCATATAAGGGTTGTAAGGCTTGCCTTGTTCGTCCAGTTCCTCCATGACGTCCTTGAGCACCATCTTGGCCTGGCGCAGTTCCATGGGCGTGGAGATCATGGGGAACATGATCCGCACATCCCCCAGGACCGAGGCCCGCAGAATGGCGCGTAACTGAATCTTGAACATGTCCAGGTTGGACAGGCACAGGCGGATGGACCGGCAGCCCAGGAACGGGTTGTCTTCGGGGTCCTTGGCCATGGCGGCGGTGTATTTGTCGGCCCCGAGATCCAGCGTGCGGATCACCACCGGCTTGCCGTTCATTTTGCGGATCACTTCGGCATAGGCGTTGTAATGGTCGGCCTCGGTGGGTTCCTTTTCGGAGGCCAGGTACAGGAATTCCGTGCGATACAGGCCAATGCCCATGGCGCCCTTGGCCAGCGCCGGCTCGACCTCGTAGGGAAATTCGATATTGCCCATCAGGGCGATTTCCACGCCGTCCTTGGTGCGGGCCGGCAGGTCGCGCAGGCGATCGAGGCCGCTCTCAAATTTACGCTGCCGCTCTTCCTGCTTGCGGTGCTCGGCGATCGTCGTCTCATCGGGGTTGATGATCACGATGCCCGAATGCCCGTTGATGATGATCGTATCGCCGGTGGTGACCTCGTGGGTGATGTTTTCCAGCCCCACCACGGCCGGAATGCCCATCGAGTTGGCGATGATGGCGGTGTGGCTGGTGCGCCCGCCGGCATCGATGGCGATGGCCTTGATCAGGGTGCGATCCAGCGAGGCGGTCTGCGAGGGCGTCAGGTCGTGGGCGATGATGGCGACCGGGTCGGTGATGGCCGGCAGGCGGATGCGCTCCTTGCCCTGGAGACGCGTAATCAGGCGCCGTTCGATGTCGTAGATATCCTTCACCCGGTCGCGGAAATAGGCGTCCTGCTGCCGCAGGAACTGCTTGCCGTATTCGCGCAGGGCGCACGAGACGGCATATTCGGCGGTGAAGCGGTTCTTTTCGATCCCCTCGGAAAAGGTCTTGAGCAGGGCGGGATCTTTGAGCAGCCCGAGGTGAAAATCAAAAATGGCGCCGGTTTCGCGCCCGAACTCCCGGGCCGTTTCGTCGCGCAGCTTGCGGATATCATCGCGCGAATCGGCCAGCGCAGTCTTGAGCCGCTGGGATTCGGAGTCAATTTCGCTGGCGGGTATGGCGCGGCGCCCAATACGCAGCTCGTCATCGCCCAGGATCAGGGCCCGACAAACCACCACCCCCGTGGAAACGCCTATGCCTTTTTTTATTTCCATGCCGTAAACATCCGGCTGCGAGGCCCGCTGTGCGTCCCGCGGACAAGCCGCGGGCGGTCAGGGAGCGTCGGAGCAACCAATCCGCATATGCGATGCGCAATACACCGCACACAAAGATTGCGAAAATAGGATAGTCCAACCCGGGGCGGGGAGCAAGGGGATTGCTGATTTTCGATCTTAGATTGGCGATTTTCGATTGCTTTTGCGGTTTTGCGCTGGAAGTTGGAAGTTGGAACGCCATGTTCCACCGCGCCACTTCACGATTTACACCCACCCCGTAACCCTTTAACCCCGTGTTTCTTACCCCCTCCCGGCGGCGTCAATCTTCGCCAAATTTCTCTTTGACCAGTTTCTCCAGGGCATCGAGCGCCGCCAAGGCGTCGTGGCCATCGGCCACGATGGTCAGCGGGGTGCCGGCGGTGGCCGCAAGCATCATCATCTGCATGATCGATTTGCCATCCACGCACTGGTCGTTCTTCCAGACTTTAATGCCGCTCTGGAAACCGTTGGCAATATCCACAAACTGCATTGCCGGGCGGGCATGCAGTCCCAACTTGTTGATGATGGTGACCTGACGATCCATGAACTCACTAACATGCAAGGGGACAATATAGACGCAGCGCCTCAGCGGCTGGCGCCGGCCTGGTCGGCCTCTTCGAGCAGGTCGACGATTTCCTTTTTGCTGGCGGCCTGCCGCAGGAAGCGCCGGAACGTGTCCTGCTGGAGATTGCGGAAGATATTCTCCATGGCCTGGAGGTGCCCGTCGGGATTGGCCGGCGGCGAGAGCAGCAGCACCACGCTGTAAACCGGGGCCTGATCGAGGGCGGAAAAATCAATGCCCGCCGACGAGCGCCCGATGGTGCCAACCCGTTTCTTGAGTGCCGGATGCTTCACGTGCGGCACCGCGACACCCTTGCCAAAGCCCGTGCTGCCGTGCTTTTCCCGATCGATAATCGCCTTGACGATCACGTCGACATCTTTTTCCGCCAGCGCCTTGGCGGCCGCCAGGGCGCCCACCAGTTCACGGATCACGCCGTCGCGTTCCGTGGACTTCAACTCGGCCACAATGGCATCTTTGACAATAAAATCCATTAATTTCATGGTTTTCCTCTAGTGCATAATACTCGCGCGGGCCAGCGCACCAACCGCCGGGCCGGCACCGGGGCGCGGCCCTTCAGGACATGTGCTTGCGATTGCGAAAGCGTTCCTTGTGGTCAGTCAGTTGGCGCTCGAGCTTGTGGGTCACCTGATCGATACACGCGTACAAGTCTTCACCATCGCAGCGCCCCACGAACATATTGCGATGTTCCGCGCTGACAATAAATTCCACCGAGGTGCCCTTGGCATCCTTGCCGTCCAGGATCACCTCGATCTCCTTGATCAGATCATAATATTTGACAAGCTTGCCGGCTTTTTCCTCGGCATACTGGCGGATGGCGGGTGTCAGTTCCAGATGGCGACCGCTGAGCGTAATAATCACCGCTTAAACTCCATAGTCTGTGCAAAAAAAGACCTTCGACCGTCCGGCGTAACCGAATAACGTAGCGTCCAGGCGCGGGGGCGTCAACCGCCGTAGCCGCAGATTGAACTCCCGGAACTGCGCGGGGGCGGCGCTATGGCGGACAAAAACAGCGTTTGGCGTCCCGCCATCGCAGCCGTCTGGGGAGATTGTACCACTGGGGACCTAATACGGTATCATGATTTATGAAGATTTTTCCCGCACGGATGTGGCTGGATTTTGCGGCAATTCTGAGCCGCGACCGTAAGGGAGCGACCAATCGACGTTCCAACGCAGCGCGGTCGCTTCCTTACGGTCGCGGGCCGGTTGACGCTCCAGTATCCAACGATTGCCGCGAAATCTGGCCACCCTCCCGCGCCGCACCCGTTTTAGACCACAAACACGGACGACCGACCCTATGGATGTCATTGTTATCAGCATCGGAACCCTGGCCAAGAATCCCCTCTGGCAGGAGCGCGGCCCCGTCCGCACCAGCCATGCCACCACCACCCTGGTCGTCAGCGACACGGCCCGCCTGCTGGTGGATCCCTCCCTGCCCTCGCCCCTGCTCGAGGGACGGCTGTTTGAACGCACGGGGCTCAAGCCCGAGGCGATCACCCATGTGTTCCTGACCAACTGGCGCCCGATCCACCGCCGCGGCCTGGAGATTTTTTCCAAGGCCAGGTGGTTCATGCATGCCACGGAGATCCAGGCGGCACAGGAAGCCCTGGATGCCGTCAAGGACCGGGCCGAGCGCACTGGCGAGAAGCTTGACCCGGTGGTGGCCGAAGAGGAGCGGTTGCTTAAGCGCATCGTCGAGGCGCCCGACGAACTGGTCCCCGGGGTCGATTTGTTCCCGCTGCCCGGCTACACCCCCGGCCAATCCGGGCTGCTGGTGGCCCTGCCCACCTCCACGGTTATTATCGCCGGCGATGCCGTGCCGACCGCCGGGCACTTTGCCGCCGGCCAGGTGTTCCAGGAGTCCTGGGACCTGGACCAGGCCAAGGAATCCCTGCTGGAAATGTACGAAATCGCCGACCAGATTGTGCCCGGGCATGACAACATTTTCGTCAACCCCAGGGCGGCGGGGGTGTGAGGGAATGCGGAAAACTTTGGCGCAAGAAAAAGGCGTGAGTCTGGGACTCACGCCTTTTTAGCATTCAGCATTCAGAATTCAGCATTACTTAGGGGCTTTCATCAGCGTGGCGGTCTTCACGTGCACCAGTTTGATGCCGTCGGTGGTTTCGATCTTGCCCTTCACACCAATGTACTGGCCCAGCAGCGGTGCCACATCGACATCCGCCGCGCTGGGATCCACGTAGGCCACCACGCGATCGGTGGCGGGGTTTACCAGCACATACTTGGCCTTGAGCACTTCGCTGGTCCGCAGCACGCCTTCGGCGGCATACGGGGCATTGAGTTCGGCATCGGCCATTTGCTTCTGGGCCTGTTGCCAGGTTTGGTCCAAGGCCTTTTGTTCGGCCGTCTCGGCCGGCGTGGGGGCCGCGGCATCCTTGGCGATGGTCTGGAGTTCCAGGCGGCTCTGCACCAGGCTGATACGCGATTCGCAGCTCTGCTTGACCGAGGGCGGCGAATTGGGCATCTCCAGGATCGCCTTGTAATCGGCAATCAGGCCGGCCAGGTCTTCCTGCAAAATGGGTTTGACAAACTCCGCCTGCGTCCGGCTGTTGACCTCGGCAAATTTTGTGCGGGCCTCGGCATTAAAGGCCACCGCCGGCTGGGGCGTAACTACAATGGTCACGGGGCCGCCGGGCTGGGTTTCCGCGGCCGGCTGCGTGGTGGCCACAACGACCGGTTGGGTGGCGGCTTCGGGCGTGGTGGGCGTGGTGGGCCCTGCCGCCACAAAACTCGTGGGGAATTTTAATGTCGCCACGGTATAGGCCGTGGTGGCTGGGGCGGGCTTGACCAGCGCCTGGCTGATGTACATATGCACGCCTTCGGGCGGCGAAATCTTGTAGTACTTGTCCTGGCTGCCTTGAATATTGAGGCTGGTGCCCTTCTTGGCCACCGTCAGCACGACGTAGTCGGCCGACGGATGCAGCGCCGTGGCGGCCCGAATATTGACGAATTCAGCCTTGACGGTGCCGGTTTGGCCGGCGGCATCGACTTCCACCAGGTCCTTGGCGACGTAGCAGAACACGCCGGCGGGCGGATCGATGACATCCCAGCCGTTCTTGACGCCCACCACCTGGACGGTGTCGCCCTTGACCAGTTGGCCCATCTCATAAAAATTCTGGCCGGCGCCGCAGCGCACGTAGACGTGATCCCGGGCCACCACGCCTACAAAAGGCTGGACGCTCGCCGGCGCGGTGGTTGCGGAGGGGGTCGGGGCGGAGGCCGCGGGGATGGCGGGGGCAATGACCGCCGGCACCGCCGGTAGCGATGTGGCCGGGGC
>Ga0316217_10000559_pt1 | contig 52520 bp, 47 predicted proteins | sample 1anoAmetaG_FD_203633 | JGI IMG/M metagenome (GOLD analysis project Ga0316217, IMG submission 203633) | Freshwater microbial communities from Trout Bog Lake, Wisconsin, USA - 1anoA | ecosystem: Environmental > Aquatic > Freshwater > Lake > Hypolimnion/Profundal zone | place: USA: Wisconsin...
AATATATAGACGGTGGGGTCTTGATTTGGTTACACACGCCTTTTTTTTTGGTGATGGACTATCAACCGATCCGTGATGCCTGAAAAATGGCGGATCGAACGAGTGAATCCGGGAAGATTTCACCGTTTAAGGTTTGTTACAATCACCTGAGGAATTACGACATGGTTGCCTGAGCGAAGTGAATGCTCTACTATGAAGGTAAGGGTAGTATCTTCCACCATGAAGGTACTTGTGAAAACGGTTCGTTTTAGATGTGCTATCCTGGATCAGGTGAAAGGATAAGAATATGGGCGAAAACGAAATGAACGAAAAAGACGATGTGGTCATGACGCCTCATGATACGAGATACCTGTTTGTGCTCCCGTTCTCGACGGACCAGCTGCTGGCGCGGCGTTTTCTTGCAAGCGACCGGCAGGTGGCCGGCAACATCCGCTTCGGCAAGATCCTGGAGACCCTCGACAAGGTGGCGGAGAATACCGCCCTGGCCTACGTCCACAGGTTTTATCCCGAGGCGAGGGTCGTCACCGCCGCCATCGACAGTGTGGTGGTAAGGAATCTCGCCGATACTACCCACGACTTGGTCTTTTCCGCCCAGATCAATCATGTCGGCCGCTCTTCCATGGAGGTCGGCATCCGGATCGAATGCCTGGGTGTTGGCTGTGGCCACCTTGCAACGTGCTATTTCACCATGGTCGCCCGTTCCACGGAGGAAGGCGAGGCGAAGAGTCTGACCCTGCCGCCGTTGACCTATGCCGAGGAGATCGAGGTGAAACGTTATAACAAGGCTGAGCAGCGCCGCCAAGCGTACCGGGAGAGCTTGGCAAAGGCCGAAGAGATGTCGTCGCTGGAGGAGTACCTGTTTCTCAAGAAGCTGCACAAGGAGCAGGAGGCAAAAGGCTTCTGCGGGATACGCGTAGGTCAAATGGTGCTCGAATCGACGCAGCGGGCGTATCCGGAGCAGGAAAACGTGCCAAAGACCATCTTTGGCGGCTACCTCATCCGGAGGGCCTACGAACTGGCCGCCCTGACAGCGGAGATGGTCGCGCCCGACAGGGTGGTGCCGTGCCAGGTGAACCGGATAAACTTCAACCATCCCGTCTTTCTCGGCGACCAGCTCAAGTTCATCGCAAGGGTTGTCTACACCGGCAAGACTACGATCACGGTACAATCCGATATCGAGCGCTTCAGCCGGGGAGCAGACGACAAGGCGCTTTCCAACTCATGCCTGTTCACGTTCAGAAATGTGAACAGCGACTTGAAGCCGCAACCGGTGCCGCCCATCTATCCGGTCACCTATGCCGAGGATGCGCGCTACCTGAACGCCTATCGCCAGAGGGTGGATTGACGTTACCGGACGGAACGCCCACTACTGCGCGGCAAAGGCTTTTTTCAGGGATTTCATGATCTTTTTGCCCGGGGCGATATACCAGAGGAAGGTGGCAGGCTTCTCGAACTGTGGTTTTGTCCCATTCTTGTCGAAGTCCAGTTCCAGGGCTGCGCAACTACCTTTTTTCAGTTCGATCGGGTCGCTGGTGCCCAGGAGTGCCGCCACCAGGTAGCCTAGCAGAGGCTCGTGCCCCACGATCATGACCCGCTTTGCATCCCTTTGTTCAAGGATGTGGCTGGTAAGCTCGTCCAGGTCGCTACCCGGCTGGAGCAACGGTGTGATGAGGGTTCTGTTTTTCCGGCACGCCTGCCCGGCGGCGATCTCTGCCGTCTGGACTGCGCGCACGAGCGGGCTTGACAGTATGAGGCGCGGTTTATGCCCATGGTCCCCGATCCTCTCGACAACCTTGTTGACGTCGGCTCTGCCCTTTTCCGTGAGATAACGCCATTTGTCGCTGATTCCATCCGATCCTTCAACTGCCTCCCCATGCCTTAGAACGTATAAAATCATGGCCCCCCCTTGACGTTTTTTTGTAAATTATAGGCTCAACGAGGTTTTTTGCAACTTCATTCGAGTTTGTGGCCGGCAACAAACGACGCCTCCCTGTTGTGTTGTATACCATCCCCGCACACGTCCGGCTCACAATGTCGCAAACATATTTCCCAGCGGCAACCCCACTGTCACATTCCGGTAGTATTTTAGCATACAACCGGGCGACTGCGGAGCTGCGCGAACCGGGGATGGATGTGAAATCATGGCAGTTCAGGGCAACCGAAATATCCCCACCCTTGGTGAGGTCATGAGAAGCGTTACGCCGGTTTGTTCCGATCTGCCGGTCAGGGATGTGGTCGCCATCTTTCAGGGGGAACCGGCCCTGCTGATGATACCGGTTGTGGGCATGAATGCCTTCGAAGGGACCATCAGTCGGCGTGACCTCTTTACGCGCCACCTGTCGCGGCCGTTTGCCATGGAACTATTCGGCAAAAAGCCGATCAGCAGTCTTGTCAACGGCACGATGCCGGCTTTAGGCCCACAGTGTGATATCAACACCGCATTGGCGCGCCTGCTGGAGCATGACCCTGAGCTTGATGCCGATTCCTTCCCGGTCGTACAGGAAGGGACGTGTGTCGGAATCGTGCATGTTGCCGAACTTCTGATGGCCATATCACGATCCCAGGCCGACCTTCTTGCCACCCTTGAGGCCTTGAGCGCCCGCATCCGGGAAGAGGTTGAAAAGGCCCGCCAGATCCAGCGGGATCTGCTCCCGCCTTCCCAATACAGCTTTGCCGGCATGGTGCTGGATGCGGTGCTGATCAACTCCTCCGAGATCAGCGGTGATGTGTATGATTATTTCTTCATCGACCAGGACCGGCTGGGGGTCATGGTGGGAGATGTAAGCGGCCACGGCGTCCAGTCCGGCATGGTCGCCACTGCTGCCAAGGCCGGATTGCATCTGCTGCTCGCGGGTGGTATCACAACGCCGGGAAAGCTTTTGGAGGGAATGAACAAGGCCGTGTGTGCAACAGTATCCAGCTCCCTGATGATGACCGCCGTAATTGCCGTGATAGATCGCACTGACAATAAGACCTACCTCGCCAATGCCGGGCATAACTATCCGTTCCGGTACCGGTCGGCCGACGCGGCCGTTGCCATGCTGGACGGTACAGGCGGTTTTCCCCTCGGTTTTGACATGGAAAGCGTTTACAACGAGATCGAGGTCGATTTCAGATGCGGTGACCGGCTGATCCTTTACAGTGACGGCATCGTCGAGGCCATGAACAGGGAGGGGGAGGAATTCGGCTATGAACGCTTCTCCAGCTATGCGCAGAAGAACTCCATGAACAGTCCGGAATCGTTTCGCCTCGGTTTGCTTGACGAGGTGCGTGTTTTCAGCGGCACCGAAACCTTTGAAGACGACGTGACGCTTTTGGTCGTTGCCGCAGAGCAGGGTTCATGATTGGAAGACTTAAAAATAAATATCAAAGAGAGACTATCAGCATGTTCAGTTTGAGCAAGCATGGCAGAGTTATTTGTTCTCCCGCCCCCCAGGCGTCATGCAGCAGCTTTGCCGAGGTGCACGAGTGGCCGGTATTTTCTTCCGATGACAAGGAAGGGATTATCAGCTGCGTGGAGCGCATTATTGATGGAAACGACAACACCCATGAATTCCTGCGGCAACGGGCCGCCCTGATGGTGGATGAGATGCTGGAAAACGCCCTGTACGCCGCACCCTGCGACTTAAACGGTAATCAGATTTACGTCAAGGGCGAGAAGCGCAGCCTCACTCCTGGCGAAAAAATCCTGGTGCGTTGCGCCTATGACGGCGAAAGGCTCTTTCTGGAAGTCAGCGACAACTGGGGAAAGCTTGCGCCTGAAACCGTGCAGAATTTTATTGCCGTCAATTTGGAGCAAGACGTCTTGGCCGACCGGTCGGGCCGCGGACTCTTCTTCATGTGGACGTTTATGAAGGATTTTTACGTGAATTTTGTGCCCGGCCTGAAAACCGCAGTGGGGGGCTATCTCCTGCGTAAACCTGATTCATACGAATATGGAGCGACCTGACATGGAACAGAAATTCAAGATTGAGATTAAAGAAGAAAGCGCGAGCGACATCATTCATTTCCATGGCAATATCGACAGCCATGCCGACAGCCACTTTGATGACATGCTCAAAAGCGTATCAAAGAGGATGGTGGTCTTCGACTTCAGCAGCGTGGGCCGCATAAATTCCATGGGGATCGCCCTGTTGCTCCGTTCGATCAAGAGCCTCAAGGCGGAGAGGGGGGCCGAGATCAGTATCCAGGGGGCCAACCAGATCAATACCATGCTCTTCAAGATGACCGGCATCTATCTGCTGGCGCCAGAGACAAAGCCTCAATGAGCAAGGAGTTTTTTATGCGGAAGCCCGGAAGAAGATGGCGGCTTTTCGATTATTCATCGCTTGACCTGCAAATCGAGAAGTTCCGGCATCTGGCTGAAGAATACAAAAAAAGCAATACAAGCTATTACGGCGAATTTCTTGCCAAAATACTGTTCGGCGACTGAGAAGCCGTCACAGATAAATTGCAATTGCCCGTCTAACCTGTTCCATCGACGCACGCCCCACTTGAGCTGTTTTTCCTTCTTTCCTCACATACCCGCCGCGGAAGCGTATCTTGCAACCCCTTTTCCCAAATCAGCAGAGGCGTTGTATTCACTGCCCGGCCGTGGTATATGTTAGCCATTCGGCCGTACATATTCTTCACAGGCTGTTGGAAAAGGTATCCCATGTCCCTTGCAGATCAGGTCTTAAACGGCGACATTCGCGCAGCGGCGCGGATGATGCGTGACATCGACGATGGCCGCCCACATGCGGTGGAGGAGTTGAAACGGCTTTACCCGCACACCGGCAAGGCCTATATCATAGGCATCACCGGTCCGCCGGGGGCAGGCAAATCGACCCTCGTTGACCAGTTGACGGCGTCTTTCCGCAAGAAGGGGAAGAGAGTCGGCGTGGTCGCCATCGACCCCACCAGCCCCTTCACCGGTGGAGCCATCCTGGGGGATCGCATCCGCATGAACCGTCACGCCTCCGACGAAGGGGTATTCATCCGCAGCCTGGCCACACGCGGCGCACTGGGAGGCCTGTCCCGTTCCACGTCCGATGTGGGCCTGGTAATGGATGCCATGGGGATGGAGGTCATCATCATCGAAACCGTCGGCGTGGGGCAGGATGAAGTGGATATCGTCAAGACCGCACACACCACCTGCGTCGTCATGGTGCCAGGGCTGGGAGACGACATCCAGGCCATCAAGGCGGGTATTCTGGAGATCGGCGACGTCTTTGTGGTCAATAAGGCAGACCGTGACGGCGCCGACCGCACCGCGCGTGAATTGACCACCATGCTGGAGATGCGCAACACCCCGAAAGATGGCTGGCATCCTCATGTCATAAAGACCGAGGCCCAGCGAGGCAACGGCATGGACGAGCTATCGGGCGAGATCCTGGCCCATCGGGATTTTCTCTTTACCAGCGGACTGATCTCGGGGTTTGTCCGGGAGCGCAACAAACGGCATTTCCTAGATATCCTGCGGGACAGCCTCTACCGGCACGCCATGGAGTTCATGGAGCGCGACGGGATGCTGGATAAGGTTGTGGAGGGCATGGAAGATAACGCCCTTGACCCTTATTCGGCTTCCGAGGCAGTGATCGCGCGCATGCAGGGGGGCGCGTCCGGCCGATGAGACACCTGTGCCGCCAGGAGAGCGCGGGCGGTTTTGCCGCGGCTGATTTTTATCTTCGTAGCTTTGCGGCAAATGTTTTTCCGGGTTTAATCACTGATCCTGATCCGAACATGGAGTCTCCTTGAACCGAAAATCGCTGGAATCGCTGTTTAATCGTATGGGCACCGTCAAATGCCTGGTCATGGGTGACCTGATGCTGGACGAGTACCTGTGGGGCAAGGCCGAGCGCATCTCCCCTGAAGCGCCGGTGCAGGTGGTCGATGTGCTGCGCGAGGAGCTGCGGCTGGGTGGCGCCGGCAACGTGGTCAACAGCCTGAGGGCCCTGGGAGCGCAGGTTACGGTATGTTCCGTCGTGGGGTCGGACGATAACGGCGAGGCCCTGCTTGCGGCCCTCCTGCGCCAGGAAGCGTCCACGGAGGCCGTGTTCCGCGATCCGGCCCGCCGCACAAGCCGCAAGACGCGGGTGGTTGCCTCAAACCAACAGATTGTGCGGATAGATCGCGAATCGCGCACCGCCATTTCCAGTGAGCTGGAGGAGAAGGTCTGCGAGTGGGTCGCAGCCCATGCCAGGCAGTTCAGCGTCATCCTCATGTCCGATTACAACAAGGGGGTGCTGACCCAGCGCGTCATAGAGGCCGCCATCGCCGCTGCCGCCTTGGCCTGCGTCCCCGTGCTGGTGGACCCCAAGGGGGCCGACTTTGCCCGCTACCACGGCGCAACCATCCTTACCCCCAACCGCAAGGAGGCCGAGACAGCTTCCGGGGTGGCCATCCGTGACGTGGGCTCCCTCTCCCAGGCAGCCGAGTTGCTCATGGAGACCGCAGGGCTGGAGCACCTGCTGATTACCCGCAGCGAAGAAGGGATGTCGTTGTTTACGCGCCACTGCGAACCGGTTCACATCCCGACCGTGGCCCGTGAGGTGTTCGACGTCTCGGGGGCAGGCGATACGGTCCTGGCCACCCTTGCAGTAGGCATGGCCTCGGGGCTGGCGATGTCAGAGGCTGCCGGTCTGGCCAACGTGGCTGCCGGCATTGCGGTCGGCAAACTTGGGACCTCGACGGTAGCGCCCGCCGAGATCATCAATGCCGTGGCGCTCAGCCACAGCGACAGCGAATCCAAGATCAAGAACCGGGACGTGCTTCCAGGGATCATCGCGGCCCAGAAGGCGAGCGGCAAGCGGATCGTCTTCACCAACGGCTGCTTTGACCTTTTGCACGCCGGCCATGTCAAGTACCTTCAGAAGGCCCGCCGCCTGGGGGATGTCCTGGTGCTCGGCCTGAACAGCGACGCCTCTGTCCGGCGGCTCAAGGGTCCGAAGCGCCCCCTGATCGGCGAGGAGGAGCGGGCCCACATCCTGGCGGCACTGGACTGCATCGATTTCGTGGTGATCTTTGACGAGGATACCCCCCTGGAACTGATCACGGCATTGAAACCGGACATCCTGGCCAAGGGGGGCGACTACACCGCCGACGGGGTCGTGGGCAAGGAGGTGGTGGAAGCCTACGGCGGGCGCGTGGAGTTGGTGTCGTTCGTGGATGGCAAATCCACCACCAATATCATCGAGCGGGTGCTGGAACGCTATTCCGGTAGCTGATCGCTGTTGCTTTCGGCTGTTTTTGTCTTACAATTCTAATATAGATGACAGTCAATCATATGAAATGATTCGAACAGGAGCGGTCATGCCTCAACATACCCACGCCGACCGTGAATTATGGATTCTAGGCGTAAAAGCGGATAGCGGTCGCGACCAGATACTCACCTCGTACCTGACGAGTGGCGGCTACAAAAGCCGCCTTGAGAGTATTGAAAACGTTGCCGCTGGCCGCCCTCTCGGCGTTATTCTCGACATATCCCCTTTTTCCGATGACGGCTGGGGCCTTTTAAAGCAGATCAAGTGCGATCCCGGGATGCGCAACATCCCGGTACTTCCGGTGTTCTTGAGCGAGAAGGGTACTGTCGGGGGCGTGTTCCCGGTGGCAGGTTTCTTCACCCTGCCTGTGGATGACCAATATCTTTTGGAGAGGCTGGCGGTGTATGGGCTCACTGAGGATGCCGAGACCTGGGATCTGGAGGCCCTGATAGTATCCCGCTCGGGAGAGGAAAAGCTGTCCAAGGCCGTGGAATCGATAGGGTTCGAGATCGTAAAGGGTTATACCGGCAAGGAGGCCATGGCCCTTATCTCCATCAGGCCAAAGTACCTGGCCTTCAGCACGCTGATGCTGCCCGACATGTCCGCCTTCGAGCTTCTGGAAAAGATCCGCCTCTTCCCCTACAGCCGCAACACCCCCCTGTTCGTGCTTATCAAGGATGAGATGAAGGAGGGAGAAAAGAGGGCCATGACACGGGAGGTGGCCAACCTGGTTTCCAAGAAGCAGCTTTCCTGCGAGGAGTTTTTGGGATATCTGCGGCGGCGGGAGTGAGACGCCATATAATGGTCACTTTCATACGGTGCGAGTCCGTACTGGCTCCCACCCCCATTGATCCGATAGCTCTTTGAGAGCACGGAGTCTTCTTTTATGCCGCCCGCCTTATGGCCCCTGCCAGGGAGCAAGAAGCGCCGCATATCCATGCTCACCCTGCCACAATTCACTCCCGCCACCAAGTCCTCTGTCACATAGCTTTCAGTATCATGAAGCTATAAATCGGCTCATGCCCCCCTTGACATCCAAATTATGCGTACATATTCTTTTATCAGAAAATCCACACATCGAAAGGGGGTAATCCACATGGCAACCTGGGATGTATTCAAGGAACTGGACAATCTGAGGAAGGAGATCGACGAAGCATTTCGCGGCGCCGGCTACAGCCGGCCATTTGGGCAGACGTTCCTCTCTCCGGTGACGACCCGCCGTTTTCCGCTGGTCAACTTCAGCGAGGATGAAGGGCATGTCTTCATTGAGGCGCTGGTGCCGGGCGTTAACCCGAAGGACGTAGACCTGTCGGTGCTCAGGAACACGCTCACCATCAGCGGCGAGCGCAAGCCGTTTATCGAAAAGCAAGGGCAGATCGTCCACCGCTCCGAACTCGGCTCCGGCAAGTTCTCCCGCACGCTGGAATTACCGCTCGACATCGATCCGGAAAAAATCACGGCCCAGTGCAAGGACGGCATCATGCAGATTAAGCTTGCCAAGGCAGAACATGCCAAACCGAAAAAAATCGACATCAAACTTTCGTAGCAGCATAGACATAAAGGAGAAAGGAGGTCAATCTTATGACTGCCAACAGCTTGACGGAAAGAAACGATGAACGGAATGTTCAGACCCGCGAAGAAACGCGGTCAAGTGAAAAATATATCACTCCGGCGGTGAACATCATCGAGGACGAAGAGGGACTGGTCCTGACCGCTGACATCCCGGGTGCGGCAAAGGATCGTCTCGATGTGAATGTGGAGAAAGGCATCCTGACCATAAGCGCGCCGGCACAGCATACCCTGCCGGGAACCTCGGCCTACCGGGAGTTCGAACTGGCCAGCTACTACCGCCAGTTCTCGATCCCGGAAAGTCTTGACCACGTGAAGGCCAAGGCTGAGTATACCAACGGCATCCTGACCCTGCGGGTGCCCAAGGCCGAAGCAGCCAAACCGAAACGGGTCGCTATTCAGGTCGGCTGAGTCAGATCCAGAGCTGATCGCAATGTCAAACCTGCTGCCCGAGAAAAGAAGCCTGGCGCTGGACAGGTTCATGACAAAGTCGCAATTTCCTGACCAGGCTGGTGCTGCTTGCACCCCACTTCCAAAATAAGAACCGGCAGAAACGAAAACAGCCGTCCCCCTAACAGGAGAACGGCTGTTTTTATTTTATATCATCCGCAGTAGCGGCTACAACATGCCCTTGAGATCCTTGACCTCCACGCTGGCCTTGCTGCGCAACTCCTTTGCCCACAGGTTGAATCGTTCCTCGGACTTTTTGCGGTAGATTGCCTCCTCGATCTCGGCCTTAACGCTCTCGAACGGTTTCACCTTGCCCTTGATCCGTTCCTCCAGCTTGATGATATGGAATCCGGCCGGGGTGACGACCAGTTCGCTGACCTCGCCCGGTTTCATGGCCAGGATGGTCTTTTCCAGCTCCGGCAGCATGTCCCCTTTCCTGAATATCCCAAGGTCCCCGCCGTCTTTGCGGGCAGCCGGATCTTCCGAGTAAGTCTTGGCCAGTTCGATGAAATCCTTGCCGCTCTTGGCCTCAGCCAGCACCAGCAGGGCGGAGGTCATGGCGCGCTTGATCTCCTCGGCAGGGGCCTTCTCGCTGATTCGGAAGAAGATGTGCCTGGCGTGGAAACTCTCATCCTCCGAGTATTTGGCCAGGTTCGCCTCGTAGTAGTCCCGCATCTCCGACTCGCCTACCTGGATCTTGGAACGGACCTCCATGCTGACCAGCCTGAGCCTCTCAAGCTGTTCCTGCAACTGGGCCCGGTACTGGTCAAAGGTGAGGCCCTGGCTGGCCAGGGCGGCCTGGAACGCTTCCTGCGAATTGATTTTGTTTTGCCGCTTTACATCCTCGATGGCCTGCCGAATCTCGTCGTCGCCGATCTTGATATTCAACTCGTGGATCTTCTGCTCCGCCAGTTTTTTTTCGATCAACTGTTCCAGGGCGGCTTGGCGGATCTTGTTGCGGGCGTCGTCGTCCAGAGTAGCCTTTTTCTCCGCTTCACGCAGGGCCGGCTGGGCTTCCCGGAGAACGTCGTACAGGGTGATGATATCGTCGTTGACGATGGCTGCAATGGCGTTGATCACCTTGGCCTGGGCGCCGACTGGCAACAGGAGCAGGCAGGATAACAGCAGGGCAAACGAGATTGGTCTCATGGCTATGGTCTTTCATCGGGGAAAAACGCGGAAGGGCGGGCAGAGCCCGCCCTTCCAGTCGGTTAGTATCATATGCGGACATCGGCCGAAGGCCGGCCGCGTTACTTCTTCTCGGCGGCCGGAGCTGCTGGAGCTGCGGCAGGCTTGCCTTTGGTACCACCCATGCTGTTCAGGACGTCTTCCTTGATATCGATCTTGGCGTTCTTCTTCAGCTCGTCCTTGATCTTCTGGAACACCTCTTGTTGTTTAGACGGCATGATGGCAGCCTTGATCTGGTCCTTCACCTCTTCAAAGGGGCGAACGCCGGCGGCGCGCTTGCCGGTCAGCTTGATGATGTGATAGCCGAAGTCTGATTTGACCACGTCGGAGACCTGGCCCTCTTTCAAGCCCATGACCGCCTTCTCGAAAGCCGGCACCATGGAGCCTTTGCCGAACCAGCCCAGATCCCCGCCATGTGCGGCGGATGCGTCAACAGAGTATTTCTTGGCCAATTCTTCGAAATTGCCGCCGGCCTTGATCTGGCCCAAAACGTCCTTGGCCTCCTTTTCGCTCTTGACCAGGATGTGGCTGGCCCTGACCTGCTCGCCGGTTTTGAACTTGTCCTTGTTCTGCTCGTAGAATTTCTTCAGGTCCTCGTCGCCAACCTTGGCATCGGTTTCAACCCTTTTCTTCAAAAAGGCTTCGACAATCAGCCGTTTTTTGAGGTCTTCCAGCTTCCGCGCCAGTTCCGGACTCTTGTCCAGGCCGTCCTTGGCCGCCTGCTGCAGGATCAGCTCACGGATCACCATGGTGTCCAACATCTCCTTGCGTCCCTGGGGGGTTTCGGCCATGTTTTTCAGGTACTCGGGCAGATTCTTCAACTCCTCGTTGTAATCGCCGGTGGTAATGGCACTGCCGTTGACCTCGGCCACAACCTGGCCTTCCTTCTTGGTTTCCGTCGTTGACCCTGGTGTCCCTTTCTGGCAGGCGAAAAGGGCTGTTATGCAGAGTGCGGCGGTGATGATCTTTGCGCTGGCGATGGCTTTCACGGAATCTCCTTTAATGGATGGGGGTAACGTTGCTAAAAACTTTAAAAAAATACCATAGACCTCCATGGTGTGCAACCATTTTCGTTGCGGAGGGCTTTTTAGTTCCCGTCAGGAAACCCTCTTCAGATGGGGCGGTCGGCCGGTGGCGGCAGCAGGCGCAAAAGCAGCTTGCGAGTCGTGTCGAGGATGTCTTCGAAGGCGCTGCCGCTGATGGCGGCCACCAGGCGGTAGTCCGGGGTAAACTGGTATTTCTTCGGTTCGTTCCGCATCATGGCGATGATGGTGTCCGGCGGTGCCGGGGTGCGGGGGTGGAATGAGACGATGATGCTCTTGCCGTCATAGTCGATCTGCCGCACCAACAGGCGTTTCAATAGGATGCGCAGCCTCATGATCTCGAAAAGGTAGGCAGTGGCCAGGGGGTAGGCGCCGAAGCGGTCGATGACCTCGTTCTGCACGTCCAGCACCTCATCCTCGCTCTCGGCCTGGGTCAGTTTCTTGTAGATCACCAGGCGCTGGCCGGTGTCCTTGATATATGCCTCGGGAATGAAGGCCGGCACCTTGAGGTTGATCTCCGGTTCGACCCGTTCGGTGATCTCCTCGCCCCGCAGGCGGCAAATGGTTTCCTCCAGCATCTGGTTGTAGAGCTCGAACCCTATCTCGACAACGGTGCCTGACTGGCGGCTCCCCAGCATGTCGCCGGCCCCGCGGATCTCCATGTCGTGGGTGGCGATGCGGAAGCCGGCCCCCAACTCGGAGATGTCCTGCAGGATGCGCAGGCGTTCGCGGGCGTCCCTGCTGATGGCGCCCTCGCCCGGTATGAGCAGGTAGGCGTAGCCGCGCTGGGTCGAGCGTCCCACCCGGCCGCGCAGCTGATAGAGCTGGGAAAGGCCGAACTTGTCGGCGTGGTCCACGATCAGTGTGTTGGCGTTGGGGATGTCCAGGCCCGATTCGATGATGGTGGTGCAGAGCAGCAGGTTGGTCTCCCCATGCATGAAACCGAGCATTACCTTTTCCAGTTCGTGTTCGTTCATCTGGCCGTGTCCCACGGCGATCCTGGCCTCGGGCACCATGGCGGAGATCTGTTCCATGCGTTTGGCGATGGTCTGCACCCGGTTGTGGACGAAAAAGATCTGGCCGCCCCGGCGCAGCTCGCGCATGACCGCCTCGCGGATCAACTCCTCGGAGAAACGGGCCACGAAGGTCTTGATGGCTAGGCGGTCCACCGGCGGGGTGTCGATGATCGACAGGTCCCGGATGCCCATCATGGACATGTACAGGGTACGCGGGATCGGGGTGGCGGTCAGGGTCATGACATCCACCACGGCCCGAAAGGCCTTGAGGCGCTCTTTGTCTTTGACGCCGAAGCGCTGTTCCTCGTCGATGATAAGAAGCCCGAGATCCTTGAAGGCCACATCCTTCTGCAGCAGGCGGTGGGTGCCGATGATGATGTCGATGGCACCTTTTTTGAGACGCTCAAGGAGTTCCTTCTGTTCCTTGGGGGTGCGGAAGCGGGAGAGGACTTCGACCGTGACCGGGTACTCCTTGAGCCGCTCGTGAAAAGTCTCGAAGTGCTGCTGGGCCAGGATGGTGGTAGGCACCAGGATGCCAACCTGTTTGCCGTCCAGGGCTGCCTTGAAGGCGCCCCGCAGGGCCACCTCGGTCTTGCCGTACCCGACGTCGCCGCAGACCAGTCGATCCATGGGCCGGGAGTTCTGCATGTCGGCCAGCACGTCCTGGATGGCGGAGAGTTGGTCGGGCGTCTCTTCCCAGGCAAAGGAAGCCTCGAACTCCCGGTACATCTCGTCAGGAGGCGAGAAGGAGAAACCCTCGCAGATCTGGCGCTTGGCGTAGATCTCCAGCAGTTCGCCGGCCAACTCTTCGATATCCTTTTTGGCTTTGCCCTTGGATTTCTCCCATGAACTTCCACCGAGTTTGTCCAGCGCCGGCTGGCTCCCCTCCGGCCCCACATAGCGCTGCACCAGTCCCAGCCGGTCCATGGGCAGATAGAGCTTGTCGCCGCCGGCATATTCCAGGAGCAGGAAATCGCCGCCTATGCCGGCAATACTGACGTGTTGAAGTCCGCGGTACAGGGCGATGCCGTGGTCCACGTGCACCATGTAGTCGCCCGGCTTGAGCTCGGCCAGGGAGGCCAGGATCTGCTTCTTGCGCACCTCGGAGATGCCCCGCCTCCGGACGCGCTTGCCGAACAATTCCTCCTCGGCGACCAGGGCCACGCGGGAGGAGGGCAGGCGGAAACCGCGGGAGATCTCCCCCAGGATCAGGGTTACATGGGCAGGAGGGGGCGCGCTGCCGACGGCCTCGGAAAAGGAGGCATCGCTGATCAGGCATGGGATCCCGTAGGGGGTTAGCAGTTCCTTGAGCCGTTCGGCCTGGGGGCGCTGGTGGCAGGCAACCAGGAGGCTGAATCCCTTGTCGAGCCACTCCCGCAGGGTATGTGAGAGAGGGGCCAGGGCGTGGGTGGTCTCCTTGGAGACTGAGATCCGCAGGCCGGTATTGTCCTCGCACGGGATGGCGATCGTCGTCACCCCGGCCGTATTGTCCAGCACCAGTCCCGACATCTCCAGGCGGATGCGGCCGGCTATCGCGGTATCGAGCTCCCCGGCGTCCAGATACAGCTCTTCCGGAGGTGAATGGGGCAGGCGGGCGTCCGCCGCCTTGATCTCACCCGCGGCGATCTCGTCGGAAAAGCGGGCCGCGGCCTCAAGGACCGACTCGGGATCGATAAGGACGAGCGTAGCACCAGGAGCATAGTCGAAGATCGTTTCCAAGCCGGGATGCAGGAGCGGCTGAAGGTACTCGATGCCCTGAAAGTAGACCGCATTGCGCAAGTCTTCCAGGATGAGGCGTCGCCTGTCGGCAGGGATGTCGAGTGCGTCGCAGCGCTCCTTCAGCCTGGGCGCAATATCGGCCAGAACCTCGTCCGTCAGGAGCAGTTCCCTGGACGGGAGCAGCACCAGTTCGTCCACCGCCTGGAGCGAGCGCTGGGTGAGTGGGTCGAAGGCGCGCATGGTTTCCACCGTGTCGCCGAAAAACTCGATCCTGACCGGGGTGTTCAGGTTGGGAGGGAAGATGTCCAGGATCCCGCCACGGACGGCAAAGCTGCCGCGGTCCTCCACTATGGGCACGCCGGCATAGCCAAGCCTGACCAGCCGGGTCAAAAGTTCCTCCCGCTCGAATTCCTCCCCGGCTACCAGGTAGCAGGAGACCTGGTTGAAGAGAGAGCGGGGCAGGACCCTCTGCATGGCCGCCGCCACCGGCAGCACCACCACCCGAGCCTGATTGCCGTGCATGCGGGAGAGAGCATCGAGCCGCGCACCGGTGATGTCAGGATGTGGGGATGCAGCTGCAAATGGTGCGCTGTCCCAGGCTGGGAAGGAGAGCGGCGCCGGGTCGCTGCCGAAAAACGCCAATTCACGGCTGAATTCGTCGGCGGTCTCCTGGTCTGCGGTGATGACCAACAGGGTATCGTCGGAGGAACCGAGGAGGGCCGCAATCACATACCCCGCCGCTGAGCCTTTCAGGCCCTGCAACACGATGCGCCGGTCGCCCCTGCGCAGGGCGGCCAGGCATTCGCCGAATTCGGGCGGCTGGGAGATTGTTGGGAAAGATGTCATCTGATTACCGGCTTTTTTGTCCATCGGCTCATTTTCGCAGGCCGGCCTTGATCTTGGGCTTGCCGTCTTCCACCACCACCCGGAAGATCAGATCGTCAGTCCCCAGCTTGCCCTTGAGGGCCGGTTTATGTTTTTCAATGGCGGCCCGGATATGGTCGCGGCTGATGGTATCCACCGGCAGGTTGCAGCTCTTGCGGGCTTCGCAGTATTCCCGGTAGACCCGTTCGAGTTCAAAGTCCGGCCCTGGCCGGATGGCCTCGGCCTTTGCAGGCGAAGAGGCGGCGCGCTGTCTGTGGTGAAGGTCGCTGATAAAGCGGTCTCGGGAATACTTTCCCTCTTCCATGAGCCGGAGGATGCGGTTCCAATGTTCCCGGTAGGTATTGAAACGGCCCACAAGTGTGGTAAATTTATGTTTTAGCATGGTGTTGTTAATGGGAGTGCCGGTATATCGCCGCACCGCCTTCTCCAGCTCTGCCCGCAAAGAGAGGGGTTCCCGTTTTTCCAGGCCGGTAAAATACTGTTCATACCGAAGAATAAGGTCGGACAGCATTTGTTCAAGCTTTGTGAAATCTTCAGCAATCCCCATGCAAAAACCCCGATCAGTTGCCGAATAGTACCCATGCGCCTGGCGGACAAGCGTCTTGAGATTGGACCGTCGGAAAGTGTTACAGCCCCAATAAACTATATTCAAACGCACTGATATGTAAAGCGTTAATCGGTAGGTCCAGTCAACAAAATCTCTTGACATATTGCAATACGGGCATTATTTTTAATTAGAAAAAACATCCTTAAACTAATGAGACTGGCGGGGCCGCTGTGCGACCATGAAAACCATTTATATCCTTTCCGACTCAACCGGCGAGACCGCCGAACGGGTGATCAAGGCCGCCCTTTCCCAGTTTTACGAAGAGGACGTCAAGGTCCACCGCCTGTTCCAGATCCGTTCGCAGAGCGATTTGCAGCAGGCCTTGGCGGTGGTTGTGCGCGAGCCGGGGATGCTGGTCTATACCCTCGTCGATCCGCACCTTTCCGAGGCGGTTGAACGTGTTGCCGAGGAGCACGCCCTGATCGCGGTCGATCTCTTGAGTAGCCTGATCTACAACTTGTCGCGCTACCTTGGGGCCCCCTCGCGGGAGATCCCCGGGCTGCTGCACCGCATCGACACCGCCTACCACAAGCGGGTGGAAGCGGTAGATTTTACGGTCAAGCAAGATGACGGGCAGCAGCCGCGCTACCTGTACAAGGCCGACCTGGTCCTGGTGGGGGTTTCCAGGTCGTCCAAGACCCCTCTTTCCATGTATCTGGCACACAAGGGTTACAAGGTGGCCAACGTGCCGCTGGTCAAAGGAATCGATCCCCCGGAGGAGTTGTTCCAGATCGATCAGAACAAGATCGTTGGATTGGTTATCGATGCCAGGCGCCTGGTGGAGATTCGCACCTCCCGGCTGCTCAACATGCGGCAAAGCCCACGCGGGAGCTATGCCGATTATCAGCAGGTCGAGGACGAGGTGGCATACTGTAAAAGGCTCTACCGGCAGCACCCGGAATGGATGACCATCGATATTACCAATAAATCGGTGGAGGAGGCTGCTTCCGAGATAATGCGGCGTATGGATGATACGCCTGTCTATTAACGTCCATGGTTCAGTTTCAAGACTGACCGTACAGGATCACCGGGCAACCTGTCGATGACTCATGCCGGATCGATATTATAAAAGGGGGGTACAACATGAAGATTCTCGTGGTTGAAGACGAAAAGAAGGTCGCCAGCTTCATCAAGCGTGGTCTTGAGGACGACAACTACAAGGTTGCTGTGGCGTACGACGGCCTCGACGGCTTCAAGCAGGCAAGGGATGGGGAATACAACCTGGTCATCATGGATATGATGCTGCCCAAGAAGGACGGCATGGCGGTGATCAAGGATCTGCGCGAGTCGGGAAACCGCGTCCCGGTGCTGATGCTTACCGCCCGGGACAACATGGAGGACATCGTATCCGGGCTCGATGCCGGTTCCGATGACTATCTCACCAAGCCGTTCGCTTTTGCCGAATTGCTGGCGCGCGTCCGCGCGCTCCTGAGGAGAGGGGAACAGGACCGCGGCGCGGAGATCCGCTTCTCCGACCTGCGGCTCGATCCGGTCAGCCACAAGGTGTGGCGAGGCAGCAAGGAGATCGACCTGACATCCAAGGAGTACGGCTTGCTGGAGTACCTGATGCGCAACCCCAACACCGTCCTCTCGCGGGCCATGATCGCCGAGCACGTCTGGGACTATGCCTTTGACAGCTTTACCAATATCATCGACGTTTATGTCAATTATCTGCGCAAGAAGATAGATAAGGATTTTACCGCCAAGCTGATTCATACCGTGCGCGGACAGGGGTATACCCTGCGGGAGGGGTAAGGAGGCGGCAAAGATCTTGCCTCTCATTTTTCAGCAGTATTGGACTTTAAACACAATTTTGTTAATTTTTTTTGCTAGCCTCCTAAGGGGCGAGGCAGGACTTGATTTTTGCCGTTTGATTGATTATTTTTTCAAAAACGGCTCGGGGGCGGCGTCGTGGCGGGCAACACGGGTCGCCCCTGTCAGTCCATCAACCCTATAATTTCATGGAGGTCAGAAAAATGTCCGCTTCATTCGTGTCAACAGCCCGTTGTCTGGTTGTCGGTATGATTGCCTCCCTGGCAATCCCGGTCATGTCGATTGCCAAGACGGTCAGCCCCGATTTCGTAGAGTTGGCAAAAAGACTCAAGCCGACCGTGGTCAACATCCGGACTACCAAGAACATCAAGCCCAGGCAACGCGTCCGCCACCCACAACTCCAGCAGAACCCTTTCAATAATTTCTTCGACGATTTCTTCGGCCGTTATTTCGACGAAGCGCCGCAACTGCGGCCGCGCCGTGAGCAGAGCCTAGGCACCGGTTTCATCATCAGCGACGAAGGGTACATCCTGACCAACAACCATGTGGTAAACGGCGCCGACGAGGTGATGGTGAAGCTTGCCGACGGCAGGGAGATCAAGGGGGAGATCAAGGGGAGCGACGAAAAGCTCGACTTGGCCCTGATCAAGATCAGCGAAAAGGAGAAGCTGCCTGTTGCTGAACTGGGAGACAGCAATAGCCTGGAGGTCGGGGAATGGGTCATGGCCATCGGTAACCCCTTCGGACTGGCCCAGACCGTTACTGCCGGGATAGTCAGTGCCAAGGGACGCGTGATCGGCAGCGGACCGTATGACGACTACATCCAGACCGACGCCTCCATCAACCCGGGCAACTCCGGCGGGCCGCTCTTCAGTGCGCAGGGCAAGGTGATCGGCATCAATACCGCTATCATTTCCGGCGGCCAGGGGATCGGGTTTGCCATCCCTATCAATATGGCAAAGGATGTGGTAGCCCAACTCCGCGACAAGGGCAAGGTCACGAGGGGATACCTGGGGATCCACTTTCAGCCGCTGACCGCGGACCTGGCCAAATCGTTCGGCCTCGATACCGACAAGGGAGCGCTGGTCGCCAACGTGGAAAAGGATGCTCCGGCAGATAGAGCCGGGCTCAAAGCGGGCGACATCATCCTTGAGTACGACGGCAAACCGATCACCGAGGGGAACGAATTACCCAGATACGTTGCTGTTACCCCAATCGACAAGAAGGTCAGGCTGGTTATCTTCCGCGACGGTAAAAGGCAGGAGGTGACGGTGGCCATCGCCAGGCTGAAGGACGGCGAGGCCATGGCCAATGCCGACGGCGTCAGCGAGAGTGAAACCATCGGCATAGTGGTCCAGGAGGTTAACAAAGAGTTGGCCTCCCGACTGGGAATCACAGAAACCAAGGGCCTCGTCATCAGCGAGGTTAAGGCGGGTTCGCCTGCCGAAGAGGTGGGCATCACCGCTGGCGACGTAATCATCGAGTTCAACGGTTCGCGGCCGGATACTCTGGAAATGTACAATGCCTCGGCCGCCAAGCTGAAAAAGGGGGACGTGGCCCGCCTGCTCCTGAAGCGCCCAGACGGCGCGATCTACTACGCGGCCGTGAAGATCGGCTAACAGCCTCGAAAGGGCGGGCCGAAGTGGCCCGCCCTTACAATTTTCACCGATTCCAAGTCAGGGCGCTGTCTTCGTTGCCTTCGCCTTGGTTTCATCTTGATTTGAAGCGTCACTATCCCCTGGAGCCCTCATGCCCTCCCGTTATGTCCAGCCGTTGCGTATCCTGGTCCAGTTCTGCTTTCTCGCCTTCATGCTCTGGCTGGGACTCAGTTTCTACCTGTTTATCAGGTATGTCAGCTCCGGCGGGGTCTACGCGCCAGTGCCGCGTCCCGACGGCGTCGAGGGTTTTCTCCCCATCTCCGGGCTGTTGGGCCTGGCTGGCTGGCTCAAGGGGCTGGGCATCAATCCTATCCATCCGGCGGCGGTAGTGATCTTCCTGACCATACTTTGCGTCTCTCTGCTGCTGCGGCGGTCCTTCTGCTCGTGGATCTGCCCTGTGGCGACCATCTCGGAATGCTCATGGAAGACCGGGTTGAAAGGCATGCGACGCAACCTCCGCCTGCCACGCTGGCTGGATGTGGCTCTGCGCGGCCTGAAATACCTGCTGATGGCCTTCTTCGTCTATTCCATCGTGATCGCCATGTCGGCCGCGGCGCTTAGCGACTTCATCTTTTCCGACTATCACAAGCAGGCCGATGTGCGTCTCTTGGACTTTTTTCTGCACATCTCCCCGGCGGCGCTGGGGATCATTCTTGTCCTGACGGCGGCCTCGGTTGTCCTGCGCAACCCTTTCTGCCGCTACCTCTGCCCCTACGGGGCGCTCCTGGGACTCACGGCCATGCTCTCGCCGGTCCGGGTCACCCGCGATAGCGACCGCTGCGTCTCCTGCGGCGCCTGCAACCAGGCCTGCCCGGCCCACATCGACGTCATGAACCAAAAAAGCGTCAATTCCCCCGAGTGCATCGGCTGCTGGCGCTGCGTCAGCCACTGCCGGGTGGAAAGCGCGCTCTCCATGCGCGTCGCAGGCAGGTTCGTCATCCCCGGCATCGTCTTTGCCCTCCTTGTGGTACTCCTCTTCTGGGGGGGGACGTTGGTGGGCAGGGCCACCGGTCACTGGCACACCAGGTTGGATGCTGCCGAGTACGGGCAGCTACTGAGGAGATAAGGCAGTGGGTTTTATGGGAGTCATGGGACTTATGGACTCATAATTCCCATAAGTCCCATTATTCCCAGTGTAGAGACGATGTCTTCATAAACTCTGCTGCACTCCCTTGCCTGAATCCCCCGAATCCCCATGGCATAACCGGCAAAAATATGGCATAGTAACCAACTGTTCAAGATCTTGCCTGCCAACGAAAGGATGCATCCGCAACATGGGAGTATATGCCAATACCGTCAGCATCACCCAGTACACCATAACCGGCGACCTGCCGAAGAGCGATCAGTTCCAGTGGTTTTCCGAAAAGCTGTCCGCCCGAGGGTTTACGTCCATAGAAAACTCCGCCGAGGAGTCGTCCGAAGGGTGGACCCTTGTGGACCATCCCGATGACGCCGCCTTCGAGGCGCCGTCCGATTTTTGGCGCGACAACTACCTGGTTTTTTCCCTGCGTCGCGACCAGCGCAAGGTGCCGGCCGCCCTGCTTAAATCCCACGCCGGCCGTGAGGAGGGGGCCTTCCTGGCCCAGCACCCCAACCTGCGCCGCGCACCCAAGAAGAAGCGGGAAGAGATCAAGGAGCAGGTGCAGTTGCGCCTTTTGACCAAATCCCTGCCTATCCCCTCCAGCGTAGACGTGGTCTGGGACCAGAGAAGCGGCGTGCTGACCCTGTTCAGCCTCGGGACCAAGGTCCTCGATCGCTTCGAGGAGATCTTCCGCAAGACCTTCGAGGGCTTCAGCCCGGTGATTATCCATCCCTTTGCCCGAGCACGGATGCTCTTGGAGGGGCAGATGCTGGACAAGCTGGAGGGCGCCAATCTGGCCGGGTCGGACGCGGTGGCTGCGCAGATCCGCGACAACCAGTGGCTGGGGTGGGAGTTCCTGCTCTGGCTCCTCCAGCGCGGGGTGAACGAAGAAGGAGAGTTCAGCGTGTGCCGGCCTGGCCATCTCGGCACCGGCGAGCGTTTCTCGGCCTGGATCGACGACCGCATCCAGTTTCAGGGGGGGAGCGAGGAGGGGAGTATCCAGAAGGTCTCCGTCTCCGGTTCCCAGGACAGCTACCTTGAGGCCATCTCGGCCCTCAAGGGGGGCAAGCGGATTACCAGCGCCACCATATGCATGGAAAAGGACGAGAATCCCTGGAAACTCACCCTCAAGGGGGAGACCTTCGGCTTCGCCTCCCTCAAATGCCCCCAGGTACGCATCGAGAAGGACGCCACCGTGGATCAGATGAGCGAACGGGAGGCGGTCTTCTACGAGCGCATGTTCCTGCTGGAGCAGGGGGTGCAGCTCTTTGACAGCCTCTTCGCCACCTTTCTCAACGAGCGCCTGGGCGATGCCTGGGGGACGCGACTCCTGGCCATCCAGGCTTGGCTGGACGGAAAGTAGCCATGAAATTTATCGACGAGGTAACACTGTTCACTGGCTCCGGCCACGGCGGCGCCGGTTGCATCGCGTTCCGCCACGAGAAGTTCATCGAGTTCGGCGGCCCCAGCGGCGGGGACGGCGGCAAGGGTGGGGACGTGATCTTCGTGGCCACAACCGGCCTCTCCACCCTGTTGGAACTGCGCCACCGCCCGCACCAAAAGGCCGAAAAGGGGCATAACGGCATGGGCAAGAACCGCCACGGTGCAGGCGGGGAAGACCTGGTAATCAAGGTGCCGGTGGGCACGGTCGTCAAGGACGCCGATACCGACGAGCAGCTGGCCGACCTGACCGAGAACGGCCAAAAAGTGGTCCTGCTCAAGGGGGGGCGCGGCGGGCAGGGGAATGCCCGTTTTTCCACGTCCACCAACAAGGCGCCGAAATTCGCCCAGCCGGGTGAAGAGGGTGAGGAACGCAAGCTGCGGCTGGAATTGAAACTTATGGCGGACGTGGGCCTTCTGGGACTGCCCAATGCCGGCAAATCGTCGCTTATCAGCAAGATCTCAGCCGCCCGCCCCAAGATCGCCGACTACCCCTTCACCACCATGGTCCCAAGCTTGGGTGTGGTGGAATACAAAAACTTCCGCTCCTTCGTGGTGGCGGATATCCCGGGTATCATCGAAGGAGCCCACGCCGGCGCCGGCCTGGGGCACCGTTTTCTCAAACACCTGGAGCGCTCTGGCATCCTTTTGCACCTCGTGGATATCTCCTGGATGCCGGACCGGGACCCCCTGGAGGAGTATCGGGCGGTCTGCCGCGAGTTGGCCCTGTTCAGCCCCGAACTGGCCGCAAAGGAGCAGGTGGTGGTGATCACCAAGACCGACCTGCCCCAGACCATGGAGCAGCTTGCCGCGATCAGGGCGTGGTTCGAAGGCCAGAACATCAAGGTCTTTCCCATCTCTTCGGCCACCGGCGAGGGGGTAGGGGCGCTGCTGGACGAGATTGCCCAGAGGTTGTGGGCAGGTGGCGACAAGGAATAGCGATGCGTAAAGAATTGCTGAAAGCCGTGAAGCGGGTGGTGATCAAGATCGGCAGCCGGGTGCTTACCGATGCCGACGGCGCCCTGGATCTGGCGGTCATCGGGCGGATCTGCTCCGACATCGCCGCCCTGCAGGCAATGCACCTGCAGGTGGTGGTGGTGTCGTCCGGCGCCATCGCCGCCGGCAGAAGCGAGCTGGGGCTAACGGAAAAACCCCGGACCATCCCCCAAAAGCAGGCAGCTGCGGCCATCGGCCAGTCGCGCCTCATGCGTGCCTACGAGACGGCCCTGGAGCCCCATGGCCTGAAGGCGGCCCAGCTGCTCCTGACCAGCGAGGACCTGGTCAGCCGGCAGCGTTTTCTCAATGCCCGCGCCACCCTGGACGCCCTCTTGGGCTTCGGCATCATCCCGGTCATCAACGAGAACGATACCGTGGTGGTGGATGAGATCAAGTTCGGGGACAACGACAACTTGTCGGCCCTGGTCACCAACGTGGCCGAGGCCCATCTGCTGCTGATCCTGACCGATATCGAGGGGTTCTATACAGCGGACCCCCATCGCGATCCCGAGGCCCGGCTGATACCGCTCGTACGCGGGATCAGCCGTGAGGTGGAACGTGCCGCTGGGGGCTCCGGTTCAAAGGTCGGCACAGGCGGCATGGCCACAAAGGTGGCAGCTGCCAAGAAGGCCGGCAAGAACGGCGTCCCGACCATCATGGTGGACGGCAAGCGCGCCGGGATCATTGCCGCCGCCCTGGAGGGGGAGGAGGTGGGCACCCTGTTCCTCCCTTCCGAGGAGGGGGTGAACCGACGCAAACACTGGATCGCCTACACCTTGAAGCCGTCCGGCAGGGTCGTGGTTGACGAGGGGGCGCGGGAGGTGCTGCTGAAACGGGGCAAGAGCCTGCTGCCGTCGGGTGTCCTGCGGGTCGAGGGGCGTTTCGAGCGGGGAGGGTGCGTACGGGTCTGCGGGCCGGACGGTATGGAGTTCGCGCGTGGGCTTTCGGATTATTCCAGCGCCGAGGCCGCCCAACTGGCGGGGAGGAAGAGCACTGAGATCGACGATGTCCTGGGGTACCACTACGGGGACGTGATCATCCATCGGGACAATCTGGTGGTTTTGTAAGCAGACGGCCCCCGAATTGCAACATCCCGAAGGCGGCCAAGGAGCTTAACTATATGCGAGGTGGTGAGCCGCAAAAGCAAACGACCTCCAGGGTGCCTGGAGGTCGTTTGCGTATAAACAACATATCATGCTCTGCTCTAACAGGTTGTTGAAAAATTATTGCGGAGAGCTGTCTGCGGCGTTGCGCGGTACTCGTAATATCTGCTAACTGCCTATTATCATCCGGCTGCTCAGTTGCGCCAAAAACTCAGTTCGCCTCCACCGTAGCGACGCTTGAGGCGAAGGTCTCGGTGCGCTGCAATTGTCCGTTGATAACCTCCACCCGGCACCGCACCTCCTGCCCGATGCGACAGTCGTCGCGCACCTTCAGGTTCAGGTAAAATTCCGCCATCCTTCCGGTCTCCAAAGAGTCTATCGTGAATGATAGGGTAGCTGCCCCGTCCCGGTGGAATTGCGGATTCTCCCCGTCCAGGAAAATAAGCTGCGGCGGCAGGGTCATCCTTCCGGTCAGCTCCTGGGCCGTTTGGGACCCGATGTTCAGCACGGTCAAGCGGTAGCGGCAATGTCCGCCGGGGACGATCTTCTGTCCGAATGGGCGGGCAACGACTCGCACCAGCGGCGCGGCGATAGTCAGCAGGGTGTCCTTTGACAGGGCAACATCGCCGAAGCGCGCCGAAACCATCTTGAGGGTAATCACCTTGTGTTCGCCGTCTACCCGGTCGGGCGGTATGCGGAACGCGATGGTTCCCTTGAAGGATTGACCCGCCCCGATGGTCACGCGGGAGGTTTTCACGCCCGGCTCCGCCTCGGCTGATAGTTGCGCTCCGTATTCGGCGGGAGCGTTGGCCTCAAGGATGAACTCCTCGTTGTTTGCGGTGCGGTTGGCGATCTCGAACGGGAGTGTTCCGCTCTGTCCCGCCATGGCGACCCGGCTCTCTTCCTGAATGATGGCGGTGCCGGTGCGGATCGCCTCTCTGGCGGCCTTGTCGACGGCGGCCCGTTCACGCTCCCGTCTTTCCAACTCAGCCTTCTCTCTGGCGATGCGATCCTGCTCGGCCTTAAGCCGGGCCAGGCGCTCCTGCTCCAGTCTCTCGGCATTGGCCCGCTCTATGGCAAGCTGCTCGTTACGCACCTTCACGGCTGCCGAATGCAGCGCCTTATTTTGGGGAAGTTGTTCCCCCTTGTGCAGTCGGGCCCCCAGGTTGAGCAGTTCGTCCTCGATGCTCGACCTCAATGGGTTGGCAGGGAATTCGGTGATGAATTGATTGACGGTACTGGCGGCGAGCATGTTGTCGCCTGCCTTCAGGCCGGAACGGGCCAGAAGCAACAGGCTCACATCCCGAAGCGGGGTGTCCGGGAAGACCTGGGCAAGCTCTTTAATCCTGTCGATGGCCAGGAGGAAATCCATTTTCTGATATGCGCCAAAGGCCTCGACAAAGAGGGATGAATCGTCGATCTCCGCCGCCGGGGCGCAGGGCGCCCACGGCAGCCAGACAAACAGGACCAGAACGGGGATGATGAGGCAGGAGAAAGGTGATCGCCGACCCATACGCTTTATTCTACGAAGCTCTTGAGCTTTTTGCTGCGGCTGGGGTGGCGCAACTTGCGCAGGGCCTTGGCCTCGATCTGGCGGATACGTTCGCGGGTGACCTCGAAATCCTGGCCGACCTCTTCCAGGGTGTGGTCGCTCTTCTCGCCGATGCCGAAGCGCATGCGAAGCACCTTCTCCTCGCGGGGGGTCAGGGTTGACAGCACCCGGGCCGTCTGCTCGGAAAGGTTGGCCTTGATGACCGCCTCGATAGGCGATATTACAGCCTTGTCCTCGATGAAATCGCCCAGGTGGGAATCCTCTTCCTCGCCGATCGGGGTTTCAAGGGATATAGGTTCCTTGGCGATCTTGAGCACCTTGCGCACCTTGTCCAGCGGCAACTGCATCCGTTCGGCGATCTCCTCTGGAGATGGCTCGCGGCCGTTCTCCTGGACCAACTGCCGGCTGGTGCGGATCAGCTTGTTGATGGTCTCGATCATGTGGACCGGGATGCGGATGGTGCGGGCCTGGTCGGCGATGGCTCGGGTGATGGCCTGGCGGATCCACCAGGTGGCGTAGGTGGAGAATTTGTAGCCGCGCTGGTATTCGAACTTGTCCACCGCCTTCATCAGGCCGATGTTGCCCTCCTGGATCAGGTCAAGGAACTGCAACCCGCGGTTGGTGTATTTCTTGGCAATGGAGACCACCAGGCGCAGGTTGGCTTCGATCAGCTCCGATTTGGCGATCCTTGCCTTGGCCTCCCCCTCTTCGATGGCCTTAAGCGCCGTGGAGAGATCCCTGGCCTTGAAGCCGGACTCCTGCTCCACCTTCTGCAGATTACGGGCGGCCTTTCGCAGGCGTTTTTCCAGCCTCTGCGTTTCCTCGGGCCCCATCTTGAATTTTTTCAGCTCGGAAATAGCCTTTTCTTCGTCCATGTGCAGCTTTTCGACGAGGGCCTTCAATCTGTCTGCCGGGATGACCGCTTCCAGGTCAATAAGCTCTGTCCCAAGTTTCTCCACCTTTAGTGACAGCTCCTTGAGACGCTCGGCGATCTTGTTGATGTGGCGGTCCTTCAGGCGCAGGGACTTGAGCAGTTCGGCCTGCCGATCCTTTGTCTCGCGATTCTTTTTCTCCAGTTCCTTCTTCTTGGGAACCGACTTCGCCGCCTCCAACTGCACGACGAGTTCCGCCATAAGCTGGTCCTGGGCGCCAATCTCATCGATAACGGCAAGGATGCGCGTCTTCTGAACGTCCTCCTCATCTTCCTCCAACTCCTCTTCCTCGACCTCCTTGCTGATCTCGGAGGCGCTCATCTGGAATTTGCGCAGCTTGTCTCCCAGTTGCAGCACTTCGCGCACCGTGATGGGGGTGTTGAGGATGATGCCGGCCACGTCGCGCTCGCCGTCCTCGATGCGCTTGGCGATCTCCACCTCTCCCTCGCGGGTGAGGAGCGAAACAGACCCCATTTCGCGCAAATACATGCGGACCGGGTCGCTGGTCCGGCCGATGGAGCCGGGCTCGAACTCCACCTCCTCCGCCTCGCCTTCGATATCATCCTCCTCCTCCAGGCCGATCTTCATCTTGGGGATCTTGACCTTCTGGGAGGAGTCGACGATCTCGATATCCATGTCCCCGAACATGCCCATGACATCATCGATCTGCTCCGTGGCAATGTCTGGGGGGAGTATGTCATTGACTTCGTCGAAGGTGAGAAACCCTTTTTCTTTGCCGAGGTCGATCAATTGTTTAACGTCGTCGATGTTCTTTTTTGCCATTTTTCACCTCTAAATGCAGCCCTCTGGGCTACAGCTTCGATTTTCTGGTGCGCAAGGCGTCGGCCTGCTGTAAAAGCGCGGCAAATTCCTCGCTGTCCGGGTCCAGAACCGCCAGACGTGCGACGATGTCGCTGGAGCTGGAGCGGAGAGCGCGCTGTTCCCTGCTCCGTTTGTAGTTTTCAAAAACCGTACGCCAGTCTATATCTGCAAGGTGTTCGTCGTTCACGAGCACCTGTGATAGTATCCGTTTCTGTTCAGGGTCTTCCAGCCCGTTCAGCAGGCTATGCACATCCTGGGAGGCTTCGCCGGTATCCAGCGAAGCAAGCACCGCTTCGACCAGGCCCCGGTACGGCTCTTCGAAAAGCTTCTCAACCCCGAATGCGGCGATATCGCCCCGCGCCTCGGGATATCTGACCATGAGCGCCAGCAGTGTTTCCTGAGGCCGGTCCCCCTGGTGCGCCAGGGGCTTTTGAGCCGCAGGCAGGTCACGGGCCGTGACGTTCATGCCTCCCTGGCGCTTGCGGAAAGCATGCACCGGGATGCCCAGCAGCCGGCAGATCTCCTTCTCGTACAGGTCGCGCTCCACCGGATCGGCGATCTTGCGGAAACGGGGGATTACCTCATCCATGACCCGTACCTTGTTGTCCACGCTGTCCGGGGGGGTGCGAACCAGCAGGGTACGGACGTAATGGTCGAACACAGGCCGCGCCTTGTCCCGGCATGCCGTGAAGGCCTCCGCCGGGTTTTTGGCCAAAAAGCTGTCCGGGTCGTCGCCTCTCGGCAGGGTAATGACATAGGCCGGCATGCGCTGTTCAAGGAACAGTTCCATGGAGCGAAAGGTCGCCTTGAGACCGGCGGCATCACTGTCGAACATGGTGTAGACCTTTGCCGCGTGGCGCTTGATCATGCCTGCGTGCGTCGTCGTCAGGGCGGTGCCGCAGGTGGCGACCACATTGCGTATTCCGGCCCGGTACAGGGCCAGGTGGTCGAAATATCCCTCCACGATGATAACGCTATTCTCGGTCCTGATGGCCGGCAGGGCCATGTCCAGGCCGAACAGCACGGCGCTTTTGTGGTACAGCGTCGACTCCGGCGAGTTGATGTATTTGGGGAGCGACGCATCGAGCACGCGTCCGGCAAAGGCGATGATCAGGCCCTTATGGTCGCGGATCGGAAAGATCAGGCGATTGCGGAACAGGTCGTGCCAGCCGTTGTCTCCCTTGCGTATGATCCCAAGTTTCTGGGCAGTTTCCAGATCCGCGCCCTGGGCCTTGAGATGCCTCGCAAGGCCGTCCCACCGGTCCGGGGCAAAGCCTAGCCGGTAATCCGCGGACAGGGTCTCGTCAACGCCGCGCTCAGTCAAATAGGTTCTTGCGACTTTCCCAGCGGGCTCATGGAGGAGTACCGCCCGAAAATAGCCTTCGGTCAGGTCGTTGATCCGCTGGAACTGCTGTCTCTCGTCCTGGGCGTGCCGTTCGGCCGGCGTCAGCTCTCTTTCCTCGATCTGAATTCCGGCCTTGCGCGCCAGCAACTTGACCGCTTCCGGAAAACCTACCCCTTCGATCTTCATGATAAAGGAGAATGCGTTGCCGCCGGCACCGCATCCGAAGCAGTGAAAGATCTCCCTGGCGGGGTTGACGTTGAATGAAGGGGTCTTTTCACCGTGAAAAGGGCACAACCCTACGTAATTCGCCCCGGCTCGTCTCAACTGGACGTAATCAGAGACAACCTCAAGTATGGAAATACGTTCCGCAACTTCCCGCACCTTTTCTTCGGGAATCATGGTTGTTTGGCGTCTCCATTGCGCCAGAGCAGAAGAATTCTGTCGCCAGTCCTGGCAAGCATTGCGGCCGATTCCGTGGCATTGATCCTGCTCTTCAACTTTTCAGGCATGAAGCGCGCAGTGGAGGTGCTGAACAGCAGGGAGAGCAATAGTGCCCCTTCGGCCCCTCCGATCAAGAAGCCCCCCAAGCGGTTTATTCCGCCCAGCATGATGACCCGCAGAGCAGAAGTAACCACGTTGCCCACGATATGCGCAACCATACCGCACGCGAGCAGGATCAGGAGAAAGGCAAAGAAACCGCATATCTGTGCCGGCAGATGCGTGGCGCTCCGTAACGGTGCCGAAACAGCCGAATAGAAGTGGTATGCCAGCCACGAGCCCATAATCAGACCGGCTAGCGAAGACGCTTCATTAACGAGCCCGCGGGCCAATCCCTTGAGAGCAAAAAAAAGAAGAACCGCCAGGATAAAGATGTTGAAAGCATTCATCGGGGAACCATGTGCCGCCAGCCGTGCAGAGTACCCTACCTGCTCCCCTCAACGGATTACTTCAAGGGACACGCCGCATTGCTCCTGTTAATATGCACTTAATTCATGGCAATTGTTACGCGGAAGGGGCGATCATAAGATTGCCCCTTCGTTGTAACAGAATACAGAACTTCGATCATCGGTAACTGCCGGCATCGGCCATCAGGACAGGAGATTCCTGACCGTGTCGCTGACGGTCTTTCCGTCGGCCCGGCCCGCCGTCAACGGGGCCAATGCCTTCATGACCCTGCCCATGTCCCTGCTCCCCTGGGCCTCTGTCTCCCGTATAACCCGCGCGACCAGTTCGGCGATCTCGTCGCCTGTCAACTGGGCCGGCAGGAAGCCGAGCAATATTGCCAGTTCGGCCTCCTCCTTTTCAACCAGGTCGGGACGGTTCCCCTCCCCATAAAGCCGGATCGATTCGCGGCGTTGCTTTGCCATGGACGAGATGACCTCGATGACACCCTGATCGTCCAGTTCCCGTTTCAAGTCGATCTCCCGGTTCCTGACCGTGGAACGGACCATGCGAACAGCCGAAAGGCGCAGGTCATCCCGCGCCTTCATGGCTTGCTTCATCGCAGTATCAAGTTGTTCCTTTAGTGTCATGGCGCGTGTCCTAGTCCACCATTTTGCGTTGCTTCTTGAGGGCGCGCTTTCTGGCGGCAATCGCCTTTTTCTTCCGCTTGATGCTTGGCTTCTCGTAATGCTCGCGTTTGCGAACCTCGGAGAGTATCCCAGCCTTTTCGCACTGTTTTTTAAATTTCTTCAGGGCAAGTTCGAATGGTTCGTTTTCTTTGATCTTTACTCCCGGCATCCATTATCCCCCCCCTCATTGTGAAGTGTCTGATTTCTATGCGTATGACGCCGTTATGTGAGAAATTCGCAAGATTGTAATCATAGCACTAATAATTTCCATGTCAATATAAAAGTCATTGTTTGCGAATTGATCCGGTAGGGCCGCTGGAAATATTTCCGTGGCTGATTTACAGGTTTGCAGACATTAAACGGAGGCGGGTCGGGAGTTCTTTTCCTCGATGCCGGACATGCCGAAACGGCGGCGCAGTTCGGCGAAGATCTCCTCGGGCGGTATGTCGCAGTATCCCAAAAGGACGAGGAGGTGGAAGACGAGATCGCTCGTCTCGTAGACGATCTCCTCACGCTTGCCCCCCTTGGCTGCAATGACCACCTCTGTTGCCTCTTCGCCGATCTTCTTGAGGATCTTGTCGATCCCCTTGAGCATCAGTGCTGCGGTATAGGACTTCTCCGACGGGTTATGCTTGCGGTCGAGGATTACGTCGTATACCGCCTGGAGGATCTCGTCGTCGCGTTTGTTCATAACCTCACCGCCACCCCTTTATCGTGCAGATACTGTTTGGCCTCGCCGATGGTGTACTCCCGGTAGTGGAAGATGGAGGCCGCAAGGCAGGCCCCGGCTCCAGCATTCACAAAACCTTCGTAGAGGTGTTCCAGGTTCCCGACGCCGCCCGAGGCGATGACCGGTATGGAGACCGCATCGACTATGGCGCGGGTCAGTTCCAGGTCGTAACCGTCCTTGGTGCCGTCGCGATCCATGCTGGTCAGGAGGATCTCGCCCGCTCCGTATCCCTCCATCCTGGCGGCCCATTCCACTGCGTCGATGCCGGTCGGCGTACGACCGCCATGGGTGTAGACCTCCCAGCGCAGCTCACCCGGCACGCGGCGGGCGTCGATGGCCACAACGGTGCATTGGGAGCCGAATCGTTCAGCTGCCTCCTGGACGAATTCCGGCCGCTGCACGGCCGCTGTGTTGATGGAGGTCTTGTCTGCCCCGGCGTTCAGCAGGCGGCGGATGTCGTCCACGGTGCGGATACCGCCACCCACGGTGAGCGGCATGAACACCCGCTCCGCGGTTCGGCGCACCACGTCGATGATGATGTCGCGTTCGTCGCTGGAAGCGGTAATGTCCAGAAAGGTCAGTTCGTCTGCCCCCTGTCGATCGTAGATCTCGGCGATCTCCACCGGGTCGCCGGCATCGCGCAGTTCAAGGAACTGCACCCCCTTGACGACGCGGCCCCCCTTGACGTCAAGGCAGGGGATGATGCGTTTGGTCAGCATGTCACACTTCTCCCCGGGTCAGGGCGATCGCCTCTGCCAGCTTGATGGCGCCGGTATATACGGCCTTTCCGGTGATGACACCGGTAACGCCGCTCTTCTCGATTGCCATGAGATTTTTGATGTCCTCAAGGCGCGAAACCCCGCCCGAGGCGATCACCGGGATGGTCACGGCCTCGGCCAGTTCCCTGGTTGCCTCCAGGTTGGGGCCTTGCAGCATGCCGTCGCGGCTGATGTCGGTGTAGATAATGGCAGACACTCCGAACCCTTCGAACCTCCTGGCCAGGTCCGAAGCGGTGCAGTCGGTCACCTCCGCCCATCCCTGGACAGCCACCATGCCGTTCTTAGCGTCTATGCCCACAACGATCCTGCCGGGGAACAGGCTGCAGGCCTCTTTCACCAAGCCGGGGTCGCGCTGGGCAGCCGTACCGATGATGACCCGCGACAGCCCCAGAGCCAAGTAGGCCTCGATGGTCGCCAGCTCTCGAATGCCGCCACCCAGTTGGGCCGGTATGGAGATCGCCCCCAGGATAGCCTCAATGGCCGACCTGTTCCTCGGTTGGCCGGCAAAGGCGCCGTCCAGGTCCACTATGTGCAGCAGCTCAGCACCCTGGCGTTGCCACTCCAGGGCCTGGGCGGCCGGGTCGTCGTTGAAGACCGTATCCTTGTCCATCAACCCCTGTTCGAGGCGGACGCATCTTCCTTCCTTCAGATCAATGGCTGGTATGACGATCATGGTTGCCTTTCGTCTTCAATCTTTCATCTCTGCGAAGTTCCTCAGTATGGTTAACCCCACGTCCTGGGACTTCTCAGGGTGGAACTGCGTTGCAACGATATTGTCCTTCCAGACCGCGGAGCAGAACTCGATGCCGTAGTCTGTGGCGGTGGCAATGACGCCGGTATCGTCCGGTTTTGCGTAGTAGGAGTGCACGAAATAGACATCCGCATTGTCGACGATCCCCTCGAAGGTGGGCGGACGCCGTTTGAACGAGAGCTGGTTCCATCCCATATGGGGCACCTTGAGCTCTTCGCCCCCTTCCTGCATCCCTTCGGGAAAACGGAGCACATGTCCGGGGATCACCCCCAGGCCGTTGTAGAGGCCGAACTCGGTGCTGTCGGTGAACAAAAGCTGCATGCCGACGCAGATGCCGAGAAAGGGGCGTCCCTGGCCGATGACTGCGAAGATCGGCTCCACAAATCCTGCGGCCTCCAGATTGCGCATGCAGTCGCGAAAGGCGCCCACGCCAGGCAAGACGATCTTGTCGGCTTCCAGCACAACACGGGGATCGGCGGTGACGACCGCCTCGGTGCCGACCTTTTCGAAGCCCTTCTGGACGGAACGGAGGTTGCCCATGCCATAATCGATGATCGCTACCGGTATGGACTTTCTCATGGCGCCGATCCTGTTGTTCCGGGCAGGGTTGCGTTAGTATTGCCGATAATGCTGTGTTCGCTGAATGACATGATGCCAAGTTCCTTTGGGGTGATTCGGGTCCAAAACGTGTGACTGTCGGCGACGTTGCCGGTGTGCTTTCCCGTGCCGTTAATTCGAAGTTGTAATTTTGGCCCTTTCGGCCCTTGCCGTAGTTTGCGGCCCATTGATGTGGACCCTGCCATACCTGCGTCGCCGATCCTTGGCGCCAGCCGAAATAGCCAGGAATTATCTCCCGGGACTACCGCACGGCAGGGACCCTACGCAATACGGGAAAAATCGGCGACTTGACCGAACATGCGGGCTATGGCCGTCAAGAGGGCCAGGCGGTTGGCGCGAACCCGTTCGTCCTCGGCCATGACCATGACCTTCTCGAAGAAGGTGTCGATGGGGCCTCGCAGGGTAGCGATCTCGGCAAGGGCTTCCTGCCAGCGGCTGGCATTGATGGCACCCCCGACCGAGTTCTTGACAGTATGGAAAGCTTCATAGAGACCGTTTTCCGCGCTGTCCTGGAACAGGCCCGGATCCACGGGCGCATCCAGGCCGTCCTTGATGATGTTTCCGACCCGTTTGAAGGCTACGGCCAGCGGCTCGAAATCGGGATTGGCCTTGAATTCGGTCAGGGCCGCTATACGAGACCGGACCTGGACGAGATCGTCGAAACTTGCCGAAACGGCCGCCTCTATGACGTCGGCGGGGTAATCGTTTGCCAGCAGGTTCACGAACCTGCCGCGGAAAAACTCTCTTATGTCGGCTGCTACCTGTTCCCTGGGGCGGATCAGCTTGGCGGACAGCAGGTCCAGCGCCTGTGCGATCAGGGCGTCGAGCGACAGGCGGTAGCCCTTGTCCGTGATGGTGCTGATGATGCCGATGGTGGCGCGCCGCAAGGCATAGGGGTCGGCGGCGCCGGTGGGGATCAACCCCACGCTGAAGCAGCCGCAGACGGTGTCCAGTTTGTCGGCAATGGAGACGAAGGCTCCGATGTCCGAGGCGGGGAGTTCACCGCCTGCCTGGATCGGCAGGTAGTGTTCCGCAATGGCGTTGGCCACCGCCGGTTCCTCTCCTTCAAGCAGGGCATATTCGCGCCCCATGATCCCCTGGACCTCCGGGAACTCGCCCACCATGCCGCTTACCAGGTCGGCCTTGCAGAGCCGGGCGGCGCGCGCAGTCTGCCCCTTTATATGCGGGTTGAGACGCTGTGCCAGATCCGTCGCCAGGGTGCAAAAACGCTCCATCTTCTCATAGGAGGTACCCAGTTTTTGCTGGTAGACCACCTTTTTGAGGGCCTCCACCCGGTCATCCAGCTTGACCTTCCGGTCCTCCTCGAAGAAGAAGCGGGCATCGGAGAGCCGGGCGCGCAGAACCCGCTCGTTCCCCTTTACCACCACCGAAGGATCGTCGGTCAGGGTGTTGTTGATGGTGATGAAGCCTGGCAGCAGGCTGCCGTTGTCGTCCACGAGGGAGAAGTAGCGCTGGTGGCTGCGCATGGAGGTGATCAGCACCTCCCTGGGCACCTTCAGGAACTCGGGGGAAAAGGTGCCGTGCACGGCGCTTGGATATTCCGCCAGAAACACGATCTGGTCCAGCAGTTCTTCGTCCGGCAGAAGATGGCCGCCTGCGGCCTTGGCCACGCGGTGTGCCTCGCGTCTGATGATCTCTTTGCGTTTTTCCGGGTCCGGGATGACGAAGTGCCGCTCGCATTCCTCCAGATAATTGGCAAAGCCATTAACAGGAAAGGTGGTGTTGGCCATGAAGCGGTGGCCGCGTGACAGGGTGCCGCTCTCCACCGTGCCGAAGGAAAACGGCACGACGATGCCGTCGAACAGGGCCACGATCCAGTGGATCGGCCGGGCGAAACGCACGTCCAGGTCGCCCCAGCGCATGGATTTCTTGAAGGGGATGTCGGCGATCAGCTTCGGCAGGATCTCGGACAAAAGTTCGTGTGTCGGCCGGCCGATCGCCTTTTTGGTCGCGCACAGGTACTCCCCCTTCTCGGTGACCACGGTCGAAAGCTCAGAGACATTCACCCCCTGGCCCTTGGCAAAGCCCTCTGCCGCCTTGGTCGGTTTGCCGTCGGCATCATAGGCCGCCTTGACGGAGGGGCCGGTGGCGGTTATCTCGGCATCCGGCTGCACAGAAGGAATATCCTTGACTGCCAACGCCAGGCGGCGCGGCGTAGCCAGGGTTTGCACCGAGCCGAAGGTGAGACGGGCATTGGTAAGCTCACGGCTGATCATGGCTTCCATCTCGGCCAGTGCGCGGGGGATGAAGCCGGCCGGTATCTCCTCGGTGCCGATTTCGAGAAACAGTTCTTTAGCGCTCATCAGGCGGCACCTCCTTTCAAGAGCGGGAACCCCAGACGTTCGCGCATTCGCAGGTATTCCTCGGCACAGATGCGGGCCACGTTGCGGACCCGGCCGATGTAGGAGGCGCGCTCGGTTACCGAGATGGCGCCGCGGGCATCGAGCAGGTTGAAGGTGTGGGAACACTTCATGACAAAGTCATAGGCCGGCAGCACCAGCGCCTTTTCTGCCAGGCGGATACACTCCTGTTCATACTTGGTGAACAGTTCCAGAAGGAGCGCCACATCGGCCTCCTCGAAGTTGTAGCGGGAAAACTCCACCTCGCTCTCGTGGTAGATGTCGCCGTATTTCACACCCTTGACCCACTCCAGGTCGTAGACGTTGTCCACCCCTTGCAGGTACATGGCGATCCGCTCGCAGCCATAGGTGATCTCCCCGGAAACCGGTTTGAGGTCGATGCCGCCGGCCTGCTGGAAGTAGGTGAATTGGGTGATCTCCATGCCGTCCAGCCACACCTCCCAACCAAGGCCCCATGCACCCAGGGTCGGCGATTCCCAGTCGTCCTCCACGAAACGTATATCGTGCTTGCCGGGGTCGAGCCCAAAGGCCCGCAGCGAATCCAGGTACAGGTCCAGGATGTTCAGCGGTGAGGGTTTCATGATTACCTGGAACTGGTAGTAGTGTTGCAGGCGGTTGGGATTTTCGCCGTAACGGCCGTCGGTCGGCCGGCGGGAGGGCTCCACGTAGGCCACCTTCCACGGCTCGGGACCAAGGACGCGGAGGAAGGTGGCCGGGTTAAAGGTGCCTGCCCCCTTTTCCGTGTCATAGGGCTGCTGGATGATGCATCCCTGCTTGGCCCAGTAACCCTGCAGGGAGAGGATAAGATCCTGGAATGTCACGTATGCCTCCAAATTGGAAAAGATTCAAATTACTATTAAAGTTCAAATTGCTAAAGTAGCAGATATGACGATCCCGGTCAAGAACGAGCACCAAACGCGAGGCGCTGTCACCTGACGTTTGCTTGCAATGGGGCAGCAGGAAGTTTAATATGTGATCGATATAGTGCTGGCTGCGAAGAGCATAGGTGGCAGGGATTCCGTGATGCGGATCCAGTACCGGAAAGGTTTCATGGGAGGAAGTTTCATTTTTGCAGCGCCATTTTTTTTGCGCCAGGATCAAGAACATTTAACCCGGATATTCTTAGGCGGTGCAAAGCTCATGCGTGAACCCTGCCGGACATGGTCCTGTATCTTGCGGCCCGGTTTCCTTTGTCGAAAACCGGCTATTGCCCCGTCAACCAGACGGCAAGTTACAAAAGGAATATGGATCGGCAGCATCCAGTGCCTCGGAAAAAATCCGGCTTAGAGGAGAAATAAGCATATTCCGAATGATTTTCTTGTTGACAAGGCGAAGAATTTAGGGCTAACTTTTTTATAAACCTCTACCACACTTCTTAAGCAAGAAAAACTCGACCCCATTGAAGTCAAATCCCGTTTACTTGAAAATTTTGTGTGAATCTCCGAGCGAATCCTTACTAATTTAATGAATTAACTTGATTTTTGTAGGAAGTTTCCTGCCCAGGCACGTTCCTTCCAAAGCCGCTTCCGAGGCCAGTTTTTGAATTGGCGCTCTGTGAAAGTTTAGCGAAAAACTCCAGGAGCCCATAGAACCCCATCTTACCCCATTGCTGCACGCATGTGTCGCGTTACACGCAGGAGAACCAATGAACTTACAGGAACTAAAAGGCAAAAAGATCAACGAGCTAAACACTATTGCCCGTGATCTCAACATCGAGGGGGCATCCAGTCTGCGCAAGCAGGATCTGATCTTTGCCATCCTGAACGCCCAGACCGAGCAAAACGGCATGATCTTCGGCGAAGGGGTTCTTGAAACCTTGCAGGACGGTTTCGGCTTTCTCCGCGCCACCGACTACAATTATCTGCCGGGCCCGGACGATATATATGTCTCGCCGAGCCAGATCCGGCGCTTCAACCTGCGCACCGGGGACACGGTTTCAGGCCAGATCCGCCCTCCCAAGGAGGGGGAACGATATTTCGCCCTGCTCAAGGTGGAATCGGTCAATTTCGAATCCCCGGAGATAGCCCGGGACAAGATCCTGTTCGATAACCTCACGCCGCTTTACCCCCAGGAAAAGCTCAAGCTGGAAACCGCCGGCGACAACCTTCCCATGCGGGTCGTGGAGCTGGTGGCCCCCATCGGCAAGGGACAGCGCGGCTTGATCGTGGCCCCGCCCCGTACCGGCAAGACCATGCTGATCCAGAACATCGCCAACTCCATTGCCAATAACCACCCAGAGGTCTACCTGATCGTGCTTTTGATCGATGAACGTCCGGAGGAGGTGACCGACATGCAGCGCTCGGTCAGGGGAGAGGTAGTCTCCTCCACCTTCGACGAGCCGGCCACCCGCCACGTCCAGGTGGCCGAAATGGTCATCGAGAAGGCCAAGCGCCTGGTGGAGCACAAGCGCGACGTGGTCATCCTGCTTGACTCCATCACCCGTCTGGCCCGGGCCTACAACACCGTCATCCCCCCCTCCGGCAAGATCCTGTCCGGCGGCGTGGACTCCAATGCCCTGCACAAGCCCAAGCGTTTCTTCGGCGCGGCCAGAAATATCGAGGAAGGGGGTTCCCTGACCATCATCGCCACGGCCCTGGTGGATACCGGCAGCAAGATGGACGAGGTCATCTTCGAGGAGTTCAAGGGCACCGGCAACATGGAGCTGCACCTGGACCGCAAGCTCGTGGAGAAACGTACCTTTCCGGCCATCGACATCAACAAGTCCGGTACCCGCAAGGAGGAGTTGCTGATCGAAAAGAGCTCGCTCCATCGTACTTGGATACTGCGCAAGGTTCTGCACCCCATGAACGTGGTGGACAGCATGGAATTCCTGCTGGACAAGCTTTCCGAGACCAAGAGCAATCAAGACTTCCTCGATTCCATGAGCAAGTAGTTGCCCCCTCTCGCGGTCCTTTTCGAGAAAAAAGCAGGGGGGGATGGACTGCAAAGATGTTCCGAGGGAGACGATATTCGATTCAAGAGCTCCACCTTTCCGAATCGGATGCGGGAAAAAAGTGTTGCAAAAATGGATACGAATCATTACGATATTATTTTACGATGAGCTTGGTAACGACATCAATTTTATAACTATACTACGACTGAGAAGTATTTGAGGAGGAAGAAAAATGAGAGAAGGTATCCACCCAATGTATTCCGAGGTGACCGTGAAATGCCTGTGCGGCAACACGTTCCTGACCCGCTCCACCAACAAAGAGATCAATACCGAGATCTGTTCAGCATGCCATCCATTCTTCACCGGCAAGCAGAAGTTGATGGACACAGCCGGTCGCGTCGAGCGGTTCAAAAAACGTTACGGCCAGATTTAGTCCGCCATCGGCTCAATGCATTGAGGGGATCTTGTCGCCAGGCAAATCCCCTTTTTTGTATCCTGGCGTTTCGTGCGGTTTGTTCGCTACGACTCAAGTAATCGAGACAATCCAAACGAGGTGATCAAGGCGGCGAGGATCGGGGCGACCAAGGCGTACAGTATGGTACGTTGTAGAGCCGAAGACGAACGAACGCGGATGGCCCTTTATTTGGAATTGTTACTAGAACTTGGCAGGACACCATGAACGTAACCCTTATAGAACATACCCCCAATCCCGAATTGACAGTGGCGCTGGCTGCCCGGCTCTGCTATTCGCCGTCTGCCATCAGCGAATTGCGGCACAAGCTGGAAGCAACTGACATTGAGAAATTCCTTAACAAAATAATGGCATTGGGGCACTATTCGGTGCTGGAGCACATCTCCTTTACCTTTGGCATGGAGGGGATATCGCGGGTGACCACCCATCAACTGGTGCGCCACCGCATCGCCTCCTTCTCCCAGCAGTCCCAGCGCTACGTGTCCCACAAGGATGAGTTTACCTCCATCATGCCGGACAGCATCGCCGAAAATGCCGACGCGCGTCAGATATTCGCCTTCATGTCCGAGACGGTGCACAAGGCCTACGCCCAGTTGGTGGATATGGGCATTCCGCCTGAGGACGCACGATATATCCTGCCGAACGCCACTGAGACCAAGATCATCATGACCATGAACGCCCGCGAACTGCTGCATTTTTTTGCCCTGCGCTGCTGCCAACGGGCCCAGTGGGAGATTCGCGAGATGAGCATTGAAATGCTCAGGTTGGTGAAAAAGGTTGCCCCGATCGTTTTCCGCGAGGCTGGACCGGGGTGCGTGGGGGGACCCTGCCCGGAAGGGCAGTTCTGCTGCGGCCAGACCATCGAGGTACGGAATTTCTTCGCTACCCTGGAATAACTGGAGATAGAGCAAAGAAAGGCAATATGGAAAAAATCAATGTAGGCGGCCAGGCGGTCATTGAAGGCGTGATGATGCGCGCACCCCGTTCCGTGGCCATTGCCGTGCGTAGGCCCGACGGCGCCATAGTGGTAAAACGGGAGTTGGTCATACCGCTTTCAGAACGGTATCCGGTGGTCAAGCTCCCTGTTGTGCGCGGCGCGGTAGCCCTCTTCAGCTCGTTGATCATAGGCATCAAGGCGCTCAACTTCTCGGCCAACGAGGCCATGACCGAGGAAGAAAAAGAAGGAGACAAGGACAAGGGTAAGGGGGAGCTTTCTTCATGGGCCATGGCCGGAACCATGGCGGTGGCCTTCGGCTTCGGCATCTGCCTGTTTTTCTTGTTTCCGCTCTACCTGACCAAGCTCATGACTCCGTTTATCGGCAGCAACAACATCATCTTCAACCTGGTGGACGGCGTGATCCGGGTGATAATCTTTCTGGTCTATATCTGGGGCATCTCCCGCATGGGCGATATCCAGCGGGTCTTCCAGTATCACGGCGCCGAACATAAATCGATCTTCGCCTTCGAGGCGGGCGAAGAACTGAGCGTGGAGAATGTGCGCCGCTACAGCCGCCTGCATCCCCGCTGCGGCACCAGCTTCCTCCTGATCGTCATGCTGGTGAGCATAGCCGTGTTCTCGCTGATCCCAAAGCTGTGGCCCTTTTACTTCAAGGCAGGCTCGCGTGTCGTGCTTTTGCCGCTCATCGCCGGCATCTCCTATGAATTCCTTAGATGGAGCGCCAAGAATGACTCCCATCCACTGGTGAAGATGATCATAGCCCCGGGACTGGCCCTGCAGCGCCTTACTACCCGGGAACCGGACGACCAGCAGCTCGAAGTGGCCATTCGCTCCATGAATGAGGCGCTGGAAGTGAACGCCGGGTATGCGGACGACCGTCTGGTTGTGTGAATTTCTCCGTGGCAGATACGATAGAGGTTTGAATGTTCGATAAGATAGAAGAACTTGAGCGGCGCTACCAGGAGGTCGAGGCGCTGTTGTCCGATCCTGCGGTTATCTCCAACCAGCCGGAATTCCGTAAACTCTCCCGTGAGCATTCCGACCTGAGCGAACTGGTGGCGGCTTATCGCCGCTGGCGCAAGGTGTTGGACGAAATCAAGGAGAACCGTGAGCTGTTGTCTGATGCAGACATGAAGGAGATGGCCGAAGAGGAGTTGAAGAGCCTGGAGGCGGAAAAGGAGCAACTGGAAGCCCATATTCAGCTGCTATTGCTTCCCAAGGACCCCAACGACAACAAGAGCGTCATTCTGGAGATCCGTGCCGGCACCGGCGGCGACGAATCGGCCTTGTTCGCCGGCGACCTGTTCCGGATGTATTCCCGCTTTGCCGATGTCAACCGCTGGAAGGTGGAGACCATCTCCGCCTCGGAGTCGGAGCGTGGCGGTTTCAAGGAGATTATCGCCGCCGTGGAGGGGGAGGGGGTCTTTGCCAAGCTCAAGTACGAATCCGGCACTCACCGAGTGCAGCGCGTGCCCGAAACCGAGGCCCAGGGGCGCATCCATACCAGCGCCTGCACCGTGGCGATCATGCCAGAGGCAGAGGATGTGGACATCGACATCAGGCCTGATGACCTGAAGATCGACGTATACCGCTCGTCCGGCGCCGGAGGGCAGCACGTCAATACAACCGACTCGGCCGTGCGCATCACTCACCTCCCCACCGGTACTGTGGTGGCCTGCCAGGAGGAGCGCAGCCAGATCAAGAACCGGGCCAAGGCCATGAAGGTCTTGAAGTCCCGCATCCTGGACAACATCCTCCAGGAGCAGAGCGCCAAACTGGCCGCCGACCGCAAGCAGCAGGTCGGGTCCGGTGACCGTAGCGAACGTATCCGAACCTACAACTTCCCTCAGGGGCGCATGACCGACCACCGCATCGGCCTCACGCTCTACCGCCTTGATTCGATCATGGCCGGAGATATCGCCGAGATAGCCGACGCCCTGCGTGCCCATTACCAGATGGAGGCGCTGAAGGCCCAGAGCGAGGCCTGAGTTTTCAAACCCTTCTAATGCCGCGCCTCCTGTAGCTTTCCCGCGCCTTCACCTGCGAATGCACTCTACCGCCCCTCTTCCACCAACTCCGCCAATAGCTCGGCCGTATGTTTTACCTTCACATCCGCCGTGTCCTGGTCGAAGCCTCCCCTGATCTGCATAACGCAGCCGGGGCAGTCCATGGCTACGACCGGCGCTCCGGTCTCCTTGATATTCTGCAGCTTCCGCCGCAGGATCGGCGCCGAGATCTCCGGCAGCTTAAGGGAGTAGGAGCCGCCCATCCCGCAGCACATATCGCACTCCAGCATCTCCTTTACCTGATAGCCCGCCTTGTTCAACAGCTCCCGCGGCTGATCGGCGGCCCTCAGGGTCCTTTTCAGGTGGCACGAGTCGTGGTAGGTGATGGCGCCGAGCTTCTGTCCTTCCTTCAGCGTGAGCCGCCCTTTGTCCACCAGCCGCTTGACCAGGGAGGAGAAATCAACCGTCTTGGCAGCGAGCTTTTTCGCTTTGGTGAGCCATTCGTTCCGGCCCAGGCTCTCCAGGGTGTCGCTGAACTCGTGCGCCAGGGCCACGGTGCAGGTAGGGCAGGCGGATACCACGTAATCCGCCTCCTCCCTGAGCAATGCCCGGATATTGTCCTCGGCGTTTTTGGCCGCCACCTCGTAGGCGCCGCTGTAGCGGGCCGGGGCACCGCAGCAGGTCTGATCCTCCGGGAAGACGACCTGGATGCCGGCCTTGTTCAGGATACGGACCAGCGCCTCCCCCATCTCCGGGTAGGCGAAGTCGATGAGGCAACCGGCAAAGAAGATGGCCTTTTCAGTGCATTTCGGCTGTTTGATCCGCCGGAAACGGTCCCTGAACGGCTCCAGGGCAATGGCGGGGAGGCTGCGGCCATCGGTAAGGTCCGACAGGAACATGGGGAGGTGGCGGATGAATCCGTCCGACCTGAACGGCGTGCCGGCTACGGAGGCGGCCCTCAGCATGCCGTGGAAGAGTTTGCGGTTGTTGACGATGCCGAAGATCGCCTTTTGGGCGAGCGGTTGCCCCTTTTCCATGACCAGGCGCCGCCTGATTTCCATGATCATCTCAGGAATGTCGAGCTTGCCCGGACAGATCTCCTTGCAGTTGCCGCACTGGATGCACAGCCCCTGGATATCCTCGGCATTCTGCAGCTCCTCGAACCAGGCGGTGAGGATGGTGCCTATGCCGCCTGTATAGATGCTGCCGAAGACGTGTCCCCCCACCAGGCGGAAGATCGGACAGACGTTCAGGCACGAGCCGCAACGGATGCACTGGAGTGCCTGCTTGAACTTGGGGTCGTTAGCCATCTCGGTCCTGCGGCTGTCCATCAGTATGATGTGCAGGTCCTTCAGGGAGCCGTCGGTGTTGGGCGTGGGGCCGCTGATGATGGACACATAGCTCGTCAGCAACTGGGCCGTGGCGCTACGGGGAAGCGCGGTCAGGATCGGCACGACGTCTTCGAATTTTTCAACCAGCTTTTCCATGCCGACCAGGGCCACATGGATCCTGGGGAGGGTGGTGACCAGTCTGGCGTTCCCCTCGTTGGTGACGAGCACGATGCTGCCGGTCTCGGCCACTGCGATGTTGGCGCCCGAGATCCCCATGTCGGCCTTGAGGAACTTGGAGCGCAGCTCATGGCGGGCCACCTTGACGAGCCGCGGGATGTCGTTCTCCAGGCGTTCATCCACCTCCTTGCTGAAGAGTTCGGCGACCTCCTCCTTTGTCATGTGTATGGCCGGCATGACCATGTGCGAAGGCCTCTGGCCGGCAAGCTGGATGATCCACTCCCCCAGGTCGGTCTCGCCGACGGAGATCCCCGCCTTTTCCAGGAAATCGTTGAGATGGATCTCCTCAGTGGCCATTGACTTGGACTTGACGACGCTTTTGACGTCGTTGTCCCGCGCGACCTTGAGGATGTATTCCCTGACCTTTCCCGGGTCGTTGGTCCTGAAGACCTTGGCGCCCAGGGCCTCGGCGTTTTTGGCAAAGGTGTCCGCGACCTGCTCCATGTTGGAAGCGGCATGGGATTTCCGCTCGGCGATAACGCCCCGCAGGGCCTCGAAATCGATCCCCTCATAGGCCCTGGCCCGGTTGATCTTGTAGGCCTCGGAAAATTTCCCCAGGGCACCTGTGAGGGTGGCGTTCCCCACGGCCCTGCCTATGGATTCCCTGAATTCATTTTTCATCAGGCCGCCTCCTCCATCTCATCGACGCAGACGATGATGAGCCGCTCCGGACCGTGGACGCCGATGGTCAGCACGCGCTCGATGTCAGCGGTCCGGCTCGGGCCGGTGATAAATCCGATGTAGCGGCTGGTCCCGGGGTTGATCCTTGCCAGCAGGGCGATCTTGTCAGGGAGGATGCTGTCGGTCTGGAGAAGGGCGATATGGATGTTGACCAACGAGGAGGCCAATCGCTGGTCGATCGAGGTCTGGTCCTGCACCAGGGTGCCGGTATCGGCCAAAGCCCACTCGGCCTGGGTGATCCCGATGTGGGCGTCGGCCGCCGCGTCGCGGCTGACCTCGAACCTGAGGCCGGCAGCCTCCCCGAGCGGCTTTGGATCCATGCCTTTCAGGAACGGGCAATCGGCCCAGACAGCATAGGAACCGGCGGCGTCGGCGCTGCCCTCCTTTTGCAGGAACGTCAGGATGAAATGGAGAGCCGCTTTCTTGTTCTTGAAGCGAGAGACCTCCGCACCAACCTCTTCGGCCCTGGCCTTGAATTGTTCGAACATCCCTTTGGTCTCCTTCTGTCCCGTCATCTGGTTGGCGCTCTTGCCCATATTCTTAGGCTCGCGCTCAGAGTTCTTAGTGAAAAGTCGTTTTATGGCTAAAGAGATAGTCTATGGGGAAAGGCCATCGGCAAGCCAGTCCGAGTCAGCAGGTTTAAATTTGTAAACTCATATTACATGCAAACATAATGCATATTAATGCCAGTTGTCAACGGGCTTAATATGCTGAAATAAAACCGTTGACAAAAAGTTTTAAAAAATATAATTGGTAATACAAGTTTACAAAACCTTATTTTATTTCTGTCGCTTACAGGTGGTAACCAGGACGGCCGACAGGTGATGGCATTCAAGAGATGTTTGCATATTTACTTAAGCACGGAAGGAGTCATTTCTCATGCCCTGGATTCAAAGCTACACACCTGTAGCAGGTAGTATCGGGATGTCTGCCATGGTGGCCGCTGTCCCCCTTGCCGTTATCTTCCTCTGCCTGGCAGTGCTGAAGATGAAGGCCCATATCGCCGGCCCCCTGGCCGCGGCCTCGGCCATTGTCATCGCCATCGTTGTCTGGGGCATGCCGGCCAAGCTGGCCGGGCTGGCCTTTGCCCAGGGCGCCGCCTTTGGCCTCTTCCCGGTCTTCTACATCGTCATCACAACCCTGTTCCTCTACAATCTCACCGTCAAGGGGGGGCAATTCGAGATCATCCGGGCTTCCCTGGCCGGGGTGACCGGAGACCGCCGTCTTCAGGCGCTCCTGATCGCTTTCTGCTTCGGCGCGTTCATCGAGGGGGCGGCCGGTTTCGGCACGCCTGTGGCCATTGCCGGCGCCACCCTGGTGGGTCTCGGCTTCCGCCCGCTCTATGCCGCCAGTGTCTGCCTGATTGCCAATACCGCGCCCGTGGCCTTCGGCGCCATCGGCATCCCTGTCGTTGCCCTTGCCGGCGTCATGGGGTACGGTGATCCAGGCCTGATGAAGCTCTCCACCATGGTGGGACGTCAGCTCCCGTTCATCTCCCTGTTCATCCCGTTCTATGTGATCATGATCATGGTCGGCCTTAGGAAGACCCTGGATATCCTGCCGGCCATCGTCGTCTGCGGCGCAACCTTTGCCCTTGTCCAGTGGGGCACCGCCAGTTACCTCGGGCCCTATCTCCCCGACATAACCGCCTCCCTGCTCTCCATGGTGGCCCTCGTGCTGTTGCTGCAGGTCTGGCAACCCAAGGAGGTCTGGACCTTCGATCATGAGCCGGTGTTCGCGGCCAAGGAACAGCATCGCTACACAGCCGGCGAGATCTTCCGGGCCTGGGCGCCCTACCTGGCGCTGACCGTAATGGTGCTCTTGTGGGGTATCCCAGCCATCAAGGCCGAGCTGGACAAGAGCGCTGTTCTGATAACGGTGGAAGGGCTCAATAACCAGATCGTCAAGAAGGTCTCCAAGCCGGAAGACGGGTTGAAAAAGATCGCCAAGGTGAACGAGGAGATCGACAAGCAGCTCGCCCAACTCTCGCCGACCGATCCGAAACAAGCCGAACTGGCGTCGCAATTGAAAGTGCTGAAAGGGATCGAGGAGGCGTTCGTCCCGGTTGAACAGGGGCTGGCCGGCAAGGGTGCGGTCCTGAGTGATGAACGGCTGAAAAGCTGTGACTTGGTTTCCAAGAAGATGGCCGAGACTCAGAAGCTGTGCAAGGAGTTGGTGAAGATCAACGCGGTTCCAGTGGATCGCTTCAAGCCGCTCGACAAGGTCCTGGCCGACCAGCTTCCCATCAAATTGGCCGCCAAGTACAACTTCAACTTCCTGTCGGCCGCAGGCACCGCCATCCTGATCGCGGCATTCATCTCGGCCCTGATCTGCGGCGTGGGGATAGGCGACACCATCCGCGTTCTTGGCAAGACCCTCTACGACATGCGGTATCCGGTGGTCACCGTGGCGTCGGTGCTCGGCTTGGCCTATGTCATGAACTCCTCGGGCATGACCAATTGTCTTGGCCTGGCGTTCACCAAGACCGGCCGCATGTTCCCCTTCATCGCACCGTTTCTCGGCTGGCTGGGGGTATTTCTGACTGGGTCCGACACCTCCAGCAACGTTCTGTTCGGCGGTTTGCAGAAGGCCACGGCCGAGCAGCTCGGCCTCAACCCCATCCTGACCGGAGCGGCCAATACAAGCGGCGGTGTCATGGGCAAGATGATCTCTCCCCAGTCCCTGGCCGTGGCTACCGCTGCCACCGGCATGGTGGGAGAGGAGGGGACCCTGTTCCTCTTTACCCTCAAGCATTCACTCTTTTTGACGATAATTGTAGGGATCATAGTGTACCTGCAAGCCTATGTGTTTACCTGGATGATACCATGAGCATGGAACAATCTTTCATCAACGAACTCAAGTCAATCGTGGGCGTCCGGTACGCCCTGACCGATCCGGAATCCCTGGCGGTCTACGGCTACGACTCCACACCCGAACTGGAGAGCAGGCCGGCTGCTGTCCTTTTGCCAGGCTCGGCCTCGGAAGTGGCCCGCATCATGCGCCTCTGCCACGGAGCCGGGGTCGGCGTGACGCCGCGCGGTTCCGGCACCAACCTGTCGGGCGGCTCGATCTCGACTGGCCTGGGGGTGGTGGTGCAGACCAGCCGCATGAACCGTATCGTGGAGGTGGATGAAGAGAACCTCACCGCCACCGTAGAACCGGGGGTGATCACCAGCGCCCTGCATCGCGAGGCGGAGGGGCGCGGCCTGTTCTACCCTCCCGACCCCGGCAGCATGAATATCTCCACCATGGGAGGCAACGTGGCTGAGAACTCGGGCGGCCTGCGCGGCCTGAAGTACGGGGTCACCTCGGATTACATCATGGGGCTCACAACGGTCCTGGCGGACGGCGAACTGCTGCGCACCGGCGGCAAGGTCGTCAAGGATGTGGCCGGGTACAGCCTTAATCCGCTCCTGGTCTCCTCCGAAGGGACGCTCGGATTCTTCACCTCCATCACGGTCAAGCTGATACCAAAGCCCAGGACAAAGACCACCATGCTGGCCCATTTTCCCGAACTTCACCAGGCGGCCCTGGCGGTCTCTGCCATCATCGCGGCCAAGGTCATTCCGGCCACCCTGGAGATCCTCGATAAGGTTACCATCAAATGCGTGGAGGATTATGCCCACGTGGGGCTTCCCCTCGACGTGGAGGCGGTCCTCTTGATCGAGGTGGACGGCCACCCGGCTGTGGTGGCCGAGGAGGCGGCTAGCGTGGAGGAGATCTGCAAGCGCCATAAGAGTTCCTTTTTTCAGACCGCCAGGGATGCGGAGGAAGCGCTCAAGCTGGCCACGGCCCGGCGCACGGCCCTGTCAGCCTTGGCGCGGGTGAAGCCTACCACCATCCTGGAGGACGCCACCGTGCCACGGAGTTGCATCGCATCGATGCTCACGGTGATCCAGGAGGCGGCCCGCAAACATAACGTCATCATCGGCACCTTCGGCCATGCCGGCGACGGCAACCTGCACCCAACCTGCCTGACCGACGAGCGGGACAAGGACGAGATCGCCAGGGCTCATGCCGCTTTCGACGAGATCTTCGACGCCGCGATAGCCATGGGAGGAACCATTACCGGCGAGCATGGAGTGGGGCTGGCAAAGAAGCGGTATCTGCCGCGTCTGGTGGGGGAATCGGGGATCAAGGTGATGAGGGGGATCAAGAACGCCTTTGATCCCAAGGGGATACTCAATCCGGGTAAAGTCTTCTGATGAATACGGGCGAGGATTTTGCGCGATCTCTACGTTGCCCTTCGGAACCCCGTTGTGCGGCGTAGCGCTGCTACGCCTCCGCCGGTTTCCTCGGGCGCCTTGACCTCGCACAAACTTCTCGCCCGCCAGGCCCACCAATCTTGTTACCAAGTTCCCATCGAGGCTTCAACATGGACTACGTAAAACTGATCAATTGCATGCGCTGTGGCATGTGTCTGCCCCACTGTCCTACCTATAAGGAAACCTTCCTGGAGACCGCCTCGCCCCGTGGAAGGGTGGCGCTGGTTCGCAAGGTGCAGGAAGGAGAACTGGAACAGTCCGAGCGCCTTCTGGAGTACCTTGCCCTTTGCCTGGACTGCCAAGCGTGCGCCTCTGCCTGTCCCTGCGGGGTCAATGCCGGCGCACTGGTGGCGGAATTCACCTGCGAACGCAAGGAAGGGATGGGGCTTTCCTTTATGGAGGAGTTGATCCTGCGCCGGCTGCTCCCACATCCCGACCGCTTGGAGGCCTCCATGGCCCCCATGCGCCTGTACCAGCGCAGCGGCCTGCAAAAGCTGGTGCGAAAGCTGGGACTCCTGAAACTGTTCCCTGAGGGGCTGGAACGCATGGAGGGGCTGCTCCCGGATCTGCCTTCCCGGCCGCTGCGCCGGGTCATCGATGAGGTCACGCCGGCCCAGGGTGAGGAACGGGGTACCGTGGCCTTCTTCCTTGGGTGCGTCATGAGCCTGGTCTTCAGCGAGGCCAGCCGGGCCACCGTCAGGTTGCTCTCCAGCCTAGGTTACCGGGTCATCACCCCCCGCAACCAGGTCTGCTGCGGCGCGCCCAACATGCTTGCCGGGGACCTGGCCGGCCTGAGAGAGGCGGTCCGCAGCAACGTGGAGATCTTCAGCAAGATTCAGGCGGAATTCATCGTCACCGACTGCGGCGGTTGCGGCGCCGAGCTAAAGCACTACGGCCACCACCTGGAGGGGGACCCGGAGGCTACGGCGTTCAGCGCCCGGGTGCGCGACATCTCCCAGGTACTGGCGCTGCACCGGGAGGAACTGCGTGTCAGGCTTAAGCCGCTCCCCATGACGGTAACCTACCATGACCCGTGCCACATCGCCCACTGCCAGGGGATTCGCCGTGAACCGCGGGACCTGATCAGGCTGATTCCGGGGCTGGAGTATCGCGAGTTGGAGACAGCCGACGCGTGCTGCGGCAGCGCCGGCACCTACAACATCGCCAAGCCGGAGATGGCCGACCGCATCCTGGCGCGAAAGATCGACACCATCCGGGCGACCGGCGCGGAGTTGCTGGTGACCGGCAATCCAGGCTGTCTGTTGCAGTTGAAGAAGGGGCTGGCGGAACAACTGCCAGGCGTGAAGATCGCGCATGTGACGGAGTTGCTGGCGCGCAGCCTGGACGGCGGGCACTGATCCGACATGGTTGCAAAGCAGCGCCATCTGTAGTAGATAAAAGGGGCGTCTCATGACGCCCCTTTTACAACCAGCATGATTGGATGGCAATGAAATTTCAGCCTATTAAGCCCAAGAAGGTGTCAACCCAGATTTTCGACCAGGTCCGTTCCTCGATCCTGTCCGGGGAGTTCTCCCCAGGCGACAAGCTCCCCCCCGAGCGCGAACTGGCGGAGATGTTCGACGTATCGCGCCCCTCGGTGCGCGAAGCGCTCAATCTCCTCTCTGCGGCAGGTCTGGTCATGTCCTATCAGGGTGGTGGTACGGTAGTCCTTTCACTGGTGGAGACGTCCGGCGGGAACCCGCTTTCCGAGCTGATCCGGTCGGAGCAGGAGCGGGCGCTTGACGTGATCGAGGTGCGCAAGGGGATGGAATCCTGGACCGCCTTTTATGCCGCCCAGAGGGCACTGCCCGAGGATATCAGGCGCATGGAGGAGATCATTAACAGCATGGAGCGCAATTTGGACGGCCTGAAGCCTTCGGAGAACCTGGATGCCAACTTCCACATCGTGATCGCCCGCGCCACTCATAACATCGTCTGGGTCCACCTCATGCAGAGCCTGTTCGACGCCATGAAGGAGTTTCAGCAAACAGTCTGGAAGGCAGTTTATCTGACCAAAGAGGATCATTACCTCCTCTTCGACCATCACCGCCGCATCTACGAAGCCATCAAGGCCAAAGACGCCGAGGTCGCCCGCGTGGCGATGACCACCCACCTCACATTTGCCGAGCAGCGCAGCAGCGCCTACGTCACGCGGCAGCAGGCATAACGCCGGCATCCCCAGGTCTTTTCCCTTGTCATGATTCTCTGCGGCGGTGTTTTTTTGCCCATCAAATGCTCCTAATTTACCTAAATGGACGGAGCTCTATTAAGCCAAACCACGGAGGGCTTTGCCTGACAACTCTCTAACAAGCTGGTAAAAAACCTCCTAATGACACCATCAGGAGTACAATACTTGTTCTTCTGTGTAGTAAGTCTTTTTAGAAGCTATATCTTCTACTATTATGGGAGATCCGGACGGAGACGACTTTAACGTGGAATTATGTACGGACAAAAAATCGCGTATTTCACCGGAAATTATTCCAGGATGGTTAGTTCTGATATGCAAAATCGCAGCACCAAGAACAGATCTAATGCTTGATACCAATTTTGGGATGACATGCGCTGGAATCTTTCCCACTATTGATTTTGGAGAAAGTCTGGCATCCCAAAGGATCTCATCGGCATATGCATTCCCGATTCCTGTTATGGTCCGTTGATCCAGCAGAAAGGCTTTCAAATTGGCCTTGGGTTTCTTTCCGAACATCTTTTCCAGATATTGAGTATCCACATTTAAAGCATCAACTGGACGGTGATCAAGATCTGGGTTAAGGGTAACCGTTACCCAACCTTTTGGGTCATAGGCGACCAATGTGTTGCCGTCACTAAAATCAACTGTCAGGATCGGAAAGGAGACTTTCTGATTATGCAGCCCATATTTAAACCCGCCGGAGAGCATTAGATGGATCATAAAGCTCGCATTATTGCTGAGCTCAAATAGAAGCTCCTTGCCTGCACGACTGACATTGGTGATTCTCTGGCCGGTCAACGCCTCGTATAATAAAGCAGGCTCAACATTTAAACGTTGGTCCCTGTGATAGACGACTTTGATGATCTCCTTGTTCAAAACAAGCCTTTGAAGTGACTCGGCAAAAATAGTAAGATCCGGCAATTCAGGCACGTCGTTTCTCCTTTTCAAAGATTTATGGGCGGAAATAAATCATCTGGCGTGGGGGGCCGTGCAGATACTAGACAATCTTACGCCATTTAACCATGTAGTGCTATATGGGTGCAGGTGAAGCCTGTTATTTCACCGCGCGGTGTTGCATGAATTGCGCATTGAATCCAAAGTGCGAATTTATTTTTTCTTTAAGAGAACAATATCTTCATCATTGGCTATTAAATTATATTTATAGCGAAGTTGTGCCGTATAGTCAGGACTAAAACCAGCTTCATCTTGCCCAGTAATGACCACGTAATCAGTTTCAATGGCATTATCGGCTTTGTAATACACTTCTTTTTTGTCATACAGGTGGCTTGCTATATACAAACATGATTTTACAGTTGCGTCTTTAGGTATTAAAGTTAATATTCTATTTATAGATTCTGCTGAAGGAAAGTTCTGAATTCTGTTTGAAAGATCAGCATAATTAGATTTGTGCATCATGTATCTAGCTTCATAAAGAGATAATAATAACAATAACGACACTACTACAAATTTAAGTTGACTAGCTATTTGGGGGAAGCGCTCGCCAACTTTTTGCAAATAAAAAATTGCTGAAATAAAAAGAAAGACAGTTGCCATCAACGACATATGCCTGGGGATAAATACAACGCTTGATTCCAGGTAACGAACATAAAGCCTGAATCTGGAATTTTCTGCCAGCATATTTAGAAAAACGGATGGAATAGCAAACAGAATCTCAGCGTTGAAAAGGGGTAAAACAAGGCCAAAAGGTAATAGCAGTACAAAGAGGTAGCGTAACCTATCCAAGTTCAGCATGATCTTGAAAGTTTTTAAAGGCGCAGTAACGGTATTGATGGCAATCTCCGACAAAGACCCGCCAAGGTTTCCATAATAGTTTAATGCCATACCGTATGACTTTTGCTTATTGAAAAAGGGGATGATCGCTTTAACGGAGATAGAAAACCAGGCAATACTCATGATTGCAGGAAAGAGGTACCACTGACGATCTCTTTTTTTGAGTGCCGCATAAGGAGCAAACATGAACAAGGTAATCGAAACGTCTTCCTTTACTGATAGTGCCATAATGAACGTTGCAATGAAGAGGTAGAACCGTTCCTTGTAAAAATAATAAAAAGTAAAAGTTAAAAATGGAAGGACTAGATTTATCTCATGGAAAGATACAAAAATCTGCCCGACCAGAGCAGGTAGCATGAGGAAAATACCAACTAAAAGAAGTGCAAGGGTCTTGTTGCCCAAAAGGTCCCTTGACAACAAATAAATCGGTATAGCTGCAATAGCGATT
>Ga0316217_10000561_pt1 | contig 52354 bp, 39 predicted proteins | sample 1anoAmetaG_FD_203633 | JGI IMG/M metagenome (GOLD analysis project Ga0316217, IMG submission 203633) | Freshwater microbial communities from Trout Bog Lake, Wisconsin, USA - 1anoA | ecosystem: Environmental > Aquatic > Freshwater > Lake > Hypolimnion/Profundal zone | place: USA: Wisconsin...
CCAACTCTGAGGGAGAAGGCATGAACCGAAAACCCGGCGGGGTGGAAATGTAGTGCCAAGACCCTTTGTCGTCTTCGTAAGTCATTGATAATCAACAACAATGTTTTTCGCACTGTAGAAGACGAGCTTGGGTGGACGGCGCCGCCGTGGCGACCAACGTAAATGCATCCCGGCAAAACGACGCCGCCAGGACAATGGCTCTTCCGCCTCTCGGAGCGCTCTCAGACGCGACGCCAATAGGCGATGCGGCCGGGATTCCAGGTGCAGACGACGATGTCGCCGTTGGGTAGCCAAATGGCATCGTGCGGGTGACGAAAACCGTGGTCGCCCAGGAGCCGGCCAACTTCAATGACTGACACCACGTGGTTATCCTGGTCAAGGATCACGAGCGGGCCGTCGAGATCGGGCACGAGGACGTGGTCGCCCTGGATGTCCGCATTGCAGGGAGCGGTGATTTCCTTGGCTTCGATGGTGCTGTGGTAAGCGCCACTGGTCGTAAAATATTCGAGGCGCTTGTTGCCGCGGTCCGCGGTGAGGACGAGCTTGCGGCGCGGGTCGAAGGTGATGCCGTGCGGGCAGTTCAATTCGCCATGGCCGGAGCCGAGGCCGCCCCAGGATTTTCCGGCATAGACGCCGTCGGCGGTTTTCAGGGCGTGGATCATGCTGCTGCCGTAACCGTCGGCCACCAGGACGCGCTGGGTTGAGGGAGGAACGACCGCATCGGTGGGTTTGTAATTACCCATCTGCGGGGTCCATTTCTGGGTCCAGAGGATGCGGCCATCGAGCGTAGTTTTGTGGACGGTGGCGTCGTTGTTGGCGTGGTAGAGAACGGGCTCCTCCTCCGGGCTGAGGTGGATATTCAGGCCATGGGGGACGCCCATGGCCAGAGCGTTGTCGGAGCCGAGCAGGACGGGGTGGGAGCCGTCGGGGTCGAAGCGAACGAGGGAGCGTGTATGGGCGTCAACCTGCTCCGGTTCGAAGGTGAAATAGATGTTGCCTTGGGAGTCATGACAGAGGCCGTGTCCGTTGCGCATTTTGACCTCGGGAGGCAAGACAAGGCGGTCGGGAGCGTATTCGTAGCGGAAGCCGCCGCCGCCGCTGGCAACGGGGTTTGGCAGGGCTGCGGGACCGCCGGTGGCTTCGAAGGGGGCCTCATCGACGTGGTGATGGGAGTCGGCTCGGCTGGAGAGGATGGTCACGGCAAGGGCGGAACTGGAATGGAGGAATTGGCGACGATTCATAGACGGGAATGGAGATTGGGGGCGGTTTGATTGTAGGTTGAGGATTAGCGTAGCCCCAGGATGGCTATTTTTCCGTCTCCTGGAAGGCATCGATTTTGGCGAGAAAAAGGTCGGGGTCGCGCTGGAACCGGGCTTTGCAATCGCCGCCACAAAAAGCGACCGCGAGGCCATCGTAGAGCGAGGTCTTGGTGGAGTCCGCCGGTTTGCGCGAAACCGGACGTTGGGCGTTGACGGGAGCGGGATTGGTCGCCGGGCTTGAGGGGGCATAGGGAGCGGCCTTGGACGCCCCCGAGCGGGCGGCGATGATACGGGCCACATCGGCGGTCGGGTTCATTTCGGCCACCTTCGCGTCGGCGGCGGCGCCAGCATCGATCCACCAGCGGAAGAGGGTGAGGTCGTCGGGCGAGGGCTGGGGTTTGCCCTCGGGTGGCATGTGATTCTCCTCCTCGGCAGGGATCAGGAGGCGCTTGAGGAACAGGCTGGCGGCGGAGTTGCCAGGAACAAGGAGCGGTCCGGAATCGCCGCCCTTGACCAGAGCGGCATAGGAATCGAGGCGAAGGCCGCCCTTGGACTTTGCGGGGCCGTGACAGGCGACGCATTTTTGGCTGATGATCGGTTGGATAACGGCGGAGAAGGCCGAAGCGCGGGCGGGATCCAAAACCTCGGCGGGGCCGGTCCCAGCCGCGCGGCCTCCCCCCAGCCAAGAGCGCAGGGGCTGCGGCGCGTAACGCGTTAGGTAATCACTGCCATGGGTGAGGGACCCGCCGAAATGACTGGCGAGCACGAGGACAAAAAAGCCCGCAAAAAGGGACCAGCGATACGATTTCTTGCAATCCAACCCGTAAAGGCATGCGGCCAGCAAACAGAAGCCGGCGGTGGCGATGCCGGTCCATTTGTGCCATTGGAGGAGGTGGTCGTCATAGCCGCCGGCCCGGGAGAGAAGCCAACCGCAGAGAGCCGCGGCTAAAGCGGCAGGCGCCGCCAGGGCGAGGATTAGTCCGACGCCGGCTCTGGCCGGTTTGAGGCGCGGAATGCCGCCGAGGACCTCAACGCAAACGAGCAGAAAAAGGAGGCCAATGGGCAGATGCACCAGAAGCGGGTGTAACCGCCCAAAAAAGAGGGTGATTTCCGGAGGACCACTCATAAGCGCCGGCCGGCCTTTCGCTGGCTCGTATCGAAACCGTGGCAGGGAAAACAGGGGTCCAGGAGGATGGAATGCCTGTCGCGGTTAAATGAAACGGAGGCAGCGGACTCGTCAGCGACAAAGCCATGGGCGCCTCCAGCCCAGAGGGCCGCGGAGGCGACTGCCGGAGCAAGAAATCTGAAGCAAATCATTCCCGCTAGTCTCACGACGCCGATCCCGCCCGCCGCGCCGGCCCGTTTCACGCGGGCCGCAAGCCGGTCGAGCCTGACGCCCGGCAACATAACCCGCCCGCGGCATTCAACAAGCTAAAAAGCAGCATTAGGGTGAGATCAGGCAAAGAAAGGCTTAAGCGCGTTGCGCGCGACGCGGAGCGCCCGCTGGCGGCCCTCCAACGTCGAGCCGAAGGTATCGTCTTCCACTTCGATGCATACCGGGCCGCGGTAGGTCGTTTCCATCAGAGCGCCCATGAATTCACCCCAATCCATTTCGCCGTAGCCCGGAATGCGCGGTTGGTGCCACTCCAAGGGCGAGGCAAACACCCCCACCTCGTTGATGCGGTCGCGCCGAAGCTTCACGTCCTTGGCGTGCAAATGGAAGAACTTCGACTGGAACTCGCGCAAGGGACTCGCCGGGTCCATGCGCTGCAACACGAAGTGGGACGGGTCATAGTTAAGTCCGAAATGCTCCGACGGAATGTCGCTGAAGGCCCGTCGCCAGATCACCGGCGTGGTCATGAGGTTTTTTCCCCCAGGCCATTCGTCCCGCGTGAATAGCATCGGACAGTTCTCGATGCCGAGCTTAATGTCGTGATCCTCAGCGAAGGCCACCAACGGTTTCCAGGTTTTGAGGAAGCGAGGCCAATTGTCATCCACGCTTTTCGTCCAATCGCGGCCGACGAAGGTGTTGACATTCTTCAATTCCAGCCTTTCGGAGGCGAGGATGACTTTCCGGATGTGCGCGCAGGCAACCCGGCTGGCGGCCGGATCCGGGTCGAGCGGGTTGGGGTAGTAACCGAGCGCGGAGAGCGTCACGCCGTAGCGGGCGCAAAGGGCGTTGACGGCATCGGCCATGGTCCGCGTGAACCCGTCCACGTCAATATGGGTGATACCGGCGAATTTACGCTCCGCTTTGCCGCGCGGCCAGCACATGACCTCGACGGTAGCGAAGCCCTCGGTGGAGGCGAATTGCAGGACCTGCTCCAAGTCCAGGTCCGGCAGGATGGCGGAAACAAACCCCAATTTCATGGTCATGGCGATCATTCGACGGCTCGTGGTGTCAATGGGCGGCATAGTCCTTGCATGACTAAGCAACGCCGAGCGCGGTGTCAATCCGTTTCCGAGCCGGAATTCAGCGCGACCTGCCAGTCTTCATCATGGCTTAAGGTCACGTCCGGCATAATGGGTCCGGATGCTGATAAACGCAGGTCAAAATGATGTTACAAATTCCCTCCAGCGCCTGGCTCGGCGCTGGGGAGAGGGTTCTCATTTATCGTTCGTGATCCGACCGAGCGGACGATCCAGGGGTTCGATGCGAAAAGGACAGAAAATGAAAACAAACCTTTTAGCTCCGTGGTTTGGTTGCCTCGCGCTGTTGGTAGGTTCCACGGCCGCCTCCCCAGCGCAGGTGGTCATCAGCGAGATTCACTACCATCCGGTTGAGGAGCCGGCCTTCAACTCGGATGGCGCGCCGACGCTGGACCTCAGCGGCGACCCGCACGAGTTCGTCGAACTGCAAAATGCCGGCGCAAGCGCGGTGGATCTGACGGGTTGGACGCTGGCAGGGGGGATTAGTTACACGTTCCCGACGAACACGATGCTGGCAGCGGGGGCGTTTCGGGTGATCGCCAAGAACCCCGCGCAACTCGCCGCGGTGTATGGGCTCGCGGCTGCGGACACGCTGGGTCCGTACGCGGGTTTGCTGGGCAACCACGGCGACACTATACGGGTGCGCGACGCCTCGGGGCATACCGTTGACGCGGTGACTTACGACTCCAAATTTCCGTGGCCAGGATCTGCCGATGCCCTCGGCGCCGCGGACCGGTTCACCGGGCTAAACTCTGCCGACTACCAGTACAAGGGCCGCTCACTCCAGCGGGTGAGTGTCGCGTGGCCCTCCAGCGATCCCGCCAACTGGGTGGCTTCGCCGCTGAGCGGTCCGACACCCGGCGGCGCCCAAGCCGTCACGCGCTCGACGCCCAAGCCGGTAGTGATCGCGCAGTCGGCGGTCCAGACCAGCGACGGGGCCGTCCTTGTCCGCTCCAACCAGGCCGTCACAGTCGCCTGCGCGTATTCGGCCACCAATGATGTGAGTGATGTCGCCCTGGAGTACTTCGTGGACGATATGAACTCGACGAGCGAGACACGTACCTCCGTGGCCATGACCGATCTGGGGGACGGCAAATATACGGCCGCTATTCCCGGCCAAAGCAATCGCAGCCTCGTGCGCTATCGTTTCAAAGCGAATCGCGGCGACGGGTTGGAGGTGATCTCGCCGCGCGCGGACGACCCGCAGATCGCGCCCGTCGGCGCCAACGGCGCCCGCGAGGCATGGTGGGGTTATTTCGTAACGCCGGCCCGGACCACGACCAACGTCGCGATTTACGACGTGCTCGTTTCCACCGCCGCGCTCCGGACGATGACCAACAACATCGTGCAGAGCCCAAAGCGCGTTACCGCCGCGAATGCGACCGGGCTCCCGCGCGCCACTCCCTATGTTGACGCCAGCGCCCCGCAATGGGACGGCACCGTGCCGGGCGTTCTCGCCTATAATGGCCAAGTCTGGGACATTCACATCCGTTACCACGCCAGCCTTTACCATCGCACCCCGTCGAATTTGGCCTACAAGGTGCATTTCCCCAATCATCAGCCGCTCAACAACCAAACGGCGTGGTACGAAACGCTGCACGGCTTGGAATTTATCGAGGCGCAAAAGTTGAATCGCCTCATCGGCTTGCCCGCGTCCAAAATGCGCCGCGTGGACTGGTATTTCAATAACAGCGCCAATCTAGTTCACTCCGAGCAGGGCGAATACGCCGCCGAAATGCTCGACGCCTACCACAAGCTGCAGCAACAACTAAACCCGGGCTCAACCAACGAGGCGACCGGCGAACTTTACAAGGATGTGGGGGATCGCGAAGCCTCGCAAAACAGCACGGAAGGCCCGTACACCCGCGGGGACGAAGCCCCCCTGGCGGCCAACGCGGGCTGGACCCAACTTCAGCGATATGACTGGACTTTCGCGCTCCAAAACAATGGCTGGAAGGGTCCGAGACCCTTGCGCGATCTGATCGAAGGCATGTGGACCGCCCGCGGCGATTCGCCATCCTCGCCGAATTTCGCCAACAGCCCCGCCCAACTGGCAAGCGCTCGCGCCTGGTTCACCAACCATTGGGACCTGGAGAACACGCTCACCTCCATGGCCTTGCTTGAATGGATGAGCATCTGGGATGACGCGTGCCAAAATCATTTCTTTTGGCGGCGCGCCAGTGGAAAGTGGTCGCGTCTGGGTTGGGACTACGACAGCGTGATGTCCGTCAGCGGCGGCGGCGGGGGAGGCCCTGGCGGCGGCGGCCCCGGAGGCGGAGGCGGAGGCGCCATGGGAGGCGCGACCAATCAGACTATTTACGGCGGCGAGGCCGGCGCGCCCATCGTCTTCGACGGCACAAACTGGTGGATGGACACATTCTTCAAGTGCTTTCGAGCCGAATACAACCAGCGCCTTTGGGAGTTGAACAACTCCTTCTGCGACCCCGCCAATCTCACGGCGCTAGGCTTTAGCATCGCGCCCGTCTTCGCCAAAGGCCGCTGCGCTTACGTCAACTCCCAACTCTCCGCGCTTGGCGCTTATTACAAGCCCAACCGTCCGGTAAACGTCTGGCCTGCCAACAGCGCGACCGTCTTGAGCGCGACGAATTTCACCACCAGCGCCTACTCGCATCCGCAAACCACCCCGCACTGGGCGACTAAATGGGAGGTCCGCGCCGCGAACGGCGATTACGAAGAACCGATCCTGCGCCTCACCACGACTAATCGTTGCCTGACCAACTACCCCATTCCGTTTGATCAACTCACCTACGGCCAAACCTATTATTGGCGCGCCTCGCACCTGGACGCCAATGGCCACCCGTCAGACGTCTCGGCCGAAACCAGTTTTACCTGGGGCGTCGCCTCCGCCTCCGCCGGCGCGCTTGCGCTCAATGAGATCCTCGCCAACAACCGGACTACCGTGGAAAATGGAGGGAAATACCCTGACTATATCGAATTGAAGAACAACACCGACGCCAGCATTGGGCTGGCGGGTTACGCTCTCACCGGTGATCCCCTCAAGCCGACCCAATTCACCTTTCCCAGCGACGCCTTCGTTGCCGCGGGCGCCTATCTCCTGGTCTGGGCCGATACGGATACCGCCGCGCCCGGCCTGCACGCCGGTATCGAACTCGATTCCGCCGGCCAGTCCGTGTTGCTGCTCCACGACGGCACCATCGCGGACAGCGTCACTTTCGGCCCGCAAGCCCCCGACGTTTCCATCGGTCGCATCCTCGACGGCGCCGGAGGCTGGCAGGCCAACGCGCCCACGCCCGGGGCTGCCAACGCCGCGCGGACGTTGGGCGACCCGGCCAACCTGCTCATCAACGAATGGATGGCCGACCCCGCCTACGGCGATGATTGGTTCGAGCTTTACAACGCCGACACCCGGGTTGTTGCCCTCGCCGGGCTTTATTTGAGCGATGCTCCGTCCACCCCAATGCTCACGGCGATCCCGGCCCTTTCTTTTATCGCCGGCAACGGATTCACGCAGTTTCGAGCCGACGGCAGCACCGCCGGGGGTAACCACACAAATTTCAAACTTTCCAAGAGTGGCGACAACATCGTTCTTACCGCCGCCAACGGCGCGACTGCCATCGACTCCATCACCTTCAGCGCGCAGGCCAAAGATGTGTCACAAGGCCGCCTGCCGGACGGCGCCAGCGCTATCGTCTCCTTTTCCTCCAAGACAGCGTCGCCGGGCGCTCCCAACTGGGCGCCGGCTTCCGCATGGATCAACGAATTGCTGGCCCATCCCGCGTCGCCGTTCGAGGATGCGGTTGAGGTTTACAATCCCACTACGAGCGCCGTGGACCTGGGTGGCTGGTGGTTGAGCGACGATGTTCTGATGCGCCAGAAATACCAAATCGCGGCGGGCACGATCATCGCCGCGGGCGGTTACATAGTATTTTATGGGGCGGATTTCGCGAGCGGCGCGGCGCCGTTTAGATTCAACGCGCGAGGCGCGGAAGCCGTTCTCTCTGCCGTGGACGGCGCCGGCGCGCTCACCGGCTACGGCGCGCGGGTTCGCTTCGGCGCGTCGCTGGAAAATACGTCGTTTGGCCGCATCGCGGCGAAAGGCCTGAACTGTTCCTCTGGCGGCGCGGAATTCTGGGCGCTCACCGCGCCCACGTTCGGGGAGGACAATCCTGAAAGCCTCGCCGTGTTCCGCACCGGCGCGGGCGCGACCAACGCCGCCCCCAAGATCGGTCCGGTCGCGATCAACGAAATCATGTATCACCCGCCGGATTATTCCACCAATGTAGCCGGCGCCAATAGCGTCGACGACACGAATGACGAGTTCATCGAACTGTGCAACTTCACAGCGCAGGCGGTGGACCTGAGCGGTTGGCGGTTGCGCGGCGATTCCGAATTCACGTTCCCACCGGGCGCAACCATTGCCGGGGGCGGATATGCGCTACTCGTGAGTTTCGACCCGGCGAACGCTGCTACGCTCGCTGGTTTCGTTGCCAATTATAGTCTGACCACCAAAGCCGTCATCTATGGCCCGTATTCAGCGAAGCTCCCCAACAGCACCGCCAACCTCGAACTCGCTTACCCCATTCTCATCGATGGTTATGCGGACTATGTCACCGTGGACAGGGTGCAATACCGCGACAGTTCGCCATGGCCCGCCTCGGCAGACGGCGGCGGAAATTCCTTGCAGCGCGCGAGCGCCCGCGTGATCGGCAACACCGCCGCCAACTGGGTCGGAGCCCCGCCAACACCCGGCGCGATCAATGCGGGCGTGGCGACAAGCCTGAGCATGAGCACCCCAGCATACCGCGACGGGGTGTTCCAATGCCTCGTAACCAGTCCAACCGCTTCGAACTACGCCATCGAAGCTTCGACGAACCTGTTCGAATGGGAGGAAGTCTTCACTACCAATTCGCCAACGGCGCCTTTCTGGTGGACAGACCCCTCCGCGGGCGCCTCGCCTCTGCGCTTCTACCGCCTGCGGTCGGAACCCTGAATTTGCCCTTGCAGGAAAGGGCGGCGTGGTCGAGGGTACAAAAAACAACCACTTATGCACTTCGTTGCCATCGCCACCTTTGTTCGAGAATCCTTGACCGCCAAGGAAATTGTTTCTCGTCGGCGGAACTACACTTATCCCTCCGGGTTCAAGGACGCGCATAGTTTTTTGGATGTTCAGGGAGGGCGAGTCGTGGTCGATTTCGAGAGTGACTCAGCCGAGTCCATCCTGCGCTACACGGCGGATTGGCCCGAGCTCACGTTCGATATTTTTCCGGTTGTGCCTTCGGAGAAGGCCTGGGAGACGTATCTGGAATTAGGGCGCTGAGGGCGCCCGGGGCTGCGCGAGCTTCGCTCCGGTCACCGGGTGAGATGCTGGCCGCAAGTCCGGTTGACGGATTATCCGCGCCGGGCCAATGCCCTACTGGGCTTGCGCCGCCAACCCAGCAACGCTCCCCAGACCCCCCAAATGATCATCCCCGGGACGCCAGATTCGGGGACCACCGCAACGCCCAATTGTGGCGACGGGATGTTAATCGGAGTACGTCCGGCGTCGGTCGCAAATCTCTGGACCGCTGGATCGGTCGAATTCAGGTCCACGCTGAGGAGAGCATCGCCCGCGCCAAGGGTCGGGATCTCGGCTTGGCCGCCATCGAGAATGCCGACGCTAAACTGGTCAGGAGTGCTTCCGACGTCAAGGTTGCCCGTCAAGGCAACCGAGAAGCTCAGGGATGCGCCCGGCGTAAAGCCCTGAAACACCTCGTTGAAGAAAGATCTGTCGGTCAACGTGATCACACCCGTCGCGGCCGTGGCGCCGCCCTGGATTGTTGCCGCCCCAGCCCAGGCGCCCCCGTTAAAATTGAAGCCGCTGAGGGTCACAGTGTTGTTGGCATCACCCAAACCCGATCCGTCCGTGAATTGAAGATCCAGGGAGAAGGGGCCGGACGCCTGGCCGATCAAAGGCGAGGTATCGATGGTAACGGTGAAGGGAATCCCTTGGGCCGTCGAGGCGTTGAAAGCCAGGGCTGCCACCAGGCAGGACCCGGCCAGAGGAAAGGCGCGAGTTTCTTTCATTGAGCTGTGGGGTTGGTGAGGTGGCTGACGGGGAGCGATGAGGCAGAACCGGCCGTCACGCGAGGTTGATACGCAATCGCCTGGTTGCCGGGATTCGTGAATTGCAGCGTGAGGGTGACCGTTTCGCCACGGCTGAAGAGGCCGTCGACCCGGGTATTCAACAGGACGTCGGGGACGCCGGCTGGGTTGGCGGAGTTGAAGAGCGCGGCGTTGGCGCCGAGACCATCCAGAAACAAGGCCACCGGACCGGCGATGTCGGACGCCCCAATGTTCCTGAGCGAAACGATTTGGACGTAGGTCCCTGTGGCGCGGTTGAGGCGAAAGCCGCTCCGGGTGATGGCGACCTGGGGTGTCACATCGACCCTTTGGTAGTCCCCGTAATCGCGGAATTGGGCCAGGAAGGTCCCCCGATCTTCCGCCAGAGAGATATTTCCGTTCTCGGGCGAGAACTCGGGACCGACAAAAACGGTGTCGGGCATGGGGGTCTTCGCCGGATCATCCACCCCCCAAGTTGTGGCGCCGAGTTCAAGCCAGTTCACACCGTCATCGCTCCGATACAGCGTGAAGGTCTGCCCGGAGCGCTGAATGCGGCACCAGGCGTTGGGATAGAGTGGAGTGGCATTGTTGCTGCCCAAGGCGCTGTCGCAAGCCCCGCCCCGATTCAGGCGGCGGTTGCCTTCCCACAGGGCGCTGCCGGGATTGCCCGGCCCGGTCAGCACAGCCCCCACAGGGTCGACGAGGCACTTCTGGAAACGCCCGGCGGCGCCCGACTGCTGGGTCACTTGGTCCACCCCGAAATTCAGCGCGTCGCGCACGATCAACCCGGCTCGCGCCCAAGCGCTGGACCCATCCTGGTACCGCACACGGAGCCGCTTGTCGAAATCGCCCGTGACCGGCTCATAGACAAACGTGGCTTCGTCATAACCACCCCACTCGGCCATCCCGTCGCTGTAAACGTCCCAGCCCCCTGCCCCGACCGGGACGGCGGCGTTCCAACCGCCGAATTGGTTGGCGCCCACGACGGCCCATTTCGACCGCGTATCCACCGTGAAGGGCAAGGTGAGGGGGCTCATCGGGTTGCCGGAGCCATCCTTGAGGTTGCTGAGGGTGAGGCTGCCGGTCGCGCCCGAGAACCCGGCGAGCTTCAGCAGGGCATTCTGCTTGCGAACCATAGCCAGCGGATTCAGTGAATCGGCCGTGAAACGGTTGGTGAACCACTGGAGGCTGGCGATGCTCCCGGAGGAAACGGTGTAATTGGCCACAGCGCTCCCGGCGGCGTCATCCACTGGTTCGTCGAAGCCGACCCCCACCTCAACACCGCCATCGCCTGGGTCAAGCATGGCGCCCACGCTCACCGCAAGGGGCGGGATGGCGTCGGTGACGGTCGCCGTGGCGACGGAACTGGTCAAGGAAATGGGGGGAATGCTGGCGATGACTCGAAACTTCCGCCCATCGTCCGAGAGGGCCAGTGGCGGCGGCGCGTAGGCGCGGCTGGTCGCCGCAGGAATATTGGTAAAGGTGAAGCCGCCCTTCGGGGCGGATTGCCACTGGTAAGCAACCGCAAAGCCGTAGGGCGAGACGCCGGTGGCGGCGGCGGATAAAGCGGTGGTCCCGCCTTGCGGCACCGCGGCGTTGGCGGGCTGCCGCGTGAAGCTCACGGTCGTCCCGTTGGGATCGACGAAGGCCCCCACCACACCACCGGCCAGGGTCGAGGCGGAGCCGGGCGCGGGATCCGCATCCGCCGCCCGTTTGTAGGTGGCGCCGAACCAGTCCCCGCCGGCCCAGCTCGGGTCGTGGTGGACCAGGAGCATGAAGTACTTTTGGCCTCCCACCAGCGAAATGCTGTTGCCCTCCGGCCACTCGGTCCCGACAAACTCGTCGGAACGCGCCTGGCTCATCACGGTACTGTGGCCCACCGTCCAGTTGCGCGCGTCCGTCCACCCCTGCTGCTCGGCAATCTTATGCCTATTCACCGGGCTTTCATCGGTGCTCAACCACAGGCCGCACCGGTCGTCAAAGGAGAGGAAGAAAACATAATTCCCGGACTGAGGCGGAATGAAGTAGCCGTCAAGCGAGTCGAAATAATCCCGGGCCGGGTCGGCGGCGCTGTCCCGCCACAAGTTGGCGGGGTACTCAAAGGCCCCCATCAGGTCCCGGCGATCGGGTTGGTTAGGAAACCGGGGGTCGCCGAACAGCGCCTCCACCGGGTAACCCGCGCCGTCAGAGACGTTGCTGTATTTCCTGTGGACCACCACGCCTGGCACGAATACCGGCGCGCCCTGGAGCGTCATCGAGGGGCTCTCGGCCAGGCCCAGCTCGTTGCTCACCGTGACGGTATAGACTCCCGACTGGGCGAGGGCGAAGCTCGGGAAAGCGAGCGAAGATTGAGTGGCGCCGGCAAGGGCGGTCCCACCCCGCCGCCATTGGTAGTTATTGTTGCAGCCCCCCGCAACCACAGCCTCCAACCGGGCCGACTCGCCGTCCGCCAGAGCATTCGTCGGGTCCAACGAGGTCCCGCCGGCCGGCCCCAGACGCCGGAGCAAGGCCACCACTGGCGACGGCGACGCCGCGCGCCCCTCAACCTGGGCGGTGGGACCGTCGAACATCACCGGGATAGGGTAACGCCCCGGCCGCGTGGGGCCGACCGGCGCGATGGCAAATTGCGTCACCCCGCCGCCCGGAAACCCGCTGAAACTGAGCGCGTAGCCGTTGGTAAACACCCCTTGGGACTGGCCCGCCACTTCCACCTCGAACAGCGCTCCGGAGGGGAAGTTCGAGATCGCCGTGAAGAGCGCCCCGTCGTCCGCCGTAAAGACATAGCGCGGACCAGGCATCGGGAGCTCCAACCAATGGCCCGACGCGACATTCGTCCAAAGCATGGAGGGCGTCGAATCGCAGCCGTTGGCGGCGGGTGGCGCCGTGGCGTCCGGGGTTTGAGGGTGCGTTTGGGAGGCGCCGGAACCGGGATTGGACGCGTCGCCGCCAGTGGGTATCACCGGCGGTGGCGATAGCAATGGATCAATCGAAAATAGCGTGGTCACGGGTTCCCTCACCGTGAATTGGACGATGGCGTTACACGCAGCCCAGCCTTGCACGAGGGTGTCGGGCTCACTCAAGCAATTACCGTCGTTACCTGAGATTAGCGGCCAAATATACCCGTACAACCCGACCCAGATGCCGTAAGGGGAGGCGCAAACACTGCAATTCATATCGCCCCAAAAGGTCACCGACGCGGTCTCCGCCGGGTTGTTCTCGCAATTAACCGCATCATGCGCGCCAACGGAAGCGCCAGTCCCGGCACATGTATTGTTAGCCCCGCTTAGAAAGTTATGGAAATCCTCTTCATAGACGTTGTAAGGGTATTGCGCTTCTTGAGAGCCCGCTTGGCCCATCACATACGCGCCGATAAACACACGCCCGATCAGCGCATATTGCCCCGCAGGGATGGGAATGCCGAAGGAGTCTGTCCAAGTTTTGAAGCCAAGGTAAGGCGCCCAATCTGAAGGGAACAAAGAGCTAGTTACCTCGAATGAATAGTCTCCGGGGCCCAGCCTTATGACGTGGCGGTAGCCAAGCCAATAGGGATCAGGCGCGTAGGTCGTGAATTCCTGGACCGGGCCGCTCAGGACATAGTGGGAGGACCCATAACTCCATTCCACTGGAATTTGACCAAGGCAGGAGGCGGCGGTCCAGAGCGCGCCCAATAGAGTCAGCGCCCGGGCAGGGCGGAATCGTTGAGAAAGCGTTGTTTTCATGGCTTATTCCAGGCTGTCACTAGTTGGTTGCTTCATTTCCCGCGCCCCGACCAGAGGAGCGCTTCCAGGGGCAATCGCGCACCGCGGGGAGATCTTTCAGGAAATTTATCTCACTCATGAAATTTTAGTATCATGGAGTATCGACCGATCGCGAGAGATTGCCCTCCAGTGTCTGTCCGCGCGCGGGAAGCTATAAAGATAACATGGGGTCGTATCGCGGAAAGACCCTGGGTTGCTCACCCATCCCCGCCCGCACACCTCGAAGAGGATGCCAGATCGTCCTTTTCTGGCGCGCCTTTCAGGGCGCCAACTCAAACTCCGACCCGTGGCGCCGGGGGGTTCGCCAAGCTCACCCCCGGCTTCCATTTGCCAGTCCTCTGGGCTGGGCGACGATCGCGAAAGGAACGTCGCACCACAATCCACCATCGGCCCTGTTCACGGGGTGATTCGGTTGAACTCCAGATGACTTCAGCGCTCGGTCCCGAAGGGCCGGTTAACGGCCCCTCGCCTCGACGGCAAGCCGGGGCTCCGCCTCGTACCCAAGAGTGGCGTCGAAGATCAGACCGGCGGCATCCACGGCGCTAATCCGGCGGCCGTCCGGGCTCCACGCCACCATGGGGAATCGGTTCGGGCGGTCGGGCAGTACGAGCAGTTCACCGCCGATTTGTGGGTCCCAGATGCGGAGGGTGCGGTCCTCGGCCGCGGAAACCAGGCGCCGTCCGTTCGGACTCCACTGCACGGAGCGCACACTGGAGGTGTGGCCTTTGAGGGTGTGGAGTTCCCGGCCGTCGGCGGCGTCCCACACCATAACGGCGCCATCCGAACCACCGGCAGCGATGCGATCGCCTTGCGGGCTCCAACCCACATCGTATTGTTTGCCCGGGATCCCACCCGCCGGGCAACGCAGGTTATGAAGCACGCGGCCGGTTGCCGCCTCCCAGATTAAGACGACGCCACTCCAATCTTTCGAAACGATCCTCCGGCCATCAGGGCTCCAGACGGCGGAGCTGAGCAGGTGCGCGTGCTCGCGGAAGGTCAAGACAGGCTCCTTCGCGGCGATGTTCCAAATACGCGCGGCGGCATCCGCCCCGGCCGTGAGCAACGACTTTCCGTCCGGACTCCAGGCGACGGTGCGAAACCCCCGATCGCCGTGGGAGTCCGCCACAGGGTTGGTCAGGGTCAGGATTTCGTTCCGCGTCGCCAGGTCCCAGACCTTGAGCTGGCCCGCCAGGTTGGCGATGAAACAGACGGCGACTCGGCCACCCTCCGGACTCAAGGCGATAGAGAAGGGAAACTGGTCCTTCGGGGTCGGAAAGGAAAGCGTTGGCTGCCAGGTGGCGGTGTCCAAAAGCTGGAACTCGCCTCGCTTTGCTGGCTCGTCCCAGACGGCCACCGCCACCCGGCGCGCGTCCGAACTCCAAGCCAGGCAAGCGCAGTCCTCCAGTGTCCGCATCGCTTGGTTTAAGTTGGGATCCCAGAGTTTGAGCAAAGCATCGTCGCCGGCAGAAAGCGCGCGCTGCCGCCCCGGCCACCAGGCCACTGCGTTCACCGAGGCGCGATGGCCTCGGAGCGCGTTCAATAGGGCGCCGGTGTCCGGGTTCCAGCTCTTGACCAGCCAGTCGTTCCCACCGGAAATCAGCCGCTTCCCGTCGTCGCTCCAGGCGAGGCTGGTGACCGCGCCATCGTGCGCGGGATCCAAGGTGAGGACTGGTTCCCAATTCTCCACGTTCCAGATGCGGATCCTCTGGTCACGACTGGCGGAGGCCAGTTGGCGGCCATCGGGTTTCCAGGCCAAGGCCGCGACCGCGTGCGCATGCCCCGGGAGGGTGCGCAGCAATTCGCCTTTGTCCGCATCCCAGACCTGCAATCGTCCCTGGTAGTTTTCCCCACTGACGAGGAGCTTGCCCGCGGGCTGCCAGGCTAACGACCACACATAGCCCACGTCACCCGTCAAAGAATGCAGGCGGGCGCCGGAGGTCGCATCCCAAATCGTCACCAGGCCCTCGCGGTTGATCGGCCGGTTCCCAATCCCCCCGGCCGCGACCCGCTTTCCGTCCGGACTCCAAGCAAGCGACGAAACCCCCTTTTCACAGTCCAGAACGAATAGTTTCCGGAAGTCTTGGGCATCCCAAAGGATCAATTTGCCATCATCGCCACCGGAGGCAATCCGCGCGCCGTCCGGGCTCCAGGCCACGCAAACCACAGCATCCTCGTGCCCTTTGAGTTCGGCCGTCGTTTTACCAGACAAGGCATCCCAGATCCGCACGGTGCGATCCTTGCTCCCCGAGGCAAAGCGATATCTCTTGGGATCGCAACTGACCGCCAGCACGGCGCCGGTATGACCCGAGAGCGTCTTTTCATCCCGGTAGCACAGGGAGAGCAGGTAATACCATTCCCAACCGCGGGTGTCCGGCTCAGATGCGGTCGGGAGGTGTCGCTGGAGCTCCGCGAGCATGCGGGTGATCTGGCCCGACTCCCAGTCATGGTAGGCGGCCCGGATATCGGCGAAGTAGAGATTCTCCTGCGCCTGCCGACGCTGGCGCTCCTTCTCCTGAACCATATCCCCAAACCGGCGGGTTTGGCGAGCTTGCCAGAACCAGCCCGCGGCGATGACAACGGCGAGGGCGGTCACCGCCGCGCCCGCCCGCTGGACCCAGAGCAGACGGCGCGCCAGGGCGCGCTGCCGGCTCACCGAGCGCCCGCTTTGTAGCAGGGCGAGGTCCGCGTGGAATTCCGCGGCGGTCTGGTAGCGCTGCCTCACGTCCCGGTGGCACGCCCGGAGGATGATCTCGTTCAATTCCGCGAGCGCGACGCGCTCCGCGGGCGGGGCCTCGATGAGATTGGTCGGCAGTTCGGGATAATCCTGGCGGTCGCGGCCCGAGGCCATCTCGTAGAGCACTTTGCCGAGGCCGAAGATATCGGCCTGCGGCGCGCCAGGGCCTTCCGGCGGCAGGTAACCCTCCGTGCCCACAAAGGAAGCCGTAGCCTCGACATGCGTGACCAAGCCGATGTCCGCGAGTTTGGGAATGCCACCGACGAAAACGATATTCGAAGGCTTGATATCGCGGTGGACCAGACCGTGGCGGTGCAGGTGGTCGAGCGCGGTGGCGAGAGCGAGGCCAATCTGGAGGCATTCGTCGCCCGGAAGGCGGCCCCGGCGCCGCAGGTCGGAACGGAGCGTGCGAGGCTCATAGGCGGCCGGTTCCAACGGCGCCGCGACGTCGCCCCTGCCACCTCCGTCCACTGCCTCGAAGACCGACCCAGCATCATCGGCCAGTTCCATCACGTAGTAGAACATGCCGGCATCGGCGTCGCGGCCAACGTGCAGGACATGGAGTTGGCTGGGATGCGAGCGGGAAATCGGTTCGAAACGTCGGATGCCCTCAAATTCGCGCTCGTAGGGGCGCTCGCTGTCGAAGTTGCGGCGGTGGACAATCTTCACGGCGCGGAACGCTCCCAGGGCGTTGCGCGCCAGCCAGACTTCGCCATAGCTTCCCTTGCCAATAGGCCGGAGGAGGGTGTGGTCGGGAATGACGGGTGGGCCCGGGCCGGGCGCCGGTCCGTCCGAGCCCTCGATGGCGGGACCGAGAGAACGGCCAAGACCCTTCAGCAACCACTCCTTCATATTGGCGTCAGCGTCCGCCATGTCGGGGGGACCCTTCACCCCTCCGCCTCCATCCGTTTGCGCAGTTTGGCGGTCTCCAGTTTGATGAGCGAGGTAACCCGGTGTTTCGCCAGGTAGATTTGCGCGATGTTGGCATTGACCGTGAGGGCCACCTCCCGGACGGGCCATTGCTTGAGCACATAAAGGTCAAACATCTGGAACTGCTTTGCGCTCACGCGTTGTTTCACCCGGTCAATCGCGGCATGAGCCAGGTTTTTGGCCCATTCCTCGTCCCACAACCGGTCCACCACCCCGGCCTCGGGCGCGGGAATACGCTCGAGGGCGGGCGTCCGCGCCGTGTCGTCCTCGTCGGCGGTATTGTCCGCCAGCGGCAAACGGCGCTTGCGCAGGTGGTCGGCGACGCGCCGACGGACGATGAGTCGCAACCAAGCCTTGAAGGAACTGCCTTCCGCCGCTTTGAAGCGCTCCTCGCGCAGCCCTTTAGCGACTGCCACCACGGTTTCCTGGACCACATCCCGAGCATCGGCGTCGGATAGGCCGCTCTTTACCGCCACGCAGTAAAGGAATTTCCAGTAGGTGTCAAAAAAGTCCCGCCAGCTCCCCTGGTCGTCCCAACTCTTGAGACGGCTCAGCAGGCTCAGGCGGGTGGGAATGAACTCATCGCCACCGGCAGGTTGTCGCTCGGACTGCACTGAGGATACAATCGCACAGGTGAGAGACTTCTTTCATGAAAAATCCTGCAGCACGGGAGAGGCCTCGTAAAACGCCGCATCCCCATCCCTCACGCCCACGGCTCGCTTTGGAGAGTTACAGGGGCCCAAAGCCAGGGTCCTCGTCCGACCAATCCGTGCCGTAGAAAGGGTTGCCGGACTAGGACCTATGCAACGCCACAACCCCGCCGCTCCGCAGACGAAAAGGTCCGGAGGAGGGAGCGATCCAAAGCCCTTTCAGCCTCGCCAGGGCGAACCCGGCAGGCTAGGCTTGCATGGCATGATGAAAAGTCCGACAGGATTTCAACCCCGTAAATTCGCTGCCCGCCCGAGCTTATGACTCCCGGCCGCCCACGCTCCCTGTCTTACGCCCAGATCGAAACCGCGCTCAGGTGGTCCGCCCTGGTCGTTCTGCTGGCTGGCTTGAGCGGCAGTGTTTTGATATGGCGCGCGCAGGACCGGATCGAACGCGACAATGGGTCCGGCCAGGATGCGGATCCTGACAATTCCCTCCCGACGCTCGATTCCCGCAAACACCTGCGGGAGGTGGAATTGTACGGAGGGAAGGCCGGCGTCTTTATGGAGGAGGCCAAAGGGCTGTTCCACGGAAAGCCCCTGGCCAAGACGATCGCGGTCGTTTCCGTCATCACCGCGGCGGGGCTTTTGCTCGTCACGGTGCGCTCGCCCGATTAGGAGGGGGATGCCTTCGACGAAGTCTCCTGGGTAGAACTCGCTTGCCCACGGCCAGTTCGCGGCCTATTTTTGACCCATGATGTTCAGGACCCGCAGGATCGCGCGCCCAGGTTGCGCTCTGGGAAGAAGCTGCTCGCTGCTCGTGTTAATCGGCCTGTCCGCCCTGCCGCTGACGCCAGCGACGGCCCGGGGCGCGGCCTTGCCGAGCGTCCCGGCCGCGCGTGAACCGGTGGCCACGATTTACCATGGCGTCACGGTGGTGGATGATTACCAGTGGTTGGAGAATGCGCCAGCGCCCGCCGTCCGCGAATGGACGCGGCTGGAAAACGAGCGCACGCGCGATTACTTCGCCCGCCTGCCCTATCGCGAGGGTCTGGCGCAAGAATTATGGCAGTTGCGCGGCGACGAATCGGCGCGCTACTCGGGGCTGTCGGAGAGGAAAGGGCGCATTTTTGCGTTGCGGTTCAAGCCCCCCGCGCAGCAACCGGTGCTCGTGCGACTCTCCTCGCTCGAGCCCCCCGCCCTTTGGCGCCCGGTGTTCGATCCGAACACCTACCAGACCAACGGGACCACGGCCATCGATTGGTTCGCACCCTCCCCGGACGGCCGGATCGTCGCCATCTCGCTCTCCGAAGGTGGCAGCGAGAGAGGCGGGCTCCACTTTTTTGAGGTGGATACCGGCAAGGAACTGAATGACCGGATCCCGCGGGTCCAGTTCCCGACTGGGGGCGGGAGCGCGGCCTGGATGGGTGACAACTCGGGCTTGCTCTACACGCGCTATCCAAGCCCTGGCGAGCGGCCCGAGGCGGACCTCAACTTCTTCCAACAGATTTGGTATCACCGGCTGGGGACGTCGATCTCTGAAGATAAGCTCGAGCTGGGAGGCGACTTCCCACGCATCGCGGAAATCGTTCTCACCACCAGTGAGAACGGCCAATGGAACGCTGCCACGGTCGCCAACGGGGACGGGGGAGATTTCGCGCACTACCTACGCGACGCCGCGGGCAAATGGCGGCAGTTGGCCCGGTTCGAGGACGGCATCAAGCAGTTGTATTTCGGCCGGGACAACGCCGTCTATTTGCTCTCGCAGAAGGGTGCCCCGCGCGGCAAGATCCTGCGCGTGGCCCTGAGCGATCCCACCCTTGACCATGCCACGATCGCGGCCCCCGAACGCGAGAGCGTGGTCGTAAGCCTGGCCCCCGGCGATGACGGCTTGTATGTTGATGCCATGCGGGGTGGTCCGTCCGAACTGCTATACTATCCTCGTGGCCGCACCCACCCTCATGTCGTCCCCACGCCGCCGGTCTCCGCCGTCGCCGGCCTGGAGGTCTGGCAGGGTCGCGACCTCCTTTTTGGCAACGTCAGTTATCTAAAGCCCTTCGCCTGGTTTACCTGGAATCCGACGCGGAAAGCGCCTCGCCGCACGGCGCTGTACATGAGTTCACCGGTGGACTTTGACGACGTCGAGGTGGCGCGAGAATTCGCCGTATCGAAGGACGGGACAAAAGTCCCGGTGAACATTTTGCGCAAGAAGGGAACCCGGCTTGACGGCAAGAACCCCACGCTTCTCTATGGTTACGGCGGTTACGGTGTGAGCATGAACCCGGGCTTTGACGCCTCGCGGCGTATCTGGTTTGACGCCGGCGGCATCTACGCGGTGGCCAATCTCCGGGGCGGCGGCGAATACGGCGAGGACTGGCACCAGGCGGGCAACCTGACTCGCAAACAGAATGTCTTCGATGATTTCATCGCGGCGGCGGAGCACTTGGTCCGACGCGGCTATACCAGCCCGCTCAAACTGGCGGTCGAAGGGGGCAGCAACGGCGGCTTGCTCATGGGCGCCTTCCTGACCCAACGTCCGGATCTGGCGCGCGCGGTGGTCTCTCATGTCGGCATCTATGACATGCTGCGGGTCGAATTGGATCCCAACGGCCAGTTCAACGTGACGGAGTTTGGCTCCGTAAAGGACCCGGCCCAGTTCAAGGCCCTCTATGGCTATTCGCCCTACCACCACGCGCGGGACGGCGTAAATTATCCGGCCGTGTTCTTGATGACCGGAGAGAATGACGGACGCGTTAACCCGGCCCAGTCGCGCAAGATGGCGGCCCGCCTCCAAGCGGCCACGGCGTCGGACCGCCCGATCCTGTTCCGGAGCAGCGCCAGCGCCGGGCACGGCATCGGCACCGCGCTGAGCGAGCGCATCGCCCAGCAAGCCGAGGTGTACGCCTTTCTCTTCGATCAGCTCGGGATCGATGCGGGCAGGTGGACCTTTAACTGAGCGGTCCCTTGGCCTTGCGCTTTTCGAACGGCGAAGGTTTGACTTTGAGCTTGGGGTAGCGCGGCTTGCCGTCGGGCGACTTGAGGGGCGGCCCGCCCGCCGAGGCCAGAGCCAGGAACTCGGCCTGACTGCGATGCGACTCGCCGTCGGGATCGGGCGACGCGAGGCGGTACGAGCCGTTGGACTGTAGGAATCGCGTCTTGGTATTGTCCCCAAAGGAGATCGGCAGAAACTGGCGAATGAGACGGTCGCGGAGCGCGCCGTCGTCGATAGGAAACACCACTTCGATGCGGCGGAAAAAGTTGCGCGGGAGCCAGTCGGCGCTCCCTACAAACACCTGGGGTTCGCAAGCGTTTTCAAAATAGTAAAGCCGGCTATGTTCCAGAAACCGATCGACCGTGCTGCGGACCGTGATGGTTTCGCTGACTCCCGGCAAGCCGGGCCGGAGGCAGCAAACGCCGCGCACGATGAGGTCGATGCGGACGCCCGCTTGCGAAGCCCGGTAGAAGGCCTCGATGATCCGAGGCTCGGCCAGGGAGTTGATCTTGGCCATGATCCGCGCGGGCAGGCCGCGCCGGGCGTTATCCGCCTCGCGGGCGATGAGCCCGAGCAAGCGCTCGTGCAGGTCGAAAGGGGCGACCATCAGCCGGCGCATGGGCTGAAATTGGCAAATCCCGGTCAGTAAATTGAACAGACTGGTCACATCCTCGCCCAGGTCGGGCCGGCAGGAAAGCAACCCCAGGTCAGTGTAGAGCCGGGCGGTCGTCGGGTTATAATTGCCGCTCGAGAGATGGACGAAACGGCGGAGGTCGTAACCCTCGCGACGGACGATCAAGGTAGCCTTGGCGTGAATTTTGTAGCCGACCAGGCCGTAAACGACATGCACGCCGGCCTCTTCGAGCCGACGGGCCCAAAGGATGTTGTTGGCCTCGTCGAATCGCGCCCGCAACTCCACCACCGCGGTTACTTGCTTGCCATTCTTGACCGCATTCTCCAGAGCGCCAATGATGCGGGAGTCGCCGCCTGTGCGATAAAGGGTTTGCTTGATCGCCAGCACGTCCGGATCCGCCGCAGCCCGTTCGAGCAACTCGACCACGCTGCTGAAGTTCTCGTACGGATGGTGAAGGAGGATGTCGCGCTCATGGACGGCCGCCAAGATATCGGGGCGTCCGGAAAGCGCGGGCGCCACCGGCGCGACGAAAGGCCGGTCGCGCAGTTCCGGCGAATGATCTCCCTCGTACAGCCCCATCAAGCGAGTGGGATTGAGCGGCCCATGGATGAGGTAAAGGTCGTCCTCGGTGAGTCGCAGCGTCCGCAGCAAGGCCTCGCGGATGGGCGCCGGGCATTCGTGATCGACTTCCAGGCGTACCGCGTCGCCTTTGCGGCGGTTATGAAGTTCATTCTCCACCGCCTTGAGCAGGTTGGCGGTCTCCTCCTCATCGATATAGAGTTCGCTGTTGCGGGTGACCCGAAAGGGCCAATAGCCGAGGATGCGCGTGCCTGGAAAAATGTCCGCCAGAAAATGGCCGATGAGCCGGCCAAGGTAAACGAAATCCAGGCGGCCGTCGGAGCGCGGGAGCTTCACCAACCGCGGGAGAATGCGCGGAATTTGAACCACCGCCAGGTGCTTGAGCACCTCGCCGTGCTTGGGCATGTCCAGGCGGATGATGAGGTTGAGCGACTTGTTCAGCAGTTGCGGGAACGGGTGGGCCGGGTCGATGGCCAAGGGCGTGAGGACCGGCCGGACCTGGGAACGGTAGTATTCCTCAAGCGTAACGACATCAGTCGCATCAATGTTGGGGAAATCCAGAAGATGGATGCCACTGGCGGCCAGCGCCGGGTGCAACTGCTCCCGCCAGCAAGCATATTGATCATCCACCATCCGGCGCACTCGCGCAACGACCGCCCTAAATACCTCGCCCGCGGTAAGCCCATCGATCGTCCGCTCCACGCCCTCGCTCTCCATTTCCTGCTTGAGGCCCGCGACGCGGACCTCGAAGAACTCGTCGAGGTTCGAACTGACAATGCAAAAAAACTTGAGCCGCTCCAGCAGCGGATTCTTCGGGTCCAGCGCCTCATCGAGCACGCGCTGGTTAAATTCCAACCAGCTCAATTCACGGTTGATGAAATGAGCCGGCCCAAACGCAACTGGCTTTGTCCTGGGTTCCACAAGCCGGGCAAGGTACCAACACGGGCGCTTTTTGGAAAGCGCCAAAAAGGGCTCGCGCTTCCGGCCCCATGCCGTACCCTAACCGGCCAATGACACCAACGCGTCGAGCCGTGATCGATGTCGGCACGAACTCGGTCAAACTCCTGGTTGCCGACGTGACCGGCCACCAGGTCGTACCGGTGCTGGAAGAAGGCCACCAGACGCGATTGGGCCAGGGCTTTTATGAAACGCATCGCCTGCAACGCGGCGCCATCACCCGGACGGCTGAGACCGTGGGCCGTTTCGCGGCCAATGCGCGGGCCAGAGAAGCGAGTTCCCTCCGCATCATCGCTACCAGCGCGGCGCGGGACGCGCTCAACGCCGGTGAGTTGGCCCTGGCGATCGAGGCCTCGGCGGGCGTTAAACTCGAGATCATCTCGGGCGACCAGGAGGCGGACTGGGCGTTTCAGGGCGTAACGACCGACCCCCGACTGGCCGAGGAAACGCTCCTGCTCTTGGATGTGGGAGGGGGCAGCACCGAGTTCATCGCCGGCCAGGGCGAGCTCAAATATTTCCGCCAGAGCTTCAACCTGGGTTCGGTCCGGTTGCTCGAGAAACTTCCGCCAAGCGATCCGCCCACCCCAGCCCAACTTGCCGCTTGCCGAAATTGGGTGCGCGACTTCCTGGAAGCCAACGCGCGGCCGAGCTTGGAGCCCATCCTGCGAGGCGTGACTAGAGATCGCCCCGAGAACCCCGTGCTGCTGGTCGGCACGGGTGGCACTGCCATGGTCCTGGGCTGCATGGAAGCCAGACTCGCTCACTTCGACCGGGAGAAGTTGGAGACGACTCGCCTGGGCGCGGAACGGCTCCGCTGGCATGCTGAACGGCTCTGGGGCCTGCCAGTGGAGGAGCGAAAGCAGACCGTGGGCCTGCCGCCCAACCGAGCTGATATCATCCTGATGGGCGTACTCATCTATGAGGCCGTGATGGACCAATTCGGTTTTGCCGAACTCCGGGTGACTACACGAGGCCTGAGGTTCGCCGCCTTGATGGGCTAACCTCTCGGCTTAGGCAAACCCGTTCGCCTTTTTCCAAAGACGGAGTTTCCCACCTGCATACGGCCGGCACCGTCGGTCGAAGAGATCGGTGCTGTCTGCGGTGTGACTCGCCCGGACGTGGCGACGTTGGAAAAGTGATCGAACGGCCATCCGGGACCTTCTTCGAGGGGGCGGCAAAGCTCCCCTTCCCCATGATTAAGTTCGCCTGGTTTCCTTAACCCTCGCGTAAGCGCCTGCAGATCAAGGGGCGCGTGAGTTTCGCGCGTCTAGTCATGGGTTCCGGTCACCCAGAGGCGTTGCTCCCAACTTCAAATATTGTGAACAACTTGCGAATAATTCACCTAAAAACTATTGACTCTAGTGGGGGATAGTGGTTAATAGTGGGGTGTTGTGGGTGAACGGTGCATTAAGAACCCACGGTGAATAAGTAATGGAACCAGCAGAGACAGCCGAGACGACGTACTACAATTCTTCCTACCGGCATGGTGTGGACGAAAAGCGTCGTGTTCAGGTTCCCGCCAAATGGCGTCCCGCCAAAGCGGGCGTTGAACTGACGCTGATCCTGTGGCCTGGCTCGAGCGCGGGGACGTGTCTGCGCGTGTTGCCCCCCGTTCAAATGGCCCGGCTGGTGAATGACATTGATGCGATGCCTAACGCGGACCCGACCAAACCGGTGTTGAAACGTCTGATCGGCAGCGGTTCGGAACAAGTGACGCTCGATAAGGCGGGACGGATTTGCCTGCCCGAACAGATGGCGAACGCGGCGGAGATCAAGAAGGAAGCGATGTTGGTGGGTTCGTTGGATCGGTTCGAAATCTGGAGCCCCGAAAGATACGAGAAAGTGAAAATGGCCGACGCCGTAATGGCGGCGGAAGTGTTGAAACTCATGGGATAAAATATATGAGCCTGGCGACATTGTTGGCGGCTGGAAAGAGTTTGGTGGGTGTCAAGAACGACGACAGCCCTTACCGATTGACCCAAGAGGCGTATTTGCCTAAGTTTACTTTGGACACAGGTACGCGTCGCACGGTGGCGACGACCCGAGGCGAGACTTTCGCGGGCGGCCTGGGCGCGACGGAGAGTTCTGAAGCGACCGCGCGGACGCCGCAGGAGCCCATCGCCAACGGAGCGAAGGAGGCCGATATCGCTAAGTCAAAGGAGATTCCGGAGCGCCGCGCGAGCGGAGCGGCCGCGCCGGGCGCCAGGAGCGGATGGCTGTGGAAAGTAGCGGCCATCTTTGGGCGTCCGAAATCCAAGACGCCGCCGAGGCTTCCCCTGATGACGCGTCGGCAGGTTCAGTGCGAATTGTCGCTGGAGGATGTGAAGGTGGTGCGGAACGACCTAAGGGATGCCGATGTGGCGATCGTCCGATTGCGGTCATCGGCCGCGCCGGCGGACGCGCTCCCCTTGTCGCTGCGCCGGGGGCAGACTGGCGCGTCGGCGACCTTCCTGGGGCGAGCCACTGGACGGTTTTTCGCATCCAGGTAGAAACTGACTTTCGGGCGAGAGATGCGTTGTGTCCGATTTCGACCACAAACCGGTAATGCTGGCGGAGGTGCTTGGCGCCTTGGCGCCGAAACCGGGAGGGGTTTATGCGGACGGGACGCTGGGCGGGGGCGGCCATGCCCGAGCGATCCTGGAGGCAAGTGCGCCGAGCGGTCGGTTGTATGGTGGTGATCGCGACGCGACCGCAATGGAAGCGGCGGGCGAGCGGTTGCGGGAATTTGCGGGCCGCGTCGAGCTCAGGCGGGGGAACTTCGCGGACCTGGCGGATTGGGTGCCCAGTGGAAGTTGTGACGGGGTCTTGCTCGACCTCGGCGTCAGTTCTCCGCAGCTCGATGCGGCGGCCCGCGGCTTTAGTTTTCAAGCGGATGGCCCGTTGGACATGCGGATGGATCGAGGCCAGGACCTGACGGCCGCGGAGCTAGTCAATGGGCTCGAGGTCGAGGCCTTGGCGAAGATATTTTGGGAATGGGGCGGGGAGCGGGCTTCGCGCCCGCTGGCGCGGGCGATCGCGCAGCGAAGGCAAGAGCGCCCCCTGGCGAGAACGAGCGAACTGGCGGAGTTGATCGAGCGGGTGACCCCTCGCCATGGCAAGCGGGCGCATCCGGCGACTAAGGTTTTTCAGGCGCTGCGAATCGCGGTCAACGACGAGATTGGCTCTTTGGAAAAAGGGCTGGCAGGGGCGTTGGGATTATTGAAGCCGGGCGGGCGGCTGGTGTTGATTACCTTCCATTCGTTGGAAGACCGAATCGTGAAGAACTTCGGACGCATCCGGGCGCGAGATTACCGGGTCGCGGGTGAAGTGGACATCCCGGAACTGCGGGAGCCGCGCGCGCCCGAGGTGCGCTGGATTACCCGCAAAGCGGTCAAGCCGGGGGAGGCGGAACTCGCCGAGAATCCTCGGAGCCGAAGCGCGCAGATGCGGGTGATGGAGAAAGTGTGAGATGGCGCGGAGTCGGAAACAGGATTCGGGAGCGCTCCGGTTTGTGCCGGTAGCGCAGGTGTTCGTGGTTTGCGCGCTGCTGGGGGGAGCGGGAGTGGGTTATGTGTGGCAAAAAGAGCAGATCGGCCGGCTGAGCCAGCAAATCCACGAGCGCGAGGAACGACTGCAGATGCAATTGGATGACAATGAAAATCGAAAGAAGCAACTGGCCAACATGCGGATGCCTTTCTTCCTGGAAAAGAAGATCAAAGACATGAACCTGGGGCTGGCGGCGCCGCAACCCACGCAGGTCTGGCGGTTGGTCGAACCGCCGCGCGGGACGGCGAAACCAGCGCGTCCGGTTCCGGGGCCGGCCGAGGTGGAATCGGCGCCGGCCGGACCGCGCACGAACGAGATCCAGAGTCCCTGAAGCCTTTGGGCGCGGCCAGCAGCCAGAATGGCTCGCGCCTCGGACCGGATTGGATATGAACGGACAAATAATTTGCCGCCGCTCGCGGAGGATCGGGTGAGGAACCGATCGCCGCGGGCGGCCGGCAGCTTGAAAACCAGCAATTAGCCATGGCCAGACAAATACAGTTGCGCCGACTGATGGCGCTCGGCGCCCTGCTGGCCCTTGCTTTCTTCGGGCTGGGCTACCGCCTGGTCGATCTGCAAGTCGTCCATCACGACAAGTTCGCGGCTATCGCTCAGCGCCTGACCCATCACGAATACCTGCTGGAGCCGCGCCGGGGCGACATTCTGGATTGCCGCGGGAGCCTGCTGGCGACCACCGAACTCGTGAAGACGGTCTGCGCGGACCCCGTGATGATCCGGGACAAGCAGGCCGAGGTGGCGCGAACACTGGCCCCGCTGCTTAACCAGGAAGAGACCAATCTGCTGGCGCGCCTGCTCCCCAGAACGCACAAGAACGAAAAAGGGTTGACTGTGACCAATATGTGCGTGGAACTAAAGCACGGGGTGTCGGTCGCCACCTGGACAAATATCCAGGAGGCCATGCTCAACCTCTCTTTTGGGTTGGTGGAGACCAACCTGCCGGCGACTGAGCGCGCTTTCCTGAAGACCCTGCGAACCAAGGCGATTTTCGCGCAAAATGACCAGTTGCGGGTTTATCCCAGTCAGACCTTGGCGGCGCACGTGCTGGGCTACGCGACCTCCGAGCCCAGGGAAGTCGAAGACGTTCCCGTCAACCAGATTATTGGCCAGGATGGGATCGAACAGGTCTGGGATGAGAAACTGGCGGGGGTGCGCGGCTGGCGCTCGACCGAGACTGACAAGCACAGCCATGAGCAGGTGCAGTGGCGCGAGGAGGACGTCGAACCGCGCGATGGACTCAATGTGGTGCTCACGATCGACTCCTTTGTTCAACAAATTGTGGAATCGGCGCTGGCCGAAGGCATGGAAAAACACGGCCCGATCAGCATCTCGGGCATTGTGGTGAGGCCTCGCACCGGCGAGGTCCTCGCTATGGCCACCCTGCCGACTTATAACCCGAACTGCGCGGGGAAATTCTCCCCCGACTTTCGGCGCAATCGAGTCATCGCGGATATCGCGGAGCCCGGATCGGTGTTCAAAATCGTGGTCGTGTCGGGCGCCCTCAACGAAGGGGTGGTGCAATTGAGCGATACCTTCGAATGCGAGCACGGAGTCTTTCTGTACGGGGGACGGCAACTTCACGACCACGAGTCCTATGGAACGCTGACCGTCGAGCAGATCATTACCAAGTCCTCCAATATCGGAGCGGCCAAGATCGGCATCAAGATGGGCGAGAACCGGCTCTATGATTACATTCAACGATTCGGATTTGGCAAGGCCACGGGGATCGCGCTGCCGGGCGAGGTGAGCGCCCGACCGTTTGTGCGGCCAGTCAAGGACTGGAGCAAGGTCTCGATAGCCCAGATTCCCATGGGTCAAGGCGTTTGCGTCAGCCGCTTGCAAATGGTGATGGCAATGGCCGCCATTGCCAACCATGGCCAACTGATGCAACCGATGATCGTCGACCGCTTGGAGGATCGCCAGCACAAGGTGATGGCAAAGTACTTTCCCCGGCGGGTGCGGCAGATTCTGGAGGAGGGGGCGGTCAACAAGATGGTGACCGCTCTCAAGACTGTGGTTGGCCCCGATGGCACCGCGCCCAAGGCGGCGTTAGACCATTATACGGTCTGCGGGAAGACCGGAACCGCCCAAAAGAGCGAGCACGGGGTTTATGTCCGCGGGAAGTACTTCTCCTCATTCGTGGGCTTTTTTCCCGCGCGCGATCCGGAGTTGTGTATTGCCGTGGTGTTGGATGAGCCCAAGCACGGATATTATGGCGGTCAGACGGCGGCCCCGATTTTCAAGCAGATCGCCGAGCGGACCGCCAACTACCTGGGCATTCAGCCCGAAGATGTTGATGATCGGGGCGCGTTGTTGGAAGCGGCGACCCATTCGAACGAAATCCGCGTCGCCAAGACGGTCTTAACCGCCGCCAAGCGACCGCCCAAACCCTAAGCCGCGCCACCATGGAATCAAGATCCATAGCGTACATTGCCGCAGCTTGCGCTGGCGAGCTGCGCCAGGGTTGCGCGACCACGCTGGCGCGACGGATTTGCACCGATTCGCGCCAAGTCCAGGCGGGCGATGTCTTCGTCGCCTTGACGGGTGAGCGATTCGACGGACATCGTTTCCTGGCCGAAGTAGTCCGCAAGGGCGCGGTGGGCGTCGTGGTCGCCCGGGACCGTGTTCCAGGGGAACTCGGCGATGGCGCGGTGATCGCCGTGGATGATCCGCGCGCCGCGCTGGGCCGGCTGGCGGCGAGGTACCGACAGGACTTTGCCTTGCCGGTAATTGCCGTGGGGGGGTCGAACGGAAAGACAACCACCAAGGAATTGACCGCCTCGGTGTTGCGTCAATCGCTCTCAACCCTGTGGAGCGAAGCCAGTTTCAACAACGATATCGGCGTGCCGACCACGTTGTTGCGGCTGGAGCGGTCGCACCAGGCCGCCGTGATCGAGGTGGGCACCAACCATCCGGGAGAATTGGCCCCGCTGGTACGGATGGCGGCTCCGACTTATGGCGTCCTCACGAGCATCGGGCGGGAGCATCTCGAGTTCTTCGGCAACCCCGCCGGGGTGGCTCAGGAGGAGGGATGGTTGGCCGAATTGCTGCCTCCCGGCGGCGTACTCTTTGCCAACGGCGATAGCCCCTGGACCGCATCGATTGGCGAGCGCGCTCGAGCCGGCGTGATTCGCATTGGACTGGGCGCCGCCAACGATTGGCGGGCCACCGACGTGCGGCCCGAGAGCGAGGCGACCACTTTTCGCCTGGAAACGCCGAAACCCGGTTTTTCCAGGGAGTATCGCATCAACCTCGTCGGACGACACCAGGTCATCAATGCGGTCTTCGCCGTTGCCTTGGGCTGCGAGCTGGGTTTGGGTCCGGAGCAGGTGGCGCGAGGCCTGGCGGAATGCAAACCGGCAAAAATGCGGCTGCAACTCTGGGAATTCAATGGGGTGAGGGTGTTGGACGATGCTTACAACGCCAACGCTGATTCCATGGCGGCCGCATTGGTGACGTTGCACGAAATGCCCTGCAAGGGACGCAAAGTAGCGGTATTGGGCGACATGGCGGAACTGGGCGATCAGAGCGATGCCGCGCACGAGGAGGTGGGCCGGCGCGCCGCCGAACTAGGCGTCGGGCAGCTCTTCGCCGTCGGAAAGCACGCGCCGCTTATGGCCCGCGGGGCGCGCCAGGGCGGACTCAACCGCGTTTTTGAGTTCCCGGATGTCGAAAGCGCGGCCCAAGCGGTGAAGCGGTTTTTAAAAAGCGGCGATCTGCTCCTGCTCAAGGCCTCGCGCTCGACGCGTCTTGAACGCGTCGCGGAAGCGCTGCGCGCGGGCGAAACCGGGAGGAAGAGCTGATGTTTCCCTACCTGGCTCAAGAGCTGTTGAAGCTGACCGCGAACACCCCGTGGGCCGAGGCATTCAAGTCCCTGCGACTCTTTCGCTACATCAGTTTTCGCAGCGCCGGGGCCGCCTTGACGGCGCTCCTGGTAAGCCTATGGCTCGGCCCCAAGGTCATCACCTGGCTCAAACAGTTGAAGTTCGGTCAAGACTATGCGGACAAAGCGGAACAGGCGGGCGGGACAATGGGTCGAGTTAATAAGAAAGGCGTGCCAACAATGGGCGGCATTCTCATCGTCGTCGCCCTGAACCTCACGACGCTGCTTTGGGCTCAACTGAACCCATTCGTCCTCCTGGCCCTGCTTTCAGTGGTGGTGCTGGCGGGATTGGGATTCTATGACGATTACGCCAAGATCATTCAACAGAGCGGAGGCGGCGCGAAATCGCGGGTCAAACTCTGGGTCCAAACGGCGCTGGCGCTCTTTATCGCGCTATATTTGCTGGAGCGCCCCTCAACCAGCCGATTGATCACCGAGATTATGGTGCCGTTTTACAAACATCCGGTGCTGAGTTGGGCGGGCGCGGCGGGCGGAGTGGCGCTGACCGTGGTGGCCATTGTGGGCAGCTCGAACGCCGTCAACTTGACCGACGGTCTCGACGGCTTGGCCATCGGCTGCACGCTCATCGTGTCGTTTGTCTTTGTCGCCATGACCTACGTCGCCAGCAACCTCAAACTGGCGGAGTACCTCCAAATTCCCCATATCGTCGGGGCCGGCGAACTGACCGTCTTTTGCTCGGCGATGATTGGGGCCGGGCTGGGCTTTCTCTGGTTTAATTGTCATCCCGCGCAGGTATTCATGGGCGATACCGGCTCTTTAGCCCTGGGCGGGGCGCTGGCGATTGTCGCGGTCGTGATTCATCAGCCCTTTGTCCTGGTCATCGCCGGAGGCGTCTTTGTCATGGAGGCGATCTCGGTCATCATTCAGACGGGTTGGTTTCGGTTCACCCGAATAAGGTACGGCGCGGGACGGCGCGTTTTCCTCATGGCTCCTCTGCACCATCATTTCGAGAAAAAGGGTTGGTATGAGTCGCAGGTGGTCATGCGCTTTTACATTTTGGGCGTGTTGTTCGCGGTGGTAGCCCTCAGCACCCTTAAAATCCGATGAAAAAAGCCGCTTTTTCCTTCTTGCACCGCGGTCTGTTCACTGCTAGAAGCACTAGCTGGAGCGGCGAGAAATGCCGCTATGCTTTCATTGGCTTGCTCGGTTTTGATCCGTTTCGCCACCACCCGCCGCACGGCGGATGCTTTACCGAGTGGCGTCAGTCCTGGCGCGGCGGAGAGGCTCCGGTTGCGATCGGAGCTGCCGAGCACGAGCGAAGTCCAAGAGCAACGACAGACGATTTAACATTTGCGCCGGAGTTTTTGAGGCATGACGCCGGCTCAAGAACAATAACATTGAACTAACCTCAATAACTCAGGCGCGCTGCCGTATACAGAGATGAACAACGAAAGTCCACTGATTCCGAAGGGCTCCCTTTTGGAGCAAAAGAACAAAGGTCGCATGCGGTTTAAGATCGCTGTCTTCGTGGTGCTGGGCCTGCACGGAGTGGCGGTGATGGCCCTGTTGATGCAGGGGTGCAAAGACCGCAATGCGGAATCCACCCAAACCACATCAACCCCCTCTGCCAGCGAGTCGCGGCCGGATCTTACCACCACCCAACCGTCCCTGCCGACGCCGAGCTTGGATTCCACCAACCCGGTCGCGCCCGAAAACACGACCACCGGGACCGTGCCGGCGACGGCCGCAGCCCCGGCGGCGCCATTGACAACTCCGACGGGCGTAGGTTCCACCACAGTTCCAACCGTTATTAACCCTGTGCCCGCCGCTCCGGTGACCGGCGCGGAGATTCCGCCCGCGGGCGGAGTTGGCGACTATAAGGTGGCGAAGGGTGATACTTTTGCCAAAATTGCCAAGCAAGCTCATGTCTCCCTCCCGGCCCTCATGGCCGCCAACCCGGGAGTGGAAGCGAAGAAATTGAAGATCGGTCAGACGCTTCATCTCCCGGCCTCCGCCACGCCAGCGGGCGCAACCCTCCCCGCAGGGACCCCGGGCGCTCTCACGGCGCCAGGAACGTCCCCCGCGCCGAACGAGAGCGCCGGCAGCGAGCAGGTCTGGGTGGTCAAGTCTGGAGATTCGTTGATCAAGATTGCCGGCCAATTCGGGGTCAAGGTCAAAGCCCTCCGCGCCGCCAACAATCTCAAGACGGATAAAATCCACGTCGGTCAGAAGTTGAAGATTCCCGCCAAGCCCCAGGGCTCGACGACGGCGGCGACCGCGGCCGTTCCAGCGGTTAGCTCCACTCCAGCTCCGGTTACGGGCGCGGGGCCAACCGGCTCCATCCCGTCAGCACCGGCGTCGCCCGCGGGAAGATAAGAACGTTGACCGAACGGGGGCCGCGCGTTTTGCCGGTCCCCGACAATGGCCCGGCCGCAAGGCCGCGGCGAAATCCGATGCTTCGGATCGCAACGGATAGCTTCGTGATCAGATCAGCCTCTTGATGAGAGCGGCCGTTGTCATATTGGTTTTTTGCGTGGGCATCCTCCTGGCCTTGGGGATGGTGATGCTTTACAGCTCCACCATGACTCAGAATGGCGAGCGCCAATTGCTCATGCAATTGGTGTGGTGCGCCTTGGGTCTGGCGCTGTGCGCCTTCGCGGCCCGGGCCGATTACCGCCGGCTCAAGGAGATCTGGTGGGTGTTTCTCGCCCTGGGCGCGCTCATGCTGGTAGCGGTCCTCGTGCCCCACATCGGAGTCGTGAAAGGCCACGCGCGTCGCTGGTTCAGCCTGGGCGGCCTGAGTTTTCAGCCTTCCGAGTTTGGCAAGGTAGCCCTCATTATCAGCCTGGCTTGGTATGGAGAACGCTTTCGTCGGCACATGGCCTCGTGGCGCCGCGGGGTGGTCATCCCGGGGTTGGGTATCGGTTTGATGGTGGGCTTGATCTTTAAAGAACCCGATGTGGGCAACGCGTTGGTGTTGGCCTCCGTCTGCGCGATCGTCCTCCTCCTCGCCGGGATTCGCTTGTGGTATTTCCTGCCGCCAGTGATCGTGGGCGTCGTGGCCGTCGGGTGGTTCATCTCGCATAACCAGATGCGCTCCGAACGGATCCACTCGTGGCTGCACGTGGAGGAGACCAAGCAGGACAAGGGCTTGCAAGCCTGGCGGGCGATGGTGGCCCTGGGCAGCGGGGGATGGACGGGCCGGGGCCTGGGCGACAGCCGGCAGAAGCTGGGTTATCTGCCCGAGCACCAGACCGATTTCATTTTCGCGATCATCGGGGAGGAACTCGGCCTGGGCGCCACCTTGGCGGTAGTAGCCGGTTTCCTGGCTATTATGATCTGCGGGCTCATCATCTCGTGGAACTCCGCGGATACGTTCGGGTTTCTGCTGGGCGCTGGGGTCACGTTCCTTATCGGTCTGCAAGCGTTCATCAATATTGGCGTAGTGACCAGCGCGCTGCCGAACAAGGGATTGCCGCTGCCTTTCATCAGTCGCGGAGGATCCAACCTGTTCGTCCTGCTGGCCTGCGTCGGTCTGCTCTTGAGCATCGCGCGCCATGCTCCCGCCGCCGAGGTCATCGTCGAGCCCGGGGATGGCGAAGATGCGCTCAGCGAGATTCCGGACAATCCGTTTCGACCGGCGCGGGTCGAGGAAGGGCCCAGCCGGCCGCCCGCCGGACTTTGGACCACTGATACCGAATAAGCTTTTAATGACTGCTCCTGTTTCCATGCGGATGGCGATTGCCTGTGGCGGCACGGGCGGCCATCTGTTTCCCGGCTTGGCGGTGGCCGAAGAGTTGCGCGCGCGCGGCTGTCGGGTGACCCTGCTCATCTCGCCTAAGGAGGTCGACCAGCAGGGTGTCAAAGGCGCGGTCGGGATGGAGATCCTCACGTTGCCGGCCGTCGCCTTGAAGCGGGGCGGCGAGGTGGCCTTCCTCCGCGGATTCATTCGCTCCTATCGAAGCGCCCGGCGACATTTTCAATTGGAGCCGCCCGCGGCGGCGCTAGCCATGGGTGGGTTTACCAGCGCGCCGCCGATCCTGGCGGCCCGGAGCCTCGGAGCCCTCTCCTTCCTCCACGAGTCCAACAGCGTCCCCGGTCGCGCCAATCGCTGGCTGTCTTGGATTGCCGACCGCGCGTTCCTGGGATTTCCCTCCGCCGCCCAACGGCTTCACACTGCGCGCGTCACGGTGAGCGGCACGCCGGTGAGGGCGCAATTCCAACCTCGGGAGGCCGCGACGTGCCGTACCGCGCTGGGATTGGACCCGCGCCGCCCGGTGGTGCTGGTCATGGGCGGCAGCCAAGGGGCCTCCGGGATCAATAACCTGGTTATGAACACTCTACCAGGATTGACGCGGGAGGAGCGAACATGGCAGTGGTTTCACCTCGCAGGCTCCGCTGATGTTTCGACGGTCCGAAGCGCCTACGCGCAAGCGGGAACCGATGCGGTAGTACATCCGTTTTTTGCGGCCATGGAATTGGCGCTCGGCGCCGCCACCGTTGCGGTCGGCCGCGCCGGGGCTTCTTCGCTGGCGGAGTTGGCCGCAGTAGGCGTGCCAACCGTGCTCATCCCCTACCCCGCTGCCACCGACGATCATCAATGGCATAACGCCCGCGCCTTCGAGACGACCGACGCGGCGCGCGCGCTCGACCAGAAGTCAGCCACGCCGTCGGCGCTGGCCTCCGCGCTGAGGGATTTGGCGGTCGAGGGCGAGGCGCGTGCGCGGATGCAAACGGCTCTGGCCCGATGGCGCGCCCCGGCCGCAGCCAGGGACATCGCCGAGGCCATTATCGAGGCCTGCGGACGGCGGGCTCGGCCGCGAGCCGACGACTCGATTCCCAAAACGGTTACCAAGGGCTTCGTCGGAAAGCATAATCCCCCCGGCTGCCCATTGACGACCTCATGAGCGAGCCGAGCTTCATCGCGCGCCGATCGGAATCACCTGGTGAGGGCTGGATGGCGGAGCTGACCGCTCTCGTGGCGCCCGAGACCGTGGTTCGGTTCAACGAGCCGTTGGCGCGGCGTACCACGCTTCGGGTCGGGGGGCCTGCGGACGCTTATGTCGAGCCTTTCGCCGATCAGGACCTGAGGGCGGTGGTGAGGTTGTGCGGGGCTCGCCGGATTCCCCTCTTCGTGATGGGCCGAGGCTCTAACCTCCTGGCGCGGGACGGCGGTTTTCGCGGGGTGGTGATCTGCCTGGCGCATCCCCAATTCACCGGCGTGGAAGTAATGGGCGCCCGGCTGGTTTGCGGCGCGGGGGCCCGACTGAAGGCTGTGGCGATGGAGGCGCGGCTTCATAGTCTAGCCGGTTTGGAGTTTCTTGAGGGCATTCCCGGCACTGTCGGTGGCGCTCTCCGGATGAACGCCGGGGCCATGGGCGGAACTACTTTCACGGCGCTCGAATCGGCTCGTTTGATGGATCTTGCGGGTGATGTCAGGGAGTGGCCGGCCGCCGAGATGCAGGTCGGTTATCGCGAATGCGCGACCCTGAAGACCCACATCGCGCTGGCGGCGACCTTTCGCGGCCAACCCGGCGCCCGCGAAGAGATCGATCGGCGGATGAACGAGTTCAGTCGGAAACGCTGGGGATCCCAGCCGGCGGCGCCAAGCGCGGGATGCACTTTCAAAAACCCCCGCGATATCCCTGCCGGCAAGCTGATTCAGGAGTTGGGATTGAAGGGGACCCGATGCGGTGGCGCTTCGGTCTCGCTGGAACATGGCAATTTTATTATCAACGACGGGACCGCCACGGCCCAGAATATCCTGGACTTAATCGAACTGATTCGGAAACGCGCCCGGCTGGAGCGCGGGGTAGAACTGGAACCTGAGGTGGAGATTATCGGCGAACCGGCCGAGAGGCGGGACGCTTGATTTTGATTTGGTTAATTTGATTGAGATGAAGGCATTAGACATTACGGTGATGTTGGGCGGACCGAGCACGGAGCGGGAGGTCTCCCTCCGCTCTGGCGCCGCGGTGGCCAAGGCCCTGCGGTCGCTTGGACACAGCGTTTTGGAGGTGGACCCGCAATTTCCCGGCTGGGAGATCGTTCCCGAGACCGATGTGGTATTTCTCGCCTTGCACGGGACTTACGGGGAGGACGGCACGGTGCAGCGGCGGTTGGAGGAACTCGGTGTGGCCTACACCGGCTGCGACCCTGAAGCGAGCCGGGTAGCCTTCGACAAAGTCCTGAGCAAGGAGGTGTTTCTGGCGGCCGGAGTGCCGACCGCTCGATACGCTGTGATTCCTGCCGCGGGCGGACCGTGGCCAGTAGGGTGGCGCCCGCCCGTAGTGCTCAAGCCCGCGCGACAGGGGTCGAGCGTCGGCGTCGAATTTGTCGAGCGATTGGAGGACTGGACCCAGGCGTTAGGCGAATCCTTCAAGTACGACTCGAAAGTGTTAGTCGAGGAAAAGATCGTGGGACGGGAAACAACCGTTGGCATCCTGGACGGCGCGCCGCTTCCGGTCGTGGAGGTTCGGCCCAAACGAGGCGCCTACGATTACCGCAACAAATACACGCCGGGAAACACCGAGTATTATTGTCCCGCGCCGTTTGATTCGGAGACGACCGCCGCAATTCAGCGGGCGGCGATGGGCGCGTTCCACGCGATCGGGGGGCGCGATTATTCCCGTGTGGATGTGATCGTGACGCCTGAAGGCGAGCCCGTTGTCCTGGAGGTGAACACGCTGCCGGGGATGACGGAGACCAGCCTGTTGCCAAAAGCCGCCGCCGCCGCCAACCTCAGTTACGCCGACCTCTGCCAGCGGATGGTGGAACCCGCGCTGAAGCGGGCACGCGCGCTCGCGTGTCCACGCTGACCGGGATTCGAACGACGACGCAAGCCCTCATCCATCCACCATGTGGTTTAAACGCAAACCTGAAAACCGCCGACTCGAGCGCGAGCACGTGCTGGACGTGAAACTGCGCGCCGGGCAGGTCAAAGCCGCGCGTAACCGGATGCTCGCCATGGGTTTGGGTACGGTTTTTACCCTTGTCCTCGGCGCCTACCTGGCCTGGGCCGCGGGCGAATGGGCGCTTCGAGGTTTGGTCTATGAGAACAAGGCCTTCGGTCTCCGGGAATTGGACGTGCAAACCGACGGCGTGTTGGCCGTGGACCAGATCAAACGCTGGGCGGGCGTGCGGCTCGATGACAACCTCCTGGCGCTCGACCTGGCGCGAGTAAAACGCTACCTGGAGTTGAATCCGCGCATCGAGTCGGTTTCCATCGAGCGGATCCTACCGCGCACCCTGCGCATACGCGTGGCGGAGCGGGACCCCATCGCCCAGATCAACATTCCCCGCCCCAATCCGGATGGGGGCCTCGATCTGGGGGTCTTCCAGATTGATGCGCAGGGGTACGTGATGCTGCCGCTGGCGCCGTACCAACGCGCCATCCAACCTCCTCCGGGGGGCGAGCAGTACCCCTTCCTGGGCGGGTTGGATTCAACGGACGCGCGGCCCGGCCGGCGCATTGACCTGCCCCAGGTCCAGGCCGCCCTCCAATTGATCCTGGCCTTCGAGCATTCCCCTATGGAAGGACTGGCGGATATCAAGCGCATCGACGTTTCCTCGCCGGAGGTGTTGGTAGTGACTACCGGCCAAGGAAGCGAGATCACTTTTGGCCCGACGGAACTGGATCAACAACTGCGCCGTTGGCGGGAGATCTACGATTGCGGCCAGAAGCTCAATCGCGCGCTTGCGACCCTCGATTTAGCCATTTCGAATAACATTCCCGCGCGTTGGCTCGAGGTCAGCGCCGCTACCATCACTCCGCCGCGACCGGCGAGAACCGTACACATAAGGAGAAGACATGTTTGAGCCCTCTTCCATCATTGTCGGCCTGGAAATCGGAACTTCCAAAGTTTGCGCCGTGGTGGGCGACTACGGCGCCGACGGGGCGCTGAACATCGTGGGCCTGGGGCAGGCGCGGTCCCGGGGCGTTCGGAAAGGGGAGATCGCCGACTCGACCCTGGCCGAGGAGGACGTGCGGCATGCGATCGCCGAGGCTGAGCAGATGGCCGATATTGAAATCCGCAGCGTGTTCCTGGGCGTCACGGGCGGCCACGTGCGCGGCTTCAATAACCGCGGCGTGCATCCCATCGTCTCAACCGACCGGGAGATTTCCGAGGATGATGTTCAGGACGTAATCAAGAACGCAAAGATCATCAACCTGCCCGCGCAAAACCACGTCCTCCACGCCATCCGCCAGCATTTCCTGGTCGATGAGCGCGACGGAATTTCCAATCCGGTGGGCATGTTTGGTTCGAAAGTGGAGGTGGACATGCACGTCGTGCATGGGGCGTTGCACCGTCTTCAAACGGCCATTCGCGCGGTAAAGAGTCTGCAAATCGAGGTGGACGACATCGTGTTTACGGGCTTGGCCTCCTCCTTGGCGCTGCTCACTAATGAACAAAAGGAATTGGGTTCGCTCGTCATCGACCTGGGCGGCGGCACGACCGAGTACGTGGTGTATTCCAAGGGCATCATCAAACACACTGGGGTTCTGGCAGTGGGCGGCGACCACGTCTCCAACGACTTGGCTTACGGCCTTAAGGTGCCGTTGAGCCGGGCGGAGCAACTCAAGCTCGAGCATGGCTCGGCGGTCGTGGACGAATCCGTCAAAGGCCAGACGATCCCGATTCCCAATGACGTGGGACTGCCGCAGAAATCGATCAACATCGAACACCTCCGCCGCATCATGGCCGCGCGTCTCGAAGAGATCTTTCAGATCATCGGTCAGGATCTCGACCAAGCCGGGGCGCTGGATTACTTGCGGGCCGGGGTGTTTCTGTGCGGCGGCGGCACGCGCATCCCCCAAATCGCCAAGCTGGCCGAGCAGGTTTTCGATATGCCGGTGTCCGTCGGCAAGACTAATTCCATCAGCGGGCTCAAGTCCGCCCTGGATCAGCCCGAGTTCGCCACCGCGATCGGCCTGGCGAAATTCGGCTCCTTCCAACAACGGAAACGCACCGTCAAGGCCTCCCTGGCGGGCGGCATCAAGAACACGTTCGGTCAACTCTTCAAACGAGGCTGACGCCCCCCGTCTTCGCCTGTCCCAGCCCCATCCAAAGCCATGACCAATCCCGACCCGAAGCTGCCACCGGAACCCGTTATCGATTCACGTCCCCTCGCCAGTGGGGAGGTCGTTGTCCCGGCCCCTTCGCCCCGAGCCGCATCGATCAAGGCGATCGGCGTTGGCGGCGCCGGGGTTAATATCATCGAACAAATGATATGCAGAGGACTCGGAGGCGCCGGCTTCGCCGCCGTTAACACCGACAACCAATCTTTGGCCGCGTCGTCCGCGGCGGAGAAGATCTTCCTGGAGAGTAAGTTGTTGCGCGGAATGGGTTCCGGGGGCGACCCGGAGCGCGGCCGGCAGTTGGCCGAGGAAAACCTCCCGAAGCTCAAGGCCATGTGCGCCGGGGTGGACGTCGTAATTATTGTGGCGGGCCTTGGCGGCGGCGCCGGCACGGGGATCAGTCCAGTACTGGCCCGCGTGGCCAAGGAGACTGGTTCATTGGTCCTGGGCTTCGTGTTGACCCCCTTCGAATGCGAGGGTGGCCGGCGGTTGCGCCTGGCCCAGCATGGGCTGAGCGAACTCAAGGCTGCTGCCGATGGAGTGGTCTGCCTCCCCAACCAGAGAATCTTCAAACTGATCGACGAGAACACGAGCGTGCTCGACACGTTTAAAATCACCAACGAGTTCCTGTGCGAAGGCATCCGCGGGTTCTGGCGGCTCCTGACCCACCAGGGTCTAATGAACATCCATTTCAACGACCTGTGCGGAGTGGTTCGAGATCAACATGCCGAGAGCGCGATCGCCGCCGTCGAAGGCCGGGGCGCCGGACGCGCGCGCGAGGTGGCGGAGAAACTGCTGGTTCACCCCATGCTAGATGGCGGCCAGATGTTGGGCGAAGCCGCCGCCGTCCTGGTTAGCGTCATCGGCGGGCCCGAATTAGCGATGGCCGAGATCAACCGCGTGATGGAGCAAATCAGCCGCCACGCCGAGCGCGCCCAGATCCTCATGGGGGCGGTCATCGACGAGTCGTTCCGGGACCGCATGGTCGTTACCGTCATCGCCACCCGAAAGGACGGCGCGCCCTCGAAGTTGGAATCCAGGCAAGGCGGCGGAGAGAGCATGCCGGCCGACGCTTTCAGCCCCGGTGCCGCCCGTCAGGGCTCCCGGTTCAACCCTCGGCCCGCCGGGGACTCGGCCCGGACGCGGAAAGGCCCCGCCAAGATGCGGCAGACACAGTTGGCCCTGGAAATGGTCTCCAAAGGCCGATTCGACAACAGCGAACCGAATATTCACAAGGGTGAAGACCTGGACATCCCTACCTATGTCCGTCGTGGGATGGCCCTCAATTAAGCTCATCGCGCCAGGCTCTTCCACGTTGACCGTAACCTCAGTCCGAACCATACTGGCGGCGGTGGCATCCTCTAGAAAGCTAAGATTTATGACCAAACTCGCCGATGGGCGCGACGGCGGGTTTACGTTGATCGAACTGCTGGTCGTCATCGCTATTATCGCGATCCTGGCCGCCCTCCTTTTGCCCTCGCTGTCCCGCGCCAGAATGAGCGCGCAGGCAACCGATTGCAGCAACCGGGTCAGGCAGTTGAGCGTCGCGTGGACGATTTACTCGGATGACAACGCGGGTTTGCTCGTCAACAACTCCAGCACGGCCGACACGCGGACCTACCGGCAGAGTTGGGTCAACAACATCGAGGACTGGGGCGTGAGCGTCGAAAACACCAACACCACCTACGTGTTGAGTGGAAAGTTGGCGCCGTATGTAAACAACAACCTGGCTCTCTATAAGTGTCCCTCGGATGCCTCTCGGGCGCAGAACGGTCCTCGCCTGCGCAGCTATTCGATGAATTCCCTGGTCGGCGATCCGCTCATCAAACCCAATCGCTTCAATCCCAATTGGGAACAGTTCTTGAAGATAACACAGATCCCCGCTCCGGCCCTATACTATGTGTTTATCGAAGAGCATCCGGACACCATCAACGACGGTTACTTCATGAACCAATGGGATATCGTTAAGTGGGGCAACCTGCCCGCCTCCTTCCACAACGGGTCGGCCAACATGTCCTGGGCGGACGGCCACATGGAGCGCCACCGCTGGTTGCCCAATACCATCCGGCCGCCCGTCAAAGGCGGAGTCGCTGGGGGCTTTGCGCCGTCCCCGGATTCGGATTACCTCTGGCTGAGGCAACGGACCAGCTTCAGGAATAACTGAACTGATCAGCCCTTTTTCAATCTCCTGAAAGGCGGCGTGGACGGAACCGCGCCGGTGCTGGCGCGCACGATGAGTTCGATGGGGAGGGGTTTGATTTCCGGTCGCTGGCCGCGAAGCAGTAGTTGCATGGCGGCCACGGCGGCGGAGCCAAGGCGGTACTTGGGTTGTCGCAAGGTCGTAAGCGGCACTTGGAAATGCTCGCAGAGAGGGAGATTACCGAAACCGAGAAGCGACAAATCCCCAGGGACGCGAAGCCCATTCTTCAGACAAACCTGGGCGCAACCGACGGCGACGAGGTCGTTGACCGCCTGGACGGCCGTGGCCGGGGATGCTTCCCCAATCATCTGAGCGGCCGCCCTAGCGCCGTCCTCAATGGTACGACCCGCCTGGAAGACGAGTTTATCATCGATATCGAGGGCTGCCTCGCGCAAGGCTTGCCGGTAGCCATCGAAACGTTGCTGAGCCCAGGGGGCACCCGGCGGGCCGGCGAGGAAGGCGATGCGCGTGTGGCCAAGTTTGAGCAAATGACGCGTGGCGGCGGCGCTGGCCGCCAAGTCGTCTCCTTCGAGGCAGACAAACTGGCTGCAAAACGGGGCCGAGTGGCCCAATACAATGGTGGGGATCTGACGCGTGAGCAATTCTTGATAGACGCGGGTCTCAGCGGCGATACGATAAACGGGAGTAATGAACACCCCATCCACCCGGCGGGCCAGGAACCGGTGGATACAGGCATCTTCGCGCTCGGGGATATTCAGGGTATGGGCCAAGAGGAGGTCGTAGCCCAATTCATAGGCGCGCTCCTCGATGGCCAAAACGAGGCGGGAAACAGAGGGATCCGCGCAAGAAGAGACCGCCAGCCCGAACAGCTTGGTCGTGCGATTGCGCAGTCCTTGGGCCGTCGAGTCCGGAACGTAACCCAATTGCTGCGCCAGGACTTTGATGCGGGTCTTGGTGCCGGCGGAAACGTCGGGCTCGTCGCGCAGCGCCTTGGACACAGTCATGACCGAGACGCCGGCGCGCTCGGCGATGTCTTTTAATCGGGTCATAGCGTCGCTCCTCTCCAGTGCAGCTTGTGGCGCAACGTTTCGCAGAAAGAACTGCCGGCCAGGTGCATCAAACGCACGGTCCGGCGCCCCCGCCGCACGGTGATGCGATCACCACCGGTCAACTCGGTCACCACATGGCCGTCGGCGCTTAGAATGGTGGCGGGCCGCGGGCTGATGATGGTGATTTCCAAGGTGGCGCTGAGGGGCAAAATCAACGCCCGGTTGGAGAGGGTATGGGGGCAGATCGGGGTGAGGGCCATGACGGCGGCGGTGGGAAAAATGACCGCGCCGCCCGCGGCCAAGGAATAGGCGGTTGAACCCGTGGGCGAACTGACGATAAGACCATCGCAGCGATAACGCGTCAGCAGATCGCCATCAACGCGCACGTCCAGTTCAATGAGCCGAGACACGATGCCGCGTCCGACCACGATGTCGTTGAGCGCGTTCTGCTCCACGAGTTGAGCGCCGCAGCGACCGGTGGCTTGGAGGAGAACGCGCGACTCGAATTTGAACTCTCCGTTCCAAACCTGTTTGAGCGCCCGGGCTAATTGGTCGGAGGGCACTGCCGTCAGGAAGCCGAGGCTGCCGATGTTGATGCCCAGCAGCGGCGTCCGCGAGCCGGCGATCTCTCGCGCCACGCGCAGGATCGTCCCGTCACCCCCGAATACCAGCAGCAGATCCACCTGGCGAGCCAGCGAGGCGGCGTCGGGGAAGACCGTGGCCTTGAGATGGGCAAGTTCAGCGGTGACCGGGTCGCTGTATAGGGTCCGGCCTGCGGCCCGGACAAGCCGGGCCGCCTGGCTCACCGCGCTGAAACAGGCCGCCTTCTCGGAGTTCCCAATCACCCCCACGTTCTTGATGTGGTCAGCCAACGTTTTCAAGCAGCACCAGGAATTCTTTATTGCCCGCCGGTCCGAGAACCGGGGATTCGGTAACGCCGCGCCAACGCGCGCCGCGGAGACCCGCCACGAACTCAGACAACTCCGCCAGGACGCGTTGATGGATCGCAGGATCGCGAATCACGCCCGCGCCCCGATCGGCCTCGGCCTTGCCGGCTTCAAATTGTGGTTTGATGAGTGCGATTATTCTACCCGATGCGCGCCACAATGCAATCGCCGCCGGGAGGATTTTCCGAAGCGAGATAAACGAGCAATCCACCACGACGAGATCGAACGGGACAAACGGAGCGGGAAACTGGGCGGGCGCGAGGTTTCGCGCGTTGGTTTTTTCCATAACGACCACTCGCGGGTCGCGGCGCAGCTTCCAGGCCAACTGACCGTGGCCAACATCCACAGCGTAAACCTCGGCGGCGCCCCTCTGGAGGAGGCAATCGGTGAATCCGCCGGTCGAGGCGCCCAGGTCGATGGCCCTTAACCCGCGAACTTCCACCTGGAAATAATCGAGCGCGCGATCGAGTTTGAGACCACCCCGGCTGACAAATTTCTCAGGGGCCATCAACTCGAGTTGGTCCGCCGGCCGCGCGGCATCGCTCGGTTTGCGGGCCAATTGGCCGTTGATCCGCACCTGGCCGGCGATTACCGCGCGTTTGGCTTGCTCGCGGCTGACGCAGAGTCCGCGCTCGACAAGGGCTTCGTCCAAGCGGCCTGGAGACCCGGAATTGGCATGAGATCGGCCCACGGCGGCAACCCTGCCACAACCCCAACCACCCGGCAATACCGAAAGGGCGTCGGGAAAAGAACTTACCGATCTATGGGAGATCGCCTCCGTTCGATCTGTAAGACATGAGGGCCGGGCCGTTCGAGATCGGGGGGCGCGGTCTCGGTTCGGGGCGGGACTCATCTGGGCAGGGAGCCGCGGCCGCATTGATTTGACGATTGGTCCGCAGCCTGGTACAAAGAAGCTGCAGCGGCTGACAGACACAATTCATAGCGCGTCATGAAAGAATCAAAACGCCCAAAATATTCTCGGGTTTTACTGAAATTGAGCGGTGAAGCCCTCGGAGGCGAGGCAGGGGTGGGAATTTGTCCCGAGGCGGTGCGCGACATGGCGCTGCAAATCCAGGAAGTGCGCGATCTGGGGGTTCAAGTGGTGGTGGTGGTCGGCGGCGGCAATATCTTTCGCGGGTTGAGCGGCAGCGAGCGAGGAATCGAACGGGCCACCGGCGACTATATGGGAATGCTGGCCACCGTAATCAACGCGCTAGCGCTGCAAGACGCCTTGGAAAAGCTGGGCGTGGCCACCCGCGTTCAAAGCGCGATTTCGATGGCGCAGGTGGCCGAACCCTTCATCCGGCGGCGCGCCGTGCGCCACTTGGAGAAGGGCCGCGTGGTCATTTTCGGCGGCGGCACCGGCAACCCCTACTTCTCGACCGATACCGCCGCCGCGTTGCGCGCCAATGAAATCGGCGCGGAGGTCATCCTCAAGGCGACCAAGGTGGACGGCATTTACGACAGCGACCCCAAAAAGAATCCTGAGGCCAAGCGCTTCGATCAGGTTCGCTACATCGAGGCGCTGCAAAAGCAGCTTAAAGTAATGGATTCGACCGCGTTCTCGCTCTGCATGGACAACAAGATGCCCATCATCGTGTTCGAGTTGTTCTGCCCCCATAATCTGAAGCGCGTGGTACTGGGCGAAAAAGTGGGCACCGTCGTCACGGCCTGAGCGTCCGTCAAAGCGGGTAAGCGCCTGGGGGGGTCGGCGTTAAGGAGTTGCCGGGAGGGCCGTTATCGCGTAGAACTCCTAAGTGAAAAATGCCGCGCTCAAGAGCAGTCCGCCGCGCGCCGAAGGGTCGGCGCTATCCACCGGGCTGCGCCGTTACGTTTTTTTAACCGCCGCGGTGTGCGGAGCAGCGGTAATGATCGTTGAGATTTTGGGGGCTAAAATGCTCTCCCCCTACCTGGGCCTGTCTCATTTCGTGTGGACGGCGCAGATCGCGGTGACCTTGGTGGCTTTGGCCTGCGGCTATTATGCGGGGGGACGCTTGGCGGACGGTTCGCAGCGGTTAGCCGTGCTCTATTGGTCCATCCTGGGCGCCGCGGTATACCTGGCCCTGACCGTGCTGATGTGCGAGCCGGTGGCTTATTGGTGCTTGGATATCAACAGCCTGGCGGTAGGTTCCTTGTTGGCCTCCGGCATCCTGTTCTTTATTCCGTTGGCGCTGCTGGCCATGGCCGGCCCTTTCCTGATCCGCTTCATCACTTCCTCGCTTGAGGGCGTGGGGTCCAACGTGGGGCGGCTTTCCTCGGTCAGCACCCTCGGGAGCTTTGGCGGCACCCTGCTCATCGGTTACTTCATGATCCCCTACCTGCCCAACTCGATGACCATGTATCTAACGGCGACCGCCTTGATGCTGGTTTGTCTTGGGTTTTTCGCGGGGTTCAAACCCCGAGCGCTCGTCCCCGCCACCCTCGTCGCGTTGGTCTTCGGTTCCGTTTGCGGCCTAAAGCTCTATCAGGGCCAGAAAGCTCAATACCCGGGAATCGAAGAGAGGTTCAAGGGCAATTCCCATTTTGGCCAACTTCAGGTGTGGGACCGCCGGGACGGTTCCTGCCGCTTCTACCTCAATGATTTTCTGGTGCAGAACACTTACGACCCGGAGCGGAAGCAGAGCGTGTCGCATTTCACCTATATGCTCTACGGCCTGGCCCAGGCCAATGTCACCAATATCACCGATGTGCTCTGCATTGGACTCGGCGTCGGGATCGTTCCGATGGAATTCGCCCACCGAGGGGCGCAGGTGGATGTAGTCGAGATAAATCCGGCGGTGGTGCCGGTGGCGATGAGGTTCTTTGACTTGCAGACCAACTTGATCCATCTTACGATTGATGACGGACGCCACTTTCTCAACCGCTGCCGAAAGCGCTACGACGCGGTCATTCTCGATGCATTCCTGGGGGACTCTTCGCCTTCGCACCTGATGACACGGGAGGCGTTCGATTCGATGCGGCGCGCGCTCCGGCCCGGTGGCGCCTTGGTGATTAACAGCTTCGGCAACCTGGAACCGAGTCGCGATTACTTCACCGCCTCGCTGAATCGGACCCTCAAGGCCGTCTTCCGTACCGTTCAGATGCATACCAGCGGCGATGGCGGCATGTTCTTCGCAGCGACCGACCGCACGCCCCCCGGTTTTGTCCATCCCCCCGACCTCGAAGGGGTCCATCCGCGAGCCCTGCAGGAGACGCGCGCCACCTATGCCAATATCGTCGAGCCTTCCCTCGATCATGGCCGGGTGTTGACCGACAATTATAACCCGGCTGAGTTTTATGACGCGCGGAATCGCGAGGAGATCCGCCGCCGGTTGGCGATGGGCGCCCGGCTCGACTAGCCGGCCCGGATCACCGTGTTTTAGTTAATTCTTAGCCATTTCTTCTTATGCAAGCTGACAACGCCAATCCCCCGGATCGCAAAGCGCCGGAAGAACGTAACAAGATGACCGACCTGGAGCGGCTTCGCCATTCCTGCGCCCACGTCATGGCCACCGCCATTCTCCGCCTGTGGCCCGACGCCCAGTTCGCCTCCGGCCCGGCGGTGGAAAATGGGTTCTACTACGATGTGGAACTGACCCACCGCATCACGCCGGAGGATTTCCCTGCGATTGAGGCCGAGATGAAGAAGGAGACCAAGGCCAACCACCCCTTCGAGCGCTCGGTCGTGACGCGGGAGCAGGCCATGAAGGACGCCCAGGCCGGCCGGCTGGGAGCGCTTGCCGAGCGCCCCAGTCCCAGCCGGTTCAAGCTCGGCAACCTGGCGGATATTCCTGAGGGCGAACCCATCACCTACTACAAAAGCGGGGACTTCATTGACCTTTGCGCCGGGCCGCACGTCATGCGCACCGGTAACATCGGGGCGTTTCGACTCACCAGCGTCGCCAGCGCCTATTACAAGGGGGACGAGCGCAACCCCCAACTCCAGCGCATTTACGGAACCGCCTTCAAGAACAAGACCGAGCTAGAGGCCTATTTCAACATGTTGGAGGAGGCCAAACGCCGCGATCATCGCAAAATCGGCGCGGAGATGGGCCTCTACGTCATCGATACCGAATACGTTGGCCCTGGGCTGCCGCTCTGGCTCCCCAAAGGCGGAGCGATCGTCGAGACCCTGGAGGATCTCGCCAAGGAAACGGAGTTCGCCGCCGGGTACGTGCGAGTTAAGACCCCCCACATTGCCCGTGAAAAAATGTACCTGACCAGCGGCCATATTCCGCTCTACGAGGAATCGATGTTTCCGCCCATCGTGTTGCAGGAGCGCGCCCCCTCCCAGCAGGAGCCGGGGGCGGCGGCGCCCGCCGAAAGGTACTACCTCAAGGCCATGAACTGCCCGCACCACCATCGCATTTTCGCCGCGGAACCGCGCAGCTACCGCGACCTGCCCTTGCGTCTGGCGGAGTACGGCTGTTGTTACCGCTACGAACAATCGGGCGAGTTGTTCGGCCTCATGCGCGTTCGGTCGCTTAACATGAACGACTCCCACATTTACTGCACCGAGGAGCAGTTCGCGCAGGAGTTTAACGGCGTCAACGCCATGTATCTCAAGTACTTCAAGATCTTCGGCATTGAGAAATACGTGATGCGCTTCAGCACCCACGACCCCGCCAAGCTCGGCCAGAAGTTCGTGGATGAGCCCGCGCTCTGGAAGAAAACCGAAGGCATGGTGCGGCGCGTGTTGCAAGAATCAGGCATCAATTATATCGAGGTGCCCAATGAGGCGGCCTTTTATGGCCCCAAAATTGACGTCCAGGTCTGGAGCGTCATCGGGCGGGAATTCACCTTGGCCACTAACCAAGTGGATTTTGCCGTTCCCAAACGTTTTGGATTAGTCTATCGCGATCGGGACAACACCGAGAAGACCCCGCTGTGCATCCATCGCGCTCCCCTCGGAACGCACGAGCGCTTCATCGGCTTTCTCATCGAGCATTATGCGGGCAATTTCCCGCTCTGGCTGGCGCCGGAGCAGGTGCGCGTGCTCACTGTCGGCGACGAAGAGCCTCTGGTGGCCTATGCCAAGGGCATCGTGGACGAACTCCGCGCTTCGCGGGTTCGCGCCGAAGGAGACTATACCAATGACAAGATCAACGGGAAGATTCAGTACGCCGAGCAGGCGCGGGTTCACACCATGCTCGTAGTCGGCGGTCGCGACCTGCAAGCCGGGGCCGTCAGCGTGCGAGTGCATGGCAAAGGCAGCTTGGGCGCCAGACCCAGAGCCGACGTCATCGCAGACCTGCTGGCCTCCGTACGCGAGCGAAGGGCGTGAGCCATCCCTACGGCGCCGCGTTTTGGGAGTTGATCCGCACCCCCTTTCAGCACATCGACCTGATTTGGGGGATCGTGCCGCTCTATGTGGCGCTGCTCTTAAGCGAGTTAACCTCCTCCAAAGCAAACTATCGGACTGCGATCCAGACCGGGTTCAGTTTTATCTGGGCGGCGGCGCAATGGCTCTACCCGTACTTTCAGCCCGCCGCGCCCGGCTTGCGCCGGCTGGCCTCCCCTGCCCATTCGGCGGTCAGCCTGTTCGTCACGGCCCTCGTCCTGGTCATCGGGGTGGTCGCTCTATTCAGCGGCCTGCGTCGGCGGTTTCCCAAGCGCGGTCGGTTCCTCGGCCATACGCGTTTCGGCAACTACTTCATGATCGCTATTTACCCGATTCAGGCGCACTGCCTGCAATGGAGTTGGACGCGGTTTATGGCCATTACGGTGTTTGCGGTCCCCGCCTGGTTGGCGCTCCATTTCGGCTTGATGCCGTTCCGGAACAAATCGTAGCGCCGGGGCGTAGCCGGAGAGAGGTTTGAGGCCGGGCGACGTTTAATGCGAACCCCCGCGCACTAATCCGCTTCATTCTCCGCGTATGCTCTTGTAACCTTTTCCCATGCGAACGGCTGACTTCGATTTTGATCTGCCGCCGGACTTGATCGCGCAGCATCCGTCACCGGAACGCGATCAATCCCGGCTGCTCGTCCTAGATCGAACCTCCGGGCGAGTCGAACATCGCCCATTCCGCGACCTGACAGGCTACTTGCATCCGGGCGACGTCCTCGTGCTCAATAATTCGCGGGTCATCCCGGCCCGTCTGCGCGCGTTCAACGCGAAGAGCGGGGGACAATTCGAGCTCTTGCTGCTGGAGGAAAACGCGGTGAACGACTGGTGGGCCCTGTTGCGGCCTGGCAAACGCGGCCGCATCGGCGCCCGGATGACGCTCAAGGACCTCGGCGGCCGCCCGCTCTCCATCGACGCCACCGTGATCGAGATCAACGCGGAAGGCCATCGCCGCCTGCGTTTCACCGGCGTGGACAACCTCAGAGAGCGGCTGGATGACTATGGCGAAGTCCCGTTGCCGCCCTACATTAACCACCGCGCCGACGCCACGGTCGACGGCCTCCGCTACCAAACGGTCTTTGCGCAGCCGGCCGGCTCGGTGGCCGCCCCCACCGCCGGCCTGCATTTCACCGAGGCTTTGCTTGACGCGATTCGCGCCCGGGGAGTCAAAACCTGCTTTGTGACCCTTCACGTCGGCCTTGGCACCTTCGCGCCGGTCAAGGCCGAAGAAATCGCCGGCCACACCATGCACGAGGAACGCTACGAACTCAGCGAACCCGCCGCGCGCGCGATTGGGGAAGCCAAACAAGCCGGGCATCGCGTTGTGGCCGTCGGCACCACGAGCGTGCGCGTCCTCGAAAGCGTCGCCGCCCGGCATCAAGGCCGCCTCGTTCCCGGTTGCGGTCGCACGCGCATTTTCATCCATCCCCCTTACGAGTTCAAAATCGTTGACGCGCTGCTCACGAATTTTCACCTCCCGCGCTCCACGCTGCTAATGCTCGTCAGCGCTTTCGCCGCGCCCAACGCAACCCACGGCCGCGAACTGGTTCTTGCCGCCTACCACGAGGCGGTCCGCGAACGCTACCGCTTTTTCAGCTACGGCGACGCCATGCTGCTGTTATGATTACACCGGTCGCCGACGGTAATACGACTTCGCGCCTGCCCTTTGTGTTCATCAACATGGCGATGACCGCCGACGGAAAAATTGCCACCGCCAATCGGGCCGTCTCCTCTTTTGGCAGCCCCCGCGATCATGCGCGCTTGCTCGAACTGCGCGCGACCGCGGACGCCGTCATGGCCGGGGCGCGCACCATCGATTTGAATCCCGTCAACCTCGGCCCGGGCCCCGCCCCATACCGGCGACTGCGGATCAAACACGGCCTGGCGGAGTACAATCTGCGCATCATCGTCAGCGGTTCGGGCACGATCCACCCAAAAGCGGAGATTTTCCGGCATCGATTTTCGCCGCTGATCCTGCTCACAACGGAGCGAGCGCCGAGTCGAAGACTGGAACGTCTGCGCCCCCTGGTGGACGAAGTGTTTACGTGCGGTGAAAAGGCAATCGATTTCCCCGAAGCGCTGCGCTGGCTGCGTCAGCGATGGGATGTCAAACGCCTCCTTTGCGAGGGCGGCGGAGAACTCAACGACGCCCTATTCGCCGCGGGAGTGGTGAACCAGGTCCACTTGACCGTTTGCCCCACCATCTTCGGCGGACGCGCGGGGCCGACGATCGTCGATGGCGCCGGCGCCGTCTCGCTCGCCGGCGCCACGTCGCTCCAACTGCGCTCGGCCAAACGGGTCCGCGGGGAAATGTATTTTGTCTATGACGTCAGAACACCTGCGGCACGCCCTCGTCCAGGAAGCGGAGCTTCCGAGTGAGGTTCTGCTCCTCGGCGAGTTGGCGCAGCCAGCGCGGGGGTTCATCCATGTCTTCAAATGAAAGCCGGAAGGCGCCAAAGTGCATGGGAACGAACCATTGGGCGCGGAGGTCTTTGAAGACGCGAAGGGCCTCGTCTGGTCCCATGTGAACGCGGCGGAAGGACTCCGGGTGGTAGGCGCCGATGGGGAGCAAGGCAATTTCCGGCGCGCAGACCTTGCCGATCTCTTTGAAGCCGTCGAAATAGGCGCTATCCCCCGCGTGATAAATGCGGCGACCTTGGTGCTCCAGCACGAACCCGCCATAACCGCGATGGCTGTCGCGCAAACGCCGCGCCCCCCAATGATTGCAGGGAGTCAAAGTAACTTTCCAGTCCCGGTGCGAGAAACTCTCCCACCATTCCAACTCGACGATGCGGCCAAACCCCAAATCATAGGCGAGGTCGCCCACGCCCCAGGGCATCACTGCGATCTTGGGATGGGGCAATCGGCGCAACGTTGGCTTGTGGAAATGATCGTAGTGGGCATGAGTCAAGAGGACCAGGTCGATCGGGGGAAGGTCCTTGAGCCGGAAGCCGGATCGCTTGATACGCTTGAGCAGAAAAAGCCAATTGGCAAAATTGGGGTCGATCAGCACGTTCAGGTCGGTGAACTGAACCAGAAACGAGGCGTGGCCGATCCAGGTGATTGCCACCTGTCCCGAGCTCAGCCTGGGGAAAACGGGCTTGCGCTGCAGTCCCGTCCTACGGGTTAGCAACGCCTTCCACACCATCTCCCGAAAAAAAGTGCGCGGGTTGAAGTGCTTTGCCGGCGTCAGGTCTTTGAACGAGCGCGGCAAAGGCTGACGTACCGGCGGCGGCCGGGAGGGCTTTGGTCTGGTCATAATCGAACCGTTCCCATACTCCTCCCGAGGCGAGCGAAAATCAAATCTTCATTGCGGACGGTTCCGCGCATTGCCCCGTACCGGCCACCGGAACCTGCTGGCCTGACGATAAACCAACTTCATCGGCTATGCAGGGTCGGTCCGGGCAGTGC